>SDBV01000476.1_pt1 | contig 57309 bp, 46 predicted proteins | sample 2277081 | NCBI WGS metagenome assembly SDBV01 (sample SAMN10402039, study PRJNA504765) | marine sediment metagenome | isolation source: marine sediment core GS10_PC15, 223 cmbsf | place: Arctic Ocean: Southern Knipovich Ridge | collected 2010
GCTTCCGAGGAGCGCATCGAGAACATGATGTTGCGCGACTCCCAGAGCAAGATAGTCAACACTCTGATCAGGCTCTCGCGCCTGGAGTCGCCATCGGAGTCCCACGTGATGCTCAGCATTTCACCCATCGAAATCTCTTCGCGCATCGGGCTCGACGTGGACACTGTCAAGCGGGGGATCCTCCAGCTCAAGGAGAACCGGTACCTGGGAATCGTCGGGGAGAAGCTGGAGATCTACGACGTTGAGGCTCTCCAGAAGCTCTACCGACTTATAGGCATGAAGGAAGAACTGAAGAAAACCTAGAATCTCGTTCTTTTACAAACGTCAAATAGCTGGCTGACAAAAGCTTGCCAGGCGGGAGGCGTGAAATATGCGAAGCAACGGCTTTCTTTCGATGATACTCGTGGCGACGCTCGTCGCGGCGGCGCCGGCGGTGATGGCGGCGAACGTCTACCTGAACGGTGTGGATATTAGCGGCGTGCGGAATCAGACCTTCAAGGAGTCCACCGTCTTCATCGACCACAACGGGGACGTCCACATCAACTCCTCGAAGTACAAGGTGGAGGTGGTGGACGACGGCTCGGAACCCTCCGGCACGGCCGCCACCGAGGCGGAAGCCGGCGCCAACCCCAGGCTCTCCTCCAGATATTTCCTCGCTACCAAGCCCTCCAGGGGCGGTCGCGCGCAATACGACCTGATCGTCAAGATCAACGGCATCGAGCGCAAGCTGATCAAGTCCGGATCTCCGACGATCATAACGGAGATCTCCGCCTGGTTCGTGAAGGGCGAGAACAAGGTCGAGATCATAGCAAGGAAGAACCCGGCCGGGGGGCGAAAATCCGTGTCGTCCTCTGATAAGCTGGAGATCCTCATCGGCGCCGGACACGAGGAGGGCAGCATTATCAAGATGGACCTGGTCCACGTTTCTTTCAAGTGCGACGCCTCGCAGATAACCGAGATTAAAAAGCGCTACACGATCAACGCAATCTGAGTCGTTTCGGCGGTAACATCCCGGTAACAAAGCGTTTTTTACCGACCCTCTCCTTGACCGAAACCGGTATTCCTGATACGCAGCTTCTTTGCGGCTCTGCGCACAAGGAGACGATGATGAAAGGCACACACCCGATCACCCTGTTTTTCGCGGGGGTCTTCCTGGTCGCTTGTGGCGCCGCCGATATTTCCGAGAAGGATATAAGGAAATCGGAACGATTCTACCAGGCGGCGTATGTGGTCTGGTTCCAGGAGCGAAACAACTTGGAGGCCATTCGGCACCTTACCCGGGCGGTGGACGCCGATCCGAATAACGACAATGCCCACTACCTGCTCGGCACCATCAGGCTCGGGAGAAGCGAATACGATCTGGCGGAGAAGCACCTTCGCATGGCGCTCAAACTTCGCGACAAGAGCAGGCCGGCGGAACGGGTCGAGGCCCTCAACAGTATGGGTGTGTTGTTGATTCTCACCAGGCAACTCGACGAGGCGGTGGTGATGCTGGAGGAAGCCGCCGCGGAGGTTCTGAACCGAGAGCCGTGGCTGGCCATGGGCAACCTGGGCTGGGCGTATATCGAATTGGGCGAGTACGACAAGGCGGTGGAGATCCTGCGTCTGGCTCTGTTCGACCAGCCTCTGTTCTGCGTGGGAAAATTCAGGCTAGGTGAAGGTTACTATCACAAGGGCGAGTACCAGATGGCCCTCGCGAGCCTCGAGGGAGCGCTAGAAATAACGGACGGTGGATGCGATCAGATGCAGGAAACTCATCAATTGATAGGAATGACCCACCTGAGACTTAATAATGAGACAGATGCCAGGGATGCCTTCGAGCGTTGCCGTGAAATAGATCCCACCAGCGAGGTGGGAGCCGGTTGCGCAAAGGCACTGGCCGGCCTGTAGACCGCCCGGAGAACAAGCTATGCCGCAAGCGCAACACCAGAGCCATCGGTTCGCAGACACGCTGAAGCGGCTTCTTCGACGCAATGCGGGACCGAACATCCGCAAGATCCTGGAGCGCACGCACCCGGTGGATTTGGCCGGGGTCCTTGGCCAGTTCATCCAGGAGGATCAGCTGCGCCTACTGTCTCTCGCGGGTGACGACGCAGTACAGGCAGAGGTGGTCTCCGCCCTGTCCGCGCGAATGGCGACCGATCTGGTCGAGCAGATGGCGCTGGATCGTGCGGTGGCCATTATACGAGAGATGTCGAGTGACGACAGCGCCGACCTCCTTGGCGAACTGGACGAAACCCTGTCGGCCAAGATCATCGAAGCCATGCCGGTGGAGGAATCCGAAGAGGTCACCGAGCTACTTCGGTACGGGGAGGCCACGGCCGGCGGTATCATGAGCCCGGACGTCCTGGCCATTCCCCAGGACATGACCGCGTCGGAGGCCATTCTCACCGTGCAGAAATCCCCGGATGTGGAGATGGCCTTCTATCTCTACGTGGTCAATGATCACGATTCCCTTGTTGGCGTGCTTTCCCTGCGTCAGCTCGTCACCTGCCGGCCCGAATCGGTCATCAAGGACATCATGAACCCGCAGGTGGTATCGGTCAAAACAGAGGAGGACCAGGAAGAGGTTGCACGGATCGTTTCTCGATATGACTTCCTGGCGGTGCCTGTGGTGGACGATACGAACAGGCTCGTGGGCCTGGTAACGGTGGACGACGTTATCGACGTTATCAAGGAAGAGGCCACCGAGGATATTCTCAAGATGGCGGGCGCCGGTGAGAATTACGACGAACGGAGATCCACGCTCAGGTCGATCTGGCTTCGCGCGCCGTGGCTTTCCGCGGCCCTGGTCGGCGGCATCGTGGCCTCCTTCGTGATCACCGGGTTCGAAGAAACCCTGGCGCGCTATCTCCCGCTGGCGGCGTTCATCCCGGTAATCATCGGAATGGCCGGAAACGTGGGCACCCAGTCCCTGGCCATCGTCGTGCGCGGTCTTGCCACCAGGAAAATCGACGTCAAGAAATTCTGGCGGGTAGTCGGAAGCGAGATACTCGTCGGCGCCGCTCTCGGGGTTCTTTTCGGAGCGGCCCTCGGGGCCATGGGGTTCTTCCGGTTCCGAGGCGACTCCCAGGCCGACCCCTTCCTCCTGGCCGTGGCAGTGGGTTCGGCCTCCGCCGTCGCGATGGTGCTCGCCGCCACGGTCGCTGCCGCCATACCCATGCTATTCGCGCGTTTGCACATCGATCCGGCGGTTGCCACCGGTCCTTTCGTGACAACTGCAGTCGACATCATTGGAGTCACCGTCTATTTCAACATTGTAACGGCCATCGTTTGAGCCCGAGCACACAGGTCACCCGGGCGTTCATCTTGCGCACGGTGGACTACCGCGATTCAGATCGAATACTGACCTTGCTCACCAGGGATCTGGGAAAGATAAGCGCCATTGCCAGGTGGGCTCGCAGCTCAAGAAAGAGGTTCGGCGGAGCGCTCGAACCATTCGCGTTGCTGGAGGTTTCCCTCGGCCGTGGGCGAGGGCACGACAGGATGTTCCTGCTGAACGAGGCCTCGCTTGTGGACTCTCACCCCGGTCTGGCGACCGATCTCGACCGCATCGGTTCGGCTGCTCTCGTCACGGAGCTGGTGCGGGAGCTCACCCCCGAGAATGATCCGGATCACCGCATGTTCGATCTTCTGCGCGAGTTCATGTCCTTGATGTCCGCCCCAAAGACAGTCTCCGTGAAAGGGCTCGCCTTGTGCGCCAGGCTTCGCGTGCTCGCACTATGTGGCGTGGCGGTCGGGATCGGGCGTTGCACCGCCTGCGGAACGCCGGTGCCTCTGGGTAAAAAGGCATACTTCGATCCCCGTCGTGGGGGGATCGTCTGCACCCCGTGCGGCGGAGGCCCCATCCTCCTGTGCGCCGGCGCAGCGACCGCTCTGACCTTGATGGAAAAGCGCGACCTGAGCGCAATTTCCACGATGACATTCGATGATACGGTTCTCAACGAGATATACTCAGCGATAAACAAGTTCACGGAACAACAACTCGACCATCCCTTGCGCTCGAGTTTTTTTCTCGACCAGGTGAAGTGATTCGAATGGATTGCATGAGCATATGACATGTTCATTTTCAATGCCCGGCCCCGCTTGACACTGAACGGTACGTCTTCTATACTCGCCCACATACTATGGAACTGTAACGGCTTGTATTTAAAAGGTATTTCGTCAAAAATAGCGCGAACGGCGCAGAAAGACGCAGGTGGGTTCATGAAGAGGGTACCCATTGTTATGCTGATCACGGCTTTCGTGATCTCGAGTCTCGTTGTTGGTTGTCGCGACGAGGATGATCCAGAGTTCCTGCTCGACCAGATGCACGATCGGCCGTGGCGGGAATCGGCGTTGAAGAATATCAAAGAGATTTTCAACGACGCCATGCAAGAAAACGGCAACGATCTTGAGAACCCCAAGGTCAAGGAGTTGACGAAGATCTTGGTTCCCGGTCTCATCGACGGTTTTGAAAAATGGAACCGCGACAAGTTCAACCGGAAGACCGTCATAGAGTTGCTCGCTCAGATGAACGATCCGGCGTCGATCCCTGTGTACCTGCGAGCCCTGGATCTGGAGGAAGCGGTGGACGCGTCCATGTTCAGCGTCGCCGCCAACGCGGTCCAGCGTCAGAAGGTGGAGGAGGCGATGCCCGAACTCCTCAAAGCTTTCAACAAGATCACCACGGCGCGGGATCGCAGGTCCGGTGCTCCGTTCACCGCAGAGGAGAACGTTATCGCCCAGTCGATCATCTCGTCCCTCACGTCTATCGTGGTGGCGCATCCGACCTCATCTCACCAGGGCAAAGCGGTCGATGCGCTCATACAGATCGTAGACACTCCCGACACACTGCAGGAGCTGCGCCTGAACATGAAGGCCATGAAGGGGCTCGGCAAGATCGGTGATCCGGCTGCCGTCCCCGTGCTCATCCGCGGCATCGCCATGAAGGGCGAGCGGCAACCCGTCGGCCTCGGCCAGATTGCCTTTGCCTCTTTGCAGCAGATCCACGATCGGGACGTGGTGGTTGACGGGATCATGAAGTTCGGGCTGCAAAAGGATGAGGCGTTCAACAAGGCGTTCGAAAAAGAAATAAAGAACGACGCCGCCATGAAAAACCCCACCTGGTACATCCAGCAGGCGGTTGATTTCCTGGGAACGCTTGCCTACCCGTCGCCCAAGGTCATCCAGTACCTTGAGGGCGAATTGAATCACTCCGAGCCGGACGCAGCCGACAAAACCGCTGCCAAGATCGAAGGCTTGCCGGTCAACTTCGCTCCGGAAGGCTGGGCGACCATGCGCCGGAATTGGGCGGCGGTGGCACTGGCCCAGCTGGGCCACAAACCCCTGCTTGGCGTCATCAAGAAGCGCCTCGTTTTTGATAAGAAGGGCAAGATCAAGACTCTCCAGCTTCAGGCAGAAGAGGCGGTGGGCTATATCCGCGCGTTGGGCCTTCTTCTTTACCCAAAGGAGTCGTGCCCCCTCATGCTGGAGGTCTCCCGCGCCGGCGACGACTCTATGCGTGACAAGAGCTTCTACAACGCGTCGTTGATGTGCGGTGATGAGTTCGTCAAGGACATGAAAAAGGCGCACAAGAAGATCGATTGCGACAAGATCGTTGAGGAGCGGTTCCCGGAAGGCGCCAGCGAGGATGAAGAAAAGCAGGCCCGCAACGAATGCGACATCATGAAAAAGCGCATCACCGGGTACATGGACAAGATCCAGTTCGGCAAGGAGTGTGGAGACGATCTCGACTGCTACCTCAAGGTCATCGGCGAGCACACCAACAAGAACGTCGAGAGAGCCATCGTCACCGCCTACAGGATTGCTCGTGACGATCCCGGCAAACGCGAGGCCGTGGTCAAGGTTCTGTCAGACAACCTGAACAACCCGTCGAAGGTGGCCATCCAGGCGAACGTGCGATCTCTCGACCTGCTCACTCCCGAGGGCGGCGACGATCTGGTGAAGAAGATCCAGGAGGTCTACAAAGAGTTTGCCCGTCAGTCCACGTACAAGGATCGCGCACGACTTCTCGAGGCCTTCATAGGACACGTCCGTAACCGCAGCAGGAAATAGCCTCTCTAGAAACTAGCCCAAGTATAACGAACTGGCACGAGGCGCTGCTACCGATTGTCCTCGTCGAATCGACGGAGCCCCTCGAGGAGAAGCATCTCCGGGGTCATGTTGATCATGCGTTCTTTGGCGGTGAAGCCGGGGTCGAGGGAGAACCTGCCGTCCCTGAACCGGAGCATGGAAAAGAACGCCTCCTCGCCGTGCTGAGCCTCTAAAATGGCGTTGTAGATGTCACCACTCACGAAATGGATCTCGCCGGTGTGGCCGCCCGAAGTCAACTTGAGCCGACCGGTCTTGCGCCCGTGGCCAAGGATCTGTACCAGATCCGGAATCGACATCTCTTTCAGTGATCCGGAGACACCGTCAATGGTCTCGCTCGCCTGGACCCGACCGAGGAAATGCTGGATCTTCGCTACGAGCACTTCTGTGGCGGAAGGCTTGACCAGGTAGTCCTGGGCCCCCAGCTCGAAACCTTTTTTCACATCGTTCGAGGCGGATCTGGACGTGAAATAAATGAGCGGGATGGTCTTGACGCGTTCCTGCTCGTTGAGGCGTTTCTTCATCTCGAAACCGTCGAACGGTTTGAGATCAACTTCCGACACTATGATGTCGACCGGATCGTCGATCAGCATCCTGATTGCTTCCTCCGCCGTTCTCGCGGTGCGAACTTTGAAGCCATGGGTGATCAGTTGCATCTCGAGGATCGCGCACTGCTCCGCGTCGGAATCGACCACGAGCACCGATTTGGCGCCGGTGAGTAACTGGCGCTTGATATCGTCTCCCGCCACCACTATGCCGAAGAGATCGATCAGGTTTGAGTCGAAAACCGGCTTGGCGGCATTCTTGATCATCTCGATGGCCTCGGAAGGCGACAGTATACGGCGAAACGGGTTGCGCGGGTTGGAAGTGAGATCCGAGAACGTGTCGGTGATCGCCAGGATCCGCGACCCCAGCGGGATCTCAGTCCTGTTCAGGCCGTCCGGAAAACCGCTCCCGTCGATCCGTTCGTACATATGGCGAATGGTCTGCATTGCCTCCGGAGGAAGGTTGGCGGACTCCAGCAATCTCAAGGGCGTTTCGAAACGTTTCATCGCCGTCGTCCGGTGCCCATCCCACTCCGCGACATTGAACGCGGTCAGGTGGTACGGATCGCCCTTTCCGAGATCATGCAACAATGCCGCAAGGGTTATTGCGCCCGCCTCCCACTTGGAGACACCGATGCGTGTGCACATCGTTTCCGTATAGTTCGCGGTGAGTACGGAGTGCCCGGACAAATCCTTTCGGCTGCTTTCCAGCAGGGAGACGAGAACACGTACAATCTCGAGAGATAGGTTCTTGGACGCCACCACGCTGAACCTGCCCGTATCCATGACTCGTTTGTCGCGTTGGTCGATCTCGTCCGCGGACAGGATGTGTTCGCGTCTGGATGTGCCGCTCGAGGCGACCGCGGCCACTATGGCCCCCTCGTCGAGAAGGTTTCGTTCGTAGACATCCATCATCGACTGGAAGGCCTCGATCCCCTCCTTGTCGACCGACGCAAACGCGTGGATATCACCCTTGTAAAATTTGGAGATAGCCGCCTTGATTGCGGCCGGACGGGAAACAAAGGAACGCACTTTGGATAGTCCGGCGGCGCGGCAAATTTCTTGCTCCATGTCCAGATCGAGCGGGTCGACGGCGACGATGGAGAGAATGTTGTTCTCCTCGTCCAGAAGGATGGGAAACACCGTGTATTTCCGGGCAAGCTTTATCGAGATCTTGCTCAGGACCTTCATGCCGATGTCTGCTACCTTGAGCTTCTCCGTGATCACGAAGCGGGTCTTGCAATACCTGGCCTGAGCCTTCAGGAGCACTTCCTCGGTTACAGCACCGGTTTCGATGAGGGATTCCTCGATGAAACCGCCGTAGTTGGCGAAATGCTGCATCGCTCCGCTGTATTGACTATCGGTGATTGTCCCGTCAGCCAGCAGTTTGTCCGCAACAGCGGTTTTTGAACGAGCCATTTCCTTCTAGTTTCGTTTGAAGAATCTGACGGCCGCATCGAAAGACGCCCTGACCGACTCGATGACGAGCTCTGTCAGGGCCGGTTCCTCCGGCTGCCGAAGCGCCTCGTAGTAGCGTTGGCGCTCCGTGGCGTGAATGACCGCCGGAAGACACCCGTTTCTCGTCAGGATGAGGTTCATCACGATCCTCCCCACCTTTCCGGAAGTGTTCCTGAAAGGGAAGATATTCATGAACTGAGCGTGAAAACGCGAGGCGAGGACCACCGGATGTAGCTTGTCCGTTTCATGGGCATCGTTCAACCATGCGATCAACTTGCACATGTTTTTCTTGATGATGGTCGGCTCGTTTATCTCCTGAAAATACGATCGATGAAGGGGTATCTCTCTGCGAAAATCGGCGGCATCCGCCTCTTCGTTTTTGGTGGCGAACAACACGTGGAACTCCTTGAACATGTTCATGGAGAACACCAGGTTAGGCCTGGAGGCAAGCTGCCGCATCAGATCGAACGCCGAACGATGGGAACGCAACGACGTGTACAGCAGCAGGTTGGCGGCATCGGTGATCGCGCGTGGATCGAATGCGGATTCGAGTTCATCCGGGCTGATCACCTGACCCTCCAGGGCGCAGTCGTGGTAGATGGCGGAAATGTCGATCTGTTTCCATAGATCGGCGATCTCCTCAATGGTCGCCTGCTCCATCAACTTACGCACATGAGCGCCGCAGTCGTTCAACCAGTTGAGCTTCCTGGCAGGCGAATCTTTTTCTAAAGGCGAACCGGACATGGTGCCACCGTGGGTCGTTTCTCTGTTTCCTTAATCTTTCCAGGGTATTATGTTCACATCCACTTGTAAAGTAAATAATAAAAACCGCGTGAGCCGATATAATACTGCACCCGAAATGCCTATGCTTGAGAGCGGAACCACCGTAAACTGATGACTCAGGCTTGCGCCAACCCGGAGGAGCACAATGAGCGACAAGGCTATCGGAGATATGGTCAAGGCGATCGCAAAGCTGCAAAACGCCGACGAATACAAGGAGTTGCACTGGTCCGGCACATTCACTGACTATCTGGAAATAGTGAAACGCAAGCCCGATGTAACTCGAACCGCGTTCCAGCGAATTTACGACATGATCGTTGCGCAGGGAACCGAGGAATACATCGACAACAGAAAACGGATCACCAAATATCGCTTCTTTGAGAATCCCCAAAAAGGAAACAATGACGCGATCTATGGCCTGGATATCCCGCTGATGCGTTTCGTAAACGTGTTAAAGGCGGCTGCCGAGGGATATGGACCCGAGAAGCGTGTGTTGCTCCTCCACGGACCGGTGGGCTCGTCCAAGAGCACCATCGTCAGGCTGATCAAGAAGGGCCTCGAGGCCCACACCAGAACAACGGAGGGCGCGCTCTACACGCATGAATGGCACGTGAGCGGCGGGCACGAAGAGGTGATGCGCTGTCCGATGAACGAGGAGCCTCTCAAGCTCTTCCCCGTGGCGTGGCGTGAGAAGGCGCTCGAGGCTATCGGGCTATCGGCGGAGGGCTACCAGGTTCACGTGGAGGGGGATCTGTGCCCTGCGTGCCGATATACCTTCAATGAACTCATGATGAAATACGATGGCGACTGGTCCAAGGTCATCGGGCACATCAAGATTGTGCGGGTGGTTATGTCCGAGCAAGACAGGATCGGCATCGGCACCTTCCAGCCCAAGGACGAGAAAAACCAGGATTCTACGGAACTCACGGGGGACATCAATTACCGCAAGATCGCAGAATACGGATCGGACTCTGATCCGCGCGCATTCAATTTCGACGGCGAGTTCAACATCGCCAATCGCGGTATTATCGAGTTTGTGGAAGTGTTCAAGCTCGACGTGGCGTTTCTTTACGATCTGCTCGGCGCCAGCCAGGAGCACATGATCAAGCCCAAAAAATTTGCTCAGACCGACATCGACGAGGTGATCATCGGCCACACCAACGAGGCCGAGTACAACAAGCTCCTGGCAAACGAGTACATGGAGGCGCTGCGGGACCGGACCATCAAGATAGACATACCGTACATCACCAAATTGTCCGAAGAGGTGAAGATCTACCAGAAGGATTTCGCCCAGGAGCGCGTAAAGAGCGTGCACATCGCGCCCCATACGCTGGAAGTCGCGGCCATGTGGGCGATCCTCACGCGGCTGGAGGAACCCAAGAAGGCGGGGCTCACCCTGTTGCAGAAGCTCAAGCTCTACGACGGCAAGATGCTCCCCGGGTTCACTCAGGACAACGTGAAGGAGCTGCGCAAGGAAACCTCCCGGGAGGGTATGGAAGGTATCTCTCCGAGGTACGTTCAGGATAAAATCTCCAACGCGCTCGTCTCCGAGGCGGAGGGCTGCCTGAACCCGTTCATGGTGCTCAACGAGCTTGGCAAGGGACTCAAGAGCCACGGGCTCATCACCGACGCGGAAAAGCGTACGCATTACTCAGAGATGATCTCGGTGGTCAAGCAAGAATACGAAGAGATCGTCAAGAACCAGGTCCAGCGCGCCATCTCCGCCGACGAGGAGGCTATAAACAACCTGGCCATGAACTACATCGACAATATAAAGGCCCACTCTCTCAAGGAAAAGGTCAGGAACCGCTACACCGGCCAGGACGAGTCTCCGGACGAGCGGCTCATGCGATCCATCGAGGAAAAGATCGATATCCCCGATGGACGAAAGGACGACTTCCGCAAGGAGATAATGAACTTCATCGGCGCCCTCGCGGTGGAGGGCAAGGAGTTCAAGTACGATACCAACGACCGGCTGCGGCGCGCTCTCGAAATGAAGCTCTTCGAGGATCAGAAGGATTCCATCAAGCTGTCATCCCTCGTCAGCCAGGTCATAGATCGCGAAACCCAGGACAAGATCGACGTGGTGAAGAACCGACTCAAGGAGAAGTACGGCTATTGCGAGGTATGCGCCACCGACGTGCTCAACTTCGTCGCCTCCATCTTCGCTCGCGGAGACGCCAGGGATGAATCTTAAGATCCATCAGGATCACGGCCGTTTCCGGCAGATAGTAAAAGGCCGGATACGAAAGGAGCTGCGCAAGTTCATCTCCTCGGGGGAGCTTATCGGCAAGGAGGGCGACAAGTTCGTATCGATCCCGCTGCCCCAGATCGACATCCCCAGGTTCAGGTTCGGTGATCGCTCGAAGGGCGGTGTCGGCCAGGGGGAGGGGGAACCCGGAGATCCCCTGTCGGAGGGCGAGCAGGACGGGAGCTCGGAGGGCCAGGCCGGGGATCAGGAGGGCCGGCACATCCTTGAGGTGGATGTGAGCATCGAGGAGCTCGCGGAAATCCTCGGTGAGGAGTTGGAGCTCCCGAATCTGGAGGACAAGGGAAAGGACCGGCTGGTATCTACCCGGGATCGATATGTGGGGATCCGGCGGGTGGGTCCCGAGTCCCTTCGCCACTTCAAGCGAACTTTCAGAGAGGCGCTCAAACGGCAGATTGCCGCTGGAATCTATGATCCCAAACGACCGATGATCATGCCCATACGCGACGACAAGAGATATCGATCATGGAAGACCAAGTCGGTCTACGAGGCCAACGCGCTGATAGTATACATGATGGATGTGTCCGGCTCCATGGGCGAGGAGCAAAAGCAAATGGTTCGCATCGAATCCTTCTGGATCGACGCGTGGCTCTCAACCCAATACCAGGGGCTGGAAAAGCGATACATCATACACGACGCAACTGCCCGGGAGGTGAACAGAGATACCTTCTTCCACACGAGGGAGTCGGGCGGAACGATGATATCCTCGGCCTACAAGCTCTGCGCGGAGATCATCGACAGGGACTATCCCGAGCAGGAATGGAACGTCTACCCGTTCCATTTCTCCGACGGCGACAACTGGTCCACCGACGACACCAGGGTGAGCCTGGATATCCTGGAGAACAGGCTGGTCCCCGTGTCCAACATGTTCTGCTACGGGCAGGTTCACAGCCCGTACGGTTCCGGCCAGTTCATCAAGGATATCACTGCGCATTTCCCCGACGAAGAGAAGATCATCACTTCGGAGGTTCCGGATCGCGAAGGGATCGCCGATTCGATCAAAACGTTTCTGGGCAAGGGGAGGTGAGGCGGATGCCGCGCTCGAGCAGATGGGCCGGAGGACTGCCCAGATACCTCGAGGAGATACGGGTGGAGATACAGGAATATGCCGTGAAATGCGGCCTCGATTTCTTTCCGACTTTTTTCGAGGTGCTCAACTACGACCAGATGAACGAGATCGCCGCCTTCGGGGGGTTTCCGACCAGATATCCACATTGGCGCCACGGAATGGAGTACGACAAGCTCCGCAAGTCGAGCACTTACGGCCTGTCGAAGATCTACGAGCTGGTCATCAATAACGATCCGTGTACCGCCTATCTCCTGGAGGGCAACTCGACAGTGGACCAGAAACTGGTCATGGCCCACGTGTATGCCCATTGTGATTTTTTCAAGAATAACCAGTGGTTCGCCCACACCAACCGCCATATGATTGACGAGATGGCCAACCACGCGGCCCACATTCGCCGGTACATGAACCGGTACGGCGTGGAAAAGGTCGAGCGGTTTTTGGACCTGTGCCTGTCAATCGACAACCTGATCGATATTCACAATCCGCCCCTGGTGCGATCCGATCGGGCTGACCGGGACGACGAGATGGATGACACCCTGGGTCCGGGCGACGTGCCAAAGCTCACCGCCAAGCCCTACATGGACAGCTACATCAACCCGCCGGAGTACATCGAGGAGCAGAAGGAGCGACTCAGGGAGGAGTCGAGACAGGACGCATCATTTCCCTCCAGGCCGGAGCGGGACGTGATGGGATTCCTCATGACGCACGCGCCTCTCAAGCAGTGGCAGCGCAGCGTACTGGAGATCGTGAGAGGGGAGGCGTACTACTTTGCGCCCCAGGGTCAGACCAAGATTATGAACGAGGGCTGGGCAACCTACTGGCATTCGAGGATCATGACCGAGAAGGCGCTCGACGCTTCCGAGATAGTGGACTACGCGGATCACGCCTCCATGGTAACCGCCACGTCGGGCAGGCAGCTCAATCCCTACAAGATGGGCGTCGAGTTGTTCAGGCACGTCGTCATGAGCTGGGACAAGGGTCGGTATGGCAAGGCCTGGGACGACTGCGACGATATGGAAGCCCGCTGTGCGTGGGACACGGGGAACGGATTGGGGATGGAGAAGATCTTCCAGATCCGACGGACCCACAACGATATCACCTTCATCGACGAGTTTCTGACCCACGAATTTGTGCGCGAGCAGAAGATGTTCGCGTTCGGCTACAACCCGCGCCACCGGCGTTACGAGATAGAATCCAGACAGTTCGAGGAGGTGAAGCAGCAGCTCCTTTCGCAGCTCACGAACATGGGACAACCGTCGATCAGCGTGGTAGACGCCAACGGTTCAAACCGCGGCGAGTTGGTGCTCGAGCACGATCACGGGGGGATAGATCTAGATCCCGGCTACACCAACGCGGTTCTGACTAACCTCTACGAGTTCTGGAAAAGAACCGTTTCGATCATGACGAAAGCCGAAGGGGAGCCGATTATCGCGATATTCGACGGATCCGAGTTCACGGAGAAAAAGACCGGGGAATAGCAATGTGCTTCATCTGTCCTACATTTAAACAAACGGGGAGGAAAACCATGTTCCGATCAATTACATTGTGCGCGTTGCTCGCCGCTCTTTGCCTGGCCGGCTGGTCGTGCAACGACGGGTCGTCCGGTGAAGATAACGGGTCGGATGGAGATAGCGACTCGGACTCTGACGGAGACACCGACAGCGACTCGGACGGAGACACCGATGGCGACACCGACGGCGACACTGACAGCGACACCGACGGCGACAGCGACACCGACAGCGACTCGGACGGAGACACCGACCTGTGCGCGATGGGCACCTACTCGGGCAACCTGGATGTGACCTCCCCGACCGACCTGGATACGCTCGCCGGCTACACGTCGATCACGGGCAACATCGACATCGACTGCGCCGCGTGCACCAACGTGGCGCCTCTGATCTGCCTCACCTCTATCGGCGGACACCTGTACGTCAAGTACGGCAGCGACGCGCTGACCAACCTGGACGGGCTGGCCAACCTCACGACCCTCGGCGGCTACCTCGACATCTGGGATGCGGACGCCCTCACGGACGTGGACGGCCTCGCAAATCTCACCTCGATCGGCGGCACCCTGCACGTGGAGGCAACGGCGGCGCTCGATGATCTCTCCGGGCTGGGCAGCGTTACTTCGATCAACGGCGCCCTGGACATCACGATGAACGACGCCCTCGATACCCTGGGGATGACCTCTCTGACCACCGTCCTGGGCGACTTCGATATCACTTTCAACACCGCGCTGCCCAACTGCCAGGCCACGGTCCTCAGGGACCAGGTCACCACCTTGACCGGCTCGGTGTGTATCGTCACCAACCTGGCCGACAGCTGCCCGAGCGACTGCTAGTCGCCTATCGCCCGTCTCTTACACATTCTATTCGTAATACCCAATCGAAGGAGTCAGACTCTTTACACACCCCACCCGATGTAAAATCCCCGCACGGATTCCAACCACATTATTACAAAAAGGGACCGGCGGCCCTTCAGGACGCGTGTTTCTATGTGTTTTCCAAGCAGGTGTTTACGGCCGTGGGTGAACCACGGCCCTACGATGGATCCCAGGCAATATTACCCCGCCGCTTGGCGGCGAAAAGCGGATGCGCCGATCAGGACGCCTCCGGCTCGCCCTTTTGGTCGTCGCCGCTGCCGTAGTAGTACCCGTGTTTCTTGTAGTAGTAGTGATAGTAGTACTGTCCGTACTTCTTGTTCGAGAGGTCCAGGTCGTTGAGAACGGCGCCGAGAATCACGGAGTCGATGTCCTGAAGGACGTTCAACGCGTGCTTGGCCGCGTCGCGTGTGGTTTGCATGCTCTTGACGATGAGTATGGTGCCGTCCACCATCTTGGAGAGGATGGCCGCATCCGTGACGACTCCCACCGGCGGCGAATCGAAGATCACGCGGTCGTACATTTCGGTAACCTCGTTCATTACTCTTTTGAAAGTATCCGTGTGAATCAACTCCGATGGGTTGGGCGGCGTGGGCCCGCAAACCAGCACGTCCAGATTGGGGACAATCGTGGAGTATATCGACTCCGCCGCAGTGGATTCGCCGAGGATCATAGTCGAGAGACCCTTCTTGGGGCGCTTGATGCCGAACACCTTGTGCACCCTGGGCCGCCTCATGTCCGTGTCCGCCAGGAGCACCTTCGAGCCGGACTGGGCCATCACGATCGCCAGGTTGGCGGCGACGGTTGTCTTCCCCTCCTGGGGCGACGGGCTCGTCACCAGCAGTTTCTTCACGTGCCTATCCGCCGACATGAACAGCAGGTTGGTCCTGATGGAGCGGAGGCTCTCCGCAACCTGGGATTTTGGATGGTCGTGCACGAAAATGTCGCGGTCTATTTCCTGGTCGGTTTCCTGCGACCCCGGGTCGGCCGGAGCTTTTTTCGAACTCCGTTTTCCCTCGGAGGATCCATACCCGTACCCGTAGTGACCGCTGCCGTGGGATGTGGAGGAATCCATGGCGGGCACTATTCCCAGGAAGGAAATACCCAGAGCCTCCAGATCATCCTGGGTCTTCACCGTGCGGTCCGCGAGCTCAAGGAGGATGGCGAGCCCTATCCCGAGGATGAGGCCGAATACGAACGCCAGCGCCAGATTGAGCTGAACCCGGGGCTTGATGGGAAACTCGGGCAGAAGCGCCGAGTCGAGGATATCCACGTTGTTCACCTTGAGCAGCCTGGAGAGATCGGCCTCCTTGATGCGGCCGAGAAGGAACTCGTAGATCTTCTCGTTGTTGTTCAAATCACGCGCCAGGCTGTTGTATAAACCCTCCTTGCCGGCGAGCGTCTGTGCCTGCTCCTTGAAATCCTCGAGGGCCTCCGCCAGGCCGGTTTCCGTGGAGCGAGCGGCGCCAAGCTCGGCGTCCACCGCCTTGATGATGTTGCTAACCTCGCGTGTGATGTCCACCTTGATCCGGGACATCTTCGCCTTGATCTCCACTATCTTGGGGAAATTGTCGCCGTACTTGGCGGACAGCTCGCCGTATTCCTGGCTCAGTTCCGCGTAGTTCTGTTTGAGGTTCTGTACTAACTGGCTGGCGTTGAGCGACTCCACCGGAATGGCCATTGGATCTTCCGTCTTTGAGGCCTTGGCGATGGCGTTCTTGCGCGCCTGTATCGCGATGCGGTTTGCCCTGGCTTCGGTGAGCCTCCGCGCGATCTCGGTCATCTGGGCAGCGATGAGATTCTGGCGATCCTCGAGAGAGATGGACAGGATGTCGTTTTCCTTCTTGTAGTTCCGAAGCTTCTCCTCGGAGTCGGAGAGTTTCCCCTGGGCGTCGTCGAGCTGGTTCGACAACCAGTCCACGGCGTCAATGGTGCTTTGCAGCATGGTATCCAGGTTCTTCTTCTCGTACGACTTGGCAAGGGCGTTGGCAAGGAACATGGCTCTTTGGGGATCTTGATGATCCACATGAACCATGGTGAGCCTCGAATCCTTGACCGGCTCCACCGTGATCATCCCTTGAAGAACCTCGGCTGCCTCGTCGATGCTCGCCTGCTTGAACCCGGCGCGTTCCTCCTTGCGCACGCCCATAAAATCCGGATCTTCGTTGAGCTTGTACTTCTTGACCACCCGCGCGGATACGTCCCGGCTCTCGATTATCCGATACTGTGTTTCGTAGTACTCCACGTTGGACCAGAACGAGCCCGTGCCCATCTCCACAACATCCTCGACGCTCTTTCCGAGAACCTGAGGGGCCTGGGTCTCTATCTGCAGCGTGACCGTCGCACGGTAGATCTTGGTCATGCGAAGGGTGACGAACGCGGTGAGGCCCAAAACAACCGTTACGGTGAGGACAATCAACAGCCAGCGACGCCTGATGATGCGCAGGTATTCCCACAGGTCCACCCCCGGCTGATCCGCCATGATCGGCGTCGTGGGTGCCGGTTTGGTGCTGTTCCGTTCGTGCGGGCTCATCTGCTCACCATCTGCTCACTCGTTCGATTCCTATAATGAGTTGTTTTTCCATATTGCACAGTTCATTCATGAAATACCGACTTCAATTTCAGTTTCTTCTCCAGATCGTCCAGGCGCTTTTTCCATTTGTCGTCATTGGGCTCCAGGTCAACCATCTTTCGAAGGGCGTCCAAGGCGCTCGCGTTGTCCCCGTTTGCCTGCGCCAGATCGGCGATCTTCGCCAACAGGTGGGTATCGGTCGGAGTGAGCGCAAAGGCCTGGCGATAACACGCCAGCGCTGCCCGGAACCGACCGTTCGACCTCTCGAAATCCCCCTCCATGATCGCTATTGAGGCCCGGGCTCGGGTATTGGTCGATATCCCCTTCAACCTGTCGAGTATTCTCCTCGCGGCCTCGCGTTCACCGGCTCTGTTATGGGCATGCGCGAGATTCCTCAGGAGCACCGGATGATCCGGAGTCTTTTCGAGGGCGGTCGTGAGCGAGGATATTTCCTTTTCATGATCGCCGGCCTTGTGATGAATCTCCGACTCGAGCAGTGCAGCCGCCGGTCCGCGATCCAGAAGCTTCCCGAGCCTGTGAGCAAGCTCCAGGGCCTCCGGGATCTTGTGGCGTGCAGACAATCTTCGCGCATGCCTCGCGAGGGATCTGTTGCCTGGCGGATCGAGGGAGATCACCGCCAGATCGGCTGACTGTGCCTCCTCGTCCAAGTTTCTGCACGCAAACTCGTCTGCCAGCGCCCCCCACAGTAGAGCCTTGTCCTCCTTGTCGACAGCCATCTTCGCCAGTGACTCGAATCGGGCGCCGGTTCTCACGAGATATCGGGCGATGGGCCTCGCGAAGGTCGGATTGTGACGGGAGGCAATCCTGAACTCCAGCATGGCCTGTCCCAGGTGACCTGTTCTCAGCAATGTACGGCCCACGTAAAGGTGCGCCGATGCCGACGACGGGTTGATTTCCAGAGCGCGTGCGAGCCACGGAAGCGGGTTTCCCCGGCCGGTCTTGAACCGGTCCACTCCCGCCAGGAACGGGAGGTACCAGGCTGCCGGATGACGCTCGAGCATCGGCATCAGCTCATCGTCCGTGAACCCGTCGTTTCCGGTCCTTAACAACGCGGCATTGAGGTTGCGCTCCTCCGTATCCAGGTCATACCTGCTCACGTACAGCACCATGACCACCGCCATGGCCAGCGAACCCGCGGCGAGAATATGCATGGAAACCACCGGTATCTTGCGGCCTCGCCTCGTGGGAGTCCGGGTAGATCCCTTGCCTTCGCGCCACGAGCCCTCCAGGGCCGCGAGCAGGGCGACCGCCATCACCGTCACGCCGGGGATCTCGATGTTGAAGTCCACCAGGTTGTGAAGCCCGAAAGCCACAAGAGCGGCAAGCGAGGCTGCCTGGCGAATTTGCTGGGGTGGTATCACCAGACGGCGGGCCATCACCAGGCCGAAACCAAGGAGCACGAACGCGCCGAACACAGCTCCGTAATCCACCAGCAACTGGACGATGATGTTTTCGGCGTGGGTGAACGTTATGGTTGATGTCCAGTCGCTGACCAGCGAGAAACCAACCCAGAAAGCGCCGCGTCCCACTCCCGCCGCCGGGAACCGGCCGACCAATGGGAGCCCCTCGGAGAGCATTTCGATCTTGTGGTGATCGCCGGTCATGAACTCGCCGACGATCGCATCGTGGGCCACAAAAAGGCCCAGCCCGAGAGAAAGAGCCAGTCCGAGGGGGAGCCAGGCGAGCCGTCTTCGCGGTTCTCCGTCGTCCTTGCGGGCAAACGCTTTTTGCACGAACCGAAGGACAATGAAGACGCACTGGCCGGCAATGAAAGCCGCGATCCCCCCCCGTGACAGGGTGAGTAAAACGGACCCGCCGATCAGGGCGGCGACCCCGGTCATGAGGATGCGGCGACTGAGTTCGCGGGCCGATATGGCCATTCCTATTGCCACCGCCGCCGCGAGGCTCAAGGCCGCGGCCATGTGATTCTCGTTGAGTAGCGGGGCGCTCACCCTCTCGTGGCCGGCGTGCGCGTGAATCGGCTGGTAAAACCCGTAGATCTCATCCAGCAGGAGGATCTTGTGAGCCAGCAACACGAACGAGGCCAGGGCGCCGGCCAGCACGACCAGATTGAGCACGTCATCGAGCCCCTTTCGCCTGGTCCACAGTATGCAGGTCCAGTAGACGGCCAGGTACAGGAGCAGCTTGCCCAGTTCGACCAGAGTCATGGTCACATCCAGGGTGAGGGGCATGAATGACGGTTTCACGCCGTCCAGGGGAATGAGAGCCCCCACTCGGACCTCAAAGGCCGATGGGGAAATCAGCTCAACTATCCCCGAGGGGAGTGGTAATAGCTGAAATGCAGTGAACAAGACCATTCCGAGCAGGATCGCGCCGGGCAGATCGAGTCTGGAGAGGGACCTGCCGCGTCGATCGACGGCCAGGAGAAAGAGGAGAGCCGCGGCGAGAACCAGGTAGACGCCCAGCACGAACGAATGCACGACTCCCAGGGCGAGACACGGAGTCACCACTGCAAGGGCCATGAGGCCCTTCACCACCGGTTCACGATTCAACAGGCTTCTACTCCTCCTCACGAGACGAGCCTCGGCCTGATGAGTTGCCCCGGCAACCCGGATCGATCATTTTTCCCAAGAAGGACAGACATCACGACAAACATAAACCCCATCCCGGCCTTCCCCTGCGAGGGGAAGGGGAAGATAATGGAGGCCAGCTTATTACTATATGTGGATTTTCTTCAATAGTTGGACCGAACTCCAAGGTCCAAGATCAAAAATCAAAGGTCAGAGATCAGAGATCAGAGATCAGAGATCAGAGATCAGAGATCAAAAGTCGAAGGTCGAAGGTCGATGATCTCGCCATAGCTCGGGTCCTCCCGAGCGACGGCGGACACGTCACGAACTCCAAAGTCCGAAATCTCGCGTTCATCAATAATTCTGACTTCTCTACCCCAGTTTTCGATATGATTACAGGAGCGAATTAATGCGCCCAGTAAAAGGAGTAACAATGAACAAATGCCGGATGGAGCGATTGTTCGTCGTGGCACTCATTGTATTTGTAGCGCGCGTTGGTTCAGCCGATATACTGCCTAGTCCTGAGATTTACTCCCTTTCTCAACAGGATCAGGATGTCCACTTGGTCATCACCACTTGTGGCAGCGGTCTCGAGTCCTACCATCCCGGCACCAGCGCGCTCGAGCTAGTGAGACACAGGGGAAGTAATAGGACTTCCGTTTTGGGACCAAAGATTTTCTCTGATGATGAAATCACTTATGTAGCAGTGATGTGCAAAGCTGTCTGGGATTCGGATCCGAATCACTGTGGCGCATATCCTGAGGAGTGCGTAGATTGTGATGGGGATGAGGTACCAGAGTGTTACGGATCCTGCTTTGAGAAGTACTATCTCCCGATGGTCGATGAGTGCGTCCCAGCAGGAGCAACCGTTTACCAGCTGTTTGTTTACGGCGGAGAGAACTGGGAGGAAGACGAAGAACCCTCGGACCTTGGGGTCTCGGCAATTATAGTCGAGGACACAGGGGACGCCTGCCTCAATGGCGGGGAAAACAATTGCAGTGTCATAAACGTCAGCGGATCGACTCATCCTGTCACTCTCTGGCTAGCGTTCGGCATGCTCGCAATCGGCCTACTTGCCGTGCGCCTTCAATCTCTCCGATCCCGCTCGAAATAGGAGCGAACCCCAAGCAATAAGCCCCTTTGCGAAGGCGTCCTCAGAATCATTTTATAAGGAAATGACGATTATTCGGATTTCGTAACAAACTCCGAAAAGTCCATACCTACCTGATTATGTACCACTCGGCGTCGGGGGTTATGTCGAAATGAAAATGATTGTGGTGGTCCTTGTTGGCGTTCGGCGTAAGCATGATGTTGAATGTCCTGGCCTCGTGGAGGGCGCAGGCGAAGTCCTTGAGGAAACGCCCGGCCGAAGTCTCGGGTTCGTCCTTGCAGGGAGGTTTCTTCGGGTGACGCTCGTAGGCCTCGAGCAAATCGATGGTCTCGCCGTCCTCCATGACGAACCAGCGGATATCTATGGCCAGGGCGCGCCGATGCTGGCTCATCTTGCCCTTTTCAGCTTTCTTGTACGCCTTCTTTGCCGCCCTGCACGCTCGCCCCTTCTTACCCCGGACACACGGGCCGTCGTGAACCTTGATAGGCCTGTAGGTTGAATAGAAAAGAACCTCTACGACGCCGTGACGTTTGGCCTCGCGAGCCAGGTTGACAAGGGCCAGCGCGAGCCGGCAATCCATCACCGCGTTCACCTGTTGCGACCGAGGCCATCTGGGGCGGATTTCCACACCTTCTATGGGCCCGTCGAGGAGCACAGGCGCGTTTACGAACGGCGTGTCGAAATCGGGTTTTCTCGTCTTCACCTTAAACCGGGCGAGGGCGTCCATGCACTGCTCGTCGGTCTGTTCCCAATTCTCGTAGGCTACGGGCACGGGCTCCGGCTGATCCGGCTCTTGCATCTCCACCACAGCCTCTTCCACGGACGGCGGCGTCGACTGCGCGATCCCCCCGTCCGATTCCAATTCCAGCCCGGAGATGAACGCCGCCATGGCATCCGGATCCTCGTGGACGCCTTCCTCCTCATCGAGATCCTGCAGCTCATGCTCCGGCTCGCCGTTCGCGCCTCTGGAGCCCGCCCCAATTCGCGGCATCAGTCCCGTGCAGCCCACAAGCAACAACACGCCTAGAAACGATGACTTGGCAAACCGGTACATGTGGGTTCAGGGCGCCAGAAGTGTCGTGAAATGTCCCAACGAATCGGCGGTCGCTCTTCCCACCGCGTAGGCCCGACCTTCGACCACTCGATACCACTCTATTATCGAGCCACCCACGTCGATGGGGTTCGCCTGATCGCTTGAGGGCGTTATGGTGCCGTGTGCGACGAATGGGATGGGCAGCCCGATAGAGGTGTTTCCGTTTCCCGAGATCGTGATCACTTCTGTTCCCCATGCGAAGTTGCTCTCCACGGGCGCCTCCGCAGCAACGTGGTAGTCGGCCTCGTCGAGCCACATGGAAAAACTCCCGTCGAATCCGGTGGACGATGTACCCGGCCTGACGGTCTGCGGAACGTCTCCCACAGCTTCGGCGGTAAGGGTGCTGACCGGGACGTTCTTGCCGTTTGCCACAACGGTGCCTTCGAGGAGCGGGCGCCACGAAAGGGTGAAGACTTGTTCTTCCTCCTGTGATGCTTCCGAGATCGCAATGGGCTCGTCGGTAGTGTACGCCGTGTAGTCGGTGGCCGATGAGGCCGTGATCAACGCGGGAATGATGGTGACCTTGTAATCGCCCGGATAGAGGTTGATCCCGGTAACACCCTCGATCTCCTCGAGCGCTCCGCTCTCGTTTGTGGTGACCCATTTTTCCACGCGCCCGCCACCCACATCATTCGACTCGAAAAGGACGAAACACCCGGGCGCCGGATCCTGAAAGAACATGCCGTCGTGGGTTTTCACCGGCTTGTTCACCTTCGCATGGTACTGGACAGGAACTCCCAGCGGATCGAGGGAGAGAGCCGGGTCTCCGCCGAGATCCAGAACGTCGCCTGCGGACGCCATGGAGAAACCGTCGATAACGAATTCGGGGTGGTGCGGCTCGAAAGGCCGCGAGATCCTCAATGAAAAATCTTCAGTCCCCGAGGCGATCATGATTTCGAACTTGCCGCATTCCTCGAAGTCGTTCTCGTCGAGGCGGCACTCGGTCGTGCTCGCGGTGGATACGATACGCCCGTTCGTGGAATCCACGGCCACCACGTCGAGCCCGTTCATCGGAAGCCCACCTTGCAACACCACGCCCTCTACTGAAGCCGTGCCCACGGGGACGATCAGGTCCATGGGGTCGTCGTTTATATCGTAGAGAAGACCCGATGAATCAATGACCACCTCATCTATGTAAAGAATAGGAAAGTACATGGCCTGGAGCGACTCGGGCATGACCATGACCCGGTACTTCCCCGGCAGCATTTCCAGATCGAAATCCATGCTGTTGTAAGCCTCGTAAACGGTTATTCGCGCGGAGCGCCCCGGCAACTGGTTTCCCGTGTCGGTGAATATCACCCGGGCTTCCAGGGCCGAGTCGTGGCCCTCGTCCGTCCTCGCTACTGTCATGGCGTCGACGATCACCGGAACCTTTATCTCCAGCGGCGCGTTGATGTTGCCGCTCGCGTCCAGTGTGACGTCGAAGGTCTGTGGGGGCGCCCCGGTGGACGGATCGGGAATGACCTTTACTACCAGATCGCCGCCGCCAGAGGGCGGTGCGATGGAACAGAGACCAAGCTGGGGGTGACAAGTGCCTTGTGAGCAATCCTGATCTTCGTCGCAGGAGTTGACCGGCCCGTCGTAGCTCCAGCCTGCGGAATCACCGGCCATCTCGGCGCAGGAAACGAGAAGAGCGGAAAAGACACAAAGAATAATCAACCGGACCTTCACTGGACACCTTGTGTATCGCAGGAAATGCTGGGAAGGAGCTCCAGCGCCCAGAAAACCTCCGCCGTCCTGGCGTCGTCCGGCAGCTCCTGTTGTATGAAACGACGATCGGACACGATGATCTTGGTGAGCATCACGGTCCCATCGTTGACGCCACCGAGGTATGTCAGATCCAGATCGCACGTGACCGACATCTGCAACCCGGTCTTGTGGATTTCGTCCACCTCTTCAGTGCCGGACAACTCCGCTACGCTGCAGTTGCCGCCCTCAATCTTCCCGATGGGCTTGTAGGGGTCCGGCCATAGGTAGATCTTGGCGTCGTAGGTGGCCACGTCCCCTTCATCCGGATCCCAGACCTTCAGAGTAAAAGTCCGATGCTCCTTGCAGACCAGCTCGATCTCATCGTTCGCCGGAGACAGCAATATCACCTGCATGGGGTAATTGACCTTGTCCTCGAACTCGATGGTGTCCGTCACCACGCACCCGGTCGCGACAATCAGGGCCAGGACGAGGGATGCTGATGACTTGATGGACACGTTACTCTCAGGCCTTTTCCAGGTATCGGTAGATGGTTCTCGGATCCACATCGAGATCCTTGGCGGTCTTGGTGCGGTTCCCGTTGTTGCGTCCCAGAACGTCGAGCACGTACTTGTGCTGGAAGTTCTCCTTTGCCTCCGCCAAAGAGAGTGTCTGCGGTAGAATCTCCTCGCCGAGATCCAGATCGCCGGATCCGATCATGTTTCCTTCGCACAGAATGACCGCCTTCTTGATCTTGTTTTCCAGCTCGCGCACGTTTCCCGGCCAGGCGTGTTTCTTCATGGCGATGATAGCGTTCGGCGTAAAACCTTTGGCCTTGGCCTCGAATTCTTTGACAAATTTACCGAGCAGGTATCGGGCCAGAAGGATGATATCGTCACCCCTTTCTCGCACCGGGGGCAAGACCACATGGAACACGTTGAGGCGGTAGAAGAGGTCCTCCCGGAAACGCCCGCTTTGAATATCCTGCTCGAGATCGCGGTTGGAGGCGGCTATCACGCGGATATCGAGTGTCTCCGGTTTAGCGGCGCCCACCTTGACCACTTGGCGTTCCTGTAAGACGCGCAACATCTTCACCTGGAGAGACAGGGGCATCTCCCCGATCTCATCCAAGAAGATGGTGCCCGAATCCGCCGCCTTGAACTTCCCCTCGTTGGTGGAAACGGCGCCGGTGAACGACCCCCGAACGTGCCCGAAGAACTCGCTCTCCATCAGGCTCTCGGGAATGGCGCCGCAGTTGACCGTCACGAACGGACCCTTGGCCCGCCGGCTCCTTCGATGAATCTCCCGGGCGATCAGCTCCTTGCCGGTTCCGGTCTCCCCGCTAATCAGGACCGAGACCTCCGTGTTGGCCACTTTCTCAACCCTGTTGAAGACTTCGAGCATTGAGGGAGAGCTACCCATTATCTCCCCGAACCGTTGATCGTTGAGTTTGTTGCTGAGCGACAGCGCTTTCAATTTCAGATCGTCCACGAGCAAGGCATTTTGTAAAAGAAGAGACGCCTGGGAAGCGAACACGGTGAGGAGATCCATGGTTGAGGCCTCGAAAAGCCCCGCCACTGAATCGTTTCCCAGGTAGACCAGGCCCAGTAGTCGTCCCCTCTCGAGCAATGGAATGCACATGACCGAGCTCAGACGGAGGTTGATCACCGACACGGCGCGGGAGAACTTGTCGTCGCTCTGTGCGTCCGAAACGATCAACGGTTTCCTGGTCTCCACAACCTTGGCAACGATGCTGTCCGACAGCTCTGCCACCGACTCGGCCATCTTCTCCCGGTTCATGTTGCGGGCCACCTTTATCACCGGCTTGTCGTCCTCGAAGAGCACCAGGAATCCTTTTGCGGCGCCGGTGATCTCCACCACCGCGTCCATCAGCTCGTCCAGAAGCACGGCCAGGGATTCGCTGTTCATCAGCTTGGACGAGAACTGCTGCAGCCGTCGCAGGGCCTCCAGCTGCACGCGACCGGACCGATCCTCGGAAGCGTTTCCGTGGGGCAGATCCAGCATGCTGAAGGTGAGCTGGACGTTCCCCAAGGTGATGCGATCCTCGTGGTTGATCTTGACCTTGCGGCGTTTCTTGCCGTTGACCAGGATCTGCCCCGAGCCCTCCCCCTCGGTGAGGTTGAAGTCGCGACCGTCGAACACTATCCGCGCGTGGTATGGCTCCAACTCCATCTTGGCGATAACCACATCGTTGCTCCGGTGGCATCCGATGGTGGTGATGCTCTTGGTGACGCTGTACACCATCCTGTCGCCGCCCTTGGGCTTCCAGCAGAGTGTTGACATGGGTTCTGCTTTTCTTTTTGTTATTGGCCAAGTACGACCAATATCCGCAACGAGGGAGTTTAACGGTTTTCTTGCAAACGGTAAACCGAAACGCCAACCCCATCCCGGCCTTCCCCTGCGAGGGGAAGGGGAAGATGATGGCGGCCGGCTTCAACGGTTCAGGAAGGGTCGTCTTGGGGATCGGCGGGATGGTTCGGTTTTGCCTCGGGTGGGACGTCGGGCATGACGCATTGCCCGCGGAAGACGGCGCCCTTCTCCATCTGGAAGGACGGAGTGGTGACCTCGCCGTTGATCTGCCCGGGGGGATACAGCTCCACGCAGGTTCTGGCGTTAATCTTTGCCTCCACCACCCCGCCGGTCACGATAAGGGTGTCCACGTTTATGGTCCCATGGATCTCGGCGCCGGTTCCCACCACCAGGGTTTCATCGGAGAAGATCTCGCCCTCGAAGCGACCCTCGATGCGGACGGTGCCCATGAAGGTTAGCTTGCCGGTAAATTCGCTTTTTTGCCCGAGGAGTGATCCGGTGATGACCTTTTCGTCCGTCATGTCGAATTCTCTCCCAACTCCATCTTGATGCAGCCGGTCACAACGCAATTGCGCCCATCGCCCTTGGCCTTGTACAGGTTGTCGTCCACCAGCTTCAGCAGATGGATCGAGCTGGTCGCCACGCCGCCGGGAACCGTCCCGACCCCGAGGCTGATGGTCACCGGTATGCTCGTTTCGTCGGGAGTGGTGATCTTCATCTCCTCGATCATGCATCTCAGGCGCTCTCCCAGCGCCAATCCGCCGATCTCGTTGATCCCGCGGGCCAGCACCATGAACTCCTCGCCTCCGTACCTGGAGAAGATGTCCTCCTCTCGCAGCGCGTCCATGATCGTGCCGGAGACCGCTATGAGCACCTGATCCCCCACCTGGTGGCCAAAGGTATCGTTGATCTTCTTGAAGTGATCCAGATCGATCATGATGAGCGTAAGCGGTACTCGGTGACGTCTGGTGAAGGAGATCTCGGAGGATATCCGTTCGTCGAAATGCTTTCTATTGTAGGCGCCGGTAAGCGGATCCCGCACGGACGATTGGTACATCTGCCTTTGAAACTCCATCTCCACGGGATCCTGCAACATGAACTTGAGGATGGTTCTGCGCCCGATCAGGATCTTGTCGCCGTCTTTCAAAACGTGCTGATATATTTTGTGCCCGTCCACGTAGATCCCGTTAGTGGAGTCCAAATCCCTGATGACGTACCTTTCCCTGTTTTCGAAAACCACCTCCGCGTGGCGTTTGGATATTCCATCGTCGTGAATGACGCCCCCGCAGTCGTTGTCTCGACCAAGGACGGTGCTCTCTGTCGTGGACAGCGAGAAGGTGCAACCCAGGTCGATTCCGCCGATCACGATCAGTGAGGCCTGCCTTCCCCCGGATTCCCGCATTTGTTCGATGAGCGTCGAGCGATCCAGCTGCAGCGTCAGGTCCGTTCTCTTTAGGTGCTTGCGCTTCATGTCCATTATTGGAAGCCTCCCGTTCCCGCCTACGTTTTTGTATCTTACGCCAATGTGGGCCTTCTATGCTATACAGTGCGGCATGAACACGCAGAATAAATCAACCGACACGATCGCCTTGATAAAGGAGTGGAAAGAGGCGTGTGTTTCGCTGGCCTTCGATCCGGACAGCGGTTCACGACATCGCCCCGCCGCACCCGACTCCATGGCCGGGAGGATCGAGCACACCCTGCTGGGCGTGTCGGCCACGGACAGTGACGTGGAACGGCTTTGCGAAGAGGCGATGGAGCACTCGTTTCGAGCCGTGTGTTGCATGCCTCGTGACGTGGAGCGTTGCGCCCGCGCGCTTGGCACATCATCCGTGCTCGTGGTTTCCGTGATCGATTTTCCCCTTGGCGGCGGTATCGGCGGGGTCGCTGCATCCCAGTGTCGCATGGTGATCGATCTCGGCGCCTCGGAGGTCGACATGGTCGTGGACGTTCGCGCCATCGTCCAGGGCGAGTTCACGCTGGCCCGCGACGGCGTGGCAGGGGTGGTGGAAGCCGCAGCAAATGTTCCGGTCAAGGTGATCCTCGAGACTGGGGCGCTCACGCCCCGGCAGGTGGCGCACGCAATTGCGGTGGCCGAGTCCGGGGGCGCCGCATTCGTCAAGACGTCCACCGGATTCGGCGCCCGCGGGGCAAGCATCGAAGACGTGGTGACGATGCGCGCGATCGTTTCGGACAGGATGGGGGTCAAGGCGTCCGGTGGCATCCGGGATAGGGCGACGGCCGTGGCCATGGTGGAGGCGGGGGCCGATGTGATCGGAACATCGAACGGCCCCGGCTGCATCTGACTCAACGACGGCCCCTTGGGAGAATTCCGAAATCAAGTCCTTATCTTGTGCTTTCTGATAATGCGGCGAAAATTACTCCGGTCCATCCTGGATTGGCGGGCCGCCTCGCTCACGTTGCCGCCGGACCGTCTCAGCATTTCGTGCACGTAGGCCGACTCGAATTGCTCCACCGCCTTCCTCTTGGCCTCACGGAAGGGCAGATCCAGAAGGAGGTTGGACGAGACCGGCGGCGCGATGGTATCCACTACCGACGGTGGCAGATCCCCCGGGAGGATCACATCGCCCCTGGCCATGACGACCGATCGCTCGATGGCGTTCTCCAGCTCGCGCACGTTTCCCGGCCATGTATGGCTCCTCAGCATCCGCATCGCCTCCAGGGAGATCCGCGCGATCTTCCTTCCCGATCGAAGGGAATACTTGCGCAAGAAATGGTAGGCCAATAACGGCATGTCCTCCGCGCGGTCCCGAAGGGGCGGCAGAGGAATCGTGATGACGCTCAGCCGATAGAACAGGTCCTCGCGAAATCGCTTCTGTTCCATGGCCTGTTTCAGGTCGACATCGGTCGCTGCTATGACGCGCACGTTCATCCGGTTAGCGTCGTTGGACCCCGCGCGCTTGATCTCTCCGTCCTGAAGGATCCTGTGGAGCTTGACCTGCGTTTCGAGCGTGAGATGGTCGATCTCGTCCAAAAAAATAGTGCCGCCGTCTGCCGCCTCGAAGAGGCCTATCCTGCTCTCCGAGGCGTCGGGAAAAGCGCCGCGAACATGACCGAAGAGCTCCACTTCGATCAGATCCTTCGGGATGGCGGAGCAGTTGACGGGAACGAAAGGCCCTTTGGCTCGCCGACCGCTCATGTGAATGGATCGAGCGACGAGCTCCTTCCCGGTTCCGGGCTCTCCGAGCAGCAGCACCGTCGATTTGGAGTGAGCCACCGATTCGACCGCCCGGAAAACAAATCGCATGGACGGCGACGAGCCGATGATGTCGCCGTAGCGCTCGCGAACTTCCAGCTCCTTCTCGAGTCGCCTTGCGCGAGCCGCCAGCCGACCGTGCTGTGCCGCCCTGGCGACTACGTGGGCGAGGGCATCCGGGGACCCGAAGGGCTTGGTCAGGAAGTCGTGGGCGCCGGCCTTCAACGCGGCGACCGCCGAGTCCACATCACCGTGCGCGGTCATCAAAACCACCTCGACCGCACTGTCCAGAGCCTTGACCTTCCGAAGCACGTCCAGGCCGCTCATTCCCGGCATGACGAGATTCAGAAGCAACACATCCACAGGAGAGGCAGTAAGCAATTCCAGAGACCGGATTCCGTCCGAGGCCGTCGTCACCTCGAAGCCCATCGTCTTCAAGATACTCTCAACTCTCATCAGGGAGGTCGTATCATCGTCGACAACGAGGACCCTGATGGGCGTCATCTCACCGTCAGCGCCCTCGGTGCGGATATGTCCCTGCATTGCAGGCCGGTTTGCCGTGTCGTGTTTCCGCACCGTCGCTCCTGTTCTCATCCTTTTTAAAGCCGGCTTCCATCATCTTCCCCTTCCCCTCGCAGGGGAAGGCCGGGATGGGGTTAAAAGAGATCGAAATGCAGCAGGCGGCACTCCAGGGGGCCGTTCCATAGAATATCCCGCTTCCTGGTCTTGAGCCCTATCTTGCCCGCCAGAAATTTCGAACTTGTCAACACATGGGCCGTCATTCCCGAACACCTTTGCTTGAGAGTATCTCCGAGATCGCTGTAGAGATCCGCCAATCGGTTGATCTCCCCGAGTCGCTCGCCGTAGGGAGGATTCGTCACCACACGTCCGACGCCCCCGGAAACGGGCAGGCTGCGCAGGTCCGCCCGCCGCACCGCGACAATATCGTCCACGCCGGCGCCGAGAACCGCCGTCCGGGCCGCCCTGACTGAATCCTCGGATATGTCCGATCCGCGAATCGTGCATCCGTCGACTTCCCTCACGGCCCTCTGTGCATCCTCCAGCTCGTTGGACCATAGCCTCCGATTGAAAGAGAGGTGGCGCATGAACGCAAACTCCCGCCCGAGGATGCCCGGGGCCATGTTCTTCGCTATCATCGCCGCCTCCACCAATATTGTCCCGGAGCCGCACATGGGATCGACGAGCTCGCCGGATCCATCGTAGCCGCTCAGGAGCAGGATGCCGGCGGCAAGAGTCTCCTGGAGCGGCGTCGGGCCGCCGAATGACGGTCGATATCCCCTGCGGTGAAGGCGCTGACCTGACGAATCCCAGCTCAGGATGCATCGATCCCCGTTGATCCTGGCGTTGATTCGTATGTCCGGTTGCTTCGGGTCCACCGACGGTCTGCGGCCGACCTTGTCGCGGAACCTGTCGACGATGCCGTCCTTGACCACCTGGGAAGCGAACTGTGTGTGGTGTATTTCGGAATTGCCGCCGACCGCGTCAACCGCCAGTGTCATGTCGGGTGTCATGTGCTCTTCCCACGCCGCCGCTCTGGATCCCTTGTACAGGCGATCGCGATCTCTCGCGTCGAACTCGGCAATTCTCACCAGCACACGGGTGGCGGTTCGCGACCACAGGTTGGCCCTGTACAGCATCCCAAGATCGCCGCCAAAGGAAACCCCCCGCAATGCCTCCTCGGGATCCGTTGCGCCCAGCCTCCTGATCTCTGACAGGAGCACACCTTCCAGGCCGGGCGCAGTGGTCGCGAAGAGTCGAAGATCCGCGGGCCTGGACCCACCGCGCTTGCGGACCGATGGACGAACGGTCTTCATCATCTCGTTACCGATGCCCCATGACTCACATCAACGGCTCCTTTTCAGGCGAAGCTGCTTGGCGGCGTTTACGATGGACTGGGGGACGTCCTTGCTTCGCTCGAGGCCTCTCACGTCGGTGGGGCGAAGATGGTTGAGGAATCTGAGGGCGTCCTGCAAAGAGGTGCGCGGGTTGTTCACCAGGTTGAGCTTGACCTGGTACTGCTTGGTCCATTCGCGTTTCGACGCGATGAAACGCACGGCTTCCTCGGGGAGCGAGCGGGCTTTTGAGTAGCGGATCACCTCAGAATCTCCTATACCCGGGGACTTGAGCACCGCCATGGTCACCAGCCTGTTCGAGTCCCTGACGAGGACGGCCCGCTGGGTGGAGTTGCCCAGCATGGCCATGCGGATCTTCTGGGAGACCGTGAGTCCCGAGAGGGAAGCCCCGAAGACGGCCGCCTTCTTTTCTTCATCCGTATTTCGCGGCGAAGCCTTTTGAGACTGGAGCGAATCGAGGATGTCGTCGAGGGTCTCGTCGTCGATGCCGAGCAGGTCGTCGTCCATGAGGGCAGCGCTGAAATCATCGTCCTCCTTCAGGGACTCGTCGGGCTCCTCGGGGATCAGTTGGCCCTCGATGGCGGCCTTGACCTCCGCGAAGGTGGGGATGCCGTCGAGCTCCAGGCCATGGCGTATCGCAAGCTCGATAGAGCGATCGACCGTGGACATCCTGGCGGCCTTGTTCATATACAGGATCTCGATGATCCGGGGCACGCGGAGCATGCGCTCCTCGTTGGCGGCAACGATCTCCAGCAACCTCTCCGAGCGCAGGTTTTCGGTGAGCCAGACGGTGGTCTCGTCGTGAAGGAACCGGTTGAGCAGGACGCGCTCCACGGCGTCGTCACGTCTCACCAACAACCGGGCGACCCCATCGAGGACCGCCGGATCCAGGTTCTGTTCCAGGGCGCCGAGCAGCACGTTGTCCGGCAGATTGCCCAAAGAAGCGCGGGCCTTCTGAGCGAGGCTTTCGTCCCGATCGTAGGAAAGCGCGTAGAGCACCGAAACGAGATCGACGGGTCCCAGGGGCGCCAGCCCCGAGGCGGCCATAATCCTGAGCTGAGGCGGTGCGTCCGGCTCCAATATCCTTGAAGCCTGCTTGGACAAGTCGGTCAACGATACCGGGTGTTCCATCAACACTCTCCTCGGGTTCCAACGACAAATGCGAAAAGTATCTTAGCACGTGTTGCCCACAAACCTACCCCTTGACCCCTTTTCCTCCTTCCATCGCAACCATCAGCACCGATCCGCAGATCAGGGCGTATCCCGCAATCGAGGCCGGCGTTATGGTCTCCCCCCAGGCCAGGGAGGCCACGAATCCCGCCAGGAGCGGTTCCACAAGCGTGAGCGCGGAGATACGGCCGGCCTTCATGTAGCGCAGGGCGGTGTTCAACGACGTGTGGCCGATCATGGTCGGCACCAGGGCCATGAGACAGAAACACACCCATGTGCGGAGGCTGTAGTCCAAAAAAGGGAGATCCAGCGCGAACAACGCGACGAGTGAAAAAACCGCCGCCACACCGTACACGGCGGTCACGTACACCCGAGCGTCGAGAATCTTCCTCAACCTCTTTGCGGCCATGAAGTACACGGTGAACAGAAACGACGACAGCAGCGCGAGGCCGTCGCCGAACAGGTGATCAGGCGAAAACTCGAGATCGCTGAACCCCAGGATTCCCACGCCGACCATGCCCAGGGCTATCGCGAGGACCAGCCTCCGTCCGGCCCGTTCGCCGAAAAGGAGGTACGCGGCCGTGGCGGTGATCACCGGATTGATGCATAGAAAGAGGGTCGCGTTGGCCACGGTGGTGGTCTGCACCGCCCATATCCACGAGAAGAAGTGCGCCGTGAGCGCGAATCCGCTAAGGACAAGGACCGCCAAGTCCAATCGCGTCAGGCGGGCCAAGGCGGCCAGCCCCTTGCCGGCCAGCGGTACGAAAAGAAGGGTGGCGATGAACAGTCGCCAGAAGGATATTGCCACCGGGCTCGCGTCGCCGATCCGAATGATGTTCGCCGACTGGCTCAGGCACAGGAGCCCCACGGCAAGGAAAATGTAGACTCTACGAGGCGTGACCATGGATCGTACCTTTGCGCAATCAATTTAGCAGTATCAATATTCCATGGTTTTCTATTTGTGAATATCGAAATTAGTCTGTATTATTCAAGCGGCTTTTCAATAAACGATTTCAAAAAGGGAGGAATCCATGAGGTACCTAGTCATAACACTCACCATGTTCTCGTTTCTGGCGCTCGGCGGCTGCGACAAGCTGGCCAAGGCCTTCGAGGACATCCAGGAAGAAGCACCCGGTATTTGCAAGAAAGACTGCGCCGAAGCAATCGACTGCGAGTGGGGCGAATGGGGAATCGATCTCGGTGGAGACAAGGAAGACTCCGCCAGGAGTAACGCCGAAGACCGGTGCGTTGCCGAGTGCGCCTGGGCGATTAACTACGGAGTGTACGTTGTCGAGTATAATGACAACGGCGACGAAATGGATTTTACCGGGACGATCAGCGGAGCGAAGTACGAAAAGTATTTGAAATGCATTTTCAATTACATGGATTGCGATAATGACAGTTGGGGACTGGACATTGACTGGGAGGACGAGGACGACTGCGAGGACTTCAACGATTGCGTCCAAATTCTCGGCATCGATTGGGAAGAGGAGTGGGATGACGACATGGAGTTCTGCGAAACAAAAGGCGACGAGAGTTTATGGTAGTAGTCGGTTCCCGTTCTCTTTCCGGCTCTCCCGCATCGGCGGTGGATAGCCGTCGCCGCTTCGCGGTTGTCTGAATCGCTCCTGTTGAGTTTCGAAAAACACTCCGTCATTTTGAGGCCATCGGACTCGTTTTTCGAAGTTTAAAAAAACGCGGGCCGGGATTTTCGCAAAAGGAGGGGAACTCGAAAACCCCACGGTGGATTCCAACTTATCCGTCCGAATCGCCCCGTCCGGATGGAAGGAGATCTGCATTCCAACCAAAATGACTCACCGTTTGCCCGCGAAGAGATCGTGCGGCTTGACATTCTCGGTGTCAAGGCACGAGATCGGCCTCCTCCCTGACGCCGGCGACTCGCTGTCGGGCTTGCAAAATGAGTTTGACACCCTCCCTGAAGGAGCCTCGGATCCGGCGGTCCGAGCCAAGGTTGCGGCGATCGGAGAGGCGGGAAGCGCCGATCGGAGCGACGGAAGCCGCCGGGCTATACCCGGTTTGTGCATCTCGAACGGTGAAATCCCTCGAAAAAAACGAATCCGACAACCTTTTCAGCTGAAGTCCTTGCCAACGATGACAGCGATGAGCAGGGCGATTATGGCCGCCGGGGCGACAATCCTGAGGCACCAGATCCAGAGGGTGAAGGGCAGGGACGGCTTCGCGATGCCCAGCTCTTCCATGGCGTTCTTCTTGCCGAGGAACCACCCCACGAAGATGGTGATTCCCAGACCGCCGATGGGCAACATCCAGTTGGCTGCCACGTGGTCCAGGGTGGCCAGGACCCCCGGCTTGCCCTCGATCAACTCGAAACTGGACAGGGGCTCCACAGCTCCCAGGGAGAGGGCGGCAAGGATCGATCCGACGAAGACCCCCCCCGCGCAGATGACCGTTGCCCTGGGCCGGGACCAACCCTTTTTGTCAATCATAAGGGACGTGACCACCTCGCCCAGGGAGATGGTTGAAGAAAGCGCCGCAAATCCCACCAGGATGAAAAACGCGGGCGCCAGGATCATACCGCCGGGCATATCGGTGTAGAACAGATCCGGAAGGGTGATGAACAGCATCCCCATCGTGGAGCCGGACATCCGATCCTGCATGCCCGGCACGGAGAGGATGATGGTAAACATCGCGATGGCCGCGAAAAGCGCGAACAAAGTGTCCAACACGACAACCCACAAAGCTGCGCCGAAGATCGACTCTTTTTTTCCGATGTACGATCCATACGCGATCATCGCCCCAAGCCCCAGAGACAGGGTGAAGAACGCGTGACCCACCGCCTCGAGGTAGCCCTTCGCCGGTAGCTTGTCGAAGTGGGGCGTGAACAACATGGAGAGCGCCTCGTCGCGTCCGTCCATGGTGAGCGCTGTGCCCACCAGGTAGAGCAAGATAATGACAAGGACCGGCATCATGATCTTCGTCGCCAGCTCGATGCCCCCACCTATCCCGCGAAAGACGATGACCGCCGTGGCGACGGTGAAGATAGCCGTCAGTCCGATCTGCAGCGGGGCGTTGGCCAGGAACGCGCCGAAATCACTCTCCGCCGGCGGTGTGTACGATGTGAACGACCAGACGAGGCACTGGTAAAACGAACGCACGGACCATCCCGCGATCACCATGTAATAGGAGAGGATTGTCGTGCCCGACACAACCCCGAGCCATCCCACAATCGACCACCTCTTGCCACCTAGCTTTTCGAAGGCGGGGACCGCGGATAACTGAGCCCGTCGCCCGATCAAAATCTCGGCCATCATGATCGGCAAGCCGAGTACCAGGATGGCCACGAGGTAGACGATCACGAACGCGCCGCCGTTGTTCTCCCAGGTTATGTACGGGAACTTCCACAGGTTGCCCAGGCCCACCGCCGAGCCCGCCGCAGCCAATACAAAACCGAATCTCGATCCCCAATGGGCGCGCGCTGCCGCCATCCGGTCACCTCCGTTGCCTTTTTTTTTCAGGTCACGGTAACACGTTACGGGTTGCCGGTGAAGCGACGGCCCGGTTGCGGTTTGACGCTTTTTATATGCGAAGATAGGATTCATCGGGACCGTTTTATGGGTGTTTTCACCAAATACGCGGCGCGCATTTTCGGCTGCATCATGTTGATTATCGTCGCGCTTGCACCGACCCCGTCGAGCGGCGGCGATCCAAATCTCGTCTACTTCACCATTTACACGGAGCACTTCAACATTCACTTCCACCAGGGGCTGGAGCGTTCGGCGCGACTGGCAGCCTCCCTGGCCGAAGAGATTCACGACGAGCTCACGATCCTGTTCGGGTGGGAGGTGAACGGTCCCACGGAAATGATCCTCACGGACCAGACCGATTCGGCGAACGGCCTGGCGATGGCCTCGCCGCGGCCTCTGATAAGACTGTACGTCACCGGGCCGCGGATGGACGTGGGCCTGTCCGCGCTCTCCAGCCATCGGGACTGGCTGCGCACGCTGATAACCCACGAGTACACCCACGTGATCCATCTGCAGATGCACGGCGGCGTCTCGAGGATCATCAACGCCGTCTTCGGGGACGTGTACCTGCCGAATCAGATGCAGCCGCGCTGGTTCATCGAGGGCCTCGCCGTGATGGACGAGACCTATCGCACGGGGGGAGGTCGGATCCGATCTACGGTTTACTCAATGTTGATGAGAACCCACGCGCTCGAAGGGCATCTGCTCACCCTCGGAGAGCTGTCCAACCCCGGGATGGAGTTTCCCCGCGGCCACGCGCACTACAACTACGGCGCCATGTTCATGGACTACCTGCGGACCCGGTTCGGCGAGGAGAAGATCGTGGAGATCTGCCGACTGTACGGTTCGGCCACCCTCCCGTACGGCATGAACCGGACCTTCAAGAGCGTGCTCGGGGTGGACCTTTTGACGGTGTACGACGACTGGCTGGACGAGGTTCTAATTGAGGCGAAAAAGACGAAAGAGCGGGTGGAGGCCGACGGGTTGACCGAGTCCAGGGCAGTGACCGACGACGGAGAAACCAAGGGCAAGCCTATCTTCACCCCAAAGGGCGACGCGCTGATCATCCCCATTTCCAACTTGCGGGAACGATCCGGGCTGTACATGCTGCCTCTCGACGGCTCGTCGAGGGAGCGTATTGCGCGATCCGGAACCAACGCGAGCGTTTCCATGGATCATGTTGGGCATATCTACTACACGCGAAACGCGCCTTTCAAAAACTGGTATCGTTTCAGCGACGTGTTCGTGCTCGACCGGCCCGGCGTGGATCCCAGGCGTATTACCTACGGAGCCAGGGCGCGGGAGGCGGCCGTCTCGCCCCGAGGTGACTTTCTTGTCATGACGGTCAACGAGGCAGGAACCACCAGGCTCGTGCTCACCGACGAGAGAGGCAATCCGGTGCGGACTCTCATCGATTCCCCCCATAGCGATCAGGTTTACGATCCCGCCTGGTCTCCCGACGGGCGCTCCGTCGCGACGGTCATCCGCTCCGGACCTCAGGTAGATCTGTTCATCATAGACTCGAGCACGGGAAAGAGACGGCGCGTCACCGATGATACGCGCCTGGAGGCCTCACCCTCGTTCGATCCTTCCGGGCGCTTCGTCCTCTTTTCCTCGGATCGAAACGGCATCAATAACATATACGCCTACGATCTGAGGAATGATCTGCTCCTGCGGATAACCAACGTCGTCAGCGGCGCGATCAAACCTGCGGTCTCGCCCGACGGGCGGACGCTGGCGTTCCTGAAATTCTCGTCCCTCGGATGGAACGTTCACGTGATGGATTTCATGCCGGACAATGCTCCGGAGGTCACGGATGATCCCGTGGAGTTGCCGAAGGCCCGTGCGGCGCCCGATCCTTCGGACGCCGAAATGGTAGCCTACAATCCGTTGCCCAGCATTCTCCCGCGCGCGTGGATGTTGGGGTTGTCCACGCAGGGTCAGCAGACAACACTGCAGGCCCTCGTCTCGATGAGCGACGCGGTGGGCCGACACGGTGTGGCCGCGAATTTCAATTACGGAATACAGGACAACGCTCTATCCACATCGTTCGGCTACTCGTACTACGGCATGGATCCGTCGCTCCATCTCGGATTCTCCCGCCGCATGTCCCCCCGTGAAACAGGATACCTGGTGGGCGGCGAGGAACGGCGCTGGATCCAGGAGATAATTTCTGGCTCGGTAGGCCTCTCCGCGTCGGTGCCGGGCCTGGATCGCGGCCATTCGCTCTCCGTCGCGTACTCGCTGATCCACGCCAGGCCAAGGGGAGATCTGGAGATAGAATTCAACCCGAACGCCGATCTGCCCGAGATCCCCGTGGACTATTTTCGCGCCGGGTTGAGCTTCGGCTGGTCTTTCAGCGACACCTTCTCGGCGGTGTACGGCGTCTCACCCGAGGAGGGCAGGAATGTGTCAACGCGCATCAGCTTCTATCATCCCGCGCTCGGAGGAAAGCAGAAACTGGCCACTTTCAGGTACGGCTGGTCGGAGTACATCGAAGCACCGTGGCTGGATCATCATGTATTCGCTCTTCGTCTTTCGGGTGGGATTCACGTCAGCGATCCGCCCGAACAGGCGGACTTTTCAGTGGGAGGATACACGGAGCAGAACACCGTGGACGCCCTGTGGAACGCCACTTTCAAGGGACAGCCGTCATTGCGCGGATACCCGCCGGGGAGCTTTCGCGGAGATCAGTACCATGTGCTGAAGCTCGAGTATCGATTCCCCTTGTGGTGGGCTCAGGCGGCCTACAAAACACTGCCCCTGTTCTTCAGACAACTGCACGCGGGGGTATTCACCGACAACGCGCTGATCACTTTCGACGAGCTCGACCGGGACGACTGGTACAGCAGCGTCGGCGCAGAGCTGGTGTGGTCGGTGTATTTTGGCTACTACATGCCCATTACCCTGCGCACCGGATATGCTCGGGGGTTGATGGCCGGCGGCTCCAACGAGTTGATAGTGGTAATGGGCGGGGCTTTTTAGCTCGAATTTATTCGTAGACTTGCGGGTTCACGCAGTGGGGAAGCCGTTCTCCCGAAAGACCGGCGAGCAGGTTCTTCGCCGCCATTACGGCCATGATCTCCCGCGTCGCGACGCTCGCGCTTCCCAGGTGCGGAACGATGAGACAGTTGGGAAGGGTGTAGAGCTTGTGATCCGGCGGGAGGGGCTCCGGCTCGGTGACGTCCAGGGCCGCATACCCGATGATCCCGTTCTTCAGCGCGTTGAAAAGGGCGTCGTGATCGACGACGCCGCCGCGGGCGGTGTTGACGAGAACGGCGGTGGCCTTCATTTTCGCGAGGGCCTTCTCGTCGATGATGTGCCTCGTATCCCCGGTGAGGGGAACATGCAGGCTCAAGAAATCGGATTCGGAAAGGAGCCCGGCAAAGGAAACCGGACGGGCAATGTCTTGCGCCCCGCTATCGCCGGGCGACGTGTCGCAATAGATCACGCGCATGCCGAAGCCCACCCCTCGCCTCGCCATGGCGCGCCCGATGCTGCCCATGCCCATGATCCCCAGGGTGGCTCCATGGATGTCCCGCCCCATAAGCAGGGTGGGACCCCAGGTCTTCCACTTGCCTTCCCTGGTAAACCGTTCGCCCTCGACGATGCGTCTGGCGGCCGAGCAAAGCAGCGAAAACGCAAGATCGGCGGTGGTCTCGGTGAGCACCCCGGGGGTGTGGCCGACCGGTATTCCCCGTGCCGTTGCGATGTCCACAGCGATGTTGTCGAACCCGGCGGCGTAGCTGCTGATCACCTTGAGGTTGTCCCCGGCGGTCTCGATAACTTTTTGGTCGATGGGGTCAGTAAGGAGACACAGCAGGCCGTCGATGCCGGGAACCAGATCGATCAGCTCTTCCCCGGTGGGAGGAAGGTCGCCCGGAAAGACATGGGTGTCGCATTTGGATTCGATGAGGGAGAGCCCCGCGTCCGGGATTCGTCTTGTCACGAGAATTCTTGGTTTCATGTCTGAGCGTTTCGAGTGACCGCGGATATCGCGGTGTTCTATTCGGCGGCGGGGGGTTCTGCGGGCGGCGGGGGTGGTGGCGCTGGTGCCTCCGGCGCTGCCACTGGGGCTACCTCGGGGGCAGGCTTGGGTGCGGATATGATATGGAACTCCACCCGCCTGTTCTGCGCCTTGCCCTCTTTGGTCTTGTTGTCGGCAATGGGAGTGGTCTCCCCCTTGCCCTCTGCCGTCAGCTGGGCGTCCGGAACGCCTTCGTCCTCCAGGAACTTCCGCACGCTGTCCGCGCGTTTCTGGGAGAGCCTCATGTTCTTCTTGTCCTGGCCCACGTCATCCGTGTGGCCCTCGACCCGAACCTTGATGTCGGGCTTGGCCTTGATGACCGTGGCGACTTCCTTGAGGAGATCGTATGATTTTTCCAGGATCTTGGCCTTGCCGGTCGCGAAGTGCACCTTCTGGAGGATCTTGATCTGATCGCCCACGACCCGAACCAGGTCCGGACATCCGTCCTCGTCGTCCACGCCGTTCACGGTCTCCGCCTCGTTGGGGCACTGATCGTCCGGGTCGAGGATGCCATCCTGATCGTTGTCGGGATCGGGGCAGCCGTCCTCGTCCTCGAACCCGTCCCTATCCTCGGGCTCGGTCGGACACTTGTCGTCCCCGTCGAGAACGCCATCCTGATCGTTGTCGGGATCGGGGCAGCCGTCCTCATCCTCGAACTCGTCCTTGTCCTCGGCTTCCTCGGGGCATTGGTCGACATCGTTCTTGATGCCGTCCCCATCGAGGTCGTCGTCGGGGCAACCATTGTTCTTGGCGATGCCGGCCACATCCGGGCACCGGTCGTCCACATCGAGGATGCCGTCCTCGTCGTTGTCGGTGTCCGGGCATCCGTCGGTGTCCTTGAATCCGTCCATGTCCTCAGGATCGAGCGGGCACTTGTCGTTCGGGTCGAGGATTCCGTCACCGTCCTTGTCGTCGGGCCCGGTGGATCCGCCCAGGGAAATCTGCAGGCCGAAGGACAGGATCTTGTACAGCTGACCCTCGCCCCAGGCCGCGTGCTGGAACCTCACGTACGGTCCGAAGTTCACGTCCTTCCAGAGGGCGAACTCGTAACCCAGGCCGATGTTGTAGCCGCCGTGATCCTCGAAGAGATGGGCCACGTAATCGAAATGGGCGTCGATCCAGAGGTTGCCCGCCGCGGTGCCGTCGTCAAAAGCCGCTCCGTTCTTGTCGGCAAACAGACGGAGATGGAGGCCTGCGCCGATGAACATGCTGCGAAGGCCGTCATAATCATCTGTCGACGATAGCGCGTTGAATCCACCCAATATCGAGAAAGCCAGCGGCTCGGCCATGACGATGTCCAGACCGATCAGGCCCTGTCCGCCCAGATTGCCGAATCCGCCGTCATTGAGCTCGTCTCCGAGCCCCAGGTCGAAACCCACGCCGAAATGGATGTTGAACGGGCGATGGGTAGGACGATCCACACCGTCGGCGTTGCCGGCCGCTCCGATAGATACGTCGATGGATACTGAGCTTTCTTCCTCATCCGCCATGACGGCAGGCGTGCTGAGCGCAAGGATGGCGGCAGCGATGAGGGCCCAGAACCTGTTTGCGTTTTGTGACATTTCTTACTCCGAATGGTTTGAATGACAGGGTTTCCGACCCCGTTTCCATTGTCTACCTTATCAATGTTGAACGTGGGTATGCTAGTTCAACAAATCCATGAAGGCAAGCCTCGGTTTACACAGCCTCGGTTTACACAACCCCATTCCTTACAGGCATGAAGATGAATATGAAATTCTCTTTTTTGTATGGCGGTGGGCTGATAGTATCAGCGGCTACGAGTGAGGGGAAATGAAGTGACCACAGGTTGGAAAACTGTTTTGGGGATATTCTTTTGCGCGGGGTTGTGCCCTGTGACGTTTTTTTTGTTGGGTTGTGCACAGACCCAGAAACAGGATGCGCTTCTCGACTATACCAAGTCGGCGAAACAGATGTACGAGGTTGCTCTCGAGGAGTTCGACGACGAGGACTGCGTAGAGGCGAACAAGCTCTTTCAGGACGTGCGCCGGCAGTTTCCGTACAGCAGGTATGCTCCGCTGGCGGAGCTGCGAATCGCCGATTGCCACTTCATCCAGGGCAGTAACGCGGAAGCCGCCGTTTCATATCAGCATTTCGTTCAGACACACCCTACTCACGAGGAGGCGCACTACGCCGCGTACAAGCGGGGTGAGGCCTATTACGAGATGATTCCCGGCGACTGGATCGTGACGCCGCCTCCCCACGAGCGGGATCAGTCGGCCACCCGGGACGCGCGCTCGGCCCTCGGAACGTATCTCAAGAATTATCCGCAAAGCCCGTGGAAGGAGAAGGCGACGGATCTCTTGAAGGAAGTCGTCAACGCGTTGGTACGTCATGAAATGTACGTGGCGGAGTTCTATTTAAAACGAAAGCAGAGGAAGGCGGCGGCCGTTCGGCTTGAGGGGATCTGGATCCATTTCCCCGGCTCCTCCCTTGTTCCGGATGCCATGTTCCTGCAGGCCAAGACCTTCCTGGAGATGGACAGGGTCGATGAGGCCACGCGGGTGTTCAAGGAGATAATAGCGCGTTACCCTGATCACCATCAGTCGCTGCGGGCCAGGGACTATTTGCGCCATCTGGCGGTCAAACCCGCCGAGTCGAACAGGGAAAACGATGGATAAGAAAACCCTACAGAGACTGGAGCGGGGCCGGAGGCACTACAAAAACCGCGAGTACAGCAAGGCAGAGCCCTATCTGCTCAAGGTCGCGCAGGAAGAGACCGGTTTCGCAGACATCATGAACATGCTCGGCGTGATCTACCACGATCGCGGCCAGGTGGCGCTCGCGCAGGAGTACTTCGAAAAATCAGTCAGGATCAACCCTCGTTACACGGAGGCGGCGCTCAACCTGGCGGTCACGTACAACGAGCAGGGCATGTACGATCAAGCAAAAAAGATACACGAGCACGCCACCTCCCTGCAGTCCGACGAGGAGCGTGAGATAGAGCCCTTTGCGAGGGGCAAGCTGACCAACATGCACGCGGATCTCGGCTCGGCCTACGCCGAGCTGCAGATCCTGGACAAGGCCATCTCCCAGTACCGGGAGGCGCTCTACTTGAGCCCGGGTTTCGTGGATATCCGAACGAGCCTCGGGCAGCTGCTAAAGGATGCGGGACATTTTGAGGAGGCTATCTTGGAGTTCGAAATGGTGGAGAAGGAAGGTCCCGGGTACATCCCGGCGATGGTTTCCCTCGGCGCCACGCTCTTCGCAATGGGCGAAAAGGAAAAGGCACGGGCCCAGTGGGCGCGGGTTCTCGAGCAAGATCCTTCGAACCGCACCGCGGGCATGTACTTTCGTCTGGTGGATCAGATGCTCGCTCAGGAGGAAGCCGCGGCCGTGGGTATGAACCTGGAGGTCGAGGAGCCCGGCATTGCGCCGAAGAGCGAGGATGCGGGCGGAGCGAGCGATCTCGATTTCTCGTTCGAAGGTGAGCGGGCGTCGGTGGCCCCCGCAACGTGCGACGATGAAGACACCGACGACAAGTAGTAGAAGCGTTTTGTCAGGAATAGCGGATGAACGAGATCGCCGATCTCAGGCGACGGGCGCGGACGGGACGGTTTCCCGGCTTTTCGGGCGGGAGGCTTTGTCTTTCCACTGGGTGAGCGGTATGAGAAGAGCCTCACAAAGCGCCTCGGAGCCGGTCTCTTCGGGATCGATCCACGCCACGGCCTTGACGACGTATTCCTTCATCGCCCCGATCAACTTGAGCAGGTTCTCGCGGATTTCCGGGGCTTCTTCTTCCCGCACTGCCGCGGTGATGCCCAGCACGTCGCCGTAAACGGCGTGGGCGCCCTTGAGGCTGTCGAGCAACGGGCCGCCTCCCATTTCGTTTATCGCCGACTCGTATCCGCCCTCGGCCGCGGCGTTCAACCGGGTTTCGGATTGGGTCCACTCCTCGCGATAGGAGAGGTTGATGAACGACATGCCCTCGCCGAAGAGCATATTGTCGAGCGCCCGGATCTTGTCCAGCTTCGGCCACGATCCGTCCGGCGCCTCGGCCATGGCGCCGACCCAGTTTGAAAAAACCCGCCAGGCGGCGTCCTCGGCCCGATCCGCGGCCAGTTTTTCCCCGGAATCGGCCTTTTCCCGTGGCCGGATCTGGGCTTCCAGCCCCCCGGCGGCCGTTTCGAGACGGGCGCGAGGCCGGTCGATGAACACGGGCAGGTCATGTTTCACGGCCGCGGCCGCGGTCAAAAGCTGCTCCGCCAGGGCCACGGACGAAGACCCGTTCAAACGAGGAAGTCTCACCATGTCGTCGATGTTGTATTCTCGAGCCATCACAATTGCCTTTCTTTCACGTATTAACCCCAACCCGGCCTTCCCCTGCGAGGGGAAGGGGAAGATGATGGAGGCCGCTTCAAGACAACCTAGTGAAAACCCTCGGACCGCGCAACATTTTTTTTACCCCATCCCGGCCCCTCCTTCGCCAAGGCTTCGGCGGGCAGGCTTCCCGTTCGAGGGGAAGGGGAAGTTGATGGAGGCCAGCTTTAACAATAAATGGCAAGCATTACAGCCCTGGTGTAATTGGGGCAAATACATTGTAATATCGCACCCTTCAGGAGGGTCGGCACATGATTGAAGAGACCGTTTTACCCTTATGGAGGGTCGAGCACATGATTGAAGAGACCGTCTTACCCTTGGGGAGGGTCCACCGTATGATTGAAGAGACCGTCTCCACCCTCACGGAGTTCGAGCCGCATGAACACGGAGACCGTTTCACCCTCCGGCAGTGCCGACTGCCCGATTGCAGAGACCATCTCACCCATGGGAGAGTTCGAGACACATGATTGAAGAGACCGTCTCAACCCTCAAAGAGGGTCGAGCATATGTTTCACAACCAGGCGCCCATAGCTATTCATCATCCCCGGCGTCCGGATCAGTTCCCGATTCCTCGATGCGCAGAATCTTGCGGATCTCCACGAGATCTCGGGTGGTGTTGTCAATCCACTCGTTATCGAGACCCAGCCTTACCGCCAGCTTCAGAGTTCGCTCCCACTGGACCACCGCCTTGCGGAGAAGAACGCGAATTCGATCGCCCAGTATTTCGTAATAGATCTTCCTCGCCTCGCCCTCGATGTCGTCCGGAGCGGGAGCAAGTAAGATATCCTTCCAGAGGTGGTGGTAGAGGGATCCGATCCGGTAGGCCGCGGCCGCGGCCCAGTGTGCGTGGCCGATGCGGATCACCCTGGTGTACAGGCGCTGAGAGTCGAGCAGCAGCTGCGCTTTCTTTTCCAGCATCTCCTCGATCGACGCCTCGTTCGACGGGAGATCCACCGAGCGCATCTCGTCGTGCACGATCTGCGCGAGTTTGAACTGTGCCATCGAGTAGTGATAGATGGAGTCGGAAGGAGAGACGCCGCGCCCCGCCCGATACATCCTCACCGCCTCCTCCAGCACCCAGCGGGCGTCGTTCTCGCGCCCGACCTGCATCATGGCCGCTCCCTTGCGCGCAAGCGCCTCGATTATTTCCACTCCCTTGAGATCCTTTTGTTCCCCGAGGAGGCGATCGAACACCGCGATAGTTTCGTCCCAGGCCTCGATGTTTTCATAGGAGCCGGCCAACCGGAAAAGAGCGTCCTTAACATCCTGCGACTGAGGATGCCTCTCTATGAGGCGGCTGTATGCGGCTGCCGCCTCAAGAGACCTCCCGAGTTCGTCGTGGCACAGACCGGAATTGTACAGGGCGAGGGGGACCAGATCCGAATCGGGAAACTCGTCGACCAGTCGCGTGTAATTCGTAACCGCTTCGTCGCAGCGACCGGTCCGAAGCAGTTCACCGCCGCGGGAGAAGAGTTCCGTGGCGTCGTAGGCGTCCAGGGAAAGCCGCTCTCCGTCGCGGGTTGCCACCACGTGAATCGGGTCGATCTTGCGCGGGGCGATCGCGCGGTCAACCCGAGGTCCGACGCTTGCGCCGCATGCGGACAGGACGAACACCCCGGCCAGGAGCGCCCGGTGGGGGCGACAACAGATCATTCCGAGTCTTCTTGTACGGCATTGTCCGCGGCGCGAGAGAGGAGATCTCGGTCCCTGGCCTCACCGGGGCGCTGATCGAACAAGATCTCGTGAATGGCCGGCATGAGCGCTCGCCGGCGGTCGGCGTACCGCCTGAAAACCTCTCGTCTTTCTTGCGTTCCTTTCATCGACAGCCTCCAGCGGGAGAAACTAGATCCAGTGGTGATCTTTCGGAACAATAATTTTTAGCAATTTCGGATGGACTACAACCTCGAAATGATCCGACTGTTTAAACTCGTCTCCGTCAAGCTGGGCAGGAAGGCGCTGATCCTTGTTGGGTCGCAGGATCTGGACCTGTATGTGCTTTCCTTTCAGGTTGGGGGTGTGGGAAACGCCGATCTTGTTGAGCAGGTCCTCGGTGAGCGGGTTCTTCTTGTGGGCGACGATGAGCTTGCTGGTCCAGTCGCGGGTCCCGGCGAACGGCACGATCTCGAACATCCCGTCATCGTGCCGCGCCTCCGTGTCGATTATCCATTCGCCCGCGTACAGCAGTGTGTTGCTGATCACGAGGTCGGAGAGTGAATCGAACTGGTGTACCCGGCCGTCCACGATGATCTCGGCGGAGAAGCGATCGCGGGTGATCGCGTTGATCGCCAGCTTGTGGACCGCGGCGCGGACGTAGACGGCTTGATCGCGGTACATTTCGCGCCAGATCGGCATCTTCTTGACGATGTCCTTTTCCCGGTTTCTAAAGGCAAGTATCGACGCCGAGAGCCCGCATCCCATGGAGTCGAAGAAGATATCCCGCGCCATGGCGGTCCCCCCGTCGTAATAGGCGGTGATCTCGCCCACGTCGAGCCAGGTCGTGTGTCCGGCCACGATTGTTTCCACGTTCTTCTCAAGGGCGCTTTTTGCTCCGGAGATGCCGAAGGACTTGCCCTGGTCGTTGGCGGTGCCGGAGGGGAGCATCCCCAGTTGAACGCGGCTGCTTTTACCTGCCTTGCAGATACCCTTGGCCACCTCGTTGAAGGTGCCGTCCCCGCCGAGGTAGACCACTGTCTCGAAACCCTCTTCGGTGACGGCCCGGGCAACCATGTCAACTGTTCCGGCGTTCGGCAAAGTCGGGCGGAACTCGTGAACGATACCGTGCTTGAGAAGGATCTCGCGCGCCGTTTCTATCCTCAAGGCCGCCTTCCCGCTACGGGAGGTCGGGTTGCCCACCAGGAGCAACGGGCCGAGGTTTTCCACGGCGCCCGGTTCTTTGGCATCTGGCGAATCTTTCCGAATCATGTCCTGATTCTGCAGGGAACGCGCAACGTTTTCAACGATTGGATCGGATTTGCTCCCAAACGGCGAAGTTGGCTTTGGCCTATTCCGGCGGTACGTACTCGCCCTCGCACACTCCGACCTCGTAGAACAGGTAGATGAGCACCGCCTCCTGTGGTCTGATGTCCAGGCTGGGATTGTTCTCCACAACTTGATATGTCGAATAGAATATTTTTCCGCAGTCGTAGGGATAGGTGATGGTCAGTGGATGACTATTGTTGTTCGCCACATCCGTGACCCAGTTAGTGGTGACCACGGGCCCACCGATGGTGCCGTCGGCGAGCACACCGTGGCCGTCGTAAGCGGTGTCGTTGAGACTGTCAATCAGGATCCAGCCGCCATCGAACGGATAGTGGTCGAGGTTTTGTGACGGCTGTACTACGGCGAGCCAGGCGCGCATCTCCGGGTCGTTGATTGTCCCGAAGCTGTTCCACAAACCGATGTCGCCCGGGTTGTACACGGTGTCGCTGCCATTGAACTCAATCACGTTCGGGAAAGGCTGCTCCACCCACTGGCCCGCCCAGCAGGATCCGTAGATCTTGCCGCCGGAGGACACATAGGTCGTAAGCATGGGAATGTTGGGCCCGGCACTCAGAGTGTTGCAGATGCATGGGAAAAAGATCATGTGATATTGGTTGATCCAGTCTTGCCCTTGCGAAAACAGTGAAGATGACTGTCCAATCGCAGACGGGTAGGATTCGTCGTCATTGTACATGTGGAAGTTCTCGGTGCCGGACACGACCTCTCCCGCGGGGCTGAGATCGGCCAGGCCCATCTTGGACAGCATGTCCTCAGGGCGGTCGTACCAGTTGAGGAGCACCGCGTAGTTGGGGATCTGGTCCAGCCCGTCGCCTGTGTTCGCTCCGGGAAGGGTCGTCTTATCGACGGGGATGTCGTTGACAACGTCCTGGGACACGGTTATGGCTCGCTGCCGCTGGAAGAAGCCCTTTCGCGTGACCAGGTTGCGGTCTCCCGCCGGCACCTGATCGATGGACCAGGTTCCGTCCGCGTTGGAGAGAGTCCATTTCTTGGTGGTCATATCGTCGCACGTGTAGCAGTAGACGTTATCGGGGATGTCGGCCCCGTCCCCGTTGGTCACGTACACGAGGGCGCCGGAGATGGGGAAGCCCGTCGCCGACCTCACCGTGCCGATCAGATCTCCGACATAGCCGAGATCTGTGTCGCCGTCGGTGTCGGAATCGCCGTCGCTGTCGGTGTCGCCGTCGGAATCGCCGTCGGAATCGCTGTCCGAACCGGATGTGAGCCCGCTATTCGCTCCCTCGCAACCCGAGGCGATCGCCCACATTGATGCGAGAAAAACCAGTATTGATGCACGGATAAACATTTTCTCCTCCACGCGCCTTGCGGCCAGCAAAAACGGAAAACCGAGTAATCCTTAGTCCACTTATTTGTTCCTATTTATATTAGTGCATATTACACAACCATATTAATAAAAAAATTGAAATTGTTTAAATTATCTCGATAACGGCCGCTCCCCGGGTTGCGTCATGAAGGGCGCTCGTGAGATCCGCAACGAAGCGCTCGTCCACCTCCACTTCCAGGATGACTCCGGACTCGGTGTACTCCTCCTTGAGCTTGACGGCGCCGAAGCGATCGAGCACCGGGTACACGGCTCCGATGGAGTCGAACGGGATCTCCACCGTCACCATGGCCTTCGGGAGGATCTCCACTCGTCGGGCGGCGCGCAGACATTGTGCCGCGGTCCCGCCATAAGCCCGGGCCAGGCCGCCTGCGCCGAGCTTGATGCCGCCGAAGTAGCGGATCACCACTACCATCACGTGATCCAACCCCTGGCCATCGATGGCGGACAGGATCGGCCGGCCGGCGGTTCCGCTCGGCTCGCCGTCATCCGAAGAACGGTACAGATCCCCGATTCTGTACGCCCAGCAGTTGTGGGTTGCCTCCGGATCCTTGACCGATTCCAGCCACTCGAGGGCCTCCATCGGGCACTCCGCCCTCGTCGCGATGGCGATAAATCTGCTCTTCTTGATGTCCTGCTCGTGAGAATGCCGGGCGACAAGGGTCAGCACCGGATCATGCCTTTCCCTGAAGCTGCTCGGAGTAGAACCTGGCGAACGCCTTGAGATATGTCCATGCGGCGATCAGGCTTATGGTGATACCGGTGATCATGGAGGCCCGGGAGACCCAAATGAGCACCCGACCGGGGGAAATGCCGTACAGGGTCCAGGACTCCGGCAACACGCCGGGCATGACGAGGATCGCGCCGAGAAACATAAGGAAGAACGCGTACTGGAGCAGGCTCGACTTGGCCCTGCCCAGATTGGACGACGGCAGCTTGCCCCCCTGGCTGTGGACGTAGCTCCTTATCACCGTGACAGTGAACTCCCTGGAGAGATAGATAATGAGCCACCCCATCCAGAACTCGCCGATCATCACCGCGATCAGGAGGGCACAGGACTCGAATACGAGATCGCCGAGCTGATCGATGAGCGAGCCGAGCTTTGTTATCTGGTTGAGCTTGCGGGCGACAATCCCGTCGAACAGGTCGGTCACCCCGGCCACGACGCCGATGACCAGGGCGGTCACGTGCATGTCCAAGGCGAACCAGAAGAACGCCAGGGACGGAGCCGCGACGATCCTGAACAGGGACATCATGTTGGGAACGGTCGCAAGGTCTTTCGAGAAGCTTTTCAATTGTCTACTCCAGGCATTTCTGCGGCTTGTCCCCGCCGTTGTCCGAAGCCTCCTGCGGCTCCTCGCAATCAGGCTCGTCCAGGAGGGGACCGTGGATCAGATCGGCCACGTACGCCCCCACCATCATCCTGACGGTCATCATGTGGGCCCCGGAAGCGGTCAGAGCGTCGTTCGGAAAGTAGTCCGCCGCGTCGGTGCCGGCTCGCCGCACCGGATAGGCGAATGTTCCGCCGATCTCGCAAACGGCCTTTCGAAGCCAGTTGCTGCAGAGTGGAACCCGATGGTCCTGGCAATTGTCCAGGGTAACCATGCCCACATCCCGGTACGGGCGATTGGGAAGGGCGCCCTCCTCGAAAACCTGCACGTCACAGTCCTCGCCCCTCGGAATCAACGGCGGGCCGATGCGGGAGATGCTCACAGGAGAGCATGACCACGAGATGACAGCCGCCGCCGCAAAGATGATGCACCTCATTTTCCGGTCTCCGCGGATTTCTTCTCGAGCATCTTCTTTTTGCGCGCTCGAAGGGTCTTGCGAAGCATGGCCGCAAGTCCTTCCTTGTTCACCTGCTTCGCCCGGGCGATGGCCAGCGCATCCGGGGGGACATCCCGGGTCACGGTGGAGCCTGAGGCGACGTAGGCTCCCTCTCCCACCGTCACCGGCGCCACCAGCTGGCTGTCGGAACCGATGAACACGCCGTCGCACAGAACGGTCTTGTGCTTTGTGAATCCGTCGTAGTTGCAGAAAATCGTACCGGCGCCCACATTGACTCCCTTGCCTATTTCTCCGTCCCCAAGGTAGGCGAGATGGTTGGCCTTGGAGCCCTCTCCGAGCACCGTGTTCTTCAACTCCACGAAATTGCCCACTTTCGAGTCCTTCTCGAGCACCGCACCGGGTCTGAGCCTCCCCATGGGACCGACCTGTGCGTTTTTTCCCACCGAGGCCTTCTCGAGCACCGAATATGCTTTGATCACCGCTCCTTCTGATATGATGGAATCGACAACCAGGGCGCCGGTCTCGATGATGCAGCTTTGCGCGATCCTGCTCGAACCCCGAATCTGTGCACCCGGGTGTATCTCCGTGTCCTTTCCGATCGCGATTCCCATATCAACCCGAACGCTCATCGGGTCGTGAATCGTCACACCTTTCTTCATAAGGTGATCGTTGATCCTCGCGTGAATGATCGATTCGATTTTCGACAGGTCGATCCTGTCGTTCACGCCGCTCACCTCCTGCTCGCCGGCCTCCACCACCGCCGTCTTCTTTCCCTTGCCCGCGGCCATCTCCACTAAGTCCGTCAGGTACAGCTCGCCCTGATCGTTGTTCGCGCGAATGCTCTTGACAGCCCTTCGCAGGAACGCCGCATCGATCAGGTAGATGCCTGCGTTGACTTCGACGATTCTCTTTTCTTCGCGTGAACAGTCCCGGCTCTCCCTGATGGCGACCACATCCCGCCCTGAGCGAATCACCCGCCCGTACCCGGAGGGATCCTTCGGAACGAAGGACAGGAACGCGACGGGTCCGCCCGCGCGATGATAAGCCCCGGCCAGAGCGCTGATCGATTTCTTTTCGAGCAGGGGAACATCCCCCGACAGGATGAGCACCGGTCCTTTCACTCCCGAAAGCAGCGGCAACGCCCGCAACACGGCATGTCCGGTTCCCCGCTGTTCATCCTGAAACGCGAACTCGACGTCCTCGCCCCCCGGCAAGCCGGTCGCGGCCTCCATCACCTGTTCCTTGCAGTGGCCGACCACGACCACGGTCCGTCGGCACTTGAGCCTCCTTGCGAGGTCCAGCGGGAAGCTCAGGAGAGGTCGCCCGGCGACCTCGTGAAGGACCTTGGGTTTGCCGGACTTCATCCGCTTGCCCCGGCCCGCGGCCAGAACAACAACCGCCAGACTCTTCATCGTGCGTTCCTTTCGGCAGGGGGTCTTCAGCGACGTATAATACCCTAATACCGAAATCGGTTGTGGGGAAAGGAACCTTTTCCGGGCCGGGTTGTCCATACCAGGTGAAGGCCGCGTTTTTTGGACAGGGCCCCGGCCGGGGAAAAACAGCGAGACAGGGGCGGCACTCGAAACAGCAGTCATAGATGAAGCACTGTTCGAAGGGACATCTGCGTCCTCCAGATCGAGGTGAAAGGAAGGAAAATCATGAACGTTTCAAAATCAGCGATTTTGACCCCATCCCGGCCTTCCCCTGCGAGGGGAAGGGGAAGTTGTTGGAAACCCACTTTGACCGAAGGCGCCGCGGAGACCGTGGAGATCATCGTACTGTGGAACTCCAACCCGCAGATGGTCGTACACCGCAATATCGGGGGCAAGGGAGTCCTCGACTTCACTATCGGCGAAGATCCCACTTGCGACTTCCCGATCCCATCCGAGCACCTGGCCGGAGAGACGAAGCTCACCCTGGTGGAGCTGCGGTCTTCCAGCGCCCACATCAACTTACCGCCGGGCGCCGACGGCGAGGTCGTGTTCTCGGACGGAAGCGTCCACGGGCTGGCGACGGTTGCTTGCGTGGACGGGATCAATGACGGCACAAGACTGCCGGTGATCTCCGGGGCCAACACGGTAGTCGAGCTGGAGCCGTGGACATTCGTGATGAGGACCACTCCCGCGCAAGACAAGTTCAAGGCGCCCTCGTGGACCGGTTGGAGACCGAACCTCTTTACCGGCATCTCGGTTCTGGTGCACGCGATCTTCTTTGGGATTGTCGCGCTGATCCCCCCGGACGCAAGCGGTCTGATCATCGATCCCGACTCGGCTGGAAATCGTTTCTCCAAGTACATGATCGTCCCCACCGAAGCCAAGACCGAGGTGGTGCCCGAGATGCTCCAGAAGAAAGAGGAGGCCGTGAAGGACCTCGGCCTGCGCCACAAGGGAACCGAGGGACAGATGGGCGACAGGAGGGCCAAACGAACCGACAATCGCTTCGCCATCAAGGGAAAGCCCGACGTCAAGCAGATCCGGCTCGCCAGGGACATGATGAAGGAAATGGCACAGAGCTCCGGTATCCTGAAGTTCATGAGCAACCAGGCGGCGCCCACGTCGCCTTTTGGAAGTCACGACCCCATGGGTCGGGACGTTGAGAACGCCCTGGGCGCCCTGGTGGGAAATCAGCCCGGCGCGAACTACGGTTACGGGGGCCTGGGGGTGCGAGGCACCGGCCGAGGAGGCGGCGGTGACCGGGGCGAGGGAACCATCGGCGTGGGCAACCTGGAGTGGATCAACAGCTCCATCCGGGGGGACGGAATCCCGTACAGGCCCAGAGCATTGAGGCAAAGGAGCGGTGATCACAAGGCCGTGGTACCCCCGGTCAGGACCGGTCCCGGCAAGATCCTGGGCTCCATACCCAAGGACGTTATCCGCAGGCTCGTGCGTCGCCAGCTCTCGCAGATCCAGTTCTGCTACGAGAAGGGCCTCGCCAGGCGCCCGGATATGGCGGGACGCGTCTCGATCAAATTCCTCATCAGCCCGGAGGGTGTCGTGCGAAGCTCCGTGGTGGTCGGCTCGTCCCTGGCGGACGCCGCCACCGAGCAGTGCATCGCCGGCGTAGTTCGCCACATCGTCTTCCCGAAACCTCAGGACAACGGCGTCGTGATAGCCACCTATCCCTTCACCCTCCAGCACTCCGGAGACTGAGAATTCGTACGGATGTTACGGTAATCTTTTTTTCGCCGGGAACCGGCGATGGAATACAGCCTGGGGTTTATGCGCCGGCCGAACGGCCTGAAGGGCCGAAACATACCAGCCCGGGGCACCGCCCCGGGTACCGTGGATAAAAAAAAGAAAAAGCCCTGAAAGGGCGTAACACCCCCAGCCGGGGAAGGCCCGCCGGTCCTCTCATACGCCAACCCCTGCCGGTTTTTTCTGTCAAAATGTGGTCGGAATCCGTGCGGGGCTATGTGTCAACTGTCAGTGCCAGACCCCTTGGCCATTGCGTGTGTAAAGAGTATGACTCCTTCGATTGGGTTCTAAAATGGAATATCATCATCGTCTGGACCGATCTTTCCATACCTGGTTATTGCATCTAGTCGTGTGTGAATATTCGCGAGAATAATTTTATTCTTGTCGGGTGATGAGGATTTTAATAGATTGAGAAACGCCTTTACTACCCACACGGGAAAACCAACTTTATGATAGTAATATCCCCCCCCGACGACTACACATCCAATAACAACAGAGGCGTCTGGCACTAACTCCTCAAGCATGAAACTGCGATACGCATTTTCGAGCGCCTGTCGAACCCTGTCGACATTATCAACGTACTTGATCTGGCTTTGCAACTTCGTAATGTGTTTTTCCAATTCATCTGCGAAACTACGATAGTAGGTCATTTCCTCTTCAATGAAATCGATCTCGAAGAACATATCGCTTTGGATTTCTTTTTCTATATCGGCAAAGCTCTGGATTCTAGTGCTTGGGTCATGCATACACATCTTACTGAGCATGATTTCGTATTTGAAGTGGTCGATTGAGTTCTCTTTAATTAAATGCTCGAAGAGTTTCCCCACGAAGTATACCTCTGTGCTGAAGTCGTAAATCTCCTTCGAGAATTCGTTCGGCAACTCACACCACCAGTTCAGGCTAACACTCTTGTCAAAGTCCTGCGACTCCTGAATTTGTTTACCAAAACCAAAATCAATGATCTTTACCAAACCGTCACTATGCACCATCAGATTACCTGGTCGGATATCCCGATGAAGGATATTGTTCTTCTCCAAGTAACAGAATCCACTAATTGTTTGAAGAAACACTTCGTTAATTATCTCGGGATGCTGTTCTAGGTAATCGTCAATCTCGGAGCCGTCAACGAACTCCATTAGTATGTATCCAGTGAAGCTGCTTGGATAGAGGTAGTAGTTGAAAACCCGCACTACATTTTTGTGGAAAACTTGATGAAGAATCTTGGTTTCACGAACGAAACCAGCGAATAAAGTGTCTCGGTCATCTTCAGAATACGGGGTAAACTTCTTACACACGAAGTGTTCCCCTATCTGTTCGTCATATAGTAAAACGGTTTTGCCGCAAGCTCCTTGGCCCAGTTCCTTCACGAACTTATAGTCTCGTTGACGGATAAACCGGATGATGTCGTCTTGTGTTTCAGACATGTTCAATAATCGTCTCCCTTTTGGCTAAAAGGATTATCCCATCAGACACATTTTTTCACAGCCCCGATCTAAAGACTCTGAAACCTTCGAAAAGGGAACTCTGTTCTACTCATCCTACCCGGTGTTGTAATACAACATATCATTTTTCTTTGGGTCGAAGCTTTCTGGGAAAACAGTTTTTTTATTATATGATGCTCCAGCGAGGTTGGCTCCCAAAGACAGAATTTCTCCACTTTTAAGTTCTGTTTCTAGGATCCCAGTTATTCCCTCACTTTTTCCATCAAACCTTGTACCGAACAATATCGCCATTCTAAGATCCGTTCCGTTTAAATTGGCACCTGACAAGTCAGCCCCACTGAGGTCTGTCCTATTCAAATATGCTTTAAATAGATTGGCATTGGCTAGTTTGGCTCCGCTAAGATTTGCACCTTCTAAATGAGATTTTGATAGGTCTATTTTTATTCCAGGCAATCCACCCAGCCTTCCCAGTACTGTCAGTCCAGCTTGCTCATCAGTAGCAGGTTTGCCGGCCATAACACCGTCAGGCTCATATTCGTCTTCTCTTGTTTTGTCTCTGACAAAGGCACTAAGGGTTTCCACGATAACACCGTGATCTTCTTTGGAGCTTCTGGCTATTTGCTCCAAAGCGTATATTCCACCAAACCTTACTGCCCTCTTGTCACTGCCAAGCTGTTCTATAGCCTGTATGAATCTGTTCGTGTTGATCTCAGAGTCTTTCGCCTTCTTTCTCCAGTACCATGTCAGAAGAACCGAAGGTACTGTTGCGATTGCAGTCATCAAGTACCAAGGAGGATTCCTGCCAGCCTCTGACTCATCTATTTCGAAATATCCATGGTATATCAGTACGGCTATTCCAGACAGTATAATCCCGGCCAGCACCATTAGAAGTATCCACCCCCTATCACCGAGTTTTCTATCCGTCACGTCCATTCCCTTCTTTCGCCTCAGGGCACCAATTGCGGGTGTACATCCATCGAGTCTGCATCACAAGAACTCCGAGCCATTCACACCCCCACCCTCACGCCAACCGGAAAGTGGTCAGAATACCCAGCCAAGTCCAGATTCCCCCTTGAGGGTCGGCCGAAGCGGTGGGGTTTTTTCTTTTTGCCTTGTTCCATTGCCGGGAGGCGGATGACTTCGGTGGAGTCTGCGATGACTTGCAGGGGGCCGTTGCCGAGGAGGCCTCTGGAGACGAGGATCTGGTCGAGGATGTGGGATTTGCTTCCGTGGTAGTAGGTGCCTTCTTGTTGGGCGAGAAGAAGAAACATGAGGTTGAAGAGTCTGGGGACGCTTCGGGCGGACATTACCTCTTCTGACATTCTGGTGGAGTTGGCGTATTTTTCGAGAGAATCGTCGCTCGGACGGTCGTTGAAGTCGCCCATGACGAGGACGGGGGCGTCCTTGCCCTTTATCTCGGCGATCCGCTCCATCCAGTAGGACAGGGTCTCGGCCGCGAGCATCCTGTACGGCTCCGATTCGTACTTACCACCCATTCGCGAGGGCCAGTGGTTGCCTATAACGATTAATTCCTTTTTGCCTCCCCTCGCAGGGGAGGCCCGCGGAGGGGTAACGTCCTTCTTGTGTTTCGACTCCACCAACTCGAAATTCACCTGGAAGATGTCCCTGGTGGCGAAACGCTTGAGCACTTCGTGGCTGAACTGCTCTTTGGCCCGGAATACCTTCTTGTCATAGATGAACGCCACGTCGATTCCCCGACCGTCTTCGCAGTCGTGATGGGCGATGCCGTAGTTACGATTCTTCAGCCCGATCGCCTTGACCAGCTTTTCAAGAACCTTGCGGTTCTCGACCTCGCACACGCCCAGGAGGTCCGGCCCCTTTCCGTAGTTCATAAACCGAATAACCTCGGCCAGCTGCGCCAGCTTGGCTTTCAGAACCTTCGCCGTCCAGCCCTCAAGCTCGCCCTTGAGAACCCGCTTCAACTTCGCAGAGCGTGACCGGGATTTCTCCGTGTCGAACAGGTTCTCAACGTTCCACCAGGCGACGTATAATTCATTTGCAGGCAAGAGGGCCTCCCGTAAGTGCTTTACAATTGCTTCAACATTAATATACTCCATCCCTCGTCGGCAAGCGATGCCGGCTGCACCTCAAACGAATTTGAAAATTGGGAGCAAAAATGACACTATCACCAGCGTTGGAAAAACTGATCGAGGAGGAGATGAAGGTTCTCACGAAGGAAGATTTTCTTCGCCCCGGCATGGCCTTCGACAAACATGTCGGCGAATACAGCAATCTGCTGGCGCAGGAAAAAGAGGACGAGCCGCTCCTTTCGCAGGCCGGTTTCGATACTTCCCTGATGCCCAAGTACCACGGCTACATGGATATGCTCGTCTTGGTGCACGGCGATCGGGTCGTCGCGGAGTCCGACAAGAAAGAATCCCGCAAGGAGTTCAATCTGAAGATGCCCGAGGCGAAAAAAGACAAGAAGCTGCTCATGGCGGTGGGTCGCTACATTGT
>SDBV01000477.1_pt1 | contig 57301 bp, 50 predicted proteins | sample 2277081 | NCBI WGS metagenome assembly SDBV01 (sample SAMN10402039, study PRJNA504765) | marine sediment metagenome | isolation source: marine sediment core GS10_PC15, 223 cmbsf | place: Arctic Ocean: Southern Knipovich Ridge | collected 2010
CTGCTTCGTACGTGGTGGTTCGGCTGTCGTCGGGCTGATCGACAGCATCTGGGGCATGCCGATTTCCGAGGGCGACATTCTGGTTCCCCCGTGGGCAGGAGGTCATGGCACACCCGGCATCCTCGTCCCTGCCGAGTGGCTTGGTTTGGCGACCGTGCGTAGCGGGGCGGACACGCCGTTCGGCTTCGACGACGATCTGAACGCGCTCGACGTCCGCACGCCGCTACTTGGCGACACCAACGATGACGGCGTGGTGGACATCGTGGACCTGACAGCACTTGCAGCCAACTGGTTCAACCCAAACCCGCCCTGGTGGACATCGGGCGACTACGACGGTAACGGTGTGATCGACATCGTGGACCTGACCGCACTGGCTGCTAACTGGGGCATGATCGGGGATCCGCCGCCCGTGCCCGAACCGGTTACGGTGGCGTTGTTATCCGTGGGCTGTTTGGCGCTGCTGAGGCGCCGCAGGAAATAAGCCGCCACTTTTCCACGGCGAGCTTTGTGCTTCTGTGAGCCCAGAGGCCGAAGCCAAGCCGTTGTTGTAGACTGGCCGTGCCGTTCGGCGTGGTATTGGCAAGCTGCGCCGAACGGCAAGGCGGTCGGTCCCGTGAGATGTGTGCGTTGATAAGCCCCTGATTGGACCAGCCGGGGTTTTTTGCTCCACTGAATCTGATTGTCGGTCTGGTTTGCCCTTCCCTCCGTCAGGACTACTCCGCCGGTCCGATCGATTTGGGTCACGGGTTACATCTTTCGGATCACGCCGACGACGACGCCTTGGATATCCACGTTATCCACGTAGATGGGCTTGAATCTCGGGTTGGCCGGCTGGAGGCGGATGCGGCCCTTTTCTTTGTAGAAACGTTTCAGCGTGGTTTCCCCGTCATCCAGCAAGGCTACAACTGTTTCGCCGTTTCGGGCGGTGTTGCGGCGCTCGCAGATTACATAGTCCCCGTCGCAGATGTGTTCGTCCACCATGCTGTCGCCGGTGACCTCAAGTACGAACCTCTCGCCAGGACGGGCGAACAGCTCGTCGAAGTCCAGCATCTGGCGGTCCTCGATTGCTTCAATCGGCTTTCCGGCTGCGATTCGTCCGACTAAAGGTAATCCGCTCGACTGTTCGTCGGGGAATTGAACGTCAGGATGGACCTGCAAAGAGCGGGCGCTGTGTTTCGGGCCGCGCAGAAGCAGGCTCTTTTTTTCGAGGGCGTTTACGTGCTCGAAGACCGTGACCTTTGTCAGATGAAAATGGTCGCCGATCTCCTGCATAGTCGGGGAATAGCCATGCCGTTCGCGCCAGCGGCGAATGAACTGGAGGATCTGAAGTTGCCTTGGAGTGACGGGTTGCATCATCGGCCTCCTTATGTTCACCGATCCGGAACGGGCGGGGGGATTTGTCCCGCCGCGCCTCCGGCCGGGCCTTGACAGCGTAGCTGTCGTCTGTAGATCGTGCTGCGACGCTTTTGAGTTCGGCAGAAGCTTCGGTGATGACCTGGGTGTGGTCCTGCAGCTTCCGTGCTGGGCGCTGCGCAGCGCCCAGGGCTTGGACTGCGCTGACTATCTCCCTTCCGATTCTGCGCCACGAAGTTTCACCTAACCGGAGTTCTGCGACGGCTGCCTTGGGTTCGTCTCGCTCGTGCGGGCCTTGCTGTGACGGCGTGGACAAGGCCGGCCAGACGCGGATGTAATCGCCGCCAGGTCCGAACTGGCACAAGGGTGGGTCGATCATGGTTCACAGCCCTTCATCGCTTCGCGTGCTTTGGGCTTGCCAGATGGTTACCAATGTACGTCCATCTGCATAACACCAAAGCTGCACGTGATGTGACCGCGAACTGTGCCGATCCGTCAGCGTACCCGCAAATTCGGCTTTTGTTCGCAGTCCAGACTACCCTAACATCGGTCGAACGTCAAGAAACACGTTAGGAGTTTTTTTCGCAATTTCTTGCATGTCCCGCTGTGGGCGCGGCGGCGGGAGGGTCTGTTGACGGCGTAAGGTGTCCCGGCTGGACCCAATATGTTCATCGCCGCGCCGGCGGGTGCACTACCTGCGGTATCTGACCTTCATCGGACGAGGCGAGGCGAGTTCTTGACAAGAAAACATCGGCGGGGTGTCGGCCTGAAGCGGCGCAAAAAAAGCGACATGGCAGGGGATATGCCATGCCGCCAACTGCGCGCCCTCCGTCAGCTGTGCCGGGGGGGAGTGTACTGACGGAGGTTTTTCAAGGCACGTCGACCGTCAATTACGACGAAGATGGGCCGTCGTCGCCGTTTTTGTCCTTGTTTCTGTCATGCGGTGGACGCGATTCAAGCATCTGCCGCAGGTATCGATTCTCGCGCCTGGTTGCTTCCAAATCGAACAGCAGGTATTTGATCTGAAGGCGAAGCACCTCTAAGGTCTCCTCGGTCGATACTTGATCTGTGGGGCTGTGGGATAGGTACATGCCCTCGGGCGTGCCCTTCCTGGCGTTTGCGGTCGGCATCGCCATAATGGTCTTGTTTAGGAAGGCCAACTCTTTTTTTATTGCCGCCTCGTTCATGGCAGCTTTCTCCTGACACAAAGGACGAAAAACTTAGCAGGGCAAGTTACCAATCAGCCCCGGCATACACATTAGCAGTAGTATGTAGTGCAATTGCAGTACCACGGCTGCGGTGCGCGGCGGCGATGTCCGTTGGATCTAACCTCTGTGTGGGGCGATGGTTGCGTCTGTAAGAAAGTGTCGGAAGCTGCGATGAGGCTACTGATTATGCCGCTAGTGTTGCCGCCACGCATCACTGCGATTGGTGCAAACCGCGTAACTCCTTTCGCAATAGTCCGTAAGCACAAGTCGTCGGTTTGCGCCGGGCGTTGTTTACCAAGAGCAACACAATTCGAGAAGCCGACACTTCGAGGTCGCTTCTTGTCTTGGACGGTCGGCTGGACTGTGCCTTGTGTTGGACCTGTGATTACCTAGATCGGGGTCTAGCATTTCGGGCCGGACCTGCTGAACCGGGGAAGGAGGGCGGGTGGGTCTTGGCGGCTGTGGAATTCCCGGTTGCGATGTGCATTGATCTGAGGGTAACTTCCCTTTGTGGATATGATTGAGCTATAGGCAGACTGCACTGATGGACAGAACCAGCAAATCCCCGCCGCTTATCCTCGCCTCGGCGAGCCCCCGGCGCCGAAAGCTTCTTGCTGAGGCGGGTCTTGTCTTTGAAGTCGTCTCCCCGCCCGTCGACGAGCCCGATCATGTGGGTCTGCTCCCGCCGGCCCAGCGGGCCGAGGCGCTGGCGTACTTCAAAGCGCGCTCTGTTTCCCAGTATTATCCCGCAAGCTTAATTCTAGGTGCCGATACGATCGTAGCGGTCGGCGGCGTTGTTCTAGGCAAGCCGGCCGATCAACTGGAAGCCCGCCGGATGCTCCAGACGCTTTCGGGAACGCGACACGTTGTGATCACTGGCGTAGCATTGTTGGACCCCGACAAGCAGCGGCTGATTGCTTCTGAGACCACGTATGTGACAATGCGGCCGATGTCGAATGGCGAGATCGAATCATATATCGCCTCCGGCGAATGGGAGGGCAAGGCTGGCGCTTATGCGATCCAGGAGACTGCTGACCGATTCGTCGTGTCCGTTGAGGGGAGCTTTTCGAATGTCGTCGGCCTACCGGTTAAGCTGGTCAAACGGATGGTTAATGAGCTGTGGAAAAGCCCCGATGCGCATAAGCTCCGCTGAGGCCCCGTCATTCTAGGCTCACGGCGCTTCTTTAAGAAGGATACAGGTCCGTTGAATGCTTCTGTTACCTGCAGGTTGATCCAGGCGCTGGTAAGGCGACTAGTTGCTGCCTTGGTCATGGGTGTCTTGCTTTATATCCTCGGTGCCGGTTGTGGCGGAGAATCGGCCGGGCCTGAAGTGATTATCAATCAGAGGCGCTGGTCGGTCGAGCTAGCCGTCACGTTCCTCCAGCAATATCAGGGGCTCTCGGGGCGGACAAACCTGGCAGAAGATGTTGGTATGTTCTTCGTGTTCCCTGACGCTCGGGTCCGGGGTTTTTGTATGCGCGGGTGTCTGATTCCGCTTGATGTGGCGTTCATCGGTTCGGACCTGCGGGTGGTCAAGATATACACAATGTCCGTCGAGCCGGACCACGCCGGGCGGGTCATCTACAGCAGTGACGTTCCCATCCAGTACGTCCTGGAGGTTCGTGCAGGCGGCCTGGCGAGAGCAGGGGTAGCTGTGGGGGATAAAGTCTTACTGCGAGGGAAGATCCCCGGCGCTGCTAAAGCTGCTCCGGACCCATGACGATGAGCAGAGCAGATGGGTGCAGCGGTGCCTTTGTCGTCATTGGTTTGGGAGTTGGAGCTATCTTGGCAGTTAAAACAAAATCCAGGCTTCTTTGGGTGAGCGACATCCCTGCGCCGCCAGACCTCTGCGAAGCCTTGGGCGACGATTGGGAATTGACGCCGTACCATGATGCCGAACCGCTCGGCCCGCAACTGGTAGATATGACGCTGGTCGTGGTCTATAGTAGCGGGGATCCTGAGTCTCAGCACCAGTTCTGCCGGGTTGTTAACGCACTGGCCCGTGCATCTGCTGTGGGCGTCTTCATCGTGCCCGAGGACCTCCTGCCGGTCTGGACCGATCTGTGTCGCAAGCACGGACAGTTTCTCTGTGTCAGCGAAGACGCCAGCCCCCAAGAGCTGGCTGCGAAGCTTTCCGCCGCTGCCGCGGTTCAGCCCATCGTCCGCGATCTTAAGGCTGAGCTGGCTGCGAAAAGTCAGAATGGCGCGTCGAGGGACCGAGTCAGCGACCAAATCGACGAAGAGATGCGCCTGGCGGCGAAGCTGCAACGAGACTTCCTTCCTCGCACCATGCCGCAGGTCGGACCCATCCGTACGAGCGTGTTCTACCGACCGCTCAGCTACCTCAGCGGCGATATCTACGACGTCAGTCGCCTGGACGAAACCCACCTGGGGTTCTTCATAGCTGATGCAGTTGGCCACGGCCTCCCGGCGGCGCTGTTCACGATGTTTATTAAGAGGGTCTTTCAGACCAAGCGGATATTCGAGCATAGCTATGAAATTGTTCCGCCTGACGTATCGCTGGCCGAGCTGAATGAAGATATCTGCCAGCAGGACCTTTCCAGTTGTGAGTTCTGCACCGCCGCGTATTGCGTGCTGGATACCGAGGATCTGTCTCTGGTTTATGCCCGCGCTGGCCATCCCGAGCCGGTCCTGATCCGCAGCGACGGCCAGGTGCAACTGCTGGCGGCGGAGGGAGGCCTGTTGGGGATTTTTCCCGAGGAGAAATACCAACTGGAGCGAATTCAGTTGGTTTCGGGCGACAGGCTGCTGCTGTACACCGATGGTGCGGAGCAGATATTGTGGGGGAACGACAAGCCTGATCCGTCGGCCCTAGCGGAAGTATTCAGGCCGTGGTCTGGTATTCCGCGAGACCAAGTCCTCGAGAAGCTGGCGGATAGAATCAAGGCCGACGAGGATCGGCGACATGAAGACGACATCACTGTCTTGATCGTCGACATCGAGTGATTTTAGCTCCGACCAACGTACTCATCGTTATCCCAAACTGTTTTTCCCTTGTGCGAGGGGCTCGATTCACCTTCACCAGACGGCCGGCCGGTCTGGCCTGGTTGGCGGATACCCACACGGTCTGCTTGAGCAAGTTTAGAATGAAACCTTGACACCCCCGGTGTGTGTCTGTGAAACTTGCTCGTCCATACGTTCCATGCTAGGAAGTTGAGGACGGATGTCACCGAGAGCAAAGGGATTTCGTCCGGTTATGGTTGTTGCGGTATTCCTTGCGTACCTGGTCCCCGGAGCCGGGCACATTTATCTTGGGCGCGTCGCGCGCGGGGTTATTATTCTTGTTACGATCGGCGCGACGTTTTGGGCGGGGATGTGTATCGGCGGGGTGACCACCATGGATCGCCGCTATGATCGATGGTGGTTTGCCGCGCAGATGTTAAATGGTGTTCACGGCCTGATCGGTTGGCAAATGCACGAGGGTGTCCACCGGCGATTGCAAATCAGACTATCTGAGGACCCGCGATACTTATCCGACAGGGCCAGGCTTCGAAGGGATATAAGCAAGGCGGGGCTGGATGTGTTTCAGCGCCCGTACCTCGATAAGCTTCAGGCTGACGAGGGGATTGCGTTGGTGGCGCCGGGTGAGACCATCGCACGGGCCTACGCAGGTGTTGCGGGGATGCTGAATCTGCTTTGCATCTTTGACGCTTTGATGTTGTCACTTATCGGCGTATCGGGCCAAGGCGCCTCCGCTGGACCCCGAAAGGAGCCGAAACCGGCGTAACTGTCATGATTGCCTGGACTATCTTCTATCATCCTGTGTCGTTAGGTTCCGACGGCCTGTTGTGGCTGGTCCTGCCTCTGTGCTTGTCGGTGGCAGTGATCTACAAGACCGTGCGCACGGGCGAGCTCCGTCGCCTTCCGGTTGAGATAGTGGCGTGTCTGGCGTACATGGCTGCCGGTATGGTTTTGCTTGGTGCTGCTTTATGGGTCGTGCAGCGGTTCTTACAGTAGGTCCGCTAATCCCGCTGGCCTGGCCGGCAACACCTGTCCGCAGCGATTCATATCTATCCTTGTTCCAATCTTCAGTCTCAAGTCGAAAGAACTTTCCCTACGGACCTAGAATCCACGGGGGACATTAAGAGCCCTTAACAGCAATGAGGCGCGCAGTTGTTTTTCGCGAGCGTAAGTTCAGGCCCACGAAAGTTGACGAGCAGCTTTGAACGCCGGGCAAATAAGGCCCTTGCGGACATAGTGGTGCTGTGATACGTGCTGAGATATGAAAGACTCTCCCGAGAGCAAATGGTCGGTCCTTGAACTGCTTAACTGGACGAAGGAGTACTTCTGGCGGGCCGGGTTAGCCCAGCCCCGACTGGCGGGTGAGATTCTGCTGGCCCACGTACTCGAGTGCGAGCGAATCCAGCTTTATACGCGGTTCGACCAGGTTCCTTCGGCCGCCCAGCGGCGAGCGTTTCGCAACTTGGTGCTTCGGGCCGGTGGGGGCGAACCGGTCGCCTATCTAATTGGCCGGAAGGAATTCTACTCCCTTACGTTCAAGATAATCCCGGGCGTGCTTATCCCCAGGCCGGAAACGGAGATCCTAGTTGCGGAGGCCCTGGCGCAGCTGAGCCGACTCACCCGGCCGGAGAGTATGTGGGACGTCTGTACTGGTAGCGGCTGCGTGGGTATTACCGTCGCGGTGCACATCCCAAACGTCTCGGTGCTGGCGACGGACATATCGCCCGAGGCGGTGGCCTTGGCAGCCGTGAACGCCGCCACCCACCGTGTCGACGATCGCCTGTGCTGTTGCGTGGCGGACTTGCTCGACCGACCGGGCGATTGGAGCGGGCCTGCCTGCTTTGACGTGATAACTGCCAACCCGCCGTATGTCGCCGATGGTGATGAGGTAGCCCCCGTCGTCCTCCATGAGCCTGCCCTGGCCCTGCGGGCGGGCCCGGATGGGATGAGGTGTTTGGAGGTGATCATCCGGGACGCGCCGCAGGTATTGACCGAAGGCGGCGCGTTGCTCTTGGAGTTCGGCTGCGGCCAGGCCGATAAGGTTCGGGACTTGATCGTTGCTACCGGTGCCTTTGCCGAGCCGCGAATCATTCGCGACCAGCAGAACATCGAACGAGCCGCCGTGGCGATTCGAAGTGAGTGAACTCGAATGTCGCCAGCCGCGACCGGCAAGGAGCGGGTTCTATTGTGTCTGTAATGATCTTACGCTTGCCGCTCTTTCGGTAAGCGATCGGCGCGCATGTCGTCGTTGGCTTTTTCCGCTCGCGGGAGGTAATCGTAGAGCGGCGTTAGCTTGAATTCCTTGATGATCTCAGCTGTCGAGACGTCATCGGAAACCGATGCCAGAGTCCACCAATCTTCCTGATGGTACCATCTCAATTCGACCTTCGAGCCGTACTTGGCCTCGATCTGTCGGGCCTCTTTGATTTGGTAGTCGATCTCAAAGAGTCGCTTGCCAAGGTTAAGGTCCGCCCAAGTCCATTGCCTGAACAGCCCCGTTGTTGCGATGACGTCACCTGTTATGTCGAAGATCTTTGAACTGCGCCCTATCGTTGAAGAGACGACGTAGTATTCGCTCATCCATGCCAAGGCGGCCAATCGTCGCTCGGCTGGATAGGCGGACGGCCAGAAGAGGATCTGTGCGCCCTTTTCCTTCAGCAGGGACCAGAACTGGCGCCAGTTGACGTCGAAGCAGATCTGGATGCCGATCGTAGCGCAGTCCAACTCGAACACGGGCGGATCGAGCGGCCCGGGGCACCCGCCGTTGCCCATGCTGCTTTCTTCCAGCGCACCTTCGGTAAGGTGGACCTTGTCATACCGCCCGACGATATCGCCTTTGCGGTCGTAGATGACGGCGGAGTTGTATTTCACGCCGTCGACAACGGTCCGTAGCGGGCAGATGACGTTGCAGTTGTGCTCTGCTGCCCACTTAGCTACCGGTTCTGTCGATGGGCCCGGGACGGGTTCGGCGTCCCCCCCGGGGAAGCATTCCGGGATGCAGACGATATCGGCTTCGACGCTGGCTGCTTGGTCCATCAGCTCCAGCGTTGCCGCGACGCGTTTGGCCTTGTCGTTGGTATGTATTTGGTCCTGGCAGACCGTAACGACGCGCACAATGGCGTCTTTCGACCGGATTGTTCTTTGCGAACTTACCATAACTTGTATTCCTTTCTGCACCTGGGGTAGCAGCAGTCGCTGCGCCGCCCCCCGATTGTGACGGATGCTTATGCAGGATGTCAAGATACACCCGTCAGGTGGTTGCTACGGGCAGCGGCCGCGCGGTATGGTATCGGGGGCCCTACAAGCAGCCTCAGGCGGGTGGATATGGCGCTGGACAAGTTTGTCATCAACGGCGGGAATCGGCTTAAGGGCGAGGTCCAAGTCAGTGGTGCGAAGAACTCCGCCCTACCCATCCTGGCCGCATCGCTGCTTACTGAAGGGACCTGCACGATCAGCGGTGTTCCCGATCTGGCCGATACGCGGGCGATGGGCGAGCTTCTGGGCGATCTGGGCGCGTCGGTTTCGCGCGAGCAAAACGGTCGGGTGCGTGTCCGCGTCGCCGACGAGCGCCAAAGCCACGCCCGATACGACCGCGTCCGAAAGATGCGGGCCAGTATCTGCGTGCTCGGTCCGCTACTGGCAAAGCGCAAGAGGGCCCGTGTGGCGATGCCGGGCGGATGTGCCATTGGCTCGCGGCCGGTGAACTTGCACCTTCGAGGCCTGCGGGCACTGGGAGCCCAGATTGAGCTGGACGGGGGCGATATCGTCGCTGTGGCTCGTAAGCTGCGCGGGGCAGAGATATTCCTTGGCGGGCCTTTCGGGTCAACGGTGTTGGGCACGGCGAATGTGATGATGGCTGCGACACTGGCGGAGGGACGGACCGTCATCGAATCAGCTGCTTGCGAACCGGAGATAGCCGATTTGGCAGCGTTCCTCAACGCAATGGGCGCCAAAGTATCCGGCGCCGGGACGCCTCGTCTCCTCATCGACGGTGTCGAGAAATTATCCGGCGCCGAGCACCGAATCATTCCCGATCGCATCGAGGCCGGGACGTTCATGATCGCCGCGGCGATGACCAACGGCGAGATCAACCTGCCCAACGTTCGACTCGATCACATGATGGCTGTTGTCGACAAGCTCCGCGAGGTGGGTGTTATCATCGACAAGGCCGATGGCGGGGCGGTGGTTTCCACCACCCGGCACCTGGAGCCCACCGACGCCACGACCCAGCCGTTTCCGGGCTTCCCGACCGATCTTCAGGCCCAGCTGACGAGCTTGCTGTGCCTGGCCGAGGGTAACAGCGCGATTACGGAGAAGATCTTCCCGGACCGGTTCATGCACGTCGCCGAGCTGCTGCGAATGGGGGCGAACATCCGAAAGGAAGGCCCCACGTCGATCGTCACGGGCGTAAAGCGACTAATAGGGGCTCCGGTGATGGCCTCGGACTTACGCGCCTCGGCCGCCCTCGTCTTGGCGGGTCTCGTCGCCAAGGGCACCACGACAATCAGCCGCGTCTATCACATCGACCGGGGATATGAGCAGATCGAAACCAAACTCCAAGCCCTCGGGGCGGATATCGAGCGCGTGAGTGATTGAATCGGTGAAGACGGAGCCTTTGGGTACGTCGGAGGGCCTTACCTACCAGCCATTGCCCCGTTCTTCTTTCGTTCCCTTGGCCCATGAATCCGGGTCACGGAAGTATTCCTTCAGTTGCAATGCGGCGACGACGCCATCGGCGCAGGCGGTTACCAGTTGCATCGGGGCCTGCTGGCGACAGTCCCCGGCGACGAACACGCCCGGCGTGGAGGTCTTCATCGTCAGCGGATCGCAGGTGATGTAACCGGCTTCATTCATATCCACGATGCCACGCAGAAAGCCCGTATTGGGATTCATCCCGACGAACATGAAGACGCCGTCCACCTTCAAATCCTCGGTCTGATGAGTCTCGACGTTCTTGATTCGGACGTGATCGACCTGGGTGTTGTCGTCACTCCCGACGATTTCCTCCAGCACGTATGGTAGCTTGATGTCGATGTTCTTTTCCTTTGCCGTCTCTTCCAGCTGCTCCACCAGGATCTTTTGTGCCCGGAATTCCCGCCGGCGGTGGATGAGCGTGGTTTTTCTTGTGAAGCGACTGGCGAGGTAGACCGCATCCTGCAGCGCGGTATTTCCGCCACCGACGCAAAGGACATCCTTATCACGAAAGAAAGCCCCGTCGCACGTGGCGCAGTAGCTCACCTTACCAGCCTGTCGAAGCTCCCCCTCGCCGGGAACACCAAGCTGGCGATAGTCACTGCCGGGCGAGAGGATCACCGCGCGGGTGAGGTGGTTCTTCTCACCGCCGTTGACCACCACCTCCAGCATCCCATCGTCTCTGCGGCGGATGTCGTCTACGTTCTGGTTGGAAAGTATCTCTGCGCCGAATTTCTCCGCTTGGTTGCGCTGGTTTTGGATCAGATCGGGCCCGGCGATCAGCTCCCAGCCGGGATAGTTCTCCACGTGCTCGGTGAGCATGATCTGCCCGCCTGGCAGGCCGAGCCTCTCCAGGATCAGGGTACGGTAGCGATCTCTGGCGGTATACAGTCCCGCCGCCAGGCCGGCAGGTCCGCCGCCGACAATGATCACGTCATAGACATCATCGCCCATCAGGAAGACTCCGATTGTGAGCCCCAATCCTTGCGATCGCTTAGCGCCGCCGGGCCTGTTCATCCAGCCGCTTTATGTAACGCTCGGCGGCGTAGAATCTCCTTAGTACCTTTGGATAAGAGGCCTTTTCCATTGTCAGTCCTTGGGGGCTCTGCATTCGTAACAGCACCCCTCTTGCGTCGAGCCAGAGCTGAACCGATTCGGTGTCAGCTGCCAGTTGATCGGTTACCTGAACGCAATCAACCTGGCGGTCGCCCAAGGCGATCTTATCGGGACCAATCACGCTGAAGGTCCGCATATCGAAGCTATTCGCGGCGGTGTTGTATATGGCGAAGGCATGGACCGACGGGACCGACAGGTTTACCAGCCGCCCGAGCAGCTTTCCCAAGGCGCGGGGTAAGTATATCCCGACCGGCACGGGTTTCTTGTTCGTCCTCTCGCCGGTGGGTCCGGAGATGCTGCAGACGACAAGTTTAGCTTGCTTTAGCCCCTCCTCCCTCATCCACTGGGCTCCGGGGCCTTCGCCGATCTGCGACCACTCCTTCCAGAATTCGACTGACCTGTCAGCCGTAGCAAATTCCTCCCGCTTGAGCAGCCGAAGGTTATCGTCAGGCAACTGCATCATCACGTGCTGGACGACGGCAAGACCGCGGGCGTTGGAGCGGTCCTCGACAGATTCTGTGACCTTCATGAATCCGACATACTTCCCGTTCATGTTGAACAAATACCACAGGGGTTCATTGCAGATTGCAGCCTGAAGTTTCTTCGTGGTCAGGGTGGCCAGGAGTTCCTCGCCACGGGCGATGTTCTCCTTACGGGCTGCCAGGGCTGCCTGGGGGTCGTTAAGCTCGACGGTGCCCAGAACCGCCTCGCAGATAGCGTTGAGTTGGTCCTTCAGGCCAACTGGGCCCGTGATGGATATGATTAGAAACCGCCCGGGTTCGGTCAGGATCCACACCTGTCGTTGCCACGACTGGATTATCCCGCCGGTCTGCCCCACCAGGTGGATGGCTCCCTTACCGGCGACGGGAAGGATGTTCAGGGAGTCGATTCTGAAGTTCTCCTGGTTTCGCAGCTTCTCGGCTAGGGCGTTAGAGTAGGGGCCAAGCTCGATGTCAGTCTTGCTTTCGATAGCTCGTTGCACGCTGAGAGTCCAGGCGATGGCACCGCTCTTGGCGTCTCGCTTGGACCAACTGACCAGCAGAGAGGGCGATGGTTGTTTGACGCGTCCCGTCCCGGCAGGCGGGCGAAGGGAGAAGCCCTCCAGCGGCGCTGCGTATCGCTTGCTCAGGACAACGTCTTCGCCGTGGGCGATCCGGCAGGTCGCTGTAAATAAAAGCATCAGCCCGGTAAGAACGGTGCAAAGTGGAAGCTTTGAGCGGTCCATCGTTTTGATCCCTTTTCTACGCGGTTGCAGGAAACCGTCTTGTTGTTACAGGAGGCGACCATCATCTCTGTCCACCTTTGGACCGGACTCGAAACGCAGCAGGACATCGAGCTTCTCTGGCCACAGCGTATTCGGGGCCGCCTGGTCGCCACATTATAGAGCCCAAGGCACTCAAAGGGTATATCGTTCACCACTGTTCGAGGTACCTTTACCAGATTCTCCAGCCCACTTCAGACGTCTTTCTATCAAGGATCAAAAAAGAGCTTGTTGACCTTGAGTAGTATGTAGGTATTCTATGGCTTGACTTGGATAATGCCACGGAACGGCATTTTTTTGGGCCCCGCCGTTGGGACGGGGGGTTATCTATGGCAGTGATGCTGAAATGACAACCGCCTCAACTGCAAGGATTGGCAAACCAGGTTCGGTGACTGCTTCCTGGTCTCGCAGGGGCTTGGGCTTACTGCTTGGCCAGCGGCTGTGTCCTTTGTGGATTCTGGCTGCGGCGGTGCTGGTTGTATTCAACGCATTTCGCGCGGGGTTGCTCCTGCTGAATGCGGGCTTTGTTCGCGATGTGGGCTCGGTGGCAGTTCTTCGCTGCTTCGGTACGGGGTTTAGATACGACATCGTCCCGCTGGGGTATATGCTCCTGCCGATGCTGCTGCTTTCGCTGTGCTCGCAGGAGATCTTTTCCCACCGGCGATTTCAACGGGCTGTGACCGGATATGCGACCGGCGTGCTTACGTTGGTGCTGGCTGTGGAGGTTATCGGGGCTGCGTTTTTTGCCAGCTTCTACCGTCGGTTGAACTGGGCTGCTCTGAACTACCCGCGGCACCCCAAGGAGATCGTTACGAACATATGGATGAGTTATCCGCTGTGGCTTTTCCTGCCCCTTACCATTCTTGGTGCGTACCTGATATACCGGCTTCTGTGGCGTTGGTTCTGGGGCGGGACCGTCCCTCGAGAGCCTATCTCCGGCCGCTTGGTACGGGTTGCTATCTTGGTGGGCTTGGCGGTTCTCGCCTGCCGAGGCGGTCTGGACCACCGGCCGCTCTGCTCTGGGTCGGCGTATTTTTCCAGCAATAATGTCATCAGCCAGTTGACGATGAACAATTTCTTCACCTTATTCCGGGCGGCGAGGTCTACCCTTACCGACGGTAAGAACGAGGTGAAGGATTATCCCTTCCCGCCGCTTGCAGTGGCCCAGCAGGTGACTTCCCGAATGCTCTTGCAAAAAGCGGACGAGAGCGCCGGCAGTGGGGCCAACCCCCTGTGGCGCAAGACAGTGTCACCCCGGCCGCTGCAGGACTGCAATGTTGTCATCATCATGATGGAGTCTATGGCGGGGCCGCCGGTTGGGGCGCTTGGGTATTCACCCAGCTACACTGCGAACCTTGACGCTCTGTGCGATGAGGGGTTGTTCTTCGAGCGGATGTACGCGGTCGGCTCGCGGACAAGCCGCGGAATGATGGGCGTGCTTTGCAGCCATCCGGACCTGACCGGCGTCTCGGTGTTGGAGCGGCAGCGGGCTCAGGGGAACTTCTTAACCTTGCCGGCGATCCTCCGCGACCGTGGATACGAGACGCTCTTCATCTATGGAGGTGACTCCAATTTCGACAACATGAAGGGATTCTTCAGCGCCGGTGGGATCGAGACCTTTATCGAACAGAAGGACATGGTCGATGCCAGCCAACCCGCAGGCTGTTGGGGCTTTGCGGATGAGATTATCTTTGCTAAGGCCCACGAGACCTTTCAATCTTTGGGCGATAAGAAGTTCTTCGCAGTTCTGCTGACAGTGTCCAACCACCGTCCCTACGATGTACCGTCGGGGCGTGTCCCGATGCTTCCGGACGATACGGAGGAAAACAGGCGCCTTAACGCCTACCGATATGCCGACTGGGCCCTGGGTGAATTCTTCCGCAGGGCGAGCAAGGCGCCATACTTCCAGAACACGCTGTTCGTTCTGGTCGCCGATCACGGGGATGATCTCAACCCCGTCCACGGGATAGATGTTCCCGGTTTCCGCGTGCCCTGCCTCTTCTATGCGCCCGGCCGGGTCGCTCCGAGGCGAGTGCCCACAGTTTCCAGCCAGACTGATATTGCCCCGACCTTACTTGCCCTTCTGGGAGGCTCATACGAGCATTGCTTCCTGGGGCGTGATATCCTGAGCGTCGAGGAGGAGGCCGGATTCGCCTTGTTGCACCACGACGACTATCTGGGATTCGTCCAAGGTGATCGGGCACTGGTGATACCACCCGAGCCAAGGCAAGCGCCGAGCAAGGATCAGGAACCGATTCCCGTGTTGTTTGAGCTAAGTCCGTTTGCGATGACGCCGATTCCGCCCGAGCGGGCAGAGCCGGCCGAGGTCGAAGTACGCCAGCTGCGAATGCTTTCGTACTACATGATTGCCCGGCACCTGTACGCGACGGGCGCGTACCACCGGCCGGAAGAGCTTCCCAACGTAGGTCCCCATATACTCGCTGCAGAGTAAGCATCTAATCGCAGGGGTTTAACCATCGTAAATGAAGGCTGAGGACATGATGGGTCTTGAACGGTTCATACGAGACGTGGCGGACTTCCCCAAGAAGGGGATTATCTTCAAGGACATTACGCCGCTGCTGGCCGATCCTGCTGCGTTGTCTGAGACGGTCAGAGCACTTGCCGCTCCGTATAAGGACAAGGGCATCGAGATCGTCACGGGCGTAGAAAGCCGAGGCTTTATCTTCGGATCGCTTGTAGCGGCGCAGTTGTCAGCTGGGTTCGTCCCGATACGCAAGCCGGGCAAGCTGCCGGCAGAGACGATCACCGCCAGCTACGAGCTGGAGTACGGCACGGATACAATCGAAATGCACACTGACGCTGTCTCGGCCGGTCAGAAGGTGCTGATGGTGGACGACTTGCTGGCGACTGGCGGGACGATGAGGGCTGCCTGCGAGATGGTCAAGCGGCTGGGCGGCGATATTGTGGGTGTCTGCTTCGTGATTGAACTTTGCTTCCTGAACGGCCGGGATAAACTCACCGGATACGACATTCGCGCCCTGATCCAGGTGGCGAGCGATTAGCGCTGCTGCGGGGGTGCGTTGAAGCCGTAGTAGGTTTCCACAAGAAGTTCCGGGGCGGCGGTGCGGACCTTGGTGGCGATGCTGTCCAGTTCGGCGTCTTTCATCGCTTCGACACAGGGCTCAGCGGGGGGGCGGGCGATGGTATGCAGTTGGATCAGCTTGATTTGTCCGCCGCTCTGGAGAATCTCCCGGATCCTGTCGCAATAAGCCTGTATTTCCTCCTCCGGTGGGCTCTTCCCGTCCAGACGAAACAGCAGCGTCTGGATCACGATAGGTCTTGTTCGCGCGACGGCGGCGATATTGTCCAGGATGCGCTGTAAGGGAATCTTGGGGTCCGGCCGATTGATTCGCTGGAAACGCTCCTCGGTCCCGGCGTCCAGCTTGGCCCATATCTCGCCGTTGTTCTTGTCGAGCGTTTCCAGCGCCCGCTGGAAGGCGCGGCGATGAAATTGCGAGGCGTTCGTGATAACGACGATCTTGATTTCCTCGCGGCCCAGATGCTTCTTGCAGTCCACGGCGACTTGAACCGCTTCATCGAAGTTATCCAGGCATGTCGGCTCGCCGTCGCCGCTGAAGGCGATGTCGTTGATTCGTCGCATACTTGCGGGGGTGGTTGAGAATCTCGGCTCGGCCCAAAGCTCGCCCCTGACCGCCGCCTCCAATGCCGCCTGAAGCTCACTCCGTAGTTTCTTCAGGTCCACGACTTTCAGGCCACGCCGAATGTAGCGGTCGATCTGACAGTACACGCAGGAGAAATTGCACTGCTTGTCAGGGCTGAGGTTCACGCCGATGCTCAGGCCGCCTGAGCGGCGGGAGATGACGGGATAGACATACAAACAGTCGCGCCACTGCCTGCGGTGGTCGCGAATAGCCGATATATCTTTGGCTTGCTTGCGGGAAGTCATGGAACTCGCTCTGCGGACCGTTGACAGTTGCTATTGTAACTCCAATTACCCCAGTCCTGTAAGGCGTTTGAAATTACCCGCAAAGACAAGCTCCTGCTGTCGGGCGGTAAGTTGCTCAGACCGTACGTCCGCGACGAACCCGGCTGCGCCGCATATGGGAAAGTCGCTGCCGAACAGGAACTTGTGCTCGCCGGCGGTGTCGATGGCATGTCGCAGCAGTCCATATCGCTGCAAGCCCGACCCGGAAAGGTCCATATACAGGTTGGGGTACTTGCGGACTAGCTCCAGGCGCTGGAGGAACTGCGCCTTGTCGGATTTCGGATGGGCCAGGACGAAGTTCAGCCGGTCGAAGCCCTCGCACATCTGGGGAATCAGGTGCAGCTTGTTGCAGTGGAAGTTGACGGGTACGCCCAGTTGTTGGGCGAGGGCGTACACCTCGAATGCTCCTTTGCTTGTGTAATCATCCTCCCCACCGGCCTGGTAGAGGACCAGTTCGCCAATCCAGCGGACGCCCTCGTTGTGATAGTAGTGATCAAGCTCGCCGCAGGACTCCTGCCCGAGGCGCAGGTCTAATTGTACGGCCGGTATGTAGAAATCACCGAACTGGTCGCGAAAAGTGAGGGCTGAGCGGTTCGCTTCGGCGATTGGGGCGAACGAATCGCCGGGCATCGGGCCGATGCAAGCACCACAGGCCCTTTTGACGCCGGCCTGCTTGAGGTGGGTCACGAAGTCCTCACCCGAGACGACGCTGGCGCGTCCGGGGAACCATGTACTGATCGTCCCGTCGGCCAGCGGCGGGTGGATATGCGAATCGATGATCTGCTCGTTCATCTCCTAGACTCCTTGGAAATCCGCTCGATGTTGTGGTGCGACGGGCTCGGTGGCGACCGGGTCAACCCGGTGCCTTAGAAGAGGACCTGATACACCACGGGCGTCAGTCCAGTTATCTTGTAATACAGAACGCTTACGATCATGAAGGTGATCCCACCCAACAGCTCGCCGGCGATCACTCCGATCATGAACTCCCTGCACTTGCGATAGGCCTGATATCCCCCTAGCTTCGTCACCATGCTCTTCAGCGCCCAGCCCAACAACAGTGATGCCCACATTCGTTTCATCGGGTGCGTACCCCAGACCAGGAAGATCACCGGATGGAAAGGCCACCATGAGTATCTCAGCCTCATTGTGCCGACGAGCAGCACAGCTGCGAGCCCTGTACCGGCGAACCACAGGAACTTCCTGTCCGGTGTGATACTTGTCAATCTCTGGTAGGGCGTGAGCTGATCGGACTTTTCAAGCTCCCCGGAGAGCGTCAGCTTCGTTGCCGTCTTTTCGGCCGCGTTGAACGCCGCGACCGGGACGGCTGTCTTGTTCATCCATTCCTCGCCCTTCAGCCCACCGTTGTAGTTGAACCAAAGGGCTACCGGAACAGCTATGGCTACAGAGGCAATGTAGATGCCCATGGCTCCCAGTCCGACGCGCCCGGGCTTGACGCCGACTCGGTCGCAGACCCGCAGGCCGTTGACCAGATACGCCATGATGGACTGGCATGGGTTCAGGCAAAACATCCAGGAGATCAGACCGATGATCACGATGCCCTTGATCCCCATGGCAGAGTCGCCGAACAGCCCGATCAAGACTCCGACAGCCGTCCAGCTTGGCAGGATGTAAAACACACCGGTCTCGGCGCTGAGGCGGGCCACCACAAAGAACTGGAGCAAGATCAGCAGCACGGCGAGCACAGCAAGTGGCCAGTCCAGGCCCAACCGAGTAATGAACAAGATCATCCCCGCCAGGGTAAGGACCAGCGCTCTGGCGGCCCAGGGAGTGTGCCTGTCGACGCCTTTTGTCCGGACGAACGTCACAGCGCCCTTGAAGACCTGCCAGTAGTACCGCCGGCCAATAAACAGCAGCATCACTCCAAAGCCTGCGTAGCTGCCGAACCGCTGCCAATCCACACCGCCGCCCGTCATTGGGTCGCCGGTTATATCAACGCCTCGAGATACGAGCATCAGTCCGATTACAACCAAGGCCGCCTGCGAGATTCCCAGACTCAGTGAGATATCTGTGGCCAGGAAGAAGGTAAAGGCGATTACGATCGGGAAGATTCTCGGGAAGAATAGGTCCCAGCCGTGGGGGGCTTGGCCGATGATGGGCCATTTCTGAACGACCACCGCGAAGTCGAACCTCAAGGGAATGTTTATCATTACATCCGGGAACCACGCATACAGACCGTTAATCACCCGAATCGACAGCGGAATGAGAAGTCCAAGCCAGAACAGCTTGTTGGAAAATATCGGTGCAGGACTGCCCCCGGGACCTTCTTCAATCAGCGCAGAGGCGAACTCCGCGATGGGGTATCGCAATCGCTCGTGGCTCGACCACTGCCTGTGGACTACCAGCGCCGTGCATGCCCCGGCCACTGCCAACAGAAACGCTAAGGCCAACCAGGTCTTCAGGGGTTCTCGCCAGGCGTGCCAGGGGACGTCCTTCAGACCGATCGGGTGTCCCTCGCTGCCCCAACCACTGAGAAAACCCGACATGGTTTCTTCGTCGTATTGCCTATCTGAGACGAACATATCCGGAGGCGCGTATTCAATAAGTTCGTATTTGCGCCAGCCCGGCTTCTGCTCGTAGTATCGCAGGGGCATGGTGGGAATAACCATCAGCGGCTCGAGCAGGCCCCTGGAGGGCACGCTGCAGGCCGTCAGAATAAGTACAAAGGTGACGGCCAACTCGGCGGGCTTAAAGCCCAGCCCCGGCTTGATCCGGCGCATGATGAGGTTCACGAACATCATCGCCAGGATCAGAGGACCGAAGACGATCATCGGTACGAGCTGACCGGCCATGAAACTCTCCAGGCCTATCGTCACCTCGTTCATATACCCCAGGCCGGCGATAAATAACGCCCCCAACAGTCCTATTACAACGGCGCGAAAAGTCATCTGTTATTCGTTTCTGCAAATGTAACTTAGCTCAGGTCGCCATTATGGCGATCAGGAGTGAACAGGTCAAATCTCTTAGCTGCGAGGCTCCATTGGCCCGGACGCGCGGTTACTTTTCGGCAGACAGACCGCTGGTTTTCGTGTAATATAAACAGCTTGTGGACCTGTTCGCATCCAGGTAGTGCGTGCGGGGATCATCAGGTAGTACTTAGGAGAGCAGAAAGATGTTTCGACCGGAAATCAAGGTGGTTGACTGCACTATACGCGACGGCGGGCTGGCTAATAACTCCAATTTCAGTCTGGAGACGGTGCACGGCGTGTATAAGGCCCTCTGTGCGTCTGGGGTTGATTACGTCGAATTGGGGTACCGCAACAGCAAGAAGATGTTCTCCACCGACGAGTTCGGGCCTTGGCGGTTTTGTGATGAAGCGGATCTCCGCAAGGTCGTCGAGGGCGTTGATCCGGGCACCACGAAGATCTGCGTCATGCAGGATGCACACAAGGCCGAGGCCGAAGACGTCCTGCCTTCGAGCGAGTCCGTAGTGGATATGATTCGTGTGGCCACGTACGTCAAGGACGTAGACAAGGCGATTCACCTGGCCAACAACGCCACCGAGAAGGGCTACGACTGCACGATCAACATTATGGCCATCTCACACGAGGGCCCGCCTTTCCTCGACGAGGCCCTCCAGCAGATGGAAGAGGAAACCTCCGCGAAGGCTGTCTATGTCGTCGACAGCTTCGGGGCGCTGTACAGCGAGGAGGTCGATTACCTCATCGAGAGGTATCGGATGTATATCAAGACCAAGGAAATCGGCGTGCATTTCCACAACAACCAGCAGCTTGCCTTCGCCAACACGATCGAGGGTATTATCAAAGGCGCCAACTACGTGGACGGGACGCTGTACGGTCTTGGTCGGGCGGCCGGGAATTGTCCATTGGAGCTGCTGCTGGGCTTCCTCAAGAACCCCAAGTTTAATATTGTCCCGGTGCTCGATGCTGTCGCAAAGGTGATCCTGCCTCTAAAGAAGGAAATCGAGTGGGGTTACCACATACCATACATGCTTACGGGGATTCTGGATCAGCACCCGCAGGAAGCAATGGAGTGGATGGATGGTCCCGATAAAGACAACTTCGTCGAGTTCTACCAGCAGATCACTGAGGAAGTTGAGGCGTAAGGCTGTTGGGGTAGAACGGTAACAGAAGCTCCACATCCCAATTCCCAACTTCCAAACAACCGTCAATGACTAAGCTGCGATGTTCCAAGCGCAACTTCCGACGGCGCGATCCTCCGCGCATGTTTCAAGTATTGGAGCTTGGCCCTTGGAATCTGTTTGGAATGTGGGGCTTATTGTTTCTTCTGCGCCTTTTCGATCTTCGCCCACCTATCGCGCAGGGATACCGTTCGGTTGAAGATCAGCTTCTTGTCCGACGCGTCCGGATCGACACAGAAGTACCCGATCCTCTCGAACTGGTAGCGTGATCCCGGCTTGGTATCGGCCAGCGAGGGCTCTACCCAGCAGCAGCTCAGCACTTCCAGCGAGTGGGGGTTCAGGTTTGCGGTGAAGTCCTGACCTTCCGGCACGTTGTCCGGGTTTTCTTTGGTGAAAAGATGATCATACAGCCGTACCTCAGCCGGGATCGCATGGGCGGCCGAGACCCAATGCAGCGTCGCCTTGACCTTCCGCCCGTCCGGGGAGTCGCCGCCGCGCGTGGCCGGGTCGTACGTGCAGTGCAGCTCGGCGACCTCGCCGTTCTCGTCTTTCACCACGTCCGCGCACGTGATGTAGTAAGCGTATCGCAACCGTACCTCACGCCCCGGAGCCAGACGGAAGAACTTCTTCGGCGGGTCCTCGCGAAAATCGTCCCGCTCGATGTACAGCTCGCGAGAAAACGGCACTTTCCTCGTCCCGGCAGCGGGGTCCTCGGGATTGTTGATAGCCTCAATCTGCTCGACCTTGCCTTCTGGGTAGTTGTCGATGACCACCTTCAGCGGCCGCAGCACGCCCATCACACGCGGGGATCGCTTGTTCAGGTCTTCGCGAACGCAGTGCTCCAGCAGGGCCACGTCGCTGAAGCCTTCGAACTTCGAGACTCCGACCCGCCTGAGGAAATCGCGGATCGCCTCGGGCGTATAACCCCGCCGCCGCAGACCCGACAGCGTAGGCATGCGGGGATCGTCCCACCCGTTGACATGTTTTTCCTCAACCAGCGGCAACAGCTTGCGCTTGGACATCACGGTGTACGTCAGGTTCAGTCTTGCGAACTCGGTCTGCTGTGGATGGTAGACTCCCAATTGATCAAGGAACCAGTCGTATAGCGGCCGATGGTTCTCGAATTCCAATGTGCACAGCGAATGCGTGACACGTTCGATGGAATCTTCCAGCCCGTGCGCCCAGTCGTACGTCGGATAGATGCACCACTTGTTGCCCTGGCGGTGATGCTCGGCGTGCAGGATGCGGTAGACGACCGGGTCGCGCAGGTTCAGATTTGGCGAGGCCATGTCGATCTTCGCTCGCAGCGTTCGGGCACCGTTGGGGAATTCACCAGCCCGCATGCGTTGGAACAGGTCCAGGTTTTCCTCGACAGGGCGATCGCGGTGGGGGCTATCCTTACCGGGGTTGGTCAATGTCCCGCGATACTGGCGGATCTCGTCGGCGCTGAGGTCACATACGTAGGCCTTGCCCGCCTCGACCAAATGCACAGCGTATTCGTACATTTGCTCGAAGTAGTCCGAGGCGAAATACAGATGCTCGCCCCAGTCCCACCCTAACCAGCGGACGTCTTCCTTGATCGTTTCGACGAATTCCTCCTCTTCTTCTGTCGGGTTCGTGTCGTCGAATCGCAGATGGCAAACGCCGCCGTTTTCGGCAGCGATTCCGAAGTTAATGCAAATCGCCTTGGCGTGGCCGATGTGCAAATACCCGTTCGGCTCGGGCGGAAAGCGCGTCACGACCCGCCCGTCCCATCTATTCGTCTTGAAGTCTTCGGCGACGATAGCTCGGATAAAATCAGTCGGCCCGGCAGGTAGGGCGATGCTGTCGCTGTCTGTGTTTCTTTCTTGTTCCTTGTTTGGCGGTTTCATGCTAGTTCTGCCTTAGCTGCTGGCTTTTGAGTTTTACAATAAGACAATACCGAGAGGCGTTGAAAAAGACGCGTCCCGACATTACGTTAGTATCTAGAATCGGCAGATGGATTCCAGCAGATAACACGTTTTCAGTATAGGCGGCCCTGGGTTGAGGGCAGGGCGGTACAGCGACAGGTGGTTTCAGATGGATAAGCTCAAGACACGTTTCGCTCCGTCGCCGACGGGGTGGCTGCACGTTGGAGGGGCAAGGACTGCGCTTTTTAGCTTCATCCTCGCTCGTCAATCCGGTGGGACTTTTCTGGTCCGCATTGAGGATACAGACCGGGCGCGGCACGACGAATCGGCCGTCACCAAGATCGTCGAGGACCTTCGCTGGCTGGGTATCGTCTGGGACGAGGGTGTCGAGGTAGGCGGGGCGAACGGGCCTTACCGGCAGTCCGAGCGACTCGAGATCTACACCGGTTACATTGATAAGCTCTTCGAGGGGGGGGCAGCATATTATGCCTTCGACACACCCGAGCAGCTCGATGCGCTTCGAGCCCGTGCCCGGGCCGCTAAACAGACATTTCGCTACCCGCGGCCGGACGTCCTGCCCACACCTGCCGATGCTGAAAAGGCCCGCGCCGAAGGACTGCCTGTCGTTGTCAGGTTTCTCTGCCCCGAGAAGGACGTCACCATCGCGGATGAGGCTTTCGGTAACGTTACCGTCCCGGCGGACCAGATGGACGATTTTATCATCCTCAAGGCCGACGGGTATCCGACGTATCACCTGGCCAATGTCGTCGACGACGCACTGATGGGCGTCAATTACGTCTGCCGCGGGCAGGAGTTCTTGGGCCAGACTTGGCGGCAGGTGCTCCTGAGGGAGGCGTTGGGCTTCGACGAGCCGCGCTACTGCCACTTACCGCTGATACTGGATATGCAGGGCAGGAAGCTGTCCAAGCGCGATGGGGCCGCGGAGGTCCACGCCTTCCGGGTGGCAGGTTACTTACCCGAGGTGTTGGTGAACTTCATTGCGCTTCTGGGGTGGCGCCCTGGCGGAGACCGGGAAAAACTTACGATGGACGAGCTGATCGAAGTGTTCAGGGTTGAGAGGATCGGTAAGGCCAATGCGAAGTTCGACCGCGACAAGTTGCTCGCCTTCAATACCGATACTGTCGCCGCCAGCAGCGAAGATAGGCTCCTGGCGGGCTTCAAGGATTTCCTGGCGCTAAATGAGACTCCCATACCCTCCGGAGACGAGGAGTTGTTGCGACACCTGCTTCGGGCGAACAGCGGCTTTCGCACTTTTGGAGATATCGAGAGGAAAAGCGGTGTGCTGTTCGTTGCTGATGACGCGTTTGAGTATGACGAGGCCGCCGTCAAGAAAGTCCTTACCAAGAACGGAGGGGCGGGTTTCGCTGTCCTGGGTGAGCTGCGGGAGAAGCTCGCGGAGGCCCTGTGGACAATCGAAGACCTAACAGCCGTTCTGGACAGCTTTTGTCAATCAAAGAAGCTTGGGATGGGTAAAGTCGCCCAGCCTATACGCGTAGCGGTCACCGGAGGTACGGTAAGCCCATCGATTTTCGATACGCTTATCATACTCGGGAGGGACAAGGCGCTGCAGCGTATCGATCGGTGCCTGGGTCTGCGATGAAGCCCCCGTTTTGGCCGCGGTGCGATGCGGACCTCTCGCCCCCGGAGTAATTCCCGAGAATTTGAAACTTCTTCCCAAATCCCTCACCCCACATTGACGATATTCATGTTGTCGCGGGGGAAAGAACCTTTTGTCATGGCGAGGGCATTGGACGTATGATCAATCCATTCGGTACTTCACAGCGGGCGTGTTGCGATCTGGCGACGGAGAACACGCAGGGACAGACAGAACTTCAGGAACGCACTGTGAGCCTGTTGGTAACCGGCAGCATTGCCATTGATACGGTCGAAGCCCCCCTCGGTAAGGTCGAATGCACGCTGGGTGGCTCGGGCATCTATTTCGCTCAGGCGGCGAGCTACTTTGGGCCTGTTAGGCTGGTTGGTGTTATTGGCGAAGATTGCCCCCGGGAGTTCCTCAAGCTCCTCGAGGATAATCCCAACATCGACATGGGGGGGGTGGAGGTCCGCGCCGGCAGCAAGACTTTCCGCTGGCATGGCCGGTACCAAGAGGACGTCAACATCAGGGATACGATTGACGTCGAGCTCAACGTGCTGGCTGAGCACGGGCCCACCATTCCTGATGAGTTCCGCGACAGCAAGTACGTATTCTTGGCCAATACCCATCCGGATCTGCAATTGGAGCTGCTGGGTCAGCTTACCCACCCCGAATTGGTTGTGGCCGATACGATGGATCTGTGGATCACCACCGAGCGCGAGTCGCTGATGAGCCTGTTGGGTAAGATCGACGGTCTGCTCTTGAACGATTCCGAGGCTAGGTTGCTGTCGAAACGGGCGAATCTGATCTCGGCGGGTTTCGAGATCGCTCGAATGGTCCGCCAATTCGTCGTGGTCAAGAAGGGCGAGCACGGCAGCTTGCTGTTTGTGGACAAGCGTGTGTGCCCACTTCCGTCGTATCCCACGGTCAACGTTGTTGATCCCACCGGTGCCGGTGACAGCTTCGCCGGAGCGATGATGGGTTATATTGCATCGGTCGGGCGGATCGATATGGGAACGCTTCGCCTGGCTATTTGCTACGGCACCGTAACCGCCAGTATCGGGTTGGAGGATTTCTCCCTCAGCAGGTTCTTCGCGTCCACGCGCGAGGACATCGAAGCCAGAATGACCGAGTTCAGGGAGCTGATGGGTTAAGCTCCTGCTCGCCACTCGGCGCTGCTCACCGCGCGTCGTGCGGTCCGGTTTACCCTCACCAATCGCCAGATCGCCTCGTATAAGGTCTTCTCTGAGCCCATCACCCTATTCCCAATAGAGCTGAAATGAAGTAGATTCAGAACACGAAATCCGAATCCCTGGACGGGCGGAGTACATTATGTCTTTTCGTGCGGTTGTCATAGGCCTCTTGGGGGCATTGCTAATCGCGGGGGCGGGGTACCTGCACGACCAGTCGGCGACGGGTGACGATTGGACCAGCATCACCGCCGGGCACCTGCTGCCGATCAGCGTACTGGGCTCCCTGATTCTCTTTGTGTTGCTTATCAATCCGCTGATCTCCGTGATGCGCAGAAGCTGGGGGTTTCGCCCGGCCGAGCTGGGGGTAATCGTCGCACTGATGCTGGGGGCTTGCAGCATTCCCTCAAGGGGCTTGATGCAGACGTTTACGCCTTCGCTGGCCTTGCCGGTCTACTACAACAGGGTTCGCCCGGGCTGGCGGATGAATGAGCTGCTTAGTTACGCACCGCCCAGGATGCTCGCCAACGAAGGCTTGGACGATCCGGTTGTGATCGATGGTTTTCTCGGCGGGTTGGGAACGCAGGACCGGCACATTGGACTGGGTGATGTTCCGTGGAACGCCTGGCGAGGCCCGTTAGGGACGTTTGGCCCGATGCTGATCCTGATGGCAGTGTGCGTGACGTCCCTGGCCCTGATCGTTCACCGACAGTGGGTGCACCACGAACGGCTGCGTTATCCGATCGCCGACGTGACTGGGGATTTGATCGCCCGAGAGCCCGGTAAGCGCATCGGGTCGATCTTTCATAACAGATTGTTCTGGTGGGGGCTGGGCTTCATATTCGCAATTCGGTTGATCAACGGCCTGCATGAATGGTTCCCCGAGGCGATGATTAAGATCCCGCTGCAATGGAAGTTCGGACAGGTGATGGACAAATGGCCGGTGCTGGCAAAGTCGGTTTGGAGTCGCCGGCTGTTCGTGCCCAGCTTGTACCCGGCTGTTATCGCGTTCACATATTTCCTGGCATCGGATGTATCGATGAGTCTGGCGCTGGCGCACGTCATCATCTCGCCGATTGTGATCATCTTGATCCTCTACGGCGTGGACATGTCCAACGACTACATGTCCGGTGGCGCGGAGGGCTGGCAGCGGTTCGGGAGCTATTTGGCATTTACGCTGATGCTTATTTACATCGGTCGGCGGTACTATTGGGAAGTAATCAAGCGGGCACTGGCGTTCGGTAGGGGCGAAGGCGTCCCCTCCTACGCCGTATGGGCCTGCAGAATCCTGATCATTGCGACGGCCGGGCTTATTGTGTTGATGACCCATGCGGGTTTGGACTGGCCGCTGGCTATTCTGACGACGCTGATGATGTTGATGATGTTTCTCGGCGTCTCGCGAATCAGCGCTGAGACGGGGCTGTTCTTTATCCATCCCCGCTGGCAACCGCTGGGGGTTTTGCTCGGGCTGCTGGGATTCTACGCGCTGGGTCCCAAGGCGATCATCGTGGTGGGGCTGTTGTGCGTCGTGTTATCCCTCGACCCCAGCCAGTCGCTCATGCCGTACTTCGTCAACGCGCTGCGGGTGTGCGAGAAGGTTGGCGTCAAGCCCGCTCGGGTGGGACTGGCGACGATCGGGACTTATGGGCTCGCCCTGGTCTTGGCGATAGTCGTCGCCCTTTGGGTCAACTACGACAAGGGTGTGCGTCGCGAAAGTTGGGCGACGGTGCGCGCACCGACAATGCCATTCGACCCGGCCGGACAAGCGGTAACAAAGCTAAAATTGTCCGGTCAGCTCGCCGAGTCCGTTGGCTTCTCGCCCCTGGAGCGATTCGCCAACATCCGGCCGGACAGGCGCTTCATCTGGTTCGCGGGGGCGGGTTTTGTTTTGGTTCTTGTCGTCAGTTGGCTGCGGCTGCGGTATTCGTGGTGGCCTCTCCATCCGGTGATATTCTTGGTCTGGGCAACCTGGCCCATGGTGTATTTTGCGCATTCGTTCATGCTCGGGTGGGTGATCAAGGGGGCGGTTACGCGCCTGGGGGGGCACCGGACGTACGGGAAGCTTCGAGCCATGATGGTCGGTGTCATCGCCGGAGACCTGTTGGGTGGGATTGTGTTCATGATCGTCGGGGTTGTGTACTATGCAGTTACCGGCCTGCCCCCGAAGAGCTATCATATCCTTCCTCAGTAGCCGCCGGGCGAGAGGCGGAGCAGAGAAAGATGGCAACCAGAACGTTCCTGGCGCTGGATATTAACGAGGCCGTCCGCGGCCACCTGGCGTCTGTGATGGGCGAGTTGGGCGTCCCTGGGGCGAAGATCAAGTGGGTCGATCCGGGCAATATTCACCTGACGCTCAAATTCCTGGGCGATATTGAAGAGTCTTACTTCCCCGAGCTGTCCCGCCTCACCGCTGACGCTGCGCGAAACGTCCAGGCGTTCGATTTCAATATCAGCGGGGTCAGTTGCATCCCCCCGGCCGGGCGGATAAGGATGATCTGGACAGGCGTCCAGGAGACGAGCGGCCGGATGGGCGAGCTTCACAAGAAACTAAACGAATCGTTGCGACAGATGGGTGCGAAGGAGGAAAATCGGCAGTTCAAACCGCATATCACACTGGGAAGGATCAAGTTCCTTCCTGAACCGGAGCGGCTTCGTCGTCTGGTTCAGCAGTTCGCTTCCCAAGATTTCGGTACCGTCCGCGCCGAGGAGCTTGTCGTGTACTGCAGCAAGCTCACCCCCGCCGGGCCCGTCTACACGCCAATTGCACGTGCCAAGCTGGGGAGATGATGCGGCCTGGCGCCCACTTGCTAATTGAACCGCGGCGGTATAACGTACCCGACGGGTCTGAAAGACATTTCGAGAAAAGCGTTGATATATCCTAACATCTACCTTACATTATTCCCGATATAACCAACGAACTGACAGTCAAGACAGGAGAACAGGCATGGCCAAGGACTCACCGAAACCATCGGGAAAGGACAAAGACGGCGGAGTCGCTGCGGAAAAGCGCAGGGCACAGGCGTTGGACGCGGCGCTCAAGCAGATTGAAAAGAGCTTCGGTGTCGGCAGCATCATGAAGCTTGCCGGCGATCAGATCGCCGGGATCAAGGGGATACCGACAGGCTCGTTGGCTTTGGACTTGGCGTTGGGCGGTAAGGGCATGCCGCGCGGAAGGATCTGCGAGCTGTTCGGCCCCGAAGGCGGCGGGAAGACGACCTTGGCTCTTCACATAGTCGCCAGCGCTCAGAAGGGCGGCGGGGTGGCGGCCTTCATCGACGCGGAGCACGCCATGGACCCGACTTGGGCACGCAGGTTAGGCGTGGACCTGGAGCAGTTGCTGGTCTCTCAGCCGGACACCGGTGAACAGGCTTTGGAGATCTGCGAGATGCTTGTCCGCTCCAACGCTGTCGACGTGATCGCCATCGACTCGGTCGCCGCCTTGATTCCCCGCGCGGAAATCGAGGGCGATATGGGCGATGTGCACGTGGGGCTGCAAGCCCGGCTGATGAGCCAAGCCATGCGGAAGCTCGTTGGCGCCATCGCCAAATCCCGCACCTGCGTGATCTTCATCAACCAAATCCGCATGAGGATCGGCGTGATGTTCGGTAACCCCGAGACGACCCCTGGCGGCAGGGCGCTGAAGTTCTACAGCTCGGTTCGCATTGACATCCGCCGCGTCAGCACCATCAAGGAGGGCGACCTGGCCGTCGGGAACCACGTCCGCGCTCGCGTCGTCAAGAACAAGATCGCCCCGCCGTTCAGGACCGCTGAGTTCGACATCATGTTCGATTCGGGCATAAGCGCTTCCGGCGATCTTCTCGACCTGGCGATCTTGCACGAGATCATCGATAAGACCGGCGCGTGGTTCAGCTACGGCGACGTCCGCTTGGGCCAGGGCCGCGAGAATTCCAAGAGGTTCCTACAGGACAACCCCGATCTGTTCGCGGAAATTCGCGACGCCGTGTTGCAAAAAACCATGCCGCACCCGGACCAGAAGGCACCCGAGCCACAAGCGGACGCAGAATAGGCCTGCCTGGGAGCGATCCGATTAAGATTGGACCTGCTTGAAGCCAAGCGTCTGGCCGACGGTGGGTTTCCGGCTCAGACCAAGCGATATACAACGGACCCGGTTGTCACTGCCCGCTGTGTGAATGGTAACTCGCTGGTGCGATGGGGGGTGACGAGTGCGACACGGATGAACCAGTTTGTCACGGCCGAGGTTTTGGGCGTTCTGGCCCAAGCCGGTCGGCTCTGAACCGTCTCCGGCGACCTGGGCGGCGCTTCCGTCTGCGCCTTGCATCGCTCCGGCACCCGACATAGTATGTCTGTCCGCTGCAAGGAGTTTGGGATGGACCTTCTGGTCGCCAGATCACCGAATCTGCGGGGTGGTATACGCATCCCGCCGAACAAGTCCCACTCGTTCCGCGCGCTTATCATGGCCTCGCTGGCGAAGGGCACCAGCCGGATCTGCGGGCCGATGGTCTCCAACGACTGGATGCTGGGCACCGAGGCCCTGGAGATGTACGGCGCCCGCATCGAGCCCAAGGCCGGGCGCGTCTGGGAGGTCACCGGGACGGGTGGTCAGCTGATGACGCCGGATGACGTGATCCACTGCGGGAACAGCGGGATCATCTTCCGGTTCTTTACGGCCTTGGGGGCCTGCTGCGAAGGGTACACCGTCTTGACCGGCGACCACTCGCTGCGCAACTTGCGCCTGTGTCAACCTCTGCTGGACGCGCTGAATTCGCTGGGCGCCTGGGCGGTATCCACCAAAGGCGACGGGCACGCCCCGGTCGTGGTTCGCGGTAGGCTCAAGGGCGGCCGGGCTGAGATAGACGGGATGGACTCCCAGCCGGTCTCGGCCCTGCTGATTGCCTCGTCTCTCGCCACAGCGCCCTCGGAGATCACCGTCCGCAATCCCGGCGAGAAGCCCTGGGTCCAGGTGACGCTCGGTTGGCTTGACCGCGTCGGGGTTGAGTACAGCAACGAGGACTTCACGTGTTATCGCATTCGCGGATCGAGCATCTGGTCCGGTTTTGAGGCGACGATTCCACTGGATTGGTCAGCGGCGCTGTATCCGATCGTCGCTGCGGTCCTGACCCCCGACAGCGAGGTCCGTCTGCCGGGGTTAGACTACACCGATACGCAAGGCGACAAGGACGTCGTCGATATTCTGCGTCAGATGGGCGCCGACATCGAGGTAACCGATGAGGGCGTCATCGCCCGGTCCAGCGAATTGACCGGCCGCGAAATCGACTGCAACGATTTCGTCGATCAGCTTATCCTGCTGGCGGTGGTGGGGACCTGTGCAGACGGTGAGACTGTCCTGACGAACGCCGAAACCTGCCGCCACAAGGAATGTGATCGCATCACCGAAATATGCAAGGCCTTGACGTCAATGGGCGCCGATATCGAGGAACGCCCGGACGGGCTGGTCGTCCGCAAAAGCGCACTGCGCGGGACGCGCCTGGACAGCCGAGCAGACCACCGCATGGTGATGACGCTGGCGGTGGCGGGCCTAGTTGCCTCGGGCCAGACCTTGATTTCAGACGTTGAATGCGTCAGAAAGACCTTCCCCCAGTTCGTCGCGCAGATGCAGGGGGTCGGGTGTGATATGCAGAAGCAGTAGCTAACCGACCCCAGCGGTTGCAGGAGCATAACGTAGCTGTTTAGACGAAGGAGAAAGAAGTGCTTGGTAATACAATTGGACGGGTATTTCAGGTCACGACGTGCGGTGAGTCGTACGGCTGGACTGCCACAGAAAGCGAACAGAGCTACGGCGGCGCGCTGTTTTGCATCGTCAACGGCGTCCCCCCGGGGATCAAACTGGACGTAGCGAAGATCCAGGTGGAGCTGGACAAGCGCCGCCCGGGCCAGAGCAAGCTGGACTCGCCGCGCAAGGAGACCGACCGCGTCGAGATCGTCTCGGGCCTGTTTGAGTCGGTGACGACCGGCGCCCCGGTGGGCCTGCTGATCCGCAACGTCGATACGGAGGATATTCACATCGACCAGTACCGCCAGGTGAAGGAAGTGATCCGCCCCGGGCACGCCGAGGTGAACTTCTTCTACAAGTACGGCGAGCATGGCGACTGGTGTGGTGCCGGGCGGGCGAGCGGCCGGGAAACCGTTGGCCGGGTTGCCGGCGGGGCCGTCGCCAAGCAGATCCTTGCCCGCGAGGGTGTCGAGATCCTCTCTCACGTGATCGAATCCAACGGCATCAAGGGCCGCAGCATCTCCGAAGGGACTATGACGTTCGAGCAGATGAAGGCCAACTACCGCACCAACGACCTGAACTGCTGCGACACCGAGGCTGCGCCCAAGATGATCGACGATTTGCTGAAGGTTGCCGATGCTGGCGACACCGCCGGCGGTACGATCGAGATTATCGCTCGCGGTGTCCCGGCCGGTCTTGGCGAGCCGGTGTTCGACAAGCTAAAGGCCACCATCGCACACGGGTTGTGCAGCATAGGGGCGATGACCGGTTTGCAGTTCGGGGCCGGTTCCGCCGCCTCGTCCATGCTCGGAAGCGAGTGGAACGACCAGCCGTTCCTCCAAGACGGTAAGGTCCGCTTCCGCACGAATCGCTGCGGCGGCTTTCTGGGCGGGATGAGCAACGGTGAGGACCTCGTCATGAGCATGAGCGTAAAGCCCACGCCGACTGTCTCCAAGGACCAGGACACGGTCGACATGCTCGCGATGAAGGAAAAGAAGCTCTCGGCCATCACGCGGCGCGACATCACCATCTGTCCGCGGATATACCCGGTTGCCGAGGCGATGGTCGCCATCGCCGTCACGGACGCCCTGTTCATGGCCCATGGGTGGTACGGCCTGGCGCATTTGGACGCCAAGTGGATCGGCCTGACCGCCGCCAGAAACAAGGGGGACTATACCGTCTGAGCCGGCGGCCCACGGGCGGATACAACAACAGGGGAGATTAGATATGGCTTTCGAGTACTGTTCGAACCACCCTCAGTCCAGGGCCCTTTGGCGCTGCGGCGCCTGCCAGAAGAACTTCTGCCAGCAGTGCATTCGTGAAGATCAGTTCTCAGATACTGTTATCCAGTTGTGCCCGCAGTGCGCCGGGCGGTGCGAGGCCATCACCCCCGTCGAGCAAGAAGCGCCGGCCAAGCCCTTCGCCCTCCAATTGGCCGATGCGTTTGTCTATCCATTCCGTGGGCCCGGCAAGTTCATAATGCCGGTGATCGCTGTACTTTTCTTGCTGGCGTGGGTGCTGAATCTCTTCATGAGGGGAGCAGGCTTGATTATTTACATACCGGTCTGGCTGTATATGGGCGCCTATGCGTTGAAGACGATTCGCGAGACCGCTGGAGGTGACAATGACCCGCCGAACGGACCGGATGCGAGCAACTTCTGGGATGACCTGCTCCGCCCGCTACTACTGGTGATTGCCACTGTATTGTTTTCCTTTCTGCCCTTCTTTGCGTATCTGCCCACTTCCGGTACAGAATGGGGCCAGATGAGTTTGCTCGGCTGGGTGTTGTTCGCATTCGGGGTTCTGTATTTCCCGATGGGATTAACCTCCGTGGCGCTTCGGGATTCGGTTGCGGGACTTAACCCGGTCCATGTGATTGTCTCGATTGTCAAGGTCGGCCCGGCGTATGTTCTGGCCTGTGGGTTCTTCGCAGCGTTTATGTTCCTTGAGCGAGTGGTCGGCTCCTCCAGCGTAATGGCGGTGCCCTTGCTGGGGGCGTTTCTGTCCGGGGCTATCGTGATATATTTCCTCTTGGCGGAAATGCGTATTTGCGGTCTGGTCTACAGTGCATACGAAAAGAAGTTGAACTGGTTTTGAAGCGCCGAGGCGATAGGCGTCTGGGCGTTTGGGAGTTGAATTGATGAGCACTAAATACTCGCCCCCGAAGCGAATAATCGACATACACAACCATCTGGGTGAGGGCCGCGACCCGGCAGCGCTTATCGAGCTGATGGATAACTCCAACATCGAGATGACGCTGATAATGGGCACATTTAAGCAGTCCAATGAAGACGTGCTCAAGGCCGTCCAGGCACATCCGGATCGGCTTGTCGGAGGTGCGTACGTCGATCCGCGAAACGGCGACGCCATCGAGCAGCTCAAGCGCCACCGCGGCGAGGGTTTCCGCGTCGTGAAGCTGTTCCCCAACTTCGGTTACTACCCGGACGACGAGCAGTTCCGCCCGTTCTTCGACACCGTTTGTGAACTGGGCATGGCGGTGCTTTCTCACTGCGGTTGGCTTTCGCCGGCGGCGGGCGTCTCGGCGGCGTACTATTCCCACCCGGGCCGGTTCGAGAAGGTCATCCGCACGTACACCGACACGGTTTTCATAATGGCGCACATGGGCGGGATCGCTGGGTTTTTGGAGACGGTGATGTTGACCACGCGCACGCCGAATACCTACGTCGACTGCTCCCCGGGCCAGGGCGCATGGGTGCTGGAGGCGACCGGTTCGATCGCTGCGTCCGTCCCGCCGGATAGGCTGCTGTGGGGGGCAGACAGCTGGGACCAGCAGGAATGGTTGGACCACAATGCCGACGCGCTTTGCAAGCTCGGATTCGGCCCGTACTTTGAGAAGATATTCTATTCCAACGCACGCGGGATCCTGGAACGGATCGGCGCGGTTGAAGCGGAGAAGTGAGCTCATACCGATGAGGAGGTCGAACCAATGAGAATCGTTGATTGTCACGTCCATACCAAGGGCCCGGCCAGTGCGGCCGAGATCGTCAAGCACATGGACGCAAACGGTGTCGACCGGATGCTGGTGATATCACGATGCGAGCGGGTGTCACTTGCCAAAACGCGCGAGAATCTCCTTACGACCAAGAAGCTCTTCGACGCAGCGCCTGATCGCATAAGCGGCCTGGCGTGGGTGACGCCCACGATCGACGGGATTATCGACCTGGCGGCCGAAGCGCTGGGCGAGATGGGCTTCGTCGGGATCAAGATCATCCCGGACCACTTCTTCGTCTACGAGGAGCGGTTGGAGCCTTTCTGGGCGAAGCTGGATGAGCTTCGGGCGGCGATTCTCTTCCATACCGGCATACTCTACGGCCACGAGGACGGGTCGCGCTTCTGCAAACCGCTGTACCTGGAGAAGATGTTTCACTATCCGAACATCCGCTTTGCGATGGCGCACATCTCCTGGCCGTGGTGCGAAGAATCCCTGGCCGTGATGGGCCGTATGCGGTCTGCTCACAGGTCCGACCCTGACCACCCATACCAAAGCTACATCGACATTACGCCCGGGACGCCGCCGCATATTCGCAAACAGGCCCTTGCCAACGCAATCGACTTCTGCGGGCCTGAGCGGATCATGTTCGGCTCGGACGACTGTGTTCCGTCCGACCTGTCGTATCAGCGGGAGGTGCTCGAGGGGGACCTGAAGTTGTTCGATGAGATCGGTCTGGACGAGCGGGGACAAGCACGTATCCTCGCCGGTACTGCCGATGAGGTTTTCCCGCCAGGCGGATAGAACAACGCCGCGCGTCGGGTCAGCAGACCCGCCGCGAACAAGCAAGGAGCTAATCTGTGACTTCACGCCAAAGGCTCAGAAGCTGCTATAGCTACGAGCCGCTGGACCGCCCGGGCGTCTATTCCCGCACGGGATTCCCGAAGAACGACTCCACCTACGACAAGCTCAAGGCCTATCTACAAGAAAACGCCGACCTGAAGCGCCAATGGCGCGTGATGGACTTCTTCACTCCCCATGAGCTTAAACATCACACCGAGCCATACTCCGATGATTTCGACCGGCACGTCACGAGGCTTCCGACGCCGGCGGGCGAGTTGGTCTCGACGACGCTTATCAGCCGAAAGGGCCAGCCCGGGATGGTCGAGAAGTACTTCCTGACTTCGCCCGAGGACGCCGCGAAATATCTTTCGCTGCCGATTCCTGAACCGTCCTTTGACGCATCTTCTTTCTTCGCCGCCGATACCGAAGTATCCCAGCGGGATATGGTGCAGGTGCTGCTCGCGGCCAATCCGGGCGGGAAGGTTGCTTCCCTGTTCGGGTCGGAGGCGTTCGGTCTCATCTCGATTACCGACCGCCATATCGTCCACGCCCTGTGCGAGCGGGAAATGAACGTCGCCCTTCGGATCGTAAAGCACCTGCTGTCGCTCGGTGCCGGGCCCTGCTTTGCACTGGCCGGGGAGGAACGAATCTGCCCTCCGCTGCACGGTCCGAAGGATTTTGCGGACTTCAACGTCCGATACGACAAGCCCATTATTGATCTGATCCATGAGGCGGGCGGGAAAGTTCACATGCACTGTCACGGCTCGGTGAAGAAAGTGTTCCCGTACTTTGTGGAAATGGGCGTCGACGTGCTGCATCCATTCGAGGCCCCGCCGATGGGCGACATCACAGCGGCTGAGGCGAAGGAGCTGGCACGGGGGCGGATGTGCCTGGAGGGCAATATCCAGATTGGGGATATGTACGAACGCACGCCGGACGAAATCGCCGCCCAGACGCGGGCGCTCATCGCCGACGCCTTCGACGATAAGTGCGGACTGATCGTCTCGCCCACGGCCTCACCATACATCCGCGGCGCGGGCGAAAAATGCTTCGGGAACTACAAAGCTATGATCGACACCGTGCTTGGTTGGACGGGTTGAGCACCCCTCCTCCCGGTCCGGTAGGTTTATGCTCAATTCGCGAAGACCTTGATCGGTCGCAGAGCCAGTCCGTCTGATGCCCCCGATGTGATGGCGGTTAAGTGTCCCCGCTCGTCGAGGACGGCTAGTTCGTGTGCGTCGCGTGGTTCCGTCAGCTGCACCGCCTGGCCCAATGTCAATCTACGGATCTGATCGGCGGGCAGTGTGATCTTTTCCATCGACTCCAGCGCCATCAGTGGTGACAGTAGGTGGCGTTGCGGGTCGAGTTCGTCGGGGGCCTTGGCTTGTTCGGCGCGAAACGGGCCGACCTCCGTCCGCCTCAGTGTAGAACAATACGCACCGCTGTGCAGCGCCTCTCCGATGTCTCGCGCAAGTGCCCTGATATACGTCCCGGCCCCGCAGGTGACGTCGATGTCCAACCTCGGGTAATCGTAGCTCAGCAGCTCGATGGTGTGGATTGTCACGGGCCGGGGCGAAAGCCGCGGCGTCTTGCCATCGCGAGCAAGCTCATACGCCCGTCGGCCTTCCACGTGCACGGCCGAGTGGGCGGGGGGGACCTGCTGAATCTGCCCGACGAACGCCCCCAAGGCGTTCTTGACAGCCTCCGGCGAAGGGGCGGAGGCGCCGGCGACCTCACTGATCTGACCTTCAGGATCGTCGGTCGTGCTCGTGGCCCCGAGCGTAACCTCGGCGGCGTAGCGCTTGCGATACGCCTGTACGTACTCGGCGAGCCGCGTCCCAGGCCCCACGCACAGCACCAGCACCCCTTCGGCGAACGGATCAAGCGTACCGGCGTGCCCGAGCTTGACGCCCTTACCGACGCGGCGGCGAAGTTGATTGACAATATCGTGGCTGGTCGGTCCGGGTGGTTTGTTGATGTTGAAAAAACCGAACATGTCCCTACGATACGCCCCCGCGCCGCGAAAGTAAAAGCCCGCCTTCCCCGCGGACAGGTTTAGATGCAAACGTCCTTTGTGGACGAAGATCGCGCCGAATATTTCGTGACCTTTTGGCGACCGACGGCTCATGGAATCGATAACACCTGGCCGATGAGTAAGTTCTGGACACGATGACCTACAAGTCGCGATATTTCACGCTCCGTCGGGCCGGCCGCGCGCTGGTGCTTATCAAGCGCATCGTCGCGGACATACTCGACGACGCGCCGCGGATGCGCCAGCTGCAAGAGCTCTTGGAGGCGGCCGAGCGCGCCGGGCGAGACGAGCAGGCGCGATTCGTTCGCGCCGACCTTGCGGGTGTCGCTAAGCGGTACCAGCGGTGTCTGGGGGAGCTGGACGATCTGGGCGTGGAACTAGTTGATGTGGACCTGGGCGTTGTTGAATTCCCCTGCATCGCCGACGGAGTCGAGGTGCGTCTGTGCTGGCGGTTCGGGCGCGGCGAACTGGTCGGATGGCACGAGGTGGGCCAGTGCTACGCCGCGTGCAGGCCGATTGGCTCGCTACCTGATTCGCCGATCCTGGTCGGCGGGTGAGTTTCAGATTCTAACAAGTCTGCCCGCTCGCCCCGACGGGGCAGGGCCTCGCTCGCTGCTCTAGAATTTTCTGCTGCGTTGGAGGATGTCCTTTAGATTCGCACAGGCCTTGGACACCTGCCGCTCCTTCAGCTCCAGGATGTCGCGAAGCGCCTCGCCGATGGCCGGGATGTACTTCTCGATGTAGCTGCGCTTCTTGAGCTCCTGGTGGATGCGGACCGTCTTGCGGACGTGCTTCCCGAGCTTCCGGCCGCACTCCTGAAGCGCAAGGCGTATCTCCTTGACGATCTCCGGATATGAGGCGATCGCCTCTTTTGACTCGCTGGTAAACGGGACCCAGACCGAGGCCATGTGCACGACGATCGTCAGGGGCCCGGCCGGCAGCGCCCCGCGTGGTTGCGTCAGGCCGTACTGGCGCCAGTTCATACCGGTGACGGACTTATAGATTGCACAGCCCCCTTGTTGATATTGAAGCGGGACGCGGTTGGCGAAGCGGATGACACTGGCCAGCTCGCCATCGCCCTCGGCCGTTCGCTCTTGCGCTGGGTTGGGTTGTTCGGCTTCGGCGTTTTGGCTCTTTGGTTGGTGTTTTCCATAGGCGACGGCGACTTCGATGACGAACGGATTGCCTCGATACACGGCAGGGCGCCGCGACGCAGCGGTGAAGAAGGCGGCATCGACCACGTGCTTCAGTCCGGCGATCAGGTTCTCCTGGCCGATAGGGACCACGCAGTCGGTTCCCGGAGCCATGATCTGCGTCTGTTGTATCGCTTCGTAGATTTTCCTCGCTGCCTGGCCGTTGAGCCGCCTTGGGGACGACTTGGGCCGCAGACCGCTCTTTTCCAGTATCTGCCTGGCTACACGCGGTGATACCCGCGAAAACTCACCGGTCAAAAACTGCGTGATTGTCCGTGTATTGGTATCCTGCAGCATCTTGATAAGAATCCCCAGCTCAACACCGTATGGGTGTGGGCGGACCTCTTTGGGTGTGGGGGGTAAGTCTTTCACGCTGGGCTTGTACAGATCCTCCCGCCCATCCGGTGCGTGATATGTGAGCGACACGTGCGGATTAGCGATGGCGGTCTGCTGGAGGTACTTGTCCACACTTTGCCTTCCCCTCTGAAATCGCGCGTGCAGCTCAATCTGTACCTTCGTACCCCGCTGGACGTCCCAGTCGATCTTGTCGTCGCGGATCACGTCGGGGCGGTTCTTCTTGGTGTCTATCTGCAGCTCGTAGTAATGTGCGGGCGCACGCTTGGACGTACGGGAGGTTATCCGCATGGGCTGGCCGGTCGTCAGCAGCCCGTACATCCCAGCCGCCGATATCCCGATCCCTTGCTGCCCGCGGCTCATGCGGAGCCGATGGAACTTGCTCCCGTAAAGCAGACGCCCGAAGATACTGGGGATCTGGGTGCGGACGATACCGGGCCCGTTGTCGAGCACTGTTACCTTAAAGTGCGTCTCTGAAAGCTGCTCGATCCAAATCTCGACCTTCGGGAGGATCCCCGCCTCCTCGCATGCGTCGAGGGAGTTATCAACTGCCTCCTTCACCGTCGTCAGCAGCGCCTTGCGGGGATTGTCAAAGCCCAGGAGGTGGCGGTTCTTGGCGAAGAATTCGCTCACGGAGATGCTCTTTTGTGCCTGGGCCATCGACTCAGCCGTGGCGTAGGAGGGTTGGTTGGACCTCTTTGGAGCTGTCTTTGCTTTTGCCGCGGTGGAGGTGCGTTTCGGTTTGGAGCGTGCGGCTTTTTTTGTCTTTTTCGCCTTCTTGGTTCTCTTGGCGCCCTTACGCGGTGCAGAAGTTCGTTTAGTGCAGCCGGGCCTTTTGGCGGATGATTTGGCTCTTCCCATCCGTGGCGGCTCCTTGCTGGATTGTTCTGTCGCTAGCTGCCTATTTGGGCTGCGTCTGTTTGCTTGTCCGATGAGTCTGGCTTGGCCCCGAGCAGTTCCGAGCTCACCTGAGCGATTGCCGCCAGCTTCAGCGCCCGCTCGACGGGCATATCAACCGGTGTCAATTGCTCCGGGGAGACGTACACGGTTATCCCGCCGAACATATAGCTGTAAGGTAAGTATACCGCCACCTTCTTTTGGGGGCCTTGGGAGGCGAAACCGGGTGGGCTTTGATTGGTAAGCACCCCGAGCAATACTATGTCCGATCCGGACGGGCTGTATTGCACGACCCGGCCCATCTTGCTGGATTCGGCGCCGAACAGCTTGATCAAATCCCGCACCGCCTCATATATGGTCTTGACGACCGGGACTCGCATGATGAGTCTTTCGGACCAGGTGAGCAACCTGCGAAAGACCCAAAAGTGCATCAGCACTCCGATGAGGTAAATAGCAGCGATTACGATCAGCGCGCCAACGCCCGGGTAAAGCCGCACCCCCCACCCTTCCAGCGGGGCCTTGACAAGCCCGTCCAGGCCGGACCCGACGAACCATATCACCCAGACCGTGATGGCAAACGGTACCACCACCACGGCTCCGGTCAGGAATATGCGAAGCTGTTTCTTCATTGTGCGTCTCCTTGGGCTCCGCCCGCCCGTGCGAGGCGTCGGGTTTACGTGCGTTCGTTAAGCATGCTGGTCGCCTCTGACTCGCCGTCGGCGAAGTGGAGGACTTTGTGCAGATTCATGATTTTGAAGACCTTCTTCAACTCGTCCTGCATGGCGCATATGACTACCTTACCTCCGATGTCCCCGGCCTTTTGGTGAAGATTCAGCAACACTGACAGCATCTGCGAGGTTAAGAAGCCCACGGCGCTGAAGTTCAACAGGATTTTGCGGCGGGCCTCTTTGTCCACAAGCTTGTACAGCTCGTCCGCGATTGCCTCGACCGCCATGGAATCAAGAATGGAGGTCCTGCGAAAGGCTACGATTGCCACATCATCAAGCTGCGTAACGACAAGTCCGCTTTCTGACATCGGTCCACCTTGTTTGGGGCTTTGATTGGCGCATTGGCCCCGGCGGGCGCCACCACAGACATACCGATCTTGGATGCATTGTAGTGGAATTCGTCGGTGGGGGCGACCGTCAAGTTCAGGTCAGCTCGAAGATGGACTGAGTCTTGACGACCGTCAGGTCCTGGGGGAAGGCGTGGAAGGTAAAGACGTGCAGCTCGTTCGGCTTGGCGCTGTAGTCGATGTAGGTAAAAGGCGTCAGCGACCCGCTCATCCACGCTGGAAACGGAACGAACAGGCCCTTCTTGCTTCCCAGCTGGGCCAGGTCATGGTGGGTTTTTGAATACACTCCCGGGCTCATCGTCTCGACCTGAAAGTTCATCATGTAGTTGATACCCTTGCCGCGCTGGCACTGATGATTGCGCTCCCCGCAGAAGGGCATGGTCAGGAGCATCCCTCTGCTGGGAAGCTCGGCGTCTGCGTCACTGGTCAACTCGACCAGGGCGTGCCGCTCGCGGTAGAAGCTGATAACGTGCGTACACCCGGTTATCCAGATGTCGGCCGAATATCCGTTCTTGACGATCCGATGATCGTGGTAGATGTCGAAGAACTCCGGATGTACGGGCCTACCGTACAGGAAGAATCGCAGCTTCGAGACACCTTGTACTTGACCTGTTCTCATCCTTAGATTTCCCGCCGCCTTCACCTGATATTATACCGCATCTTGGGCGTTTAACATACCCTCCAGGACAGTCCCCAACCCGCCGGCGGCGGGGTCCGAGGGCCTCAAGTGTGGTTGGCAATTGCCCTTGCACATCTCAGCTTGCGGGTCGGGATGAAGGGACAGGAACTGCCGGCAGCGTTTCAAGATGTCGGCGTTTGCGGCTGGGGGCCTTTCACCCGGAGGCCCCGGCGGTGGGTTCGCTGGCGGTATGCGGTGACGATATAAGAGATAGTGAAATATGTAAGGACTGCCAACGTCACGGCGACGATGACGCTTCCTAACCACAACGGTAGGAGGATTTCGGACGTCGCCGTCCACCAGGATTGAATCCTTGCTACCCATCCACCACTGAAATTCATTGCCGCGCCGGTGGCGTCGAAAAACTTCGACCAGTTGTAGTTTCCCCCTAGCAGATAGCTTCCGATGAAGTAGTTGGGCCCGTAGACCAATCCAGCAGTAAACGGGTTGGAGATCCACACAAAGGGCACGCCGACGAACTTGTTCGCCCCCACCAGGGCCGAAATCAGCACAGTCAGGATCATCTGCATCCCGATGGTCGGCGTCCAGGTGATGAAGATTCCGACCGCTATGCCCAGGGCGATCCGATGCGGTGTGTCATCAACGTGCAGGACGCGGTAGATGAAAAACCTTCGCAATCGCCGGATGATGTAGCGGTGCGGCATTACGTGCTCTCCGCGGTCAGAAGCTGCATCGCTGCATCGATTACATCGGCCGGGCGGATCAATTCCATGCAGGTTATGTGCCGGCAGCGGCGCTTGAGGCACCCCGTGCAGGGCACGTCGGCGACGATTGACTTCCCGGTGGGGTATGGTCCGGTCAGTTCCGGTCTGGTGGGGCCGATCAGGCAGACGACCTGGACTCCGACGGCGGGTGCTATGAACTTTCCGGCCGAATCGCTGCATATCACGCCGCTGGACGCCGCGATCACGCCCACCATTTGCTCAACGCTGATCTTGGAGGCGAGGTCGATCACAGACGGGCCCAGGGCCTCGACGATTCTTCCGCAGAGTTCCTTGTCCCGCGGTGCTCCCAGCACCACCACCGGGGTGTGTCTGATGAGTTCGGATATGACCGCGCGCCAATGGCGAACCGGGTACAGCTTCGTCTTCCATCGTGTCGGTGGGATACAGACCAGGAAGCTGCCCCGTTCGATCCCGTGATCTTGACAGAGCTGTTGGGCGAATGCGGTCCCGGCCTCGCTAACCTGCAGCGTCATATCCTCGCCGCTGGGATCTAGGCCCACGCCGCGGGCCAGCGCGATGTTGCGATCGACGGTGTGCAGCGCGGATGGGCGGACGGTGTGCGTGTAGAAGGCCCTGGCCCCCTCGCGCGCGTCGGCGAATCCAGCCCGCACCCGCGCAAGACTTACCGCCGCAAGCAGGCTGCTTCGCAGCAGGCCCTGCAGGTCAATAACCCAGTCGAAGGACTCTTCCTTCAGATGCATCAGCAGCTTCGCCAGGTCAATCGCAGCGCCGATACTGCGCCACGCCAGCCCCAGCCGATAGCGGTCGAACAGTATCACCTCGTCCAGGTCGCTGTCGTGGTGGATCAGCTCGGCGCAGCTGGGGTTTATCACCCAGCAGATCCGTGCCTCCGGAAAAGTTCGTCGCAGCGCCCGCAGGACGGGGATCGCCGTGACGACGTCGCCCAATGAACTGGGCTTTATTATCAGGACCCGGCGGGGTGGGGTTAGTCGGCGGGCGGCTGGGCTCATTTGGCGGGCCTCCTGACTGCTCTTTGTCGCTTGCGACGCGATCGAATCTGCTGGCGGAGCTTCTTGGACGACCAGTTCTCCAGGACCCGCCAGTATGGTTTGAAGTTAATCCGCCCGCTTCCCGGGCGGCGCAGGTACCCCAGTAGCATGCGCAGCCGCCCCGCGTGGTTGACCACCGGACAATTCAGCAGCGAGACGTTCAGACGCATCAATCCCTGGAACCCCCGCCGCGTGGTGATATTATTGACCGTCCGCAGCCCATCCAGGTCCATCAGCACCACCTCTGCGGGCTCATCGGCGGACCAGCGCACCAGTATGTTGGTCGCCTTCAGGTCACGGTGGGCGAACTTGTTGTCGTGCAGGCTCTGGACCAACTTGCCCAATTGCCACAGCACCTCCTGGGCCAGTTGACGCTGCTGGGCGACGGTGAAGCTCGAATCGGGCTTGGGCGGCGCAGCCAGCCAGGTGTTGAGGAATTCATTCAGCCGCGGGGCTTCTATCGCCTCGGTGATCAAGATGCTGTCGGTCAGGATTGGTCCGACCCGGCGCTGCAGCGCAGCCAGAGGTAGGGCAGTGGCGATTCGACGCGTCAGCAGCGCGTGCCCCATAGCAAACGCGCGAATCGCCCGCCCCGGGCGGAAACAGTCGATCAGCACCTTCCAGCGACGCTTCCGGCGGGCGCGCTTTATGAACACGTCGATCTCGTGCGGCCCGACCCGCAGCCGTCTTCGAACAATCAGGACGGACGGTGAGTCTTTGACTAGTTGGACATCGTGTCCGCTTAATAGGGCTTCGGGGCTTACCAGCGCCTCACGCCACTGTTCGGGTGTGAATTCGACCTCTGCCGCATGCGACCCCGCCATCTTTCGCTTCGAGGCCAGAATCGCATGCCCCGACCAGCCCCTCGGAAGCTTGATGTCGCAGAAGTACCGGTTCCTCCCGGCGATTCGGCGGTCTCGCTGGGCGTGCTGGCGCCGCGTGTGGCGAGCGGCGAAGCCCTCCACCAGCAACTGCCACCCGCGAATCGTCCCTCCCGCGCCCGTCGCCCGAAGGTAATGCTTCAAAAACCGCAGCTGCTGCGTTCGCGTCGTCAATAGCCCCCTGTCATGATAAAGCTGCGCCAGATTCCCCGCCATGGCGCGGCGGGTGAGCTTTCGTCGCCGAACGGCCCGGTGAAGATCCATCAGCACCAGCTCGATCTTCGGGCGGTCCGCACGGACCAGAATATTTCCGCAGTGCAGGTCGCGGTGGATCGCGCCGGCGTTATGCATCCGTCCCACCATTTGCGCCAGTGCCACCAGGGCCTGGCGAATGGCGCGTTGTCCGTCCGGGCCATTGGCGAGCTGATTGACGTGCCATTTGTCGGCGGGTTCGGCAGGCGTGACGGCTTGCGTTACAAGCCATTCTGTCTTTCTGCTGCACACCGCTGCCAGCGCGTAGACGGTTTGAACTCCGTGGGAGTTGAGGTATTGCGAAAAGGCCATCTCATACAGCGAGTCGCAGACACCCACCTTCCGTAGGAGGCGATGGATGAGGGATCGGGAGTGATAGTGCTTTAAGTATATCTCGCGCCCGTCGATCTGCCCGCGGTAGACGGTACGCGAGGCGTTATGCTTGACCTGCTTCCACCCGAACGTGACGGGGTTGGACAGCTCTTGGATGTGCTCGCCGAGCATTGCTGCGGCGTCGGCGTCAGCAAAGTGTACCTTGCCGGCCGCGCTGATCTGCACGCTGTCTACAATTGCGGAAGACTTCATAGCTGTGCCCTGCCGGGCCACCATCGCAGCCAAGCATTATATCTATGGTCGCCCTCGTCCATCAAGCTGACGCCGGTGCAGCAGCGGCGTCGTAGATCTCTGTCAACCGAGCCTGGACGGCTTCGAGAGCGAAACGAGTCTTGGCTATCTGCTTTGCTGCGGCGCCCAACGAGGCCGCAAGCTGGGGTTCTTCGATCAGGCGCAGCAAGTTCGCCGCCGCCGTGCGGGGCTGGCCCGGGTCCGATAGCAGGGCAGCCCGTTCGTGCGGGGCGCATTCGGCGATGTCTGCGGTGCGGGAACCAGCTATGGGAATCCCCGCCGCCATCGCTGCGGCCAGAGCGGCTGGACCGCAGTCCCGCTCGCAGAAGAAAAGCCCCACATCGGCCCCCGCCAGAAGCTCACTGCACCCAAACCGCCTCCCCGTGAACATGATCTCGCCGGGGTAGCCCATTGTATCGGCAAAGAACCGGACGTGCCGCTCGACGGGGCCCGCACCGGGGATAAGCAAACGCAAACTCGAATAGACCTGCCTTACGATCGCCCACGCCCATATGGCGGTTTTGTGTCCCGCCTGTAGTCTCATTTCGCCTGGTGCAATTACCGCAATATGCTCTGGTTCGAGCCCGAATTGCTCGCGGACCCGCTGCCTTTGTCCAGCCGCATCGTCGCTTATTTGGGCCGGGGGGGGGAGCAAATGAACCATTTCCTTATCAATACCCGCCGCCACAACTCTCCGCCGAGCGGCTGCCGTTGGAACCGTAAGCTTAAAGGTATGTCTCGCCATCTTTCCTTTTGCCCAATGGATCCACTTGGGCGGGGGTGCACTTGGGGCGGAGTGCACCAACGGAATGCCGCAGCGATCTGCAAGTTCCCAACCTACCCGCCCCGCCGCCGGCGACCATGTGTGAATGGCGCTGGCCTTGCCGGTAAGCGCCAGAAGCTCGCTTGGCAGTACGATCCAAGGCGCGATCGCAGTTCGGATTGCGACGGCCCGGCCCGCAAGCTCCTCGTGTTGAGGGAGGGTCCCGACGGATGCGATTACGTCGTGTGCCCCTCCCAGCAGCCCAAGCTGATGCAGCATGTCGGCCGGTGTGTTCTTGTCGATTAGGTGTAAAACACCGCTCATGTCGGAATCTTACGGGCACGGAGCTTACCGGGCAAGCCTCACCGCCGGGCGGCTGGCCCTGGGACGCCATATCCAACGGTTAAAGGCTCTTGTAATACCGAAGCCGTCTCTGGACGCGGCAATTCAGAGTAATTACAATTTAACCCCTTGATGGACAATTTGCCGAAGGAGCGACGAAATGTTTACTAATGGCCGCAAGAAGGGAACCATTCGGTTTTCTATTAACGCTGCAGGCGGGGCCGAAATGGCGCAACTGGTTGGTGATTTCAACGGATGGAACCCGCAGACCATGCGGAAGCAAAAGAACGGGGGCTTCGCCGCCACCGTGTCCCTCCCGGGCGGAAGCTATGAGTACAAGTTCATCCTGGACGGTCAGTGGATGCAGGATCCGGACAACGGCGTTTTGGCGATGAATCCGTACGGGAGCTTCAATTCCGTGGCCGTCGTGCAGTAAGCGTAGTAGCCCGCCCCAGCGCAGGGCGGGCCCCACTCAATGTCTGGCGACGCGCTCGATACGGAACGCCGCCGGCCAGAGCCCGCTGATCTGCTCGCGAGGATATGTCTCGGCGGGGTATTTGCTGTTCAGAGGTTGAAGCCGAATCGCCTCCTTGTCCTCGTCCTCGTAGTAACGCTTGAAGTTCGTGCCCCCGTCCTGGGCGAAGCGGATGAAGCAATCGTCGCCGCTGCGAGGCGGGGTGTTGGGCGAGAAGATGACAATGTCGCCGGGTTTGTATTTCGGTTCCATCGAATCTCCTACGATCCTCGCCGCGAACGCCTGGGGGTCGTGAAGGTCCGGACAACGTATGTACTCGTCGGCGATGCTCGGGGGGTAGTCCAGGTCGGTGAAGTTGTGCGGATATCCCGCAGCGACCTTGTTTATGATTGGCACGAGCACGCCGGCTGCGATGGTAGTGACGTTACCTGCTGGTGGGGGCTCCGCCAGCCGCCTGTAGAGTTCATCGAGGTCCACGCTACCGGTGGGCTTGCGAGGGCCGTTCGTCAGGAGCTCCTTGAGGATACCGCGTAGTTTCTGGACCTCCTGTTCGAGCATCTCATGCTCCTGGCGAACGTCAAGCGGTGTCCGAGCCAAGTGTGCCAGCCTCATCAGTTCACCAGACCGGAAGCCCAAAGCCGCCTCCAACCCCCGCAAAACCATGTCGCTAGGGGGGTTCTTCGTCTTGGCGGTTTCGAGGTTTGAAAGGTAAGGTTTGGAGATCCCAGCTTGAGCTGCGACTTGATCTTGCGTCAAGCCCAGTTCCACGCGCCGGTTTCGAATGATCTTGCTTAGGCTCATGGTTGCTCCGGAAATCATCCCGGCCAGACCAAACTGGCCACAATGTACCCGCCGAAGTGTCTTCTGGCAAGACAAATCAGGATAAAGTTAGCAGATTAGAAAAATTTGCAGGAAATACGTTGACATTGTCCGTTTGCTAGTTATCATAGTCGCCCAGTAGTTGTCCAGTACGAAAACTTGGATATACAGGTCCCTCAGGATTACAGCCCTAACCCTCGTTTTCTCGGAGTGTTACGATGTCCTTTGCGTTGCGGGAGAATATTTGTCGTGCTAGTAGGCTTCCCCGGAACGACCACGTGCTCATGGGGAGGGCGGAGTTCCTGCGACCTGAGGATCGGCTGTTGATAGAGGCGGTCCTTATTCGCGGGCAGCCGACGGAATCGGTCGCCCGGATGATGGGCGTGACCCCGCGGACTGTTCGCCTGCGTGTGCGGCGGTTGGGTTGCAGACTGGCGAGTCGTCGGTTTCTCAACGCAGTCAGGACCTTGCGGTACCTCGAGTCGAGGGACGTCGAGCTGGCGAGACTGCATTTCTGTGGGGGGATGTCACATCGAGAGTTGTCGAGGGAGCTAGGACTCAGCGTACACAAGGTCCGGCGCCGGCTCGACAAGATCAGTGCTCAGATTGCGCTGTTCTCTAAGAAGCGCCCGTAGCGGCCGCAAGCTCCTGGCCGAGGTGAGTGAAACGAATCTGGTAAACCTTTCTACCGCTCGTTGGGCCGCACGAAGTGATCGGGAGGGACGGATACGGCGTGCGCAGATGTCTGCACAGTTCGGTGACGGTTGCGAACCCGTCGGTGCGTGCGTCGGGTTCCGTAAGCGAGGCGGGTTAGGCGATTCTGACTGAGTCAATTCTAACGAAACCGAGTCCCGGAATCCTGTGAATGGCGTCAACGCGAACCATCGGCCGGCGCCAGAAGCGCAGCGTGGCGCTCTTCTTGGTCGCTCGAATCACCGGAAACAATTCCTTCTTCATCAGGAGTATCTGGTATGTCCTCTCTTGCAAGTACCCCAAAGTGGCGAGCGACGGTCAACGTAAAAATCACCCGCGATATTGGAGGGGATCGCTGCGCCGCGAAGGTGGCGGTGATGTTCTTCGGCGACGGACTGACCAAGGCCCGAACGGAAACACTGTATGAGCAGTTCACCCTGGACATCTCCCCGGGCCAGATCGTAGCCGTTATCGGTCCATCGGGTGCAGGCAAGACGGTGCTACTGAAGCAGGTGGCGCGGTGTGTGCGCGGGGCGGTCTTGCTGGACGTAGAGGCGTTGAGGCGGTGCAACCGACCGGCGATCTGTGTGGTCCCCGGTGGGACACTGGGGGAGCGTCTGGAGATATTGTCTCGCTGCGGTCTGGCGGAGGCGATGGCGATGGTCACGCCGGCGGCGCACTTGTCGGGCGGGCAGATGTATCGCTTGGCGTTGGGGGTGGCGATCGGGCGGGCACGCAGGCGGCGCGGGGCGACGCTTCTGATCGCCGACGAGTTCGCCTCCTCGCTGGATACGGTGACGGCGGCGATGCTTTGCAGGCAGATGCGCAAGGTTGTATCCGGCTCCAACCTGGGGTTTTTGGTGGCGACCCCGCGGGAGGAGCTTCTGGAGGTTCTTCGGCCCGACCGGACAATAGTCAAGCCTTTGGGCGAACCCCCGCGAGATTTGAAGCTGCCAATCTCACGGCGAGGGCGGGACGGAGGGCGGGCGGGCTGCGGCGATCCGCGCCGCTGGCGGATTGTGCCCGGCACAATCGGCGATTACGCCATCCTCGGGCGGTTTCACTATCTTACCGGTCCGCCTGCCGCCCACAAACGCGTGTACGTTATCCGGACGCCCAAGGCTTCTGTAGCGCTGGGCGGACCTGCGACGGCGGCGCTGCTGGTGATCTCGCCGCCGCTTGTCAATGTACGGGGACGCAACCTGGCGACGGGCGGGCGATATGGCGGCCCGGACCGCGCCGCGTCGATGGACCTGCTGAACAGGGAGGTGGAGTGCATCTCGCGGGTGATCGTCCATCCTGCCTATCGCGGGTGCGGTTTGGCGGTGCGGCTTGTCCGCCACGCCTTAGCGACCGCGCGGGCGCCACTGGTCGAGGCGCTGGCGACGATGGGGCGGGTCAACCCGTTTTTCGAAAAGGGGGGGATGACGGCATATCACATCGGGCCTGACGCGGATACGGCCAGACTTATCAGCGCGGCCGAGGCGGTCGGACTGACGGCAGATGACGTCTCCGCCGTTGAGCCCGTAAGAAAACTGCTGGGGCGCAAACATTCGGCGGCGGGCGAGTTCCTCAGGTCGGAAATTGACCGTTCCCTTAAACGCGCCGCCGCCAAGACATCCCCCGGTAGGACCTCATCCAAGATCAACTCCCGATCTGACGCCGTTGCTGAGTTGTGCCGCAGCACTGCGCGACAATATGTGTACTATCTGGCAGCTACGACAAAGGAGACCAACGCATGGGACGCAAACCGAAGCCGAAAACGAAGATCATCCCGCTGAAGGATCTTGTCGCTCGCCGCGACCGCTTGGGTGTGCTGGCGGTCCGGACGCGCAAGGTGCTGACACGGTATATCGCGGATTCGGGGCTGTATCCGCCGCTGATTGTCCGTCCGCACGTGGGGACCGGCGGGAAGTACGAGATCATCGACGGGCATCACCGCATGTCTATCCTCGCCGAGCTGGGTAGGCGATCGGCCCGATGCGAAGTCTGGGCGGTTGACGATTCCGATGCCGAGTTGCTCAGCTTTGCGTTGAACAACTTGCGGGGCCGGTTGGACGGGCGCCGCCGTGGGCGCCTTATTCGCCGGTTGGTCCGACGGCTGGGGCCCGACGGCGTCTCCGATAAGCTCGCACTTACCGCCGGGGGAATTCGTCACGCACTTGCCAGCGCACGTCGTCCCCAACCGAAACCGACCGGCGAGGCGCTCGCCTTGCGGCCAGTTTTCTTCCACGTGCCCGGCGACAAGGTTCCAACACTTGAACGCGCATTGAAATCTTTCGGCGCCGCCGGCAGCGGTAGGGCAGAAGCTCTAATGAATCTCGTCCGCACTGCTGTCGCCGCGCCAAAACCGCGATAGGAGGTTTCCATGTCTGATCTAATCCGCAAACAAGCCCCGCTCGGGATTGCCGCTCTGCGCGAACTGATGGATGCGAAGGGCTCGAGAAACGTCGTGGGTTCCGGCGACGCCCTCGCCCCGGTGGACCGCAAGTCCCTGGGAGCGTTCGTCAGGCGATTCTTCGGGATGGACATTCCGGCCGAGCCGCTCTGCCCGCACCACGAGGCCCCGCTGGACTATCTCGCCGCCAGCTTCTTCGACCAGCACGACCTGTTGGTGTGGGCGTCTCGCGGCGGGGGTAAGACCATGCTGGCCGCCATCGCCACAATCCTGGACGCGGTCTTTCACTATCCGGCCAAGATTCGTGTCCTGGGCGGGAGCTTCGATCAATCCGACCGCCTCGCCGACTACGTTCGTCAATTGCTGTCCGCGCACCCGCGACTGCTGGCGACGGAGCCAACGCGAAACTGCGTTCGGCTCGTCGGCGGCTCGGAGATTCGAATGCTTGCCCAGTCCCAGCGTGCGGTCCGCGGCCAGCACGTCCACAAGATCCGGTGCGACGAGGTTGACCTGTTCGACTCCGACGTGTGGGAGGCGGTGCAGTTCGCCACGCAGTCGCGAAGATCCCCCGACGGCGAGGCGGTGATGCGAGGGTCGATCGAGGTCCTCTCCACGTTGCACCGTCCTGGGGGGCTTATGCAGAAACTGGTCGATCAGGCCCGCGAGCGGCGCGTTGGGACCGCGGGGTACAGGCTCATCCACTGGTGCCTCTGGGAGGTCATCGAGCGGTGCCCCCCGTGGCGTCGCTGCGAGGATTGTCCGCTCGCCGACGACTGTGGCGGCCTGGCCCGGCGCGGGAGTGGGTATTTTAGCATCGACGATGCGATCGCCATCAAGGCCCGCTCGAGCCGATCCGCCTGGTCCGCTGAGATGCTCTGCCGCGGCACCCAGCGCGATGACGCGGTGTTCGGGCAGTGGGACCGGGCTGGACATGTCGGGCCGGTGGCTTACTGTGCGGACTGGCCGCTCTATCGTGCGATCGACTTCGGTTACACCAGCCCGCTGGTCTGCCTGTGGATACAGGTCTCACCCGGGGGGTGCGTGCACGTCTTGGACGAATACGTCCAGGCCCGCCTCCCGCTTGGGCAGCATGCCGTGGTGATCCTCGCCCGCGACCCGGGACCTGTCGCCATGACGTATGTGGACCCGGCCGGGCACCAGAAGGAATCGACCAGCGGGGCAGCCTGCACCGATCTGCTTGCGGCGGCGGGGATCGCGTGCAACTGGCGGGCGAGCAGCATCGCCGAGGGGCTGGAGCTGATCAGGGCGGCCATGGCCCCGGCCGCTGGCGAACCGGCGCTTCTTATTGACCCGACCTGCCGGCGCCTTATCGAAGCGTTCGAGAACTACCACTACCCGCCTCCGGGAAGCTCCGCCCCGCCCGACAAGCCCGTAAAGGACGGACCGGACCATTTCATCGACGCGCTTCGGTATTTTTTCGTCAACCGCGCTCGCCCGAAAATTGCCATCCGCCGCGGGACCTATTAGACTGATCCGGTCATGTCCGCCCAGAAGTGTTACTTTAACGGCAAGATCATTGCCCCCGAGGATGCGGGGATCGGGATCACCGATTCCGGTTTCCTGCACGGCGCGTCGGCGTTTACGACGATGCGCGCCCACAACGGCGTGGTGTTCCGGCTCGACAAGCATCTGTCGAGGCTGATGGAGACGGTCGCGTACCTTCAGCTTCGCACGGATGCAACGGGCGAATCGCTTACCGCTGGCGTTGGCGACCTGCTGGAGGCCAACGAGCTGTGCGAGGCCCGCGTGCGGATCACGCTTACACCCGGGCCTGTCGGAGGCGAGACGCCCACCACGTTGATAACCGCCGAGCCGCTTGGGGACTATCCGCCCCAGTGGTACGAAAAAGGCGTCACGGTGATTGTCTCGTCGTTTAAGCAGATCGTCGGCGACCCGCTGGCGGGTTACAAGACCGGGTGCTATTTCCCGCGGATTCTCGCCCGCGCCGAGGCCGCCGACAAGGGCGCCGATGAGGCCCTGTGGTTCACCAGCGATAACCGCCTCGCCGAGGCCTGTTTCTGCAACGTCTTTCTGGTCCTGGGCGGTAAGGTCCACACGCCGCCGCTCGATACGCCGATCTTACCTGGGATTGTCCGCCAGGCCGTGATCGAGCTGTGCGAGAAACTCGGTATCGACTGCGACGATCAGACGCCGCTTACGGTCCGCCAAATGCTCGCCGCCGAGGAAATATTTTTGACAGCTTCGACGATGGGTGTCCGTCCGGTTGCCAGCGTCGAGCGCCACGCGGTGGGCGAAGAGAAACCCGGCGAGATAACCAAGAAGCTCACGGCAGCGTATGAGCAGCTGCTGGACGCCGAGTGCAAACCGCCCGGCGAACGATGATGGGATGACCCGATGAAGGTACGCGACGTGGTCGATGTTCTGGAGACTATCGCCCCGCCCGACCTGGCGGCCGAGTGGGACAACGTGGGGTTGCTGATCGGCGATGGCGAAACCGTCGCGGGCAAGTTGATGCTGTGTATCGACCTGACGGAGGATGTGCTCGGCGAGGCGATCCGCGCAGGCGCTAAAATGGTGATGGCGTACCATCCGGTGATCTTCAAGCCCGTCACATGTGTCACCGCCGCCGATACGCCCGTCCTTTACGCCGCCGCCCGGGCGGGCCTTGCTGTCTATTCGATGCACACCGCGCTGGACGCTGCGCCCGGTGGGACAAACGATGTGCTGGCGGAGCTGCTTGGGCTTACCGATCCCGAGCCTATCGAACCGGTGACGCCAGACCGACAGTGCAAGATCGTGGTATTCGTTCCTCGCCAGAACGTCTCGGTGGTCGCTGATGCAGCATTTGCACAAGGGGCAGGGCGGATCGGTAACTACAGCGAGTGCTTTTTCCGTTGCGGCGGTGTGGGAAGCTTCCGCGGCGGTCAAGGCGCTCGCCCGGCGAAGGGCACAGCGGGGCGGGGTGAGCAGGTCGAAGAGCTGCGCGTCGAGATGATCGCACCCAGAGCCAAGGCGGCCCGGATATGCTCGGCAATTCGCTCGGCCCATATGTACGAGACCCCGGCGATCGACGTCTATCCGCTGGAGGACCTCCCGGGCGGGGCGGGGATGGGCCGGATCGGCCGGCTCGCCCGGCCGGTAAGTGCGGCCTGGCTCATCAGGCGGATAAAGAAGGCGACCGGGCTGGACAAGCTGCTTGTTGCGCCGCGGCGCGGGCGCGGCGGGTTGCAGGCGAAAGTCCAGACGGCTGCGTGTTGCCCCGGTTCGTGCGGGTCGATCTTCCGCGCCGCTGCCGCTGGCGGCGCTACGTTTTACCTGACCGGCGAGATGCGCCACCACGATGCATTGGCCGCCGCCGGCGCCGGGATGACAGTCGTCTGTCTGGGTCATTCCAATTCCGAGAGGATGGCGCTGAAGCACCTGGCCGGGACGCTGCGCCGCCAACTGGGCAAGGTCAGTGTCGTGCTTTCCCGACGGGACAAGGATCTGTTCGAGATTCGCTGACCCTGTGGGGGTCAGGGCTTTTGCTGCTGGTCCAACCCGAACAGTTTTCGCAGGGTCGCGATGTGCGCGCGGGCTGCATCCGACCCGGCCGAGCCGCGCAGGTTCTGCACACACGGATGCATGATCCTTCGAATCGTCCGGCGCATCGCCTGTGTGAGGATCGCCATGTCGGCGTCGGCGTCGTCGTGGCCGGTAAGTTTCTTACCGGCGGCGGCGAGCTCCTCGTCGCAGATTCGCTCCATCCTGCGGTACAGCTCGTCGATGGTCGGGGCGACTTGACGTATGTTGATCCGCTCCATCAGCTCTGCTGTGTGCAGGTCGATGATCCGCTCAGCCGCCGCCACGTCGGATCTGCGTGACTTGATGGTCTGTCTGACGACCTCGTCCATCTCATCGATGTTGTAGAGCGAAACACCCTCCAGCTCGCCGGCAGCGGGCTCGACGTCTCGCGGGACGGCGAGGTCCACGATAAGCATCGGCCGCCCGTCCCGCTGCCCCTGCGCCGAGGCGAGCATCTGACTGGTGATTATCGGCGAATCGGATCCCGTGGAAGTCAGAACGATGTCCGCCTGGCGAAGGTGCACGCCCAGGTCGTCAAATTCCACCGCAAGACCCCCGCACTGCTCGGCCAGCTTCTGGGCACGGTCGGGCGAGCGATTGGCCACGAGGATCCGCTCGGCTCCGAGCGTCTTGAGGTACTTGAGCATCAACTGGTTCATCTTCCCGGCGCCGATGCTCAAGACGCATCTTCCGGTAAGCGAGTCGAGCTGGTTCTTGATGCAATCGACGGCGACGGATGCGACCGACGCCTTACCCTCCGCCACGCAGGTCTCCGTGCGGACGTGCTTGGCGACGTGCAGCGCCTGTTTGAAAAGCTCGTTCAGCACCGCCCGGGCCGTTCCGGCCTCGAGTGCGGCGCTGTAGGCGTCCTTCACCTGGGCGGTGATCTGCGCTTCGCCGGGCACGAGGGAGTCCAGCCCGGCGGCGACGCTGAAAAGGTGCCGGGCCGCTTCGCCGTCTGACAGCGTGTAGATGGCTCCCGCCAACTGCTCGGATGGAACATCGTGGAATTGACCGAGAAACTCGACAAGCTCCTGTTCGCGCGGATGCCCGTGTACCGGACGTGCGGTGTAGATCTCCACGCGGTTGCACGTGGACAAGATGGCGAACTCGGCATCGCTCCAGCGCTGGGGCAGTGTCGCCAGCGCCTCAGCCCGCCCGGCGACGTCGAACGCCAGCTTCTCACGCAGCGCTATGTCCGCCGTCTTGTGCGAGATTCCAACGCAGAGGATTCGCATCTCAATCTTCCCGCATCAGTGTATCGAGCATCCCGCGGACGGCGTCGGGCCCGTCGCGACGAAACATCTCAAATGTGCGTTGGTCGGCGAGCTCTGACATGATCCGGCCCCGCCGCTGGGGGTCGTCTACCTTTTTCCTGACATCACTTCGCAGATCGCCCAGAAGGGAGGCGAACTGACCGATCCGGTCCGGCAGGGCCGCCGCCAGCTTGTCCTTCAGCAGATGCACCAGGGCCGGGACCTGCCCGCCCGTGCTGATGCTCACCACCACCTCGCCGTCCTGGATTACGGCGGGGCTGATAAAGTCGCACTCGTCGGGTGCATCGGCGACGTTTACGATCGCTCCGCCCTGGCGGGCGTCGTCGGCGATCCGCCGGTTCAATTGGCGATCGTCGGTGCATGCAAACACCAGCACCGCCTCCCCCAGCAGCTGCGGACGATACGCCTCGCGGACGATTTCAATCCCCGCAATGTCCTCGACACTGTGGTCCTCGGTCAGCTGCGGCGCCACGAGTGTTACCTTTGCACCTGCCCGCAGCAGGGCTTGGGCCTTTCTCAGTCCGACCGGCCCGCCGCCGACGACCACGGCGCGCCTCTCGGTGAGATTCAGCATGATCGGAAATATCTTCATCGGTTCGTTCCGCGCGGCTCTTCTACACGCCTTTCGCTCGTGCGGTCTTTGCCTGCTGAAGTGCCTCCAGCATCGCACGGGCCTTGTCCAGCGTCTCATTATACTCCCCCTGCGGGGTCGAGTCGGCGACGATGCCCCCGCCGACCTGAACGTAAGCGGTCTGCTCCTCGCAGATCATTGTCCGGATGGCGATGTTCCACTGCGCCGATCCGTCCACGCCCACTGTTCCGATACACCCGGTGTAGACCGATCGGGCGGTGGGCTCCAGTTCGTCGATGATCTCCATCGCTCGGACCTTCGGCGCGCCGGTAATAGATCCGCCGGGGAAGGTCGCCCGTAGAAGCTGCCCCACCCCGACGTTGTCCCGCAAGCGTCCCACGACCGACCCGACGAGATGAAAGACCGTCGGGTGCGTCTCCAGGCGCCGCCGCTGTGCCACGCGGACCGACCCGAACCGACAGACGCGCCCGATGTCGTTGCGAAGCAGGTCGATTATCATCGTCAGCTCCGCGTTGTCCTTTTCGCTTCCCAGCAGGTCGGCGGCCGCTGCGGCGTCGGCGTCGGCGTGCCCCGTCCTCGGCCGCGTGCCCTTTATCGGGCGTGTCAGCACCTCATCGCCCCGGAGGCGCAAGAACAGCTCCGGTGAGCTGGACAGCACCGCGCAGCGCTTCCCGCAGGATTCGAAGCTCATGTACGCGGCGTAACAGGCCGGGTTGCGCCGACGCAACGCCTGATAGACGACCAGCGGATCGCCGATGTCGCGGACGGTGAACCGTTGCGAGAGGTTCACCTGGAAGATGTCGCCTGCGGCGATGTAATCGACACACTTCGCCACGGCCTGGCGGTACTGGTCGGGTGTGAAGTTCGACTCGGCCTGGGCGGTGGGTAGAGCTTTGGCGTCCGCGTGCTCTGTAGGTGCGGGAGGCGGCTCGGCGTCGCAGGTACTTGCGCTTGTGATGATCCGGCGCAAGGTGTGCGCTGCCTGTCCCGCTGCGGGCGGCGGCGCATCGAACAGCAACTGGACGAGACTCCAGTGTCCGGTGGTCGCGTCGTAGATTCCGATCGCATCGTAAAACGCCAACCGCAGGTCCGGAAGGACGGTGTCCCGCACCGCCCGGGAGGGCATTTTCTCGACGTGCCTTCCGATCTCGTAACCTACGTACCCGAACCAACCTGGCAGGTACCCGGGCCGCTGGTCCGCCTGGGGTGCGCCCGTCAGTTTCACCGCCGAAAACGCTTGTCCCAGGGCCGCCCAGATCGCGTTATCATCGTGGTCCGCCAGCACCCCGCCGGCGGCGTTGAGCAGTACACCGTCGCGCAGGGTCAGCACCTCGACGGGCTGGCACGTCAGGACCGTGTATCGCCCGAAGTTGGGATGCAGCGCCGAAGAGTCGAGCATGACCGGCCCGGCCAAGGCGGTCAGGGACTCCAGCATCGCACCCGGAGCGGCGCGACAATCTATATCCTCGACCAGCAGACGCGCGGTTAGATGGTTCCGGCCGTCAAACATATGCGATTCTTTGTCCGCCTCCTTGTTTTGGGGATGCAGGTCTCCGTCGCCCACGGCACGGGACTGTTTTGTCCCCGGGCAATATCAAACGCCATGTTAGAGCAATTTAAGTTTCATCTATCGCATTCATGCTGGCTGCGGCTTCGTCTGGCTGCTTCGGCCTGCATCGATCCCTAGGGGACCTGCTTCGGCCTCCTTGCCAGCCTCGTCCTCGCCGACGCCTGAATACGACATCTAAATCTTA
>SDBV01000478.1_pt1 | contig 57276 bp, 78 predicted proteins | sample 2277081 | NCBI WGS metagenome assembly SDBV01 (sample SAMN10402039, study PRJNA504765) | marine sediment metagenome | isolation source: marine sediment core GS10_PC15, 223 cmbsf | place: Arctic Ocean: Southern Knipovich Ridge | collected 2010
AGTTGTTGGAGATGTTAATGTATCTAACGGAAACTTAAGCATAATGAACATACAAGGAGGAACTGATGGTTGCACTGTTAGATGGAATGCAACTACTGGAAATTTATATTGTTAAGATGGAAAATAAACTTATAGGAATAATTGGAGCAGGAATTTTATTTGTAGTAGCTTCATTTTTACAAGTAGGAGATACAGATTTAGAGCCAACTCATTATTGTTTGAATAAAGAAATTAAAGCTTACTGTTATGATTTATCTGATTCAAAAGTAACTTGCTATACTCAGCCAGAAAGAACTGGAGGAAAACAATGCAGGGGAGGAACTTGGGAATTAATTTCAATCATAGAGGAAGAGGAAGCTCCTCAATATACAGGACCAACATACTTCCCTTGCACAAGCAAAGGATGTATTTGAATTCTAAAACAAAAAGCATATAAGTAAGTAAGATAATAAATTTATTAAAAAATGGATAAAGACAATAAGGCATCAGTTAATCAAGGAGATATTAAGGTAATTATGAATGATATTAAAAATATTTGTGGGTGGTTGAAGAGCATAGATCATCAAGTAAAAATAACTAATGGAACTGTCAAACAGCATGATACTGATATAGCCCTCATAATTCAATGGAAAAAGATAAAAGAGAAAGCAGAAGATAAATTGGAAATGATGTCAAGAGGAAAATTTTTGGCAATAATAACTGCAGTTTTAGCAGTAGCAGGAGGTATATTTCTGTATGTATTTAAAAGAATAATTGAAAATATGCTGGGGTAAGGATGGCAAAGACTCTCGAGGATTTTGAAAAGAATCCCTCTTCTATTAAGGAAGTAAGGGATTGGGCAGAAGAGGTAATGGGATTTATGTTTTCAAGAAGTCAGGAAAATCTTATACAGTTTATGCCTTGGGGAGATAGTAATAAATCCGGAGAAGGAAGAAGACCAACTAAAATAACAGATACAAGTTCTTTATTGCTTAGTGGAAATGCACCAAAGTGGGAAGGGAATGTTTTGTCTTTTGAATATACGGCTCCTCATGCTGAAGATGTAGAATATGGTTCAGATCCAAAAGTTGTAAGTGTTTCTGTATTGGCAAATTGGGCAATGAGAAAATTAAGAATGAAGAAGAGTGCAGCTTGGGGATTTGCAAGAAATCTTTCTAAGAAGATAGCTCGTGAAGGAATTCCACCTCATCCTTATGTTAGGCCGGCAGTTAATGAAGGAGTTATTAGATATAAATTAAATGTGAAAGTTCCTGGATTTTAGATAATTAACGAAACAATTAAATAGGAGTTTTGATAAGGATAGGTTTTAGGTGCAAAAATGTTTATGGATAAAGACTATGTTCTAAAGACTGATGGAGTTGGAGATAAGCCGGAACAGTTTCCATTAGACGAGATAATTGATGAAGATGAGAGAGTAGCTAGGGGATATGTTACTGTACAGATAAAGGATTCTCAGGGAGAGATAATTCCTGTTAAGGGGATGAGTGGTCTTAAAAGAGCTATGAATAAATGGATGGACAGGGGAGGAATAATTTCAGATACACATACTAATAGGATTGTAGGAAAGGGATTGAATTGGAAAGATGCAATACACCCAAAATCAAAAAAGCCAGCCATATTGATAGATTACAAAATTCATAAGGATTATTCTATTGATAATCAGGTATGGGATGAAATAAAATCCGGAAAAAGAAAAGGATTGTCATTTGGCGGAAGGGCTTTGGATGAGCCGACAATAAAGAGAGATAAGGAAGGAGGAGGAATAGTTAGGGAATTGGGCAACTTTGAGGCCTATGAGATGGCCAGTGTACAAGATCCTGCGAATAAATTTGCTGAAAATACTCATGTGAATTTCCTTGCTAAGTCTAATTTAGAAAAAGAAAATGTTGTTATGTCTAAAGAAGATTTTGATAAAGCATATAAATTTGGAAGTCAATTGTTGGAGGATATGCAGAAAGGATATACAGTTAAAGATATTAAAAAACCATTTGGTGGATTTGAGAACTTTGATGCATGCACATCCACACAGCAGGAGAAAGGTCATACAGAGGATTCAGCCAAGAGGATATGTGGATGGCTGAAGCATAGGACTGAGAAGAGCTGGATGGAGAATAAGCAGGAAAAAGAAGAAGATAAATCAAAATCTCTAAATAAACTAAAATCTATAGAAAAGAAATTAGATATAATAAACAAGATTTTCAAATACAACAAGGAAAAGAAAAAGACATTATACAAAGTGATAGAGCTTCCACAAGGTCATGGGAAAGTATTGGAAGCAGAGTTTCCAGACGGAGAGAGGCAGTTAATTAAGCTTTCAGAAATAGAGAAGCAGGATGACAATAGACCGGATAAAGAATGGTTTGACAAATGCGTAAGCACGTCAGAGAAGAATCCTGATGTTGATGATCCTGCAGCATTGTGCGGATGGATATGGCACAATCAAAAAGATAAATTCAAAGGAAAGAAAGAAGATAAGATAGAAGATGCAATAAGGAATGCTGTGGAGACATTTGATGATTCAATAAAATCAGATGTAAAGAAGAGTAGTTATTATGAGGACAAATTTAAGCAATTTGGAGATTCTCCAGAAGCTGTTTTATGGAAGAATGAAGATGTTCAGAAAAAGAGATTTGAGGCAATGGAGAAAGTATTTGATGGAAATAAAAGTGTAGAAGTTTTAGACGCTGGATGTGGATTGGGACATTTGTATAAGCATCTGGAAGATAAAGGATATCAACTCAAATATATGGGAATTGATACTAATAAAGATTTTATTGATACCGCTAAAGATAAAAAAATAAATGTAATGCGCATGGATATATTGGATTTTAATAAGATGGAAGTCCAGAAATGGGATTATATATTGGCTTCTGGGATATATAATCTAAAAGATAGCGGGAATTGGAAATATGGTATGAGCACTTTATTCAGAAAGTGCAGAAAAGGATTGGCTATAAACTTCTTAACTAAGGCGACAGATGGAGCATACAGAGGATTCAGCGAGAAGGAAGTGGAAGGAATAGCTAAGTCAATGGGGGCAGAAGTAGAGATAATCAAAGGATATTTAGATAATGATGTGACATTTATTTTGAGAAAAATTCCATTAAAATCAAAAAGTTTAAATAGAAGTAGGATAATAAAGAATATAAAATCTTTAAAGAGGGTGATAAGTATGGAAAAAACAAATAAACAAGAAGATAATTCTGAAGAAAAAAAGCCTGAGGAAGAAAAGGAAAAGCAAGGTGATGGTGTAGAGCAGAGAGTTGCTGCGCTAGAGGCAAAAGTTGATCAGATTCTTGAATCCGTTAGCGGTAACGCTAATATGTCAAAGCAAGAGGAAGAAGATAAGAAACCTGAAGAAGAAAAAACAAAACAGGAAGAAGAGGATAAAAAACCAGAGGAAGAAAAAAAGATGGAAGATAAAGATCCTAAAGAGGAAGACAAGAAAAAAGAAGAGGGAGAGCCAAAGCCGGGAGAAGGCGAGGAAAAGCTTCCAAAAGCTCCGGCTGGAGAGACAAATGAGACTGCTAGTCCAGAAGGAGATAAGGTTAATATGCTCGAAAAGCAAGTTGGAGAATTGACAAAGAGATTAGAAGAGGCATTGAAATCAGGGGATATCATAAAATCAAGAACACCAAGAACTGGGCATGATATAGCCAAGAGAAAAAAAGAGAAAGAAAATACTACAGCATTGGATATGATCAAAAAAGTAAGATCAGGAGAAATGTCAAATGCTGATATGAATAGACACATAAAAGGAATGGTAGCGAAGAATGATGATGAAGCAATGAAGGCATTCTTTGATGATATTCATAGTAAGGAGGTGGCATAAAATGAGTCGAGACCAATATATTCAAACAATAGAAGATATGGAGGCGCTGTATTATACACCTGCAGGCCAGGCACTTTTATCTCCGGATGACTTGATAAGTCCGTTCATTTCTAAAGCAGATGCACCTGTGTTATCTACAACTACAGGAGTATATAACGCTGTTTATGGAGCTCAGGCATGGGTTCAGGTAAACCAGGAAGCCAATACATTCGGTGTAGTGCCAAAGATTCCTTGGACAAGATCAGGATGGAGAGTAATAACTAACAGGGCAGGAAGTCCTCCTTATGGTGGACAGGCAGAAGATGGAGCTTTGCCGGATACTATTAAGCCAGTTTTCTCTGAGATAAGCACAAAGCCAAAGTTAATCGCAGTAACATTCGATAACTCTGAAGTCCAGGAATTCCTGGCAACATCAGGTGGGGATGATTCATTTGCAGCAATGGCTGATTTAAGGACATATTTTGGGAACAGTCACAAGGAAGACATGAATTATATGTTGAATGACTCAAATGGGGATCTTGCAAACAACAATATGGAAAGTGTTGATAGAGTAGCATCAAGCAATTCAGAATTCTCAAATTGCAGTGATAATGCTGATTCAGGATATACTGCAGGAGATCTGGATATGTATGGTGGTGTTATAGACAGGGATGCATCTGGATGGGAAGATGCTTATGTTGGCCACAATTCAGGTGTTAACAGGACCTTGACAGATGCATTGTTACAGGGACTTATTCAGAATACATTGACTAATGGGGCTAATCCTAATGGGCAGTTCTTCCAGACTGGATATGATACCTGGGCTGTTATAAATCAGATATATGATACTCAAGTTAGGTATAATCTGATAGGCGAGAAGATGATCCAGGCAGGAGTGAATGGAATACAGAGCCAGGAAGGAATAAAGGTTGGAACATCAGTTGCCACATTGTTTAATAAGGTATTAATTCAGTCAAAGAATACTGTTGTGGATACTGGTGGTGCATCAAGAGTGTATCTTCTTGATACGAGCAATCCTGAAGGGTTTGACTATCCAAGATTGTTTATCAAGGTAGCAAAGCCAACACAGTATTTCGAGGCTGGCATGAATCAGGGAACACCATTTGCTATTGACAGGTTTGGAACTGAGGGAATGTACAGGAGCATGATGGAGATTATCTGCAGTTTCTTTGCTGCGCAAGGTAAAATTCGCGATATCAATGCCTAAGCAGTTCTTTTTATTTTTATATTGTTAATAATAGTTAGTGGAAACTTTGGAAAACTATACGAAAAGTTTAAATAGAAGTAAGATAATGAGGTGGTTAAGATGGTAAAAATTATTTGTTTGACATTAGGGTGTCTTCATTCTAACAGATATATTGGACCTAGCGGAAAGGAATATATGTTTCATCGGAGTGGTGCAACAGATGTGGATGTTAGGGAAGATGCAGAATCTTTTTTGAAATCAAATAATGGAAAGGCATTTAAGAAAGTAACAAAGGCCGGAGAATTTATAGAAGATATTAAGGAAGCATTGGCGCAGGTTGCTAAGGAATTGCCTGGGAAAAAGAAAGAGGAAGAAAAACCAGTAGCAGAAGAGAAACCAAAAGTTGTAGATGAAAAAAAGCCAGAACCCAAACCTGAAGAAAAGCCAGTCGAGAAACCAAAGAAGAAAATTTATAATTATGATGAATTAAAAGCAATGAATAAGAAAGCTCAAATCAATTATATCGAGGAGCTTGGTGGGAATAAGTTTCCTGCATTTGAAAGCGGAAGGATTAAATATATTTTGGAATTACAAAAAAAATTATGAGGTGATGCCTAATGGCATTAACAATAAGTAATGAAAAAACAATTCCATGGGGAGCAGACAGAATTTATAGGTGCAGGGCCACATTTACCAGTGTGACAGGTGGAACTGTAGTGACTGGATTATCTGAATTATCTAATATCCAGCTTACGAATTTGACAGCTCCGGAAAGGGCATCAAATTTGGATTATACGACTACACTCGGATCACTAATATTTACTAATTTGACTGCAGGAGATGTTGTTGATATCGTTGCTGTAGGAACAAGATAAGAACTGGAAAAGAGGGTATGGAATGAGATTCAAACGGTCACAATTAAAGAGTATTTTCGCAATTATATTCTCTATTCTAATTTGTGCGTTTGTAGTATATGCGCTTGGAACTGCCAGTGTAACATCAATTACCCTGGCAAATGCATCATGGAATAATGAGACAAATACTACATTTACTTTTAATTGGACTGATGTGAATGATGTTGACATAAATCTTGCAGATTGTAAACTCTATATTAATCACTCTCTAAATAACTCTGATACAAATCTGTTCCAGAATGGAAATTTGTTCGGAGGGAATGCTTCGGTAGTTTCCAATCTAACTACAACTATTTTTATGAATAGGACATTTGATAATACTACTCTGGGAGAAAATAATACTGCATTCTATTGGGGAATTGAATGCACAAATTTATCATCGTCTCCGACGACAGGAAGAACAGAAGTAAGAATATTGTATCATGATAATATACGTCCTAAGGTTTTCAATATTTCTTCATCAATTCTTAATAATACATGGATAAATACAGATATAAGAATAGAAGTTAATGTGACAGAAAATGGAACAAATGGAGGAATGTATGGTGATCTAACAGATTGCGAGATAACCAATGGCTCTCAGGTTATAGCATCGGTTACAGTTGCGGAGACTAATGGATCAAGGACTGGGACAAATGTCAATATTACCAACTCTTCATTAGCGGATGGAGCGTATTCGCGTTTATATTTCAGATGCAGGGATCCTGCAGGGAATATAAATTCCTCAAGTAATTATATCAATGTATCAATGGATCAGACAGTTCCGGTGTTTATATCATTTAATGATCCAACACCTGCAGATGGAGGCAATCAATCAAATAATACTATAACCTTTAATGTTACAGTATTTGATCTGAATTTAGAGGGTATAAATGTAGAGTTTGATGGGGCCAATAGATCAATTAATCTGACTATGGATATTATGGAACCACCACAGAGTGTCACATTAATTCATGCAAATGTTACTGATTCAACTCTTTATCATCAGAATTATTCATATTTTATAACAGCTTTTGATAAAAATTTAGATGAGACATTAAATTCCAGCAGGGTTAATATTACTATTAAGGGAAATGGAACTAATAATGCTTCAAGTATAAATTGGCAATCTATAGAAGGAGCTGTAAAATACAGGATATATAACTTTTCAGGAAATGCATCAGATCTTATACTTAATCATACATCTTACTTTGAAGTAAGTAATAATTCATTTGTTCATTATGGTCAGGATTTTGATGGAAGTGGAACACCACCAAATTCTGTTACAACGAATGCATCATCATTCTCCAGGTGTAATGCTTCAAGGCCATTTACAGGGCCTGTAACCTGCAATATAACGAATAGCAGTGTAGGAGATAAGAGGAATTATCTTGTTAGAGTATATTTGAATGATAGTGCTGAAAATGTGGTAGTATCAGATTATAGGAACTTCTCTGTCGATACAAGAGCTCCGCGTTTTGCAATATTATTTAACTGGACATTTGCAAGTAAAATAGTAACTTGGAAAGTTGAAATAAATGATAATACTCCGACTGATTGTATAGCTAAAATACATGATAGGAATGGAAACTATGTCACAAATTCTACCGGAACATTGGGACATGTAGGATCTGAATATACTAATTGTACCGGAACATTCAATGCTTCTGAGATAGATATAGAAGGAGCATTTAATATATTTTATAATCTGACTGATGGTACAGGTAAAACTAATCAAACATCGAAAGCAGGAGTGATGACTAACTTATATGTTGGATGGAATTTCATTACATTTCCTGATGCGAATAAGAGTGTATTGGAGATATGTGATGGCATAGCTGATTGCACAAGAGTATCTGTGTTTAATAATAGCGCAGGACTTGGTGGCAAGGCATTTACTACATATTCAAATTCTACAAGATCGGTAAATAATGATACTGAAGTTATAAATGCAAGAGCAATTCTTGTTTATGTTACTCAGAGATCATATGTGGTAAGCAATGATGCTATACCTGATTATACAAATCTTAGTTCACAATGGAATGTATCTCTTGAGATACCAGGTTGGAATCTTGTGGGATTATTGTTTAATACGTCTATGAATAAGACATTGACTGCTATTACTATGAATGGAACTTTGGAGGATCATACTTCTGAGGGACAGAATATGTCATATGTATCTTGGCTTAATGCTTCGGCTGAAAGGTTTTATTCATGTAAGAGAACTTTGAATAAATGTTCATCTACAAGTGCAGTACCAAAGGATATAAACCTAAAGAAAGGTTATGCCGTATGGATGATGCCTAAGAGCCAGAATTTATCCATAAACAGATCAACTCTTCAGGGGTCGTAAAAATGAAAATAAAAATACTAACTGCAATTTTATTGAGTTTTGTTATGATAATCGGAACTGCTGTAGCAGGATTCTTTCCGTTGCCATTTACAGGAAAAATAGTTTCAGATCATAATAGTAACTTACCTATAAAGCTTGAGAATCTTAGGACTGCAGAATCTGTTACTGGATATACGTCGGGTTCTGGAGAGTTTTTACTGGAGCTTTCTCCGGGACATATTAATAATGATGTGTTTAGACTTACTGTAATGTCATGTGAATCTAATAGTGCATGTATTAAGGAAGTAACATATTCGGGGCAGAATGAGATATATACCTTATTTGATTTAACAGATATATCTCAGCAGTATGTGTGCTGGGACAATAGTTTAGTTTCAGATCCAAATGATTGTCCAGTCCAACCTGAGCCAGATCCAGAATATATATGCTGGGATGATAGTACAGTTTCTGATATATCTCTTTGCCCTGAAGAACCGGAAGAAGAACCAGAGCCGGAAAGCAGTGTGACTCCTTCAACTGATACTTCTATAGCAACTTCCATAGCTTTATATGGACAAGAAATAGAAATCAAACTTGATGACAATAAAATAGGGTATCTTATAGACGGAGAAATACCTTTTAATAATGAGAATTATGAAGTTGAGGAAGAAGTTTATTTTGCAGGAATTACTAAAACTTCTATTGATGATGATGACTTTGGAAGATATCCTTATTTAACTTTAGAAGAATATGGAGTAGAATACAGATATCTATTTAATGATCTTATAACTATTTCAGAGATTTCTGAAGAAAATCCTCTTGAGATTACTTTCTTAGGAAAAGACTTGAAGATTATAGAAGCGAGTGATAATGAAATAACTGTGAGATATGGGGATAAGATAACTTTACTGCAGGGAGAATCAGATGTGGTTAATGGGAATACTGTTGAGATAACTGCTGTAACTGATAATTCTGTATCTTTAAAACTAAACCAAGTATCAGGAATAGTTACAGTTGGAAATACAAAAACAATTAATGGATTAGAAGTAGTGATTGATAATTTACTATACCAAGGATATGCAGATGGAGTTAAAGAAGTTACTTTAATCATAGGAGATAAAGTCCAGGCCACTTACAAAGATGGAGATTATTTTGATTTATTTATTGAAGATAATGAAGAATATGAATGGATAATACAGCTTGGAGGAATTGAGCAATATTTTGGAGTTTGGAATACTGAAGCTTACTTGGGAATAGATGAAGATGATGACTACCATGCATTAGGAGTAGGTGATAGTTTATTCCTACCTAATGATTATGTAGAAATACAATTTAAGAGTGTAACAACTCCAGATCTTACAGATTTGAATATTAGGGAAAAAGATGGTTATCTTTATTTAAGAGGGCCTACTGATGATGATACGTTCTCTTTTGGAACAAAAGACTATGACAGAGTTTATATGGATGCAGCAGGAATCTATGATGATGACTTTGTTTTAATAACAACTGATAAAGTAGAAATAGGAGATTCTGAAATTTATCTTGAAAAAGGATCAGCTAAAATAGGAGACTTGACTATTGAATTAGACTTGAGTGATATCTTATTTAAAGGAATTTCATTTGCACTGAAAGACGAAACCTTTATGGATTATCTTGGTATTATTTTCTCGGATCCTGAAAATGCAGTAGAAGAGAAAAGAGGATTTGAAGTATTAGTTCCTGAAAAGCAGCCTGAAGTTACTATAGCATTTGGAAAGGATATACTGGTTGAAGCAGTAGATATTCCTAAAGGATGCCCTGAAGAGAAAGAATGCACAACTTGTAAAACATGTGAGACTTGTTCTGAAGAAGAAGCATGCGAGCCGGAGATAAAATATGTAGATACGGTTTGCCCTGAAGAGAAGATATGTCCTGATACTCCAGAGACAGAAGGCAATGTAGGGGCCATAATTATTACTTTAATAGCATCATTGCTTGTAGGTGGAGCAGGGGGAATTTACTTCACCAGGAACAAAGTAATTGGAAGAAGGGGTGGATTGAAAGTTTATAGAAATAATAAGGGTGAAGAGGTTACATATCATCGCCATCCAGGCATATTATCGTACCACAATCCAGCTACAGTGCATAGAGAATCTCATGAAAGACATCCTACAGGACAATTGTTTCCGCATTATATTAAAGAAGAATCAGGTAGATGGATTTATGAGAAATAGAAAGTATTATAAATGCTATAATCCATAAATAAGATATGGGATTTCAAAAGGGCAACCAGTTATGGAAATTAAGAAAAACTCACAAAGTTGATGATAATAGAAAAGTAAAGATTAGTGATACTTTGAAAGAATATTATAATAATAATTCCCATCCTAAAGGGATGATAGGTAAAAAAGCATCTTTAGTAACTAAGGAGAAGATGAGTATTTCAGCAAAAAAAGCTGAGAATAAAGGAAGATTTAAGAAAGGAAATGTGCCTTGGTGTGATGGATTAACAAAAGAAAATAATAGATTATTAAAAACTATTGCTGAAAATAGGTTAGGAAAGAATAATCCCAATTGGCAAGGTGGAATACCTTACCCACCTGAATTTAGAAAAGTAAGAAACAAAATATTAAGAAGGGATTTATTTACTTGTCAAGAATGTCATAGACATCAGGAAGAATTAAAATATACATTAGCAATACATCATATTGATTTTAACAAAAATAATAATAATTCAAAAAATTTAATAACTTTATGTAAAAATTGTCATAGTAAAACATTATATCAGAGACAAAATTGGATAAATTACTATCAAGAAAAAATGATTAAAAGTCAAGGTAATTAAAATGCCAGTACAACCCCATCCACTTGATATTACTGTTTATGATACAGATAATTCTACCCTTAAGTCCGGGGTAAATATCACTATAAGCAATACAACTAAGAAATCTAAATTAACAAAAGATACTAATGGTGATCAGATAGTTACAGATGTAAATGGAAATGCATTGGTGGATCTGGCAAACTTGCCACAAATAGGTGGTCGGGACCAATATGAAGTCGGAGACAAAGTTCTTATAATGGCTGATGATGGAGTAAATAGTGATGTATCGCTTTATACAGTAGTAGGTGATGATAAAGAATTGACATTATATTTGAATCCTATAAGGTTGCAATCCCATTTAGACCAGACAATAACAGGAGTGAGGTTACAGGCTATTTGTGCAGCAAATACGAGTTCATCAGTTTATGAAGTCAAAGTGTATGCTGTAGATACTGGAGAATTGCTTCTTCAGCTTGAATGCCCAGCAAATGAGACTACATCCCATGTATTCGGTGGGGAGAGAGGAAAAGGTGCTGCAGGAGGATTTGTAGTGGAAAGGGAGAATCAGGCCGTTGTTGTAACAGCAACATTTAAATAAAACTGCTTCTTTTATAGGAATATAGTAGAGAATGACAGAAGAACAAGGAGAGAAGGAAATAAGGAAGGATCCAAGGCTTAGGGTATGCATATGCACTCCGATGGAGGAGTTTATCCCTTCTAAATTTGTTGCGAGACTTCTTGAGTTTATTAATAAGAACAGGGAAAGGTATGTTCTTTATGTGATACAGAATACTAATTCTCCTGTAGATAAGGCCAGGAATGAGCTTGTGATGTATGCTCTTGCCAATAAAATAGATTTAATATTCTTCTGGGATGCTGATAATATATGCCCGGATAATGTAATAGACAGGCTACTGAAGGTTATGATTGACAAGAAAGCAGATCTTGTGACAGGGATATACTTTCAGAAGGGCCATCCTTATAGTCCATTATTGAGGGAGTACAAGTATGGAGGATATTTTACAATAGAGAATCCTCCTTTAGGGAAGATTATAGAGGTAGATGGATGCGGTATGGGATGCTGTATTATAAAAACAGAGGTATTTAGAAAATTGAAATATCCTTGGTTCAAGTTTAGTTATGAGAAATGGGGAGAGAAAGATATACAGTTGAGCGAGGATCTTTATTTATGCAGATCAATGATGAGGGCCGGAATGAAGATGTTATGTGATACTGGAATGGTATCTGCGCATTTAGGGGCATCAGCAGAAGGAGAGGAATATCTTAGTTTTGCCACGATAAGGCAATCTACTAAGGATGGCCAGGACGAGTTAGTAAAGGATATTGCAGAATTTACAGGAAAAACCAGAGATGAAGTTATACCTAACTTGATGAAAGGTCAGAGGTTAATAAGGGATGAATGGAATGCTAAGAATCCAAAGAAATATGATGCGATTAAGAAATTTTATAAGGAGACTGAGAATTATATTTATGATTTAGGTCATTGGCATTTCTCAGAAAGAAGGCAGACAGATGTGGAGAAGACTGCGCAAGTGGTTGGTTTGAAGCCAAAAAACGTTTTGGATTTTGGCTGTGGAATAGGGCAGCCGGCTATAATGATAGCTCGTGAAGGAATAGACGTGACATTGGCGGATCTGAATTCTAAGACTCTTGATTTTGCAAAATATAGATTTACAAAACATAAAATACCTTTTAAGATATGGGAGACCGACGAGGAAGATATGCCTCCTGATAAGAAATATGATGTAATACTTGCGTTTGATGTTCTGGAGCATTTGCCCAGGCATATTCTTAAGATTTATGTCGAGAGACTTATAAAATTAAAGCACAAGGATACAAAAGTAATTACTACTTTGAGTTATGGAAAGAGCGTTGAACATCCGATGCACGAGGATATTGACAGAGATACGATGATGATTATCAAAAGATTATTAAATGAAGTTCCTGAAGAATAGGAAAGTATTTATATAACTAAATCTTAGGAGATATTATGGTAACTGGAAATCTCATCGTACAGGATATGGTTCCAATAGACTCTAATTATAATCGCTGGAAAGTTTATCGTAGTTCTACAAAATCAGGAACTTATGGTGTTATTAACGGTGAATCAGGGCAGCTTGCAACAGATTTGAGTTATTATGATATGAATGGAACAACTACATCCTGGTACAAAACTTCTTATTACAACAGTTCTGATGATAATGAAACAGATCAGTCAGATGCATTTCAGCCTCAGTTTGAGAAATATACTTCGGTAAGGAGAGTAGAAAAATTTATGAGATTGCCGACGATAACTGATACTACAACCCCTACTATCCAGGAAGTTGCCCAGATTATAAGCAAGAAACAGGATGAGATTGATTACAAGACAGGGCATGCATGGAGAAAGAGATATTCCGGAACAAAATCAGGGGATGATCAGACAGCTAACTATGAATATTATGATATGGAATTCCGTTACGAGTACCATACAGGAAGGCCTGTTTATCTTAGCCATAGAAGAGTATATGAGTTTGATGCGAGCGAAGGGGATGCTTTGGAAGTGTGGAATGGCAGTGAATGGGAGGATTGGCTGATCACAAGAACAGAAGGAAGAGGTGAAGATTTCTGGGTGGATTATAGTACAGGTGTACTTCATGTACATGCAAGATGGGGCATAACAAGGCCTAAAGGCATAAGGCTCAAATACAGGTATGGTGAGACTGTAGTCAATAGAATAGTGGAGGATATATGCACTAAGATGGTTGCTATAGAGTTGTTATATGGAGAGAGCAGGAATGCATTTGTTCAGGAAGGGGGAGGAGTTGGATCATTGTCTTTTGACAGAAAAATAGATCACTGGGAAAAAGATATAGAGACAGATATTTCCGGGTTGAAGGAATTTCAGGTTATGCCATCTTTGATATAGCCGGCTTTGCACAAAAACTAACCAGAAATACATCTTTTTTGTGCAATTCGACTTTCTGCACAAAAATCAACTGATATTCCAAGTTCAAAACTTTCTGAAATTAATACACAAATATTATGGACAAGGCATTTAACAAGGATCTCGTTATCTTGTGCTACTGAGTTCTTTGTCCGCAGATGACTACCAAGATTTCTTTTTATCATAGAAAAGAAACTCTCTGAATTACTTCGGGCATGATAAAACTTCATAAATTCATCATTATTCTCCTGAAAATACTTATACATCCTCATCCATACATAAGAACCAAGAGACCTTCCACTTACGTTCTTCTTGAAAGGGATAAAAGGAATTGCACCATATTTTGAGACAATTTCAAGATTTTTCTTGGAACTATACCCCAAATCAGCGCATACCCTCTTCATCTTAAAATTCCTATGAGTGTTCTCAACCAAAGAAGGAAACATCTTCATGTCATTAGTAGAGCCTTTAGTTACTTCCACAGATGTAACAATATGTGTTTTCGTTCCATTCATCACATGAGCCTTCCGCCATAATCTATGTTTCTTATTATGATCCCACTTATAGTCCATCCACCTTCCGAAAACAGAGGTAGAAAAGCCTGTGGCATCTACTGTAAAATTCTCCTCTATATCCTTCAAAGGAAGGCTTGATAAGGTTATTAAGTCTATAAGATACCTTTTTAGACCTCTATCATTAAAGTAATGTAATATAGAGTTAAAATGAGGGACGAAGGTGATTAAGTTCCTTTCTTTAGATATCTTTAGATCTGATATTATCTTCCTGGAAGAGCTTCTTGTGTAGATCAGCAAGCCCATACAATAGATCATCTCTTGTATATTGAGCCTTGGCCTTCCTCTATTATTTCTGTTATGTTCTACATACTGGCATAATTCTCTTAGGGTATCCATAAAGAGAAGTTTTTGTAAGGTCTGGGCCTGGTTATACTCGTGCCATTGGTTCATTTTCTCCTCCTTTGGCATTCAAGCACGTATTCTACAAACTGCTTGCAGAGATACCGCATATGGGATATGTCATGCTTGTGATATCTTACTTGCTTCTTATCAAAGATTTCTTTGATATTCAAAGGTAAATGTTCTGTTTGCATTTTGAGTGAAATCATTACTGATTTTATTATAAGAATATCTTGCTTATATATAAATATTACTATTTCAATACTGATTATTCTAAATAGATACTGAAAAATAGAAAGATTTATATATATCAGTAATAATCTTAAGGTTTATGGTAAAAAATAGAGGGGTAGTTGCGGTTATTGAAAGTATAATTAGATCAGATAAACAAGCAGATATCAAGATAAGTCCAATCATAGAAAATAAAAGTAGAGGAACTATGCAATACAGAACTATAATACCTAAGAAATTTGCTAGGATAATGAATCTTAATAAAAATACTCATGAAGTACTCTTTAAATTATTCAACAAAGGGACACCCAAATATCCGGATTATGAATTAGTTGCTAAAATCAGAAAGAAAAATGACAAGAAAATTTAATCCAATAGAAGAGAAGATCATAAAGGTTCTTTATAAATGTAATAGACCTATGACTATTACAGAATTAGCTTATAAAGGTGAGATAGGCTGGCCTACTGCAAAGAAGTATCTGCAGGAATTAGAAAAAGATAAGATTGTTAAAGTATTAAGATCTGATAAAAATGTATGGTTCCTTAATTATTAAAAGAATAATTCATTCCTTTGCAGATTCCTTCTTAACAATCAATTCCCTAAAATTCTTCCCATTACATATAGGACATCTATGACCCTTGATTAGTAAAGCCACACATATTACTGTCACTATAAGCCCAGCTATCGGTATGATCATAGGAGATAATATTGCTGCTGCAAGAAGCAATCCGGTAGGCAGTCCTTTCGGTGTTATCTTTCTCTTACAATCCTTGCAATAAACTCTGTAAGTCATTTAAATCATTTATTGGAATTATTATGTTTATCCATCAATTCTTTAACATTCTCTATAACCATCCATGCTGGTAAGTCTTCAACTGATTCTGGTGCCGTAATATTCGGTGATATCCCTTTAGGTGAAACATTAGATATACAACTTGATAAAAGCAGGATCAAGAGTAAAACTAATATTGTTATTTTTATATAAGCCATTTACCACTCAAGAATAGATAAGTCATATTTAAATATTGTGGAACATTCTTGTAAAATGTTCCTATATTAATTATTATATGGTTGTAACTTATTCTTTTTTTAGGGTGGTGGATATGCCAAGAAAAGGTTATTCGACGATAGCTTTACCAAATATATTACTTGATCAAATAGAGAAAGTTGTTGATGATAAAAAGCACGGATTTATTTCTAAACCAGAGTTTATTAAGGAAGCTATAAGAGAGAAGATAAGAAGTATGAAGAAATAGTTTTTGTGCAGAATCAGGATTATTTGTGCAGAATTGATTTATTGTGCAAAGCCTATATAGCCAAAAAGTTTAAATAGAAGTTAGTTCTAAAGGATATATAATAAAGGTAATCTGCCTTAATGTTTGTCTGTAAGCAGGTGAAAAGATGCCACAAATGCCATACCCCTATTCTGGAATCGTGTATGATGATGATGGTTTAACTGTTATAGAAGGTGCGACTGTCACAGCATATGATAAAAATACTGGAACAAAAACCCCTCCTGATATAACAGATGCCAATGGTGGGTATGTTGTTGATCTGGCAAATATGACTTCTGATTATACTCTTGCAGATAATATAACTGTAGAAGCAGTTTATGGAAACAAGATAAAACAGTATAGGACGATAGTATTAGAATCTGGAGAAGAAGAGCATAATTTTACTCTGGAATATAGTGATGCTATTGGAGTTATAATAGATTTGCTGAATGATAATTGGGATAAGTCAACAACTGATAATATTAAGCCGGTAATTGACAGAATTTTTAATCGTAAGATTCAGGATCTTGAGAATAATGATTATTTACTGCTTTATGAATTGGGTGAGACTATTGATCCCTTTAATATTGGAGGTACAACATTCCAGGAGATAACCGGAATAAGTATAGATGCCCGGACATCGAATAAGATAGATTCAATATCAGGAGTTAGAGGGCATGTTATAAAAATGCGGGAAGAGGTAAAGAGAATATTAAAGGCAAATCTTCAGGATCCTGCGTTGCCATTTCAATTATTAATACCGAGGAGAGTCAGGGATTTGTCTGACAAGAGTGTTGGGCTGGGGCGCGTGGTCATGGATTGGGATCTGAAGTATTGGGGATCAGGATAAGAGGTGGTTAAAATTACATTAAAAGAAAAGTCAATAAAACAAATGAAAGATTATAATAAAGAGGATTGGATTAAGAAGATAAAGGAGTGCAAGTCTTGGGTGGATTTCTGGGCTATGAAGGATGATATAGTCAAATTTCTTGAAAAGGGGGTGAGGTAAGATGGTATTATTTCCGCCAACAATAAGCTGGGTAAATTATGGATGGGAAACAGCATATGGTGCGCAAACCGGAACAAAGGATAAGGTATTTGGACATGGAGTTAGAGTAACAAGCTTAACAAGAAGAAATAATGTTGAGAGTGTATTTGGAATAGGTGCAAGGAATGCTCAAAAACTGAAGGAAAAGCAGTTTGAGGGCGCCATAAGCGTAGAGTTTAATCTTGCGAATCCATGGTTCTTTAGGGGGGTTCTTGGAGCAGCTCCTACTACTGCAGGAGGAGGACCATATACACATACCTGGGCAGAATCAGATACTGTAGTTTCTATGACTTTGGAGAATAATGTATCTAATGAGGATAAGAGTGTTGCTGCATTGCTTGGATGCAAAATCAATACTTGTGTGATAACTGCAGCAGTGGGGGAATTAGCGAAAGTTAGGTTAGATATATTATATTCTACTGAATCGCATGACAATACAACTGCAGCAATAGTCTCAGAGACATTTGAGTTATTTACATTTGCGCATGGGACAATAGAGATACCTAATGGAACAACAATTACAGATATACAGAATGTAGAATTGACAATGAATAACAATTTAGAGCAGGTATACGGACTTGGTGATAGAACTCCCCAGAATTGTTCTCCGAAGAACAGGGCATATACTGCGAGAATTACTATCCCATTTGAGGATGAGGAGACTTTCCTTGAGGATATGCTGTATGGGGCTGCAGGAGGGCCTGTTACAAGCACATCAATTACAGAGACGGCTACAATGGAATTGACTTTCAGCAATGGATTAACCGGAACAAGTACGAGAACTATTGTGTTGCTGTTTACCGGGGTGCAATTGGATGAGGAGAATTTACCACAGGATCCAACAGCATTGATTATTGAAGATGTTGCGCTTGTTATGAGGAGTTTGGCTGTAACAGCTGTTAATAATACATCTGCAGCAGTATAAAAACAGGAGGTAATTGAAATGGGAACAAAAGAAATAGAAATAGAATATGAAGGAAAGAAGGAAAAGGTTGTTATCAGGAGGATGGGTTGGGCAGAGAAAAATACTTTCTCAGAGGGGTATGTGGATATAGATGTTATTGGAAATACTCCGACGGTAAGAACACATACTTTTGAGGCAAGAACAGGAGCTTTATTGAAATGTCTTGTTAGTGCTCCATTTATGTCAACAGATAAGCCATTGAATAAAGATGATTTGAATGAACTGGATACTGATATGCTGGAGAATATATACAAGGAAATAGAGAATCTTAATAGTTTGGGTAAAGACCAAAAAAAAAACTCGGCAGAATCCTCTGGCAAGCCAGGAACAAAAGAAGGATCACAGACAGAGATCCAGAAGTAAGTAAGGCATTACTATATTTTGCCTTTGGAACTAGGATGGGATGGACTCCTGAACAGATAGATAAAATGGATTTTAAGATGGTGGAGTTGTTTAAACTGATAATGGCTATAGAAAATTGTGAAAAGCCAGAGGAAATAGCTAGGATTGTGGAGGATATGTAATGCCATTTGAAGCATTTGGAATGAAAGTTGACTTGGAACTTGTTGTGAAGAATGCAAAGCAGGTGCAAAAGCAGGTAGCAGAGTCTATGAAAGATATCCCTGGAGGCATCTCTAAAGGAATAATGGGGGGGGGTGGTGGAGGAGTTGGAGGATTTATTGGAAAGGCAACAGTTGCAATGGGCGCATTGTTGGTTATCGGAGAAGGAGTAAAGAAGATTGTTAATGTTCTCAAAGAAAGTAGTCCATATCTTAAAGGAATATTTAATGTTTTTGGAAGAGCTATGACGATGTTCTTCAGGCCGTTTGGAGATTTTCTTGCATCTTTATTGAAACCATTGGCACTAATTTTAATGAAGGCAGCGGTTAATTGGTTGAAATTTTGGAGAGGAGATCCAGCAAAGGTTATAAAAGAAGCAGAGCCTAGAGGTCTTATACCCACTATTGGAAAAATAGAAAGGATACGAGAGGGACTTCCAGATAAGATAGGTCAGGAGATACTTGACAATATTATTGCTGGAAGTCAAACTTTTGTAGAATTACCTAAACAAATGAAAGATTCTTTTTTTGGATGGTTACTTGAAAATTCTGATCAAATAAAACTTATTCCAAAAGATGTTAGAAATAATATATTGACTTGGATAGGAGAGAATAAGGAAGCTTTATCAGTCATGACTAAAGAAGTAGCTGCAGCATTCAGATCAGATCTTCTTAGTCCAGAAGGAGAAGAATTATTGAAAGGTGTGGCACCTTCATTTGCAGATAAGTTAAGAATGGCTTTAGAGGATCCTTCAAATGTTGCTGGAATAAAATTGGTATTGTCTGATTTTAAAGATCATTTGAAAGGATGGTTAGATTTGAATTTGCCTGAAGGTGGTGGTGGAGTAAGAGATTTCAAATTCGGAATAGAAGATCCAAGTGGTTTGCCGGCATTTATGTTTCCGGAAAATATACTTCCAAGAACAGGAAAGGGGGTAGACTAATGGTACAAGATCCAAATTCATTGAGATTTATAGAAGTGAAGGCTAAGGAGAAAGGTTTGAAGTCAAAGGTTTCAAAAGGAATGAAATCTGCAATGGAAAATGTAGGAATGACTGAAGGAAATCTTTTGGATCATAAGTTGAATAGATTAGAGACTGGTCAGACAAATATAAATTACAAGCTTGATGAGATTATTAATTTTCTTACAGCGCTTGATTCTAAGATGAGTGATGTAATGAATAAGATAAGAGATTTAGATGGAAATATAGGAGATCTGAAAAGAGATATAGAATCTATAAGGGGAAAATAAAGTGGCAAATACCACCCTTAAGGATGTAATTATCCAGGGAGATGGCAATTCTTTCATAAGGGAAAATATAGTAAGAAAGGAGGCAACATTATCAATACTTCCTCTTTATCTGCAGGATTCTGACTTGACTGATGTGTTTGATTTTGGGGGAACTATTAAGATCATAACCCTTAATGGGGTATATATAGGAACTAATGAGGCAGCAGTAAAGACTTTTATAGATAGTGTAGAAGTTCTGATTCAGGGACATCAGGATATTCAGGCTGGATATCCTTTGACATTTATTGATGATAGAAGAGGAACATTGAAAGTAAAAGTAATGGATTTTGAGTCTATATTTGTGGCCGGATGGCCTACAGCATGCACATGGACTTTAAAGCTTGTGCAGAGCTCAACTAATGCTTAAAGAAATGAAATGGCAACAAAATATTATATTGGAGTCTTAGTATTGGTTATTTTAGTTAGTTCTATTTATGTGATGCTTCCTGATAAAATAAGAATAGATGTTCAGAAAACAAAAACAATATACAGAGTTTATGAGAATGATTCTTGGATTCTTGCTGCAACAGAATATGTAAATCTGTTTGATGGTACAGCAAAAATGAGGGCCTGGAGTAGATCTGTTACAAATTCTACAGATTTTGGAATTATAACTATAAGAAGATTAGCTTTTTATAAAGACAATATTCAAACTGATGAGACCTATGTTTTTGATTCGAGAGTATCAGATGTGGAATTAGTACCTATTTTACATGAAACTATTTGTATTAATTGTGTTGGAAAGATTTTACAATTTGAGTATAGGGATATTCTTTATGATGGAGAAACTAAGGATATTTTGAGTCCTTTTAGTTTTGGACATAATATGAAATTGACCTGGCAGGATGGGGCATATAGGGCAAAAGTATATCAGCAAAAAGTAGCATCCGATAAGATAATTTTAAGATACAGGCCAGTAAGTGATAATGAGAAATTTGAAGTAAGATTGTTTGATCCATTGCCTTCTCAAATTGCATCTGATAATCATTTTATTAACGAAACAGAAATAAAGCCAAACATCTTTAGGATAGACAGGTGCGAAAATATAACAGAAACAAAACATTTTACTTGCTTCAATAATCATACAATTCTTTATAATTACACTTTCATAAATAATAAAACATTCAAGAATGAGAGTATGACAAAGCTGATAAATATTAGCAGAACTTATGACTGCAAACCATATAAGGCTTATTATGGAGGAAGATGCAAGACTATAGGTATTAGAAATCTTAAAGTCAAGTTAAACTGTCCGCTTAATTACAGATGTGATGTCCTATCAAATGAGTTCTGCATGCTTGATTGTAACAATGGAGATTGTAATTATAATTACAAGCAGAGAAAAACATGGGGTTGGAAAGGAAAGTGCATGTCTATTTATGATATAAGAAGTGTAAGTGTTTATGATTACAAAAGCATAACTGCAAGTGTTGAGAAAATATGAAATTCAAATTATTTTTAATACCTGTATTGATTTTAATACTTTTGCCTATAATGTTGTCATTACCTGATGATGAGATAAATGCTTTACATGGTTCTGCATTAATGTTGGTGTATGATAATGTTTCTGTTGATAATAGTTCAGTTGCGAATGAAGCTACCCCATTCGGTACACCTTCTTTATTGCCATCTGGAGATTGTACAGTAGATGAATGTAGCAGATTAGGTGATAATTCTTATGTTGTTTTTCCTAATGTAGACCAATATGAGGCAGTACATAATTTTACTATATGTATGGGAGTGCTTGTAACATGTAGTGCGGGCAATTTAAGGTCAATGGGAAGAATTGATGCAGAGGCTAATGGAAGATGGGTTGTGGGGGCAGGAGCATTATCAACAAATGATTTTTACTGGGGAATTTATGACGGTGCTTCTCGAGTTACTCAAAATAATAATAACCAAGTAATTTGCGGTGCCATGACTCATGTTTGTTTAGTAGCAAATGGAACAGGGGGTAGTATGCAAATGTATTATAATGGGAGTTTTCGAATTAGTGGTTCACTTCCTGTAGATTTATTATCTGGTCGTACTGAAGATATATGGATAGGAGCTTCTGAATTGGGTGGCACAACAAACGATGCTGCTCTTGATATTGATGAATTTTATTGGTTTAATAAATCTTTATCTCCTGAAGAAATAATATACCTTAATGCTACATTCTGGGCAGGAAATCATTTACTTCCTATTGTTTCTATAGATTATACACCTGTTAATATAACTTTAATTAATTTGACTTCAGAAGGGGGGTTAGGGCTGATTATCTTTAATGGAAGTAGTGAAGAACTTGGAAAAGATAGTGGAGATGCAAAAACAAATAGCACTACTCCAAGTTTTGGAATAGTAACAAATGCAAGTGCAACTTGTGCTTTATTAGACTTAGGAATAACAAAAAATTATACAGATTCAATAGCTTATAATGCAAATTCAGAATGTAGTACAACAGGAGGTACATTTCATTTTTGCACCTTGACAACTGATAATGCAACAGCAAGAACAGGACTTCATAACTTTTCTGTAAGCTGCAAGAATGCAGATGGAGTTGGAGAAACCTTGACTTCTGGAAACTTTACAGTAAACATAACAGATCCAATTCCTCCAAATATAACATTATATACTCCAGAAAATAATGCATTTTTTATTTTAGGAGATAATAATACAAATATTGATTTTAATTTCTCTGCTACAGATAATGTTGATGAGAATTTCTCATTTAAACTTTATATTGATGATGTTTTGAAGATAACAAATACCACCTATCTTAATGGAACTAATGTAACTTATCGGTTTGATGTTACAACAATTGGAATACATACTTGGTATTTAAACACAACAGACAGCTATAACAATAAAAATCAGAGTTTTACTAATACTTTTATAGTTGCAAAAACAGCTAATATAACAATATTGTTGGATGGAGATGATGGTACTGGAAAGTATGAATATCCTAAAAGAAGAAGCAATAAGAATGGATCTGTAAGTGTTACTAAGAGAATAGTAAATATAACTACTTTAAGTGATGAAGAAACTACCATATGTATTTCAATAGATGATTATATTAATTTAAGTTGTAATGCTGGAGGCTGGAGTTATTATTATAATGTTACGGAATTGAGGCAGGACAGAGTATTGAATGGATCCACAATAGTCAATATGTCGGAAGGGACAAATTATGTGGCGATGAGGTCAGATAATACGAGTGATATTCTTTATTTAACAATAAATCTTACAGGATATAGGGTATCAGGAAAATATCCTGAAGGGGTGGAGATAGATATAGACAAAGACAATAAGAGTGAATTGAAATTGCCTGGAAAATTGAGGGATAATGTTATAGAAACATTTACATTTATAGCCAATGGTAAAAATAGGAGTGCATACAATACAACCTTCCAGGCAGGAGGATCAGTAACTATAACAATAAATGTTTCATCTGTGGCCAATTTACAGAATTTCAGTGTGGAAGTATTGGGATCTGATTTGGATGCAGAGAATGAGTTTAAGCATATAGAACATTTTAATGGAACAATAGAAAGCAAAGGAATAAATGATAGTTTAAGCTATAAAGTAGATGCTCCTTTAGGTTATTTTGATGATTTTAAAACAAACACATCAAGATGGAGTTTAAGTGGAGGTTCTGGTGGCTGCACTTTGGATTATGAGATTACTGGAGATGAAAATTTAGAAAGTAGTTGTTTTGGCAATGAAGATGAATATTTAAATTATGATGATAAAGCAGGAGATTTAAGAAATTCTTCAAAAGCCGAAATTCTTTTCACTTGGTATAATGCTGGAAGTGGTGGAGATGATGTAGGTAGTGCTTCTCTTATAATATATGCAACTGATGGAACAAACAGAGTAGCATTAAAAAGTTATGAGAATGATTGGGGTTCGGGTGCAGGAAGTCAAACTTTTCATTATAATATTACTCCAGTTAAGATGTCTGAAGATTACAAAAATTGGCAAGTCTTACAGAATGGTTCTTTTCAAAGCAATATAGATATAAGTCCTCTTGATTTTGATAAACAAATAAAGTTAGAATTTTATATGGCTGGAGGGAACAAGGTAGCTTCCACTATTAGTTTATATCATATAAAATGGAGTGGAGCTTGGCTAAACAGAAGCACAAACAATGGAACTTACCAACATAGTGGAAATTATACTTCTGTTGTTTTAAATAAAACTGAAACAAATATAAGCAGAGCAATATTGACTGCATCGGTTTACGAGCCTGAAGATACAAAGATAAATTTCTATTTGTCAAATACATGCAATTATACTGATCCTATTTTCGAATCTGCAACATCAGGAGTGCAGCATACATTTAATACAATTGGGAATGAAATATGTTATAGAGCTGAGTTGAATTCAAGTATAAATATAACATCCCCGATTGTAAGGAAAGTTACTGTAGAGATAGTTAAGTCTTCCCTTGAGAATATAAGCGCGGATTTTGGAAGTAATGGTGTAATTAATTGGAGATTTGATGGAACATTGAATTCAACATCATCACCTAAGGTAGTGAATGGCAGTCTAATTGATTTTGAAACTTACAGAGAAGATAATTGTGTAGATGATCTGGTATGCAGTTATCCTGTTACATTTTCTGTATTAATTGGTAGTGTGCTTGAGATAAGGGATGTTAATACAACTATAAATTTGGAGAACATTGAGTTGAATAAATCCAAAGTTGTAAATAAATCTATTGTAAATATGACCATATCTTTTATAGGGGGATTGCTGAAATTATCTGGAATAGATCTTAATTTTATGGGAAATAAAAACTTTACAATAAATGCAACGCATAATGTTAATAGTACATATTTACAGGGGAAGGCATCACAAATCGCATGGTTTGTGCATTCAAGATTTAACTGGTCGTTGCCTTATACATTTACAAGTGCGATAGTTCCTTATGGCATAAGGACAGTTAACTCAACTAATGTAACTCCATTTGGCCAGACATTAACTATACCGATAATTAATATCACTAATTATGCTCCGCATGCTATTGATATAGGATTGAAGATAAATAGAACATTCGATTGCTTGGAGGTCAGGGCCTTGAATAGCAGCAATACAAGTCTTATAGGAACTTATGGAATAAATCTGACAAATTCTACACATACTTTTAAAACCAATATCAGTAAGGGAAGCCACCAGGGCATATGGCTATTTTATGATCTTTATAATTGTGATCCATCTGTAGCAAGAAGTTTGAGATTAAATATAGAAGAAGAGAGTTGTTGTTTAGGATGCAAGCGCTGCTGGAATATTACTACTTAAAAGGTGATTCAAAATTATTGAAACCAATGAAATGTTCATTCCGATTCCTAAAGCAAGGAATACACAGCCAAAGGTAGAGATAAATGGTGTTGATGAGACAAGCAAGGTTTATGATAGCGAGTGGGTTAAGCCGGCAACAGTGGGTATAGGAAGTTTCAGAGTGCAGTTGAAGAACGCTTTTGGGAGAGTTACCGGAAAATATCTCAAGGGACAGACAGTAAAGTTTTATTTTGATAATAGTAATGCATCAAGACTGCAGTTTGAAGGCAGGATAGACTTTATTGGGGATATGATAAGCGAGAATGGGCAGTTCCTTGATATAAGGGGAAGGCATAAGTCCTGGCTGTTGACAGAAACTAAGGTAAATCATAATGCAGAGAATGCTGATCCTGCGGATATCCTAAAGGGAATTATTGACAAGCTTCCATCTTCTTATGGATTTACTTATAATAATGTAAAAAATGTAGGGATAACAATAAGCAAGGAATGGAATTATGTGGATTTCTGGGACTGTGTTAAAGAACTTTGTGAGAAATCGAAGTTTGATTGTAGGGTGGATAATGACTTAGATTTTCATTTTCATAAGAGAGATACAATTATCAATTATGATGAGTTTATAGTAGAAGGTTTGAATCATCGCGGTACTGATAAGTTCGGAACCGATGACTACCAGGAGAAGACAAGAGTTACTGCAATAGGAGAGGATGACGCAGGCATTATAATTATAGATACGGCAAAATCCCCTAAAGAAGGCACAGAGATCAGAGAAGGAGGGCCTGTTAAGGACTCGTCAGCTAATACTATAGAGAAAGTTCAGGCACTGGCAGAAGGTAAATTAGAGGAATTGACTAACAGGCCGCCACAGGCTATATTCAGGAGTTACGGTTTGGAGACCTTGGAGCCGGGAGAGGATTTATGGATTGTTATAATGAGGCAGAAGATATATGGCATATACAGAGCGTTGTCACATACATTTAGATTTGGCAGCAAAAGGGGTGGTGTCAGATCAGAAGTGAATATAGAGAAGGAATCTGTGGGAATATCACAGATTATGGAGAATATAATAACCAATGAGAATAAAATCAGTAAGGCGCAGAATGTAAATAAGTTAGAGTTCTCCCATAATTTTGACTTCAATAACGATAACTTGACTGAGAGCCATAAGCAAACAGAAGTAAAGGATGGACTTCTGGTTTTAGCCGATGCAGGATTTAATGATGGGGAATGGATCAGCACTTCAAGAACTGCAGCAAAGAATATAACTCAGGTAGAATTAAGGTATATTGGGAAGGATATGACAAGCAGTAGGTTTTGGTTTTCATTGAATAATGGAGTTAGTTGGCAGCAATTTAGCGGGAAAGGGGCTTTGACTGTGCCTGATGCAGGCCATATTGGGAAGAATATCAAATGTAAGATAGAGCCGGTTAAGGATGATCTTAATACAAATCCTCAGTTAAACTCTGCTGCCATACTTTTTAGTTAAAATTAAGGAAAGTATTATAAATAATCTAATCAATAAAAGGGAAATGGAGGTGTTTTGAATGCCGGTTGGAGAAATAGTTAATTGGATTACAGCAAATTGGGATAACATCATAGGAATCTATCTTGCTGTAGTAGGACTTGCCTCAGTTATTGTAAAGTTGACACCAACATTAAAGGATGATAATATATTGAAAGGAATAGTCAGATTTATGGGTAAGATTATTGCATTGAATAGGAAATAAGATTATCAATTAATATAAATGGTGTAGGCAGTCCTACACCTTGATTTCTTATGGAGTTGCACAGTGAACTGTGCAGTGTGCATGCTACTGTTAACAGGTGTTTACAGGTACTTATAAGGGCTTATAGGGGTTTAAACTTTAAACTTGGTGTAATCCTTTAAATTCTTATGGTTTGGGCCGAATACAGCAAATATGGTGAATATGGGGTTTGTTGATTATTAATTGAGTGAGTTTAATATTTAAATAGGAATAGAGTTTAAGAGAGTTTATACTTTAAGATGTTATTATTTTCTATATTGAAAATAAATAAATAATATTATTATAATATGAATATATTATTATAATAGTATTGTAATATTCCAAGGGAAATGATGGGGCCAGAGGGTATAAGGATTAAAAAATTTAAAGTGGGTTGTGAGTTTATAATATTTTAAAGTTAAATTGTTTGTAGTTTAGAAAGATTTATATATAACTATGATTTTTTAATGAAAATGCCTGGTAACCGTGAAGGCATGCCGGATCGGTGAGTGTCCATGTGCACGAGGGAGTTGGCGCTCCCACCAGGCGATTAATGCGAGGTATCTCCCAAGCAGGTCGAGGACGCTCGGTAGCCAGTTAGCTAAGGGATGTCTGGTTCAAATCCGGGCCTCGATTTTTTATTAATGGAGGAAAAATGTCAAAAGGAAATTGGAAAAAGCACGGAATAGTGAACCAGAAGATATTGGAATTATTTAAAGAGGATCCTGGGGCCCAGATGACAACAAGAGGAATAAGGGATAAGCTCAATCTAAAGTTTAATGTCAAAATTAGCTGGAAAACACTTAATAATTATCTCAATTCTATGGTCAAGATGGGGCATATAAAGAATGTGGATATTGAAGGAGAAAAAAATACCATGCATTTTTGGATGATAAGAGGTTTAGATGCAGGAAAATAAGCAGGAATTAAAATTAGAATTGAAGCATAGTGAGTTAATTTTATTGAATCATTTATATTTAGATAAGGATTATCCTTTCGGATTCCTTACACTTAGGGATGCAGCCAAGTTCCTGAATGTCAGTCCGGCAACAATGATTAATATTATAAAAAATTTGGAGAAGAAGAACTATATTTTAAAAGTCAAGGATTTTGTTGTGTTTATTTACCCTGTTGAAAATAATGAATTGAGAAGATTGGTATTGAAAAAGATGGGATGGATTAGAGAATGAAAATAGCGAAGATAATTGAAACAGGGGAAGATATGCCTTTTGATTTAGATAGATTCTTAGTTACAAGAGGATTAATACAGGCAGGTTCTGGATTCGGAAAGTCTTATGCCATCAGAAAAATGTTGGAAGAAACACATGGAAAAGTCCAGCAGATAGTCTTAGATTCAGAAGGAGAATACAGCACCTTAAGGGAAAAATATGATTATCTTTTGATAGGAAAAGGCAAGGATGTTGATGCCCAGATAGATATCAGAAGTTCGGAACTGATAGCCAAGAAGATTCTTGAATTAAGGGTTTCAGTTATTATAGATTTATATGAATTAAAATCACATGAAAGAAAGATATTTGTAAGAAGATTTTTTGAAGCATTGGTTAATATCAGAAAGGATTTATGGCATTCTGTTATAATATTATTGGATGAATCAGATGTATATGCCCCTGAAAAAAGTGCAGGAAAGGCAGAATCATTGCAATCAGTAATAGATCTTGCATGCAGAGGCAGAAAAAGAGGGCAATGCTTGGTTGCAGCAACGCAAAGAATAGCCAAATTAAACAAGGATGTAACTGCAGAATTGCAAAATAGGTTTATAGGAGGATGCACCCAGGATATTGACAGGAAGAGGGCAGGCGAAGAATTAGGATATACCACTAAAGAAGCGATATTAGCACTAAGAAATATGAAGCCTGGAGAATTTAATGTATTTGGGCCTGCTATAACTTCAGAGATAACCAAGATAAAGATTAACCAGGTTAAGACAACGCATCCAGAAGCAGGGAAAAGGATAGGATTAAAGCCAACCCCCCCAACTGATAAGATTAAGGCTATGCTTTCTAAATTGGCAGATTTACCTAAAAAGGCAGAAGAAGAATTGAGAGAAAAACAGGACTATGTCCATAAGATAAGGGGTCTTGAATCACAATTAAGAAAGAAACCTAAGCCGGAAGTAGATAAGAAACAAGTGGAATATATGCAGAAGCGCATGGAATCAGAACGTATTGATTCTTTTAATAAGGGCCAAGGATCCTTAATAACCACCCATAAAATAGAAATAAATAATTATAAGAAAAGTTTCCAAATATTTGAAAACAGAAAAAAAAGTATTGAAATTGAGTTAAGGCAATTTGTTGCAAAAATAGAGGAATTTGTTGCAAAATTAGGTAAATTAATTATAATTGATATCCCGGAAATACCTAAAGAGATAACAAGAACATTACCTAAAAGAGTAGATGAGGTAAATAAAGGAGTAGTTTATTCTGCTCCAGAAGCAAAGAAAAAAGTATTTGAACAGAATATTAATAATGGGAATGAAGAAGGAGAATTAAGTAATTCACAGCAGAAGATTTTAGATAATATAGCTAAATTAATGCCTGTAATGGAAAATATTCCAAAGCCAATAGTAGCTGCTTATGCAGGATTTTCAAATACCGGGGGAGGATTTCATAATAATTTAAGTAAATTAAGAGTAATGGGATATATTGATTATAGAAATACAAATGTTTTTTTAACTGAAGAAGGCCAGACAAAAGTAAATGCAGTTCAAAGTCCAGGAAATACAGAAGAATTACAACAAATGTGGAGAGAATTGTTATCAGATTCCCAAAAGAAAATATTTGATGTTGTAATAGAGATATATCCAGATCAAATAACCAGAGAAGAGTTAGCAGAAAGAACTGGTTTTAGTAATACTGGAGGAGGGTTTCATAATAATATTTCCAAGATGAGTATTATGCAAATAATAGAATACCCGGAACAAGGATCAGTAAAAGCAACAAAGAATGTGTTTTTAGAATGTTAAACAACAAACTAATTCAAAATAGAGGTATAGTAAAAAGTCAAATAAGAGAAGATGTCTGGTGCGTATCGATAGTTAATCACTTTAGGGCCAGTTTTGGAAAAGGGGAAAAAGAGGAACACATAGATAAGAAATACGAGAGATGGAAATTCTGGAGAAAGAAAGGATTTCAGGTAATAACAGAGCCAATTTTAAAAAATGGATTAAGACCTGATCTTATTGTTTTTAATGAAAATGAGATTTTTATTGAAGAGATCGTTAATACTGAGAAAGAAGCAAGTTTGGTTAAGAAAAAGAAAGAATATCCGTTTTATGTTAATGTAATTAAAGTTGAAGAGATAGTGCTTTTTCTGTAACTATTAAGTGGTATGATATAGGGTTTGTAGTATATAGGTTTAGGGGTATTATTCTCTATATTGAAAATAAGTATATAAAGGAAAGGGGAAAGATTTATATATATGTTAATCAATACTATGAATTAATGGTATTAAATAAAGGTATTAAATAACAAGGAGGCAAAACAAATGCAAACAGAAGTCAATAAATGGTTAAGAAGCCAGGCAGATTTTTATCAAGAGGATAGCTTTACAGGAGAGCTGATCCACATAGTAAGACCAAACTTGGAGGTGAGGGTGAGATGAATTTAAAAAATATAAAAACTTGTGACTTGGTTAAAGAATTAAGAAAAAGGGAAGGTGTTGAAACATTTGATGTGAGATTAGAAGATAATTGTAGAATTGAAGTAACTACAAAAAAACAACCAGACCCTTATGACAAAACAGATGAAGATGATGGGCCAGCAATAATATTAAAGGTAATTGATTAAAATGAAAAAAATCCCAGACAATCAATACGGAAAATTCATAGAAACCCTGCCAGAGCAGGACATTGAGATACTGAACTATTTAAGAGGAGGCGATTTAAATGGTTGAAAAATATGGAGATATATCAGCATTTCAGAAGATGATCAGAAAGCTTCAGTCATTGCTGAAGATTAGGAAAGGTTTTGTGCCGATAGGAATGACAATGGGCTTGGCTCATAATCTTAAGAATAAGGGGATGACGAAATGAGAGTAAGTATGACAATAGACCAGGCAAAAGAACAGAAACTACATGACAAATGCCCTAACTGCAAATCAGATTTAATAAATTCAACATTCTCAGAAGACGGAGAGCAGATTTCCTGCAGAAGATGCAGCAAAAAATGTGGATGGTGGGGATCATAATGGCAGGATTAAAATCCATTGGAACATTAAGGCAGTTAAATAAGGGGCAATTGCTCAATTATATTAGTGATCTGCATGAGGTAATAAGAGATACAGAGGTAAAAATTAGAAAATTAGCATTGGATGTAAAATACAAAAAATGAGAATAAATAAAATCCTAAGTTTCCGGCAGAAGTTTGTAAGGATTTTTTACTATACCTTTAGACCAATGGCATCATAATGGGAAGATTTATATATAACTGCTGATATGGGTGTAAATTAATGGAAGAAAGTAATAAAGTAAAGGAAAAAAAGAAAATAAGGAAGAGGATTATAGAGTTCTTAAAGAAGCAGGATAAGTCAATTAATTTGAGTATGTTATCGAGAGAACTGAAGATATCCTATCCAACTATATTAAAGTATTGTGATATTCTTGAAGAGGCAGATATTATAGAAGTTGAGAATTTTGGTAATGTTAAGGTGATTAAGATAAAGAAGGAGTGTGAATAAAAAATGGAATTAAAAGTTGGAGATAAGATAAAGTCATTAGGAACTGGTAAATTTTGGGATGGTAGTGGTTTTGTTAGTACTCCTTATAATAGGGGTAGAGTTAAAGAAATAAAACAAATAGATTTTGAAAAAGGAGTTCTACAATTAGATGGAGATTATACTTCTTGGTTTTCTATTGAAGACTGGGAAATCTACAAAGAAGAATGTAAATTATGTATTCAAGAAAGAGAAGGAACTTTATCTGTTTCTAAAGGTGAAAATTTAAAATTATGTGAGAGGCATAAATATCTTTCTAAAGTAGAAGAAGAAAAACCTCTTTTTATAGATAGATTACAAAATTGGTTTTCAGGATTAGAATATCCAACTCTTTGGTCAGCAGAAATGAAGGATATTCTTGATGACTTAAAAGAAAAGTTTAAGTTGGAATATCCAAAACCGAAAGTAAAAGATGATTGGAACTTGGCTGAGGAACAATTCCACGAATCATCTGGCAAATTGTTATGTTATAGTGAGGACATCAAAACATTCATCCAAAAAGTGACAGATGATATGTTTAAGTGTAGTAGAAAGAAAAATGATGAATCTCCTAATTTAAGAGAATTTAAAGAAATAATTCAAAAAAGAGCAGGTGATTTAAAATGAACTTTAAACCAGACAAATACGAAGCAATAGTAATTAGATTTTATAAATTTGCAGGGAAATCTCCTGAAGCAATTAAAGCGCTTATTGGAAGATTTTTAATTCAGAGGCAAAATGAATATTAGAAAAATATTAGATAAATTTTTGGGTTGGCATAAACCTAAAAGTGGAATTGGTGGATTTGATGGTTGTAGTTTTACTTCAATATGTAAATATTGTGGGAAAGAAATAATGCGAGATAGTCAAGGAAATTGGTTTTAAAATGACTAAGCTATACACAATAATAAATGAGGGGATCCCGATAGGGTTCTTCCAGGAAGAGACGGACAGGGATGCAGCATTTGAGGAGCATGTATTACCGACTTCTGAGAACTGCATGAAAGGAGAAATGAAGGAGGGGTTGTGATGAAAACCTATTTAATAATAGAAATAAATAGCAAGAGAATAGCTTTTGAATTGGATGAATTTGAGTTAAATATACCGACGGATTTTTCTAAGTTAGGATTAGTTAAAGATGAGTTTAAAGCAACTTGTAAAACAGGATTTAAGAGATTGTATACTTTAAGAAAAAAAGGGGGAAAGAGAGATTGGAATAAATTTTTGAGAGGGTTAATGAAATGACAACTGAAGAAGATTTTAAAAAAGATTTTCCAAGTTTGAAAGGGAAAGAAGAAGAAACACAGAATAAAATAGGTAAAGTTTTTGATTTGATTTTAGAAACAAGATATAATGTTTATCCAGAAAAAGATATCCAAAAGAATTGCATTGACAAAGCAAACATTCACAAGCTTCCAGATGACCAGGAATATCTTATTATGCTTCCAATTGAGATGCAAGGACAATTAAATAAGATGGCTCATCTGATAGGGGAGATGACAAAGTTCAGAAAGCATAAGATATTATTGATAAATCAGGGATCAAGTTTTGGGATAAAGATAGAGAAAGTAAAGGAAGTTATTGATAAAGAGATTAAAGATATTGGAAATATTACTCTTGAAGATGCTGAAGATTATATAGAAGCAGATAAATTAAAAATATTGGAAAGAATAAAAAAAGGACTAGGTTTAGAATGAAAAAAATCATAAAATACATCGGAGACTTTCTGGTTTTGTCATCTTTGGTAGCTGTATTTGTGGGAATTATAATATTGATGACCAGTTTTGTGCTTTGGGATAATATGTTTTTGGAGCCTATAATTATAAGGGCTTGGATAACTTTGACATTTGGAATAACATTTATATTTAAAATACTTTCAGACAGGGAGTAAAAATGAAAAATATATTTTGTTTAATTGGAATACATTGTTGGAAAGATGTGTTAGATTATACAAATATGGAGTTTGGTGGACATTATATTGTTCAGGGATGTTTTAATTGTAGCATAAAAAGAGTTTATAAAAGCTATGATAGATTCGGTGAATGCTATTTACATCAAATGGACATTAATAAATTAAATAATAAATTAAAAAAGGAACTTGGGGTGATCTAAAATGCCAGTAAGAATAGTAGTCGGTAGTGCAACAAAGAAAAAAATAAGGGTTCATGTAAACCAAATAGTTCAGGGAGAGAAAAGAGAGAAAGTTGATAAAAGAAGAAATCTTGTAATCTATGATGACGAAGGAAAATTAGAGTTGGATGAAATCATGAAAGCGATTGAGAAGGCAATAGTTGTTTATGCCAAGACTAAAGGAGAGGTTAATAAGTACTGAAAATGGTAAAACCAAACAAAGAAAGAATACAAAAAGCAGCAGATTTTGTAGAAAATTTAAGTCCAATAATAGTAGCAGGATTTGAATTTCTTCCAGAATTTAAGCTGACATTAAAGCATTTGGAAGAGATGAAATTAAATATTGTATCTGGTGCTGCAATAATTGGAGAAGGATATAGAGAAAAAGAACTTAATTGTGAATATCGGATAGAGAGAATAAAAGGAGTAATTCATTTTTTAGAAGCTTATAAGGAATCAGAAAATACAATTAAGGAAATTGAGAAATTAGGGAATCACGCAGCATCTATGACTAAACTATTTGGGGTGTGAACAATGAAATTAAAAAACATATCAGGGAAGGAAATCAATGTGAATGGCCAGCCGGTAACTCCAGATACTATCTTTGAGTTTGAGGAGAGCTAGGAGATAAAGAATTTGATAAAGAATAAATATCTTGAGGAAATTAAGGAAGAGAAATGAAACCAAAGAATATAGCAAACTGGATTTTAAGTGAAGAGGAAGGAAAAAAACCTAATATAGAAAGGCTGGCAGAAGTTATGGAATTGAAAGACTTAATTAAACTTAGAAAGATACTTGAGGACCAGGAAATAATCAAGGAAAGGATGGAGAAGAGGGCTGTGGGATGAAAGCACTAAATTTTTCAGTTAAGGAGATATTGCCAAGTTTGTTAAACAAGAGCAAGACTCAGACTATCAGACCTGCTTGGAAAGATATTGACTTACAAAAGGAAATAGGAGTATTTAGAAAACAATTCATTGAAAAAAATGTTGAAGAGCCTAAAATAATTAAGATGAGTGTTAATACAAGAAATGCTTTATATTCTGAAAGTATGAAAAAAATAAAAGGTTGGGGTTCTGGAGCGAATCAAAAAACAATTTATGGTATGCAAATTATAGATAAACCAAATATTTTAGGATTTATATTACATAGCTTAAAACATCAAGAACAATATTTTATAGAACCTAAAAAACCACCTTGTTTCAAAGTCGGAGAAGAAGTTGAAATAAAATGGAAGAAAGAAAGTAAGTATGAAAGTTTCTGTAGGAGATGTGGTGGTGAGAACTTAATAATGTCTGTTCCAGCACTTAAATGTTACTTATGTGAAGATTGTAAATATAGGATGGAATATCCTTTCAACAAACATCTTGGAACAGCAGAAATTACAGAAGTGTTTAAGATTGAGATGAGTAAAACTATGTCAGGATACCATTTAACAGATTGGCAAAAAGGAGTATGTTCTCATCATGGAACTATGTCTTATTGTGAAGATTTAGCAAAAAGAGATGGCTTTAGCTCAGCAGAGCAGATGTTCAAAACTTTAGACAAGATGTATGATTTAAGCCAGCCTAAACAGTTTTATGTCTATAGGTGGGGTTGGTTAAAATGATATCTAACAAAATAAATACAAAGATAGCCGGAATTTCCTTTGAAGGAAGGCAGAGAACTGTAGACTTATTGGAATTAAATGAAGAATTAATACTGGAGAGAGAGAAAGACAATATGTATGACAAAAATGCTATAAAGATACTGAACAAGAAAAGAATAATAATAGGGTACATAAACAAAGTGTTAGCTGGAGATATGGCAAAGGCAATAGATGATGGAGCAGAATATAGTTGCAGAGTTACACAGATAACAGGATCCATACAGGCAACAAAAGGAGTTAATTTAGAAATAGAGAGGAAGCCGGTAAGTTCTGAGGATGCTGATAAAAAATATAATATCAAGCCGTTAAAGGTGGAGGCAGTTTAAATGGATATTCCTGTAAAAGAACCTAAGATAAAAGATGTGCCTACAGAAGAGCAGATACAGAAGGAGACCAAAATACCTACAAAGGATATAATAATAGCAAGGTTAGAAGCTTTGCCGGATGCTATAAAAGACAATGAGATAGCGCAGATGAGGATGGATGATGATATACTTGCTTTGGAGACAGAAAGAAAGATCATAGAGAACAGGATAAATATGCTGATAGCTACGCAGAAGGATGGGGAAGACAAGTTGGTATACAGAAACGAAATGGCCCGGGATGCAGCTGTTGCCGGAAGACTCAAGAAAGATTTAGAATACAATGGAATAAAGGAGAAGATAAGCATAAAATCTAAAGAATTGAAGGAGCAGAAGATAGGGTATTTCTTTTTAGATAGAAAGTTCAAGGCAGCAAGAACAATAGCAAAGATGATGGAGGTTAAGAATGACTTTTAAAAAAGATTTTCCAAGTTTGAAAGGGAAAGTTAGTACAGTTAGGCAGATAGTTAATCAAGAGATTACTAATATTGTAGGAGGAACAGGTGGTGGTTATAAAGATAGACATAAGTTTTTTAAATCTAAAGATTTCCAAAAAGTAGAATTTATATTAGTACATTCAGTCCAAAAACATTGTCTTGACAAAGCATATACCTATAGAATATCTGAAGAAGAAATGCACGAATTGATTTGTAAAGGTATAGTAACCACAAAAAAAGGATTAAAATTAAATGCTACTTATGAATTTGATTGGGATAAACAGTTATCGAGATTAAAATTTATAAAACAAGAACATATTTTATTGGAAGATTATAAGCAAAAAGTCAAGGAAGTTATTGAAACACATTCAAAAATAATTAATTCAAACAAATTTTCACCATTTGGTCTTGTTGCTATTAATAGTCTTTTGGACAAGATAAAAAAAGAATTGGGATTGAAATGAACCTAAAAATAATATTCGAAAAGATAAAAGAATTAGTAAATGAAGGAACTTTGATTTTTGACAATGAAAGTCTGAAATTAATTGAGATGGATCCTGCGAATGTTGCTGAAGTGATATTGGAATACAAGATCAAGTCAAAGCTGAAAGGTAAGTATTTCATTAATATAAGAAATTTTGCTATCATATTGAACAGGTTCAAAGAGGATCCTGAGTTTGATGTTCAGGATGGTTATTTAGTAATCAAAGAAGGAGATAGTGTTTTTAAAATTAAAATAATAGAGAGAGTAGATAAAGAATTCAAGGTTCCGAAATTAGATTACAAAGAAAATGAATTCTTTATAGATGCCAGGAGATTCCATAAGATAGTTGAAGATGCGGATAATATTTCAGAAAATATATATTTTACAAAAGAAGGATTTTTAGCAGAGGAAGATTTATCTAAGTATGATTGCAAGTTTCCAATGGTTGATAAGGCAAAGTACTCATTGGAATATTTAAGGAAGATGACTTTTGAATACTTGCAGAGTAATATGAAGATAGAATATAAGAAGGATTATGTTCTAAGATTGACATACTGGAGAAAAGATAAGTATAGGCTGGAGTTTTTATTGGCTCCGAGGGTTGATGAGTAAAATGAGAGAAATAAAATTCAGAGCTTGGGAAATTCCAAGTAAGAAGATGGTTTACTTTCCTAAACTTGGAGTTATGAAAGACATTGATACTGGAAGTGATGATTTAATGCTTGGAGTTATTGAACATTTAAGCGGATATGAAGGAATCAATTATTTTTTACATAAAGAAGATACAGAACTTATGCAATACACAGGCTTAAAAGACAAAAACAACAAAGAGATTTATGAAGAAGATATTATGAAGTGGGGAAAAAAGATATTTGTAGTTAAATGGAGTAAAACAAGTGCATATTTTGAAGGTAGGTATATTGATGTTGGTTATGATTTATTGTGTAATTGTAGCAGAGGTGGAGAAATCATAGGCAACATCTATAAAAATCCAGAGTTGTTAAAAAACAAATAAAGGAGGACTGATAAGAATGGAAAAAACAAAAAGAGAAATAGTTGTGGATGCATTTAGTAAAGAAACTTACGGAATTAAGTCTAAGGAAGTATGGTATAATCCGATTGAAGAAGTTAAAGAAAGTATGAAATCTATACTTTCTCAGTTAAGTGTTGGAGATACAATAGAATTGACTGGGGATTTTCAGCAGAGAAAATATACCCAAATAGTAATTAAGAAAAAATCAGAGAAAAAGTCAGGAAATTGGCAGGATGATATAGTTAAGTTTGAGGATCTTCTTGCAGATGCACATAGTAAATTTCCATTTTTATCAATAAAGACAGAAAAAATAGAAATTAATCTAAAGGAAAAATATGCTTTATTTAAAGCAACAGCATGGGTAAATGAAGGTGTGCAAAATCAACATTTTCAAGCACATGGAGATGCAACAGCGGATAACATTGGGACTGATTATGTGAAACCTCATTTTATTAGGCTTGCGGAAACAAGGGCAGTTGTTAGAGCTTTAAAATTATTGACAAACAATGCTAAATGCTCAGAAGAAGAAACAAAAGAAGGAAAAGATTCATTAGAAGAGAAATAACGATGTCAACAGGACAGGCAAGCTCAAGAAGACATTATCTGGAAAGGTATGATTTCCGGAAGGAAAACAATTTATGCGTTCGGTGTGGATTGAAAGAACCGGTAAAAGGCAAGGTTAGATGCCAGGATTGTCTTGATAAAAATAAGAATTATGATGTGAACAGGAGGGCAAAGAAATGCAGATATTTCACACAGAATGGATTGATAAGGAAAGAACAGAGCATCATATTACCATCGATGTAAATCTGTGGGTAATAGGATCATTTGTTGCAGGGGCCTTGATTGGAAAATATTATTTGTGAGGTGTTGAAATTGTTAAAAATATTCAGATGGTTAAGTGATGTTATTTATAGATATAAGGAAGCAGTTGAGAAAGATAGAAAAGCAAATAAAAAAACTATTGATGATAAATTAAATAAATATATCAAAAATAACCCTCCTACAGGGATGATAACTATGAAGGATTATCAAAAAAAACAAGGAGGTGAAAAAAAAGTGACAAAAAAAGAATATAATATAAAGACTACAGTAGCAGAAGTAAGCAAAAGCGAAATAATGCTGGAGTTTGGAAGAACCCAGGGTAGTCTATGGATCAGTGGAACAGGGCTTGCAGCAAGGAAACTGAAGCTGAAGAAAGGGGACAAAGTGTCAGTGACCATAAAGAACCAGGGGAAGTAATTTGGAGGCATAGAAAAACTGGAGAGTCCAGGGGTGGTGACTCTCTTTTATATTAAAAATGGAACTAACAAAATTGCAGATGTTCAGGGAATTGGCAGAGGTAGGATTTAAGGCTAAATCTACAATAAATAATTATCAAAGGTATATAATTGATTTCACCAATAGATATGGTAAGCATCCAAAACAGGAATGCATACTCAAATACCTTTATTATCTAAAGACAGAAAATCATCTTGGAAAATCTTCTATAAACACAGCAAAATTCGCATTGAAATATTACTACGAAGAAGTATTGCAGGAAATGATTACAGAGAAAATACCTATGATTCCAAGACCTAAAAGTGTTCCAAAGCCAGTCCACCAATCAATAATAAAAAAGATCCTTGATGTTGCAGAAAATGAAAAGCACAAATTACTGATAGAAGTTGGATACGATACAGGATTAAGACCTTTTGAAACTGTCAAGCTTGAATGGCAATGGATTGATTTGGAAAATAAACAGGGATTTATTAATGGAGGGAAATTTGACAAAGACAGACCAATTTATTTTTCAGAAATAGTTACACAGCATTTATTACAATGGAAAGAAGAAAAATATAAAGGGGTAAGGAACGGAGACAGAAAATATATTTTCTTTAGTGAAGCAAGACTAGATTATCATATCTGCCCAAAGACTTTCCTAAATGTAGTTAAGAAACTATCAAAAAAGGCAGGGATAGATTTAATAATGTACCCATATCGGTTGAGGCATTCTTTTGCCACACATTTAGGGGAAGCAGGAGAACCAACAGAGAAAATACAACCAAGAATGGGGCATAACAGCATTAAGACAACATTAGGATATGAAAAAGTGAAAAGACCAGAAGGAGAAATAAAATCTCCAATGGATAATCCTATTTTCAATGAAAAACAAGAAGGTAGTGTCCAATAACTACTAATTCCACGACATAATGAGGTCAAAGATGAAAAGATGTAATTATTGTAAAAAAAGAATATTTTTGTTTCCTATAACTCCGCAAGGTAGAGATACTAAATATCATAATAAATGTTTTGATGAATATAGTGGGAAAATGTTAGATATTGCTATGATGAGGGCTATAAAAACTGGTAAGGGTATGCTTATACCAATATAGTCATTACGTCGTGGAATTATCGCAAAATTCAATGCTCACAATCAATAACGAAATAAAACATTCGCACTAAAATTTGTGCTTTACATTATCAGCAATCGTTAAACTAAAATGATGAAAAAAATACCAAACGGAAAACATCAAGAATGTCAGAAATGTGGAGCAATTTGGCATAGTTTTTTTGATAATAAATGTATATGGTGTAATTCAAAAGATATTAAACTTATTAGCGACAGCCGATAATAGCCGTTTCAAGAAAGACGGAAAATCAATTTAAAATACAGCCGTCAATCTGAAAACGGCATACATTAGGCAAAATGGACAGAAAATTTATTACACATAAAATAAAGGAATTGAAAGAGAAAAGGCTTAAACAATTAGGTAGAACTTTGCTTAAGGATATTAAGAAAGTTAAAGATAAAAAGAGATTACACGAAAGGTTAAAAGGTAGAATGAAAGAAACAAGATACTTTGCAAAGTTCCTAAACAATTATTTTAACACAACTCAAGATTTTAAGTCCACTTTGCCTAATTCACGTAAAATAACAGATAAAAAGTTTATGACGGAAAGTTAGTTTTATCCGTCATTTGTACTTCATATTCAACAAAATGAAAATATACTGCAAGGATTGCAAGAGAAATATAGTGCCAAAGGGAATCAACCCATACTTACTAATTATAGTAGCAATATTATCTCCTATGATCATACCGATAGCAGGAATGATTGTGACAATAATATGCATAGTATTAATAATTAAAGGAAGAAGATGCCCTATATGCAATGGAAAAGATTTTAAAGAAACAAAAAAATGATAAATAAAAAGACTGCAGAAGAAATAAAGGAGCAGATTTATACTGTCAGGAAAGAATTGTATAATTTGCTTGAGAAATTAAAAATATTGGAGAAGGATTTAGATAACGAATAATGTCCGCGTATGGACAGAAGAACAAAAAGAGGAGCATGCAAGAAAATTGAGACAGATACAGGAATTCAATACCATTGAGAGAACAGAAAGAGAGCAGGAATACGAGCTGATAAGGGCAAGGGAAACAGAGTATATGGTGAGGCATTTCAAGTCCTTGGAAAATCAGCAGGAAATTATAGAATATGTTTTTGGATGCGGAAATATGTCAGTGCCGGACAATGATCTGTGCGAAATATGTGAGATGGTTTATAGTGCATATATAATGCAACAAATGAACAGAGGTGCTAAAATGGGAGATGATGAAACTAAGCCGGAAGATGCAGAGAAGAAAGAAGATAAGCCTGAGGAAGAGCCAAAGGAAGAAAAGAAGGAGGAAACTCCTGCTGAAGATAAGCCTGCTGAATAAGTTTTTTATTTGCGCTGATGTGCTGATGAACTAAACAGCCAAATCGTAGAGAGCAAGCAGTTTTTCAAACTCGAAAGAGTCCATCTGACTTGAATATGCGTCAAAGCTGGGTGAACATTAGTACTACTGAGCAGCGCGATTTTTCTTTTTCCCAAAAGTTTAAATAGAAGTTCCATAATTAGTTCTAATTGGATTTATAGAAGTATTCAGGAGGACAGAAAATTGGAAGAAGAAAACGAGGATAATTATACAGTATTTATAGGAAAGAAGCCAAACAGTAGATACTTATTCTCTGTAGAAGGGCAGGCAAGGATATACAATAAGGTCAAGATAAAGGCTAGAGGCCATCTTATAAGCAAGGCAGCAGATATTTCTCAATTAGCTTTAAATTTTCTCAAGGATTGGGAGATCAAGGATATACAGATAACTACTGTGGTGATGCCTTATAATCCTGAAGGAGAGCAATTGGCAGAGCCAAAAAAGGATCCTGAGAAGGTGAGCGTTATAGATATTGAGCTTGGGAAGAAAGATGGTATATAGGGGAAGCAGTGGAAGGTTTGGATCTGTTGATGATATGTTTAAGGTTAAGAAGTTTGTCAGAAAAAATTTCAAGCCGGAAGATCCTATTCCGGATAAGAGCAAGAACAGGGTAATAGAATCATTGGCCAGGAGCATTAGGAGAACTCCTCCGCTTCTTAGGGGGCAATGTCAGCTCTGCGAGACAATGGCAGACAAGTTAGTGCCAATACCTATGAATGTATGTAGCGGATGCGTAAAAAGGTTCATAAAGAAGTCAGAGAATATAAGATTTTTGAAATTTGAATTTGGTGAATTTTACTGTGACTGGTGCTTAGGAAAAGGTTTTAAGAAGTTTTATATAAATCCATATATAGATAAGAAATGCATGGATAAGCTAGGGAGGAAGCATGTGACCGGAGCATATGGTCTGAATGAGAAGATAAAGAGGGCCAAGCAGAGAAAAATGGATATTATAAGGCAAAGCTTATAAAAGATAAAATCAAGGAGGGATATACCATGGAAGAAGAACAGAAATCATTGCCAATACCTTGCCCTAAATGCGGGGAAAAAACAGATACAACAATAGGGGGATGGAAGAAGCATATCCAGGATAAGCATCCTGAAATTGATAGGTTAAGGATCGGAGATGAGGTAATAGAGCTGAAAGATGGAAAAAGAGGTAAAGACAAAGATAATGATGCAGCTGATGGAGTCAGTTGATAATATCTTAGATTGGATGGAGAAGATTAAGAATAGTTTCAGCAGGTATGTTTCTAATATGGATGGCTGGGTTAAGGAGATAAATAAAAAAATAAGTGAATTTAAGTATGTTAAGGAGAATGTAGAGGAGAATAATGACAACATCCAGCACAACTACAACCTAATATATGAATTAAAAGACCAGATAGAAGAACTGAAGCAGGAGATAAACGCATTAAAGCTTATTCAGATAATAAGTCTGAAGAAGGAGAGAGAATTTGTTAGAAAAAGAATAGAAAAAAAGGATCTAAAATATTAGAGGAGGACAGGAAATTGAAAGCATTAAGCGTAAAGGAGCCATGGATATCAAGAATAAGGGATGAAGATAAAACAATAGAAACAAGGACATGGCAAACCAATTATAGAGGAGATTTAATTTTGGTTGGCAGCAGGGAGCCGGAAGGAAAATACTCTGGAAAGATATGTGTTAAAGTAAATGTTATTGACTGCAGGCCGATGACTAAAGAGGATGAAGAAGCAGCCAAAGTAGAATTTGAACAAGGATTATTCTCATGGGTTTTAAAGGACAAAGTCAAACTAATGCCTGTAAATCAAAAAGGATCTCAGGGATTTTTTAATGTTGATGATAAGTTATTAATACCCTTAGATGGATATAATGAAAAAGAGAAAAAAATGGAGGCAAAACAAATGATACAAAAAAAAGATCTTGAAGGAAAAAAATACAAGGTAGAGTACATAAAGACAAATGAACTATTGCCTTTTGAGAAGAATCCAAAGAAGCATCCAGAGAAGCAGATAGAAAAGCTACAGAAGTCAATGGCAGAGTTTGGATGGACTAATCCTATTTTGGCAATTAAGCATGAAGAAAAGAACTTAGTAATAGCCGGCCATGCAAGATTAGAGGCAGCCAGAAAGCTAAACCTGGAAAATATTCCGGTTATCTTTCTTGACATACCTTATGAGAAGGCAATAGTGTATAACATAGCTGATAACAAAATAGCAGAATTGGCTGAGTGGGATAATGCTTTATTAAAGGATATAATAATGGAATTTAAGGATGATGAAGAATTGCTTAATTCTATTGGTTTTGAAGAGGATGAGATAAATTCTTTATTAGGGGAAGATACGCAAGCAGGGGATGAAGGGGATTTTAATGCCCAACAAGCCTTGGAAAAGCCTAAGTTCGATATAAAGGAAGGGGAAGTCTTTCAAATAGGGAATAACTTTCTTTTTTGCGGAGATTCAACAAATAATAAAAATGTAGATAAATTATTGAATGGGAAAAGTCCTGATTTGTTACTAACAGATCCCCCTTATGGAGTAAGAATAATGAGGCAAGGAGATCATGGAGATACTTCTAAATTCAAAGAAAATACAGTGAAATCAAATAAATATCTAGAAATTGAAGGTGATGATAAGCCATTTGATCCTACATTCTTATTAAGTTATGGAAAAAATCAAATTGTCTTTGGAGCTAATTATTTCTCTGATAAATTGCCACAATCAAACTGCTGGATAGTTTGGTTAAAACAGGATCCTAAATGGCAGGAATCAAATTATGTACCTTTTGAATTAGCATGGACTTCTTATAAATCCCGGCCGGAATTATATAATGTACTTTGGAAAGGTATAATCCGGGAAGGAAAGTTAGAGAAAGACTGGCATGGAAGGAATAAAGGAAGACTGCATCCAACCCAGAAGCCTATTGAATTGTTTATGCAGATACTTCAAAAAAGAAAAGAAGATAAGATAATTTTGGACTTATTCGGAGGATCTGGCTCTACATTAATAGCTTGCGAACAACTAAAGAGAAACTGCTATATGATGGAAATAGATCCAAGATATTGTAGCGTAATTTTAGAACGCTTTATTAACTACAGAAAGCATTATGATGATGTCTTTAGATTGAATGAAGATGGAAGCAAAACGCCTGTAAAGGAGTTGGAGAATGAAGAAGGGAAATGAAAGTATTAATAGCTTGTGAGGAGTCAGGAATTGTAAGAGAATCATTTAAGAAATTAGGACATGATGCTTGGAGTTGTGATTTATTAGATACTGCTATTCCTGGAAATCATATCAAAGCAGATATAATAGATGTTCTTTATAAGGATGATATTTTCTTTAAAGGTGTTCCTAAAAGTTGGGATTTAATGATAGCCTTTCCACCATGCACTCATTTGGCTGTATCAGGAGCAAGATGGTTTAAATATAAAGGAGTAGAACAGCATAATGCTTTAAGCTTTGTCAAAAGTTTAATGGATGCTCCTGTTAATAAGATATGTATTGAGAATCCTATTAGTATTATTTCAACTAAAATAAGAAAGCCCGACCAAATAATTCAGCCTTATATGTTTGGACATGGTGAAACTAAAAGAACTTGTTTATGGTTAAAGAATTTGCCTTTGTTAAAACCTACAAATATGGTAAGTGGAAGAGAAGCAAGAATACATAAAATGCAGCCATCTAAAGATAGAGCTAAATTAAGAAGTAGAACTTATCTAGGAATAGCAAAAGCTATGGCTGAACAATGGGGAAATGATGGAGATAAACAAAATCCACAACATTGATGCCCGGCAGGGAATAAAGAAGCTACCCAATGATTTTATAGATTGCAGCATGAGCAGCCCTCCGTATTGGGCTTTGCGTGACTATGGCATAGAACCGCAGATTTGGGATGGTGATATTAATTGTGAGCATAGTTGGGGTACTGAAAGGAAAAAAGAATTAAATTTAGTTACAGGAGCAAATTCCCAATGTGATAGGCCTTGGCGTGAACAGGCGAGTTCAGAAGATGTATCACAAGGACAATTCTGCCAAAAATGTTCCGCTTGGAAAGGCTCTTTAGGCTTAGAACCAACATCTGATTTATTTATAAAACATCTCTGCAATATCTATGATGAAGTAAAAAGAGTTCTGAAACCATCTGGAACTTGCTGGGTTAATTTAGGAGATACTTATGGTGGAATGGGACATAGTGATTGGAGTGGTAATGATTCTTGGAATACAAAGAAATTAGAATATAATAAGGATTTTAAATTAAAGAGAGATGTTCCAGATAAATCCCTAACCCTAATCCCCTTCCGCTTCGCAATAGAAATGATTAACAGAGGATGGATATTGAGAAACACAATCATCTGGCATAAGCCAAACTGCATGCCCTCGTCAGCAAAAGACAGATTCACAGTAGATTTTGAATATTTGTTTTTCTTTGTAAAGAGTAAGAAGTATTTTTTTGAGGCACAGTATGAACCACATAAAGAAATAGATGCAAGAACAGAGAAAGGATTAAGTAGGATACATTATAATGGAAAAGGGAATCCTGAAGAAAGGAATTTTAGTGGAGATGCTAATTGGTTAGGACAGAATCCACTCGGCAGAAACAAACGAACAGTATGGAGTGTCCCTTATTCAGTCCAACCAAGGGGAAAACCTTTTGTAGATTACAGAAACCTACCAAACTTAGACGAATTCTCTATTTTCTTAAATAAGGCAAGAAAGAGTTACAAATCAAATAAAACTATTGATGAAGTTGAAGAATATTTTGGAAATCAAGCTCCGCATCATTGGTTCAATGCAGAGAGTTTTCCAAGTAAAGCAGATTATATAAAATTAAAAGAACTATTGGGATTTGATGACAGGTATGACAAGCAATTAACAGAAGAATTTACAAAATCATCAGAAAAACAAGACTATCCACAAGGTCGTAATAAGCGAACAACATGGAGTATTTGCCCACAACCATTTCCAGAAGCTCACTTTGCAGTCTATCCAGAAGCTTTATGTGAAACACCTATTAAATCAGGATGTCCTGAGTTCGTATGCAAGAAGTGTGGAAAGGCAAGGGAGAAGATTTATGATAAAGAACTACCACCAAAAGAAGTATTAACAAAAACAAGAGAAAAATCTGATAAGATGATAAATGTGATAAACAAAGATGGTGAAGCAGTAGGTTCTGGACAAAAGTATCAGAACTGGAAAAATGAAAACCCACCAAAATTCAAAGGCTACACCCAATGCTCCTGCAATTCAGGCTTTGAGGGTGGTATTGTATTAGATCCATTCATCGGAGCCGGTACAACTGCCTTAGTAGCTTTAAAACAAAACAAACGATTCATAGGCTTTGAAATCAACAAGCAATACATAGAGATAGCAAACAAGAGAATCAAACCATACTTAGAACAAAATAAACTATCATCAGAAAATATTGAAAAATGGAGTGAAGTATAAACTCCTATTTAAAAATACAGTATTTTTTCCAAGAAAATGGCCACAAAAGCAGGGATAAGGATAAGGAGAGAGAAGGTATATCAGTTAGTATTAAAGGGAGCTAACCAACAGGAAATATCCGAAAAATTAATTGTAACCGGAAAAACTATTAATACAGATGTCAAAGCCATAAAGAAGGAATTAGCCTCAAAATTAGACAAATGTGCAGAGAATATTTATGTAGAATTCGCAGAAAGGATGAAAATGAGGGTAAGGAGATATTGGAACATAATAGCAGAAAAAGAATCCCCATTGAAAGAAAGAATGAGGGCCTTAGAGAATCTTAGAGCAGAAGATGTAGAAGCTGTTAAAAGGGCCCAGATTATAGGATTGTTGCCGAAGATGTTACCAGGTGAAATGGGAGAAGGAACAAGCCAGATAAACAACCAGCAGGTAAATGTCTTCCAGATACTTATGAATATAAAGGATAAGGAGAAAAAGGAGGTTATTGATGTGAAAGATGTGCAGAAATAAAACAGAAGAAGTTTTAGTAAAAATTCTGGCTGACTTAAGCTGTAATGGAAAAGAGAAGTGGAAACTTGCTAAGATAGATGAATGTATTGCTTCAATTGTAGAAGCATTACAAAAATATGGAATTGATATGAGAGGAAGTTGTTGTGGACATGGAGAGGTTGATGGGACAATTCATTTGCAGGATGGAAGGAAATTAATTATTAAAGATGAAAAAGTGTAAGTTTTTCAAATGCAGGAAAAAGTTTGAACCAATTAGGAGTAATCACGAATATTGCTCACCAAAATGTGGAAGTTTAGGAAAACTTTATTGCAATAAATGTCATAGATGCGGAAGAATATGTGGGGGATATCTATGCCGGAAATGTCAAAAAACACCAAAGGGAATAAGGGTTGGAAATATGAGGAGAAATCATGGGAGTTGAAGGAACTGTAGAAAATGACTCAAGAAAACCAACAACTAATAACAGAGCAGATAGTGCAGCAGGCCTACGAGAGATTTCAGTATTTCAATAACAATATATTCCCATTGTCTTTTACAGGAAGAGAAGTATGGGTAGGTGGACCACATCTGGACAATTGGTGTAATATGTTTCAGGATTCAGATGATACATGTATTTTGGCTCCCAGAAAGCATACGAAGAGTAATGTTGCTTATTCTTATTTGATGTGGCTGCATTGGCAGTATTCAGATTCTAATCTTGAAGTTCTGTATCTTTCTTATACACAGCAGATGGCAGCTTACCATTTAAAGAATTACAAAGGCAGGATTCAGAATAATATATTTTTTAATAATATGAGAGATATGACTCCTGCAGAAGGGATAGCCAAATGGAAGTGGCCTAATGGAGCAAAGCATATAATAGAGCCGGAAGGAATTCTATCTTTTAAAAGAGGAAGACATCCGGATGTTGTTATTTTAGATGATGTGCTTGCGGATCCTACAACTATGCTGGATTTAGCGGTAATAAAGAAAATCAATCAGAGAGTAAAAGAAGAAGTATTATCACTTCCTAAAGAAGGGGGCCAGATAAAGATAATAGGTACTGCGCAAACTCCAGTAGATTTCTTTTTTGATATGAAGAAAAACCCTAAATTCAGTTGGGGAGCATTCCCTGCAGTATCTAATTGGAAGAAGAAAGAAGTTTTATGGCCACAAAAGTTTCCTTGGAAAAGATTGATGGATATAAGAAACTTTGAGATAGGAGAGAAAGGATTTCAAAAAGAATATATGATACAGCCAGTATGGAGTGCGGATTCATTCTTTAAGAGAGAGCAGATAGAGAAATGTGTTAATCCAAAACTAATGAATCAGCATGCACTTGAAACAAAGAATACTGTAGGATCTGGTTGGGATATAGGAAAACACTCACATCCTGCATATTTTACTATCTTCGAATTTATACCGATAGGAAAGGGGCTGGATATAGCAGTCCAGAGATACTTGGTATGGATGGACGGTTGGGAGTACCAGAAGCAGTTGGAGTTCATAAAGCCGTTGGTGCATAAGCTGAGGGTTGATTACTGCAACTTTGATAATACGCGCGGAGAGTTGGAAGGATTCTGGGAGAAGGGAGATATGGACAGATCCAAGTTCTTTCCGATTAATTTCAATACTAAGAGCAAGCATTCAATGTCCACAGAATTTGAGAAGAGAGTACTTCATAAAGTAGTAAATGAGGAAACTGGAAAAGAATATCATTCTCCATTAATAGAGTTAATAAACCATGAAAGAAGTATAAACCAGATTCTTGTTGTGACGAATGATTTGGATGCTGTTACAACACATGAAGGGCATGGTGATTCTTTTTGGGGAAATTCATTGGCGTTGCAAAAGACTCCGACTGGAGAGATGCATTTCCTTGAGGATCCAGAAAATGTGACCGGTCTTTTTTGAATAGAATAATTTATATATAAGTAAATCCAAAATAGATAAAAGGAGGGATTAGTATGAGGATATTTGGTTATGAAGTTTTAAAAGGGAAAGTCCATGACAAGCTGGGTAATGATCTGAATAAGGCATATGATAATGTAAAGGCTGGAAATCTCAGATCACAGATGGATTATCTTAAGATGCTCGGGGGGGATGAAGTCAGAATACCTTATTACCCTCTTCACGAGAGAACTTTGTTTGATTTAGCGGTTTATTCTGATACATTGAGAACAATACATATGCAGTTAAGGAAGGAGATATTCCGGCATGGTTATATTATTGATGAGAAGTTTGCCAAAAAATGCCAGGATTGCAATAAGGAATTCAAACATCCAACAGACAAATGTGACAAGTGCGGAAGTACGTTTTTAATAAATCCAGATATAACACAAAAGGAGAGATTGCTTGCTTTCATAAAAAGATGCAATGATAATGACCAGGATATACTGGATGTAAGTTCTGAAGTGAATGATGATCTGGAGACTGCGGATGACGGATATATGCTGTTGGTTAAGGATTATTATTCTGATAAGGTGACTGGAGAAGTAGAACAGTCAATTCCAGTAGAATTGCTGAGAGTGCATCCTATGAACATAAGGATTATAGCGGACAGGACCGGAAGGCCTGGCAGGGATTCAGAAGGCAAGCCTGTAATGACGTGCATAGATCATAGAGATAAATTTTATCAAAGTGGAACAGAATGCCCTATTTGTGACAGGAAGCTGATGCCGGCGCATTTCAGGGGAGAAGCTTATGCGGATAAATATATCTATTACATCCAGGGAGAAGTATATCATAAGAGCAAATACAAGCCTTCTTTGACTTATGGATTCCCTCCGATTTTGGCAGTGTGGTTAAAAGTCACTACTTTGATGTCTCAGGATTCATATATAAATAAGTATTACACAAAGCAGAGGCCACCCAGGGGAATGCTGTTTATGAATACTCCGAATATGGAGTCAATAAAAAAGGCTTGGTCTTGGATGCTTGATCAGTTTAAGCAGAATCCACATATGATTCCTCCGATAGCGATAGAAAATCCTCAGGGAAAGAATTCAGGAAAACTTGTGGAATTTATTGACTTTATGAAATCACCGGAAGAGATGCAGTTCATAGAGATGAGGAATGAATTTAGGAGAACTATTGGAGCTGTTTATGGAGTAATGCCGTTATTCCAGGCAGATACTTCTGTAAGTGGTGGATTGAATAATGAGGGACTGCAGATTACTGTAACAAACAGGGCTATACAGGATGGCCAGGGAATATTCAATGATGGATTTTATCCATGGCTATTAGAGCAGTTGGAGATAACAGACTATAATTTAACTCTTGAGCCAAGCGAAGAAAAGGATGAAATGGCAGAAGTGCAGTTAAAGACTGCTAAAGCAGGTTATGCGAGACTGATGCAGGCAATGGGATATGAGATAACTTTTAATGAGGATGAGGAATTTGAATTTGAGCCTACAGAAACTCCTGTGCAGCCACCACAACAGGGAATGGGTGATGCTGGAGGATTAGGGGGAATGGGAGGTATTGGTCAGATAGGAGGTAAGCCATCAATGCCTGCAGCACAGCCCAAGCTGCCAGGATTGTCATCATCTCAGGGATTTGGCGGTGAGCCAGAAAGTGTTAGGATGAACAAAATGGACACAGCAATTAAGAAATTAGAAAGAAAAATCAAAGTTAGGAGGGTGGGCTTTGAGGAGCAGGCATAGGAAAAATGGGATATGTAAGGATATCCATAGGAAAGATAGAAGTTAATGAGACAGAAGAACAAAGGATAGTAACCGATAAGATTTCTGGGGAGATTGAGAAGGTAATTATAAAATACAATGATGATTGTTCTGAAGATGTAAGAGTAAGGATATTTACTTCTGATGGTGAGAAAATAATTGATGTTTCCGGAAATAAAAATAGTATTTATTATCCGAGAAATTGGGATGCTATGAATCATAAATATATTGGAGCAAATGTGATGTCTGAATTTGTGACTCCTACAACAGAGAAATTTGTTGAAGATGGAAATATGTTAATCTTAGTCGAGGGAGAAGGAATTGATGATGTAATTGACAATATAGAGATAATGATAAATGGTATAATCACTAAGCCAGAAACTGAGATAAATAATGAGGAGAAAGCAAATGACATAATTAATAAGTCGATGGTTTATAAGGCAGATGCTACTGTGACTTCTAATACTCCAGGAGTGTTTAGTCCGGTGCATGGAAGAAGGCGCAGGATGAGAAAATATATGCAGAAAGTCCTGAATGATACAATGGTAATGGAAAAAACCAATATAAGTATTGAGAAGAAGGAAGAAGGAACCAAGGAAATGTCGGAGTTCATAACTGATTCTGTTTATGATAGAAAATTTGAGGGTTTGAGCAAGAGGATTTCTGACAGGATAAAGGATTATTTAGTAAGATCATTGCAGAAGGGATATCCATTGGAGAAGATTAGAGATTATATAGTCCGGCAGGGTAGAGGAGAAATAAGCATGATGCATGCAGAAACTATTGCAAGAACAGAAGTGCAGGCATTGCAGAATTCTGTTAGGGAATGGTCGTATAAAAAATTGGATCCTAAGAAAGAGTTTAAATTCAAATGGATTGGACCTACTGATGATCGTACAACAACAGTTTGTAAAAATATAAAAGATAAAACAATAAATGGAGTATTATTAGATGAACTTAGAAAAATTGTAAAAGAAGAATCAATTAAAGGAGGTTTTGATGGGAGTAGGGAATGGACACCCCATTATTCCTGTAGACATACATTTTTACGCCATTTTGATTAATGTAGGACAACTTTTATAAAGGGCAAAGTATTTCTAATATATATGGAAGTAAAATGTTCTAATTGTGGGAAAATAATAGATAAAGATAAATATAGGATTGAACATTATAAAAACTTATTCTGTGATAAGAAATGTAAAGCAGAATGGCAATCAAGAATACCCCCAGAATTGCATCCACATTATAAACATGGGTTATCTTCAGGTTCTAAATTTGTTTGTGTAAATTGTAAAAAGAATGGAGTTAGAAAACATTTCAAACAAAAATATTGTTCAGTATCTTGTCAAATGAATTATGAATATAAGACAGGGACCAGAGATAAATTTAAGATAACAAAAAAAGCAAATGATGCTGTAAGAAAAAACGGACAACCAAAATTAAAAGGAAAACCTACTGCTATGAAAGGAAAAACTAAAGCAAATGGATTATATAATAAATCATGGGGGTTCCAAAAAGGTAATGAGAATATTGTTAATAAATATCCAGAGAAACATCCCAATTATATCTTAGCACAAAAGGGACATAGAACTATGCCAGAGAAAATTATGGAAAAATTATTGATTGAAAAGAATATTGAATATATCTACAACCAAAGAATAGGAAAATATTGGGTAGATTTCTTATTGATTAAAAATAATTTGATATTAGAAGTTGATGGTCATCATTGGCATCAAAAAGATAATCCAGAAAGAGATAATTATCTTAAATCACGAGGTTATGATATCTTACATTGGAGAGTAACAAAATATAGTAAATTACAATTAGAAAATTCTGCTAAGGAATTCATCAAAAAGATTAAATAGGAGTTCTGATATAGGAAGATATAAGATGCCCAAAATTCCTTTTCCTGTTGACGGAATTGTAACTGATGTCCAGGGCAGTGTTATTGAGAATGTTACAATAGAAATTCATAACCTTAGGAATGGAAAATTTATCAAAGTAGAAAATGCAACAGATTCCAACGGAGTTTATATTATTGATCTGGAGAATTATTCAGATTTTAGTTATACCAAACCTGAGAGGGTAATAATTAGAGCCTACAGGTCAGGAAGGATATTTAAGTTCGGAGAGAGGCATGCGATAATAGAGGAGGATACATTAGAGAATCAGGACATTACTTTGTTTGCTGAGAACCCTAAAACAGCGCAGGATTTTAGAGATGATTTAGAATTAAATATTAATGAGCATCATCCGACCGGTAATGCTAAGAAAACAATATCTGTGGACAGAGAGGGAAATCCAACTATTACTGTAGCTATAGAAGGGCAGTGGGATTTTCAAGATGGAAATTTTCCGATATATATTGGAGAAGCTCAACCAGGAACAAAAGATGGGGATCCCGGATGGAGAATAAAAAAGAGAACATACTTAAATAATAAATTTGTTAAATCAAGATATGCAGATAAAGGGAGGTTCACTCAGAAATGGAGCGCAAGGACAAGTCTTACTTATGGACCTTAATTTTATCAGCAATGATATTATTAATTCCAGGAGTACATTCTCAGACGATAAGTTATGGCCAGTATAATGATCCTTATTCTACTGTGGATTATGTTCTTGATTTAGATCAGACAGGTTTTAACTTAACAGCAGATAATTTCAAAGGAAACTTTATAGGAGGAACAGTGAATGCAACTGGTGGACAGTTCTCTCATAATTTAACTGTATTAGGAAATATAAATGCAACAGGAAATGTAACAGGAGAGAATATTCTTATAAATGGAACTTCGGTATTTAATTTTACTAGATTATTCATAGACCAAGCAGAAATAGAAATAGGTAATATTGGTATATTTACAGGTTTAAAAAAAGCAGTTGTTTTTGATAATTTAATTGAACATGAAGCAGGAGATATATCTTTTGCCTTTCTTGATGAAGAAGCTGGTAAAGTATTGCATACTAAACAAGTGGGTATTCCAGACGGAGCAAGTTATAATAGAAACTCTCAAATAATTTCATCAGATTTTGGATTAACAAATGCAACTAAACTTTCAAGATGTTTTCCCATGGCAGCACAGATGGGAATAGATATGGATGGAGTTGGATGTAATTCTTCTTCTTTAGGTTCATCTCTTCTTATAGAAGGAAGTATAAGGTTAGGTCATAAATTAGCTATAGGTGGTGGTAACAAAACAAGTTATGGAATAATTCATCAGGGCTTTGCAGATTTTAATATGGAAGGAAGTAATTTTAATATATTTAATGGAAGTCTGCATGATTTTACTCCAAGAATAGAAGAAATTGGAATTGCTATAGGGGGACTTGTTGAAATAATAGATGAGGATTTTGAGGATGATTCTATTAGCCCATTTCAAAAAAGAGAGCAAGTAGGTTCAGATGAGGATAATTGGGATATTGATATGGACCCAGCTTTTTGTTTTGATGGAATCTGTGCAAGAGCAAGAGGAGGAGACAGCAGGCAACCAAGAATAATGGAACACAATGTTTCAACTGTAGACAGAAATCAGCTAAATATCTCTTTTTGGATTGGAGCAAAAAATATAGATACAATAGATAATCTTTCAGTAGTTATTATTGATGGGGCAAACAGCATTATGGTTTATAACTTTACAGGAACTTCAGCTGGAAGCAATAACCTTATTTCTCCACCTGAATTTGTCACAGCATTGATTCCTTCAAGTTTTGATGATTTAAGCAAAGTATCAATTAGGTTTAATATGAGTGCAAATGTGGGAGGAACAGGAGGAAGTAGAGAAGAGTTTTGGGTGGATAATGTATTTATGGTTGGAACTGCTACAGATTCTACAAGACAAAACGTAACAAGAAGAGATACAGAAATCTTATTGGGAAATGGAAATCAAAGAATTTTTTGGAATGGTTCAAGCAAAGTCTTAGAACTTCCACCAAATGCTTCAATAATCTCGCAGAGTTTTGTTGATTTAATAATCTCAGGAACTTTGACTTTAGGAAGTAAAGTAATTTCAAATTTTGATGAGATAGTTAATGGTTATCAAAATGCAACATCTGCTTGGAATAGAGAAAACAATGTTTCCAATAACACAATAGATAGGGATAAATTTGATAATAGAACTATTTTAAGAAATGGAAGCAATGCTTTTTTAAATACTCTTGAATATGCAAATGGTCCAGTCCCTTGCGGTGTAAATGGTTCAGGAATGGTTTATACTAATGGAACTACAAGCATCTGCACAACAGAATTAGGCTATTTATTTAGAACAGGAAGTTCAGATGTTACTCTTCCTTCTGGAAATTTAGGTATTGGAACAGCAAGCCCCTCAGAAACATTAACAGTAGTCGGAACTGCCAATGTAACTGATACTTTTTATGTATCAGGACTTAAAGGAATAGATTATGCACCGGGTTCTGATATTAACTTTGATATTATGACCCTAGCAGTAGGCGGAACACCAAGACTATATTGGGATGAAACACAAAATACATTCCACTTTACAAAAGGAATCCACGCAGATTTATTCTCTTTTTTCACACAAGGATTAAGAGTTAATGCGGATGATACTTCTATACAAATGGGAGCATCAGCAGATATTACATGGAGATATGCAACCCAAGACCCAAACGCAAACCATTTAAAACTCTCTCTTGCAGTACCCACAGCACAAAATGTTCCAGTACTTTCTCTTGGTGTAAATTACATTACAGATAATGACGGTTTCTTCGACGGAATTACTGAACCATCATTAGCTATACTTTCAATAGATAAATCAGGTTATTCAAGAATATTTACAGAGAACGGAGGGAATTTTGTGCTTGATGTTAATGGGACAGGAAGATTAACTATTGATTCATTAGGAAATGTGGGTATTGGGACTACAACACCAGCAGAAAAACTAACTGTAATTGGAAGCATAAGTGCTACTGATTATTTTGGTTCTGGAGAACATTTGGAGGATATTAATTTAGAAAGGGATTTAGTATTATATTTGCCATTTCAGGCAGGACAACCATTAAAGGATTATTCAGGGGGTGGGAATGATGGAACTAATTTTGGCGCTACTTGGAATTATACTGGCGGTTATAATGGTTTAGGTGCTTTGCAGTTTGATGGAACTGATGGTTTTATTAATGCTAATGGAACAGTTTCTCAAATACAATCAAGTACAGTAGGGTCTATTGAGATGTGGTTGAAATTGCCTGATGTATCTGGGGTATATACTATATTTTCGGCTGCTGATTCAGGAGATACAAACAGCAGACTTCAATTTTATTATCTTGGGAGTCAAACATCGTTTTTCGCATATAACATTGATGATGCAGGAATCACATCTTATAATCGTCTATTTGTAGGTTCTACTATGACAGAAGATGTTTGGACTCACTTGGTATTGGTTCAAGATGGGGTGTCGCCTGTTCTTTACTTTAATAGTGTAAAACTTGATATGGAGGTTGGTGGCACTGACCCGACTGCTTGGTTTGATACTATTGGCGATATAGATTATTTTTCAATAGGCGCTCTTTATGTTAACAATGCACCGTCTACATATTTCAAAGGCTCAATAGATGAATTTAGAGTATATAACAGAGTCTTAACGGCACAAGAAGTCAAAAGGTCTTTTGAAATGAGAGAAAAAGAGCCATTCTTTGACGGCAATCCATTATTCTTAGACCACAATAATAACAGGGTTGGCATTGGGACTACTAATCCAGCTCAAAAGTTAGTAGTTGTTGGAGATGTTAATGTATCTAACGGAAACTTAAGCATAATGAACATACAAGGAGGAACTGATGGTTGCACTGTTAGATGGAATGCAACTACTGGA
>SDBV01000479.1_pt1 | contig 57159 bp, 45 predicted proteins | sample 2277081 | NCBI WGS metagenome assembly SDBV01 (sample SAMN10402039, study PRJNA504765) | marine sediment metagenome | isolation source: marine sediment core GS10_PC15, 223 cmbsf | place: Arctic Ocean: Southern Knipovich Ridge | collected 2010
TTTTATGGAAAGCAAAGCCAATTTTGAAAACTTAAGAGTCAACACAACTGCTTGTATTAGCGAGACTTACAACAATTTACACCCCCAACCACACCCAAAAAGCAAACCCAATCCAAACCCAATCAAAGCCAATTTTTTCACTACCCCCAAACCCCATTTTAGCGCGGAGCTTTTTTCGGGAATCCTTACGATTACAAAAAAACCTTATTTCGCGAAACGAACCCAATTTCAACAACCAGACCCCAACCCTAACTCACGAAATAACAATGATTTACAGCAGGTTATACCGAAACCACCACCCCAAAAACGAACCCAAAGCAAACCCAATACGAACCCAATACGAACCCAATACGAACCCAATTCGAACCCAATCCAAACCCAAACAAACCCAATTTACCTACCCATGCCGAAGGTCCGGCGAAGACGGATTCTACTCTCTCGGGCCAAAGGCCTGCTGCTGTCAGCAGCGCACAAAAAGAGCCGACCCCCCTTAGGGCCGGCTCGAAACCTCCAAATACCAAAACGCCCCCTGGCGTCTCAGCACAAAGCTATGTAACTGGCAATAGCCAATATCAGAATTCGTTTTTTAGTACCGATAAACGGAACCCACACCTTGTCGTAGAATTTACTCATAATATTCTCCCTAAAATTCACCCCCCAAAAACGAAGCCAGTGCTTCTTTCATTAACAACATTATACACTATCGCAGCCGAAAATGCAAGAAAAATATACTGATTTTTAGCTTAACTACCTATAAATAAAGGAGTTAAAAAATTTAAGACGGCCCCAATTATACTCTCAAGTTCTCGACAAATAGTCCGATAATCAGTGTAACCGGTGTCGCACCGGTTTTCATAAAACGTATCTGGGAGCCCAAAATGAAAGATCCACTGCCGCAGAACCCGCTAACATTGCTGTTTAATCCGGAAAAGCAAAAAACTCGCCGCATGCTCATCAAGGAGATAGCCGCCTTTACCGGCATGGTCGCTCTCCCCCTTCGGTCCATAATGGCCGCCGGGCCCATCGATCTCGACCTGCCAAAGCCGAAACCTGCCAAACCTAAACCCCCTAAAAGCTCATCCCACGGCAATATTATCACTTTAACCACCCAGGACAGCGCGATATGCAACTATCCCCTTGATGGCGATATCAACGGCGATTGCCGTGTCGACACCGAGGACCTCCAGATCATGCAATCCGACTGGCTAACCAACGACTCCTCAGCCAGAAGCAATCTCGACAGTGCATATAGCTACATCCCCGGCTGCGACAGCGCATCAAGTCAACTCCCCGGTTGCGACAGCACATCAAGTCAACTCCCCGGTTGCGACAGTGCAAGTTCACGCGTTTACGTCGATTATCTTGACTTCCAGATACTGGCAAGGGACTGGCAAAAGTGCAGCCTGCCCGAATGCATAGAGTAGCTCTTGACAAGGGCACCGACACAACAGACAATACAGCAGCTTTTGTATTCAATAAACTCTTGTCATGGCCGAAAACCCAAAAAACATATTTGTTTATTCGCCCCAGATAGACGAGTTCGCCTATCCGCCGCAGTCGCCCTTTAAGACCTCGCGCGCAGCTAAGACACGCGAGATATTAAAATCGATGTCGCTGCTGACCGGCCCGGACCGAGCCGAGATCCGTCCTGAATGGCCAGACAGGGAAATTCTTGAAAAGTTTCACACGCCCGAATACTTAGACGCCCTCCAAAAGGCAAACTCAGGGGCATTTTCCTACGATCTCCTCGATATGGCCCTTGGCACCGGCGACTGCCCCGTCTTCGAGCACATGTATGACTACATAACAAGGGCAACCGGCGCCAGCATAACCTGCGCCAACGAGATAATTGCTGGCAGGGCAAAAGTCGCATTTAATCCGTCCGGCGGATTCCATCACGCCCACGCAAACAGAGCTTCGGGCTTTTGCTACTTAAACGACGTCGTCTTAGCAATAATGACTCTCACCGATGCCGGCAAAAAAGTACTCTTCATAGATATCGACGTTCATCATACCGACGGCGTCCAAGGTGCATTCTATGACCGGGCCGACGTGATGACTATTTCGTTCCATCAGTCCGGCAGAACACTGTTCCCCGGAACCGGCTTTGTCGATGAGATCGGCACGGGCGTAGGTAAGGGCTTTAGCGTAAACTGCCCCCTACCGCCCGAAACTTATGATGAAGTCTATCTCAACGCCTTCAAACAGATCACCTTGCCGCTAATAGAATCCTTCGGCCCCGACGTCATTGCGATGGAACTCGGAGCCGACGCCCTCGCAGGCGACCCCCTGGCAATGCTGAACCTTACCAATAACACCCATGCAGATATAGTCAACCTCATCCGTGCATTCGACAAACCCATCTTAGCGACAGGCGGAGGCGGATACGACGTAGATAATACCACAAGGGCATGGGCACTATGCTACTCGGCACTTTGCGGAGATGACACCGAAGATAACCGGTCACCCTTAAGAGATGACCGGTTTAAACCAACAACTATGCAACTGGAAAACATCGAACCGGCTGTCGATGCAATTGTCGAAAAAATAAAACAAACCGTCTTCCCGATACATGGGCTTTAGGTAAAGACTGAAATTAACCTTAGCCGATGAGCGTATTCCACACGGCAAGCCAGAATGGTATTGTGAAGATGCAGCAAAGATAGGCGATCAGGGCGACAGCTTCTGCTCTTTGCTCGTTTCCGCCGTAGTGTTTTACGAGTATCAGCAGTGATGTCGCCGGCGGAGATGCGGCTTGAAGAATGAAAAAACTTGCCATCAGCGGCCAGTCCCTGCCGAGACCGCTGAAATAAAGAACGGCTATCACGCAAACAGGTACGAGCATTAGTTTTACAGAGATCACCTTAAGGGCATCGCGAATGTAAGGTTTTAAGTTAAAACGAATGCCGCCGAGCATCGAGCCAAGGATAAATGTTCCAAGCGGAATGGCCGCTGAACCGATCATTTCGGCGGAATCGAGGACCAGGGATCTCTCGAAAGTTTTGCCGTGAACAAAAACTATGATCGTAGCGCTGATGACGGCAATAAGAGGCGGGCTAATAAACTCACGAAGTTCGATCTTTTCTCCAGGCTTTACGCACATTAAATATTTTCCAATGCCCCACATCAAAGGACTATAGCCGGGAAGCATCAGGAAACAATAGAGTTTGAAATCATCGAATTGGTCGGCGAAAATGATGCTGCCGATGGGCAGAATAAGATAGTAACCGTTTTGGAATGTGGAAAGGGCGATCAGGTCTTTTTTTTGTTTTCTGTCGCGTGCAAAGACAGCCGTTGAAGCGGCAAGACCAAACAGCAGTATGGCTGCGGTTGACAGCGGCAGGACGGGCCAGATCGATATCCGGTCGATGGCAAAATTTCTCAGTATGTTGTTAAAGATCAGGCAGGGCAGGAAGATATTGATAGTTAACGCAGAAAGAGCTTTGATCTGATCTTCGGTGACGATTCTTTTTCTGACCAATAGCCCGGCTGCCAGAACTATTATCAGTATTTGCAGAACCGCACTGAAAGTAGGTGAAAATACGCTTGTAAAGACTTCTATCATAGACTCTTTCACATAGAAAGATATTTCCAGTAACCGTAACGGTATCTCATTATGCTTTGAAGAAGATTTTGTGCCTGTAAAGCAGGTACAGGAACAGCCATTTCACTGCCAGTGTGCCGATTGCAATAACCATTATTTCGGCTGAACCTGTTAAGGCGGCAAGTCCCTCAGTGAAAACCCTTGCGATGTCATCGAAATTAACGACCCACTGTAGAGCATAGATCGTTATGGGATTGATGCCGATAATGACAAAGAAAAACGCCCATTTCTTAAAGCCCTTAACCTCGATGATCCAGTAAAACAACGCAAACAGGATCAAACTCCATCCGCCGGCGACCAGAACGTATGAGCTTGTCCATATCACTTTGATTATTGGAAAACACAGACCCCATATATAACCGGCTCCAAGGCATAAAACGCCCGAAAGAAGCAATGCGGCAGTTTTACGATTGCCGCTATGGTCCGTTCTGAGCCAGTGGCCGGCAAGGACGCCTATAAGTACCGTGGCAACTGATGGCAGGGTTGACAAAAGTCCTTCATTGTCGCCATAGCCAAAACAGCAGAACTTGCCCGGAAGCAGAAGCTGATCGATATAGGAAGCTAAACAGCCCTCGGGAGTGAGAATTCCCGGGCCGAAACCCGGTACGGGGACGAACACCAGAAGTGCCCAGTACAGGAGCAGGATTATCCCTGTTATTATTGCCTGTGTTCGCCATTTAGTGAACATTACTATTATCGCCGCGAAGAAGTAGCACAAGCCGATCCTCTGCAGCACACCGGCCCATCGCATCGCTGGAAAATTAAACTTCAGCAAACCGTTAAGTACCATGCCCAGCAGGATCAGTACTGCCGAGCGTTTTATAATATGCAGAAATAGTTTAGCTTTGCCGGGTCTGTGTGAGATCGAAAAAGGCAGCACCAACCCGACGATAAAAAGAAACAGCGGAAATATCAAATCCTCGAAATGAAAACCTTCCCAACTGACATGTTCCATTTGCGTGGATATGAAGTTGGTCACAGGATTGTCATTGATCTGGCGCAAAGAGTGGAATATCGTGCCTCCGCCGATTATCCAGAACATATCGAAACCACGTAATGCATCTATTGACATCAGGCGTTCTCCCTGCCGGACTGAATGCATACGCTCAACCTTTCAACTTAATTCTTGTTGTTGAATGTAACCTGACATTTCCCATTTAAATCAAATACTTAAGCTTGTGACATTACCGGCTCCTGCTTCTCAATGGCCTCAGCACTATCATTGATCGCCGCGGCATGATGCGGAGGCTTAACGAAGAACACCATCGCCGCCGCCAATACCAGCAAAACCGACGCGCCATAGTAGGCAATATTGAAAGTCTGATATTTGACATACATCGAACCTGCCAGCTTTGCCAGCATAAAACCGCCGACACCCCATGAGGTAAATACCAAACCGTAGTTCATGCCGAAATTCTTCAAACCGTAAAAGTCCTTTGTGATCGACGGGAACAACGCGAGATTGGCGCCGTAGTTGGCTCCGATAAGAGCGCTTAGCATCGACATCACAACAACATTACCGAGTGCATTGTCAGCGCTTGCCACCGAAAGCAGCATTATCGAAACCGCCTGCAAAATAAAGCATATCAACATGGTAGGTTTTCGTCCGATCTTATCACTGAGCACACCGGCTGCGATACGTCCGCCGCCATTGCCTATCGCAAGTACCGCAACCAGAACAAACCCCAAAGCTATGCCCAACTGCTTATCGGCTATAGCCGCAAGCTTGCCAATAACCATAAGGCCGGCGCCTGCACCACAGGCATACATAAACCATATCATGTAAAACTGCGGTGTCCTCAACATCTCTTTTGGGCTGTAATCGTTCTCTTTGACTATCGGTAGGCCCGCTTCGGCTTCTTGCCTCTTACGACCGGGTTCGCCATATCCCTGCATAAACTGTAGTACAACATGCGGGGCCTTAAGCAACTGGGCAAGACCGACAACAACAATAATAAAAGCTACGCCGAGAACCTGCAGCATAACCGCAAATCCATACTCAGCCATAAGCCACTTGGCCAAAGGAGCGGCATATACACTGGCAAGGCCGAATCCTGACACTACGATACCGGCGATGAGACCTGTCTTTGCCGGAGGGAACCACTTTACCGCAGGAGGAGTAGCAGAGGCATAACCAAAACCAATGCCGGCACCAGCAAGGACGCCGAATGCAATAATGAAACCAACCAACGACTGGGTCATGCTGGCGACGATAAGACCTATGCCTACGAGGATACCGCCGATAGTAGCTACGAGACGCGGGCTAAGCTTATCCTGCATACGCCCGGCGGGGACCATAATAAGACAGAATACCAGGCAAGCTACCGAGTAGGGCCATGACTTGTCGGATTCGTTCCATCCCCATTCCTCGGGGATGCCCTTACTGATCACGCTCCATGTATAAAGAATACCAAGGGCAAGATTGATACCCATCCCGGCAAAAGTATTACGCCAACCATGATTCTTAATGATCTCTCCGGAGGCGAGAGTTACTTCACTCATTCCAACACCTTTCTATAAAAATACCGGACACAAATAAAGTCTTGCGCCCGGCTTTATTCTTTTCGTCCAATGGACGGATATTTATTAACCTCTACCCTTGATCAAAGATTCAACAACACTCGGATCGGCAAGCGTGGAAATATCGCCCAGATTGTCAGTATCCTTCTCGGCGATCTTCCGCAGAATACGACGCATGATCTTACCGGAGCGGGTCTTCGGCAGTGCCGGTGCGAACTGAACCGCCTCGGGAGCCGCGATAGGACCGATCTCTTTGCGAACATGCGTGACCAGTTCCTTTTTAAGCTCGTCGCTCTCTTCAACGCCATTGATCAGAGTGACATAAGCATATAGTCCCTGACCCTTGATCTCATGAGGCACAGGAGTAACCGCCGCCTCGGCAACCTTTGCATGACTTACCAGTGCGCTTTCAACTTCGGCTGTTCCGATGCGGTGACCGGAAACATTAACAACGTCGTCGATCCGGCCCATCAACCAGTAATCGCCATCGCTATCGACCCTGCAGCCGTCACCTGCAAAATATATGTCATCGTACATCGTAAAGTATGTATCTACGAATCTCTCATGGTCGCCCCACATCGTACGCATCATACCGGGCCAAGGCTTGCGAATGCAGAGCTTGCCGCCTTCGTTGACGCCGCACTCATTGCCGTTATCGTCAAGAACGACGGCATCGACACCGAGGAAAGGCCTCGACGCGCTACCCGGCTTAAGAGTATGAGCGCCCGGCAGCGGCGTGATCATAAATCCGCCCGTTTCGGTCTGCCACCATGTATCGACAATAGGACATTTCTCATGGCCGATATGTTTATAGTACCACATCCATGCCTCAGGATTGATCGGCTCGCCAACGCTGCCTAAGATACGCATCGTATCGAGTTTGTACTTCGCCGGCCACTCATCGCCATAACGCATCAGTGCACGGATCGCCGTAGGTGCCGTATAGAAAACCGTAACACCGAACTTATCGCATATCTGCCAGAACCTTCCGGCATCGGGATAAGTCGGCACACCTTCGAACATCAGCGACGTTGCCCCATTGGCCAGCGGCCCATAGACGATATAGCTATGGCCGGTGACCCAACCGATGTCGGCTGTGCACCAGTAAACGTCGTCGTCATGAATGTTGAAAACCAACTTATGCGTAATGGTCGTATGCAGCAGGTACCCGCCAGTGGTATGAACAACGCCCTTGGGCTTACCGGTCGAGCCGGATGTGTAAAGAATGAACAGCGGATCCTCGGCATTCATCGGGATCGCCTCACAGTCTTCACTCGCTTTTGCCATCTCATCGTGATACCATGTGTCCCTGCCGTCCTTCATATTGCAAGGCTCGTTATTGACCTTTACAACCACAACGCTCTCGATCGTCGGACACTCTTCAAGAGCTTCATCGACGATCTTCTTGAGCAGAATATGCTTGCCTGCCCGCAGTGAAACATTTGACGTGATGAGCATCTTGCAATCCGAATCGTTGACTCGGCCCTTGATAGCATCAGCGCTGAAACCACCGAAAATGATCGAGTGGATCGCACCGATACGCGTACATGCAAGCATGACGATCGAAAGCTCCGGAACCATCGGCATATAAATAGCAACACGGTCGCCCTTGGTGACGCCCTTGCTCTTCATAACATTGGCATACTTGCAAACTTCCTTGTGAAGTTCCTCGTATGTGTATTTTTTAACCGCGTCTTCCTCTTCGCCCTGCCAGATGATAGCCGTCTTCTTAGCCGTCGACGTACCCAGATGCCGGTCAAGACAGTTATACGAAACGTTCAACTCACCGTCGGCAAACCATGTATGCTCGATCTTGCGGGCCTTTGTATCCCACGAGTATTCAAGGCTCTTGGTCGGTTCCTTGGACCAGTCAAGACTCTTAGCCTGTTCAAGCCAGAAACCGTCAGGGTCGTTTATCGATCTTTCCCACATCTCCTGAAATTCCTGCTCGTCGCTGATCCATGCGTTATCCCGAACACTTTTCGGCGGAGCAAAAGTCTGCCCCTCACCCATTAAAGACGCCATACCTTTGGTTTCTTCTGCCATTTTTCTACTCCCTAAGCAAAACACATTGCTAATTTCACTTTGCCCTGCCCGCCATTACGGGACAAGGCCTACACAGAGCATAAAATACCAATTTTCGCACTCTCGTCAACAAAAAAACACCATTTTCACAGAATTATGGAAAATACGCGTTCCATTTTGCCGATAACACCTGATATAATGGAAAGAGGTGTGTATAAGACAAAAGGGGTTCTGAATGATGACCGAACAGGAACAGATAACATACCAGCCGCTCCTCGAAATTGAGGATGTCCTGCCGATTCTCAGCCAGATATCCATCCTTGCCGGCCTGACCGAGCAGCAACGCCATTCGCTAATTAAACTCCTCGAAAAGACAACCTACAAAAAAGGCCGGACCATCTTCCGCCAGGGCCACCAGCCGACCCACATCTATATCATAAAATCCGGCGCGGTACAGCTCATCGTCTCTCAGGACGATACGCCATTCGAACTTGTCGTATTCCGTCAGGGTCAATGCTTCGGTGAAGCATCAGTAATCGGGATCCTCCCACACGCAGCCACGGCATTCGCGATGGAAGACACAGAACTGATAGTGCTGTCAAGAGAAACACTCATGAATCTCTACGATTCAGACATAAAACTATTCAGCATACTCATGCTCAACATCGCACGAGAGTCATGCAGAAGACTCCACTCATCAAGCGAAACTCTCCTCCACTACTTCATGAATAAATAAACCCCCGCAGGATCAGCACCGAAAGCGCACTGCCTATAACATAGAATGGAAACTGCAACCATACAAAATCCGTCCCTATTATTCCCGCACAGATTATATTACTGCGTATCGCCTCAAGAAAACCCGCTTGGCAAAGCTGAAGAAACTCCAGCGCGCAAGATGTCACAAACACAATGACCGGGATTCGTATCGTATTCGCCTTTTTCGGCCAGATCGCAAAAAACGCAAGACACCATATCACCTCATACATCGAACATGTAATATAATATCTCACTAACTTCTCCGCCAAGCCGTGATAATAACGCCACATCACAAAACTCAGAGGAGCAAGCACACAAACAATAACCGCCATCAATATCCGCTTCCTAAACAAACTCATAACTTCCCTCTTACCTCACTGGGCTGTCCTGTCATACAAACCTGCAAGAATTAATATCTTTATGGAAATTGATTGCTCTAAGGTATGTTGTATCTCAATATCTCTGAGAGCTTCTTGCGGTTTTTTTCCTTTGCCACATCGTCCGCGGCATATCCGACGGTTATCAGGAGCACGACCTGCTTGCCAAGTTCCACCTTGAGCAGCCGCTTAACTTTCTTTTCATCGAACCACCCCATCATACACGTCCCTAACCCCTCCTCAACAGCCGCAAGGCAGAAATGCTCCGCCGCGATCCCTGCATCGATAAGGTTATACCGCTTGCGTTTGATCACTCCCCCGATAGTGGCAATTGCTTTAGACTTGCCGCAAACAACCGCCACTATCACCGGAGCTTCAATCGCAAACTTGTTAAATGAAAGCACCTTCCCATAGGCCGCCTTCGCAACAGCGTTTTTCAAGTCAGGCTCATCGACAACGACAAACTCCCAGGGTTGACTGTTGCATGCAGATGGCGCAAACCTGGCCGCCTCGACAAACCGCGCGATCTTCGCACGCTCTACCGGTTGCCCACTGTACCTGCGAACACTATGGCGACGCTTAGCTAATTCCAAAAAGATCATCTGCTTCACCTCAAACTAACGCTAAAAACAGAGATTTCTTATCATATCATAAAAACACCGTTTTGTCAAGAAAAATCCGGGCCCTTACAAGCGAAGTGGTTGTTTTTTTGCCCCGAAACTGCTACTATTACTGCAATGACCCAAAACCGCAAAAACCTGACCGCCTTTTTAGACGACCTCTACCGCCGTTACAATCACCGCAAGTTCATATCCCATGATCCGCTGAGATTCGCCTGCCGCTTTGACAAACCCGCTGACGCCGAGATCGCCGCCCTCCTGTCCGCCCTACTGGCCTACGGACGCGTAGCCCATATCTCAAACTCGCTCGAAAAACTCTTCGCCCTCATCGGCCCAAGCCCATACGATTACACAATAAAATTCAACCGCTCAAAATCCGCCAAGCTAAAAGACTTCCGTCACCGCTTCAACACCGGCGACGACCTTTCCGATCTGTTTTACGCCCTGAAAACCGTCCTCAAAACCCACCCGACAATGCAGGATTTTTTCTGCGAGTTCTACCGCCCCGAAGATACAAACGTAATCCCGGCTCTGATGCAATTTGTCCATTCCCTGCTCGAGATACACTCTCAAATATCTGGCCAGCCACCCTCGACCGGCCTGAAATACCTCCTCTCCGACCCTGCCAAATCCAGCCCATGCAAACGCCTGAACCTTTTCCTGCGATGGGTCGTTCGCGACGATGACGTCGATCTCGGATTGTGGCCATCCGTCAAAAAATCACACCTGATAATCCCGATGGACGTCCACATGTCCCGCATCACTGCCTCATTAGGCTTCCATAACCACAAGACCGCAAGCCTAAGAACCGCCCTGCAAGCCACTGCCGGTTTCGCAAAAATCACCCCCGCCGACCCCGTCAAATACGATTTCGTCCTCTGCCGCGCCGGCATAACCGACAGCAAAAGCGACCTCGACGCAATTAAGAATTTCGCCTCTTAACAAAATTCCTTGCTTACCGGCTCTACGCAGCGTACAATACTACGGCAATGTGAATTATTTAAAAGGATATTTGATTATGCCTGATGCCTTGGTCTATATAGTAAGCCAGTTCTGGTCTACCCTTGCCGAGATGTCGCCGTTTCTGCTTTTCGGTTTCCTCGTAGCCGGCTTGATCTCCGTTTTCGTCTCCCAGCAGACAGTCGAACGTCACTTAGGCGGAGCGGGGCTCTGGCAGATTGTAAAGGCATCGCTGTTCGGCGTACCGCTGCCGTTATGTTCCTGCGGCGTCATCCCCGTTGCAATGTCGCTTCACCGCCACGGCGCAAGCAAAGGCTCAACGGTCTCGTTCCTGCTGTCGACCCCCCAGACCGGCATGGACAGTATCTTCGTTACGCTTAGTTTGCTCGGGCCCGTCTTTGCGATATTTCGCCCACTGGCAGCCTTCGCTACCGGTATCATCGGCGGAAGTTTCGTCAACCTCATCCATCGCAACGGTGAAGATGCTGAGGCCGTTGAAAAATGTTCCGGCGAGTGTTGTGCCTCCGAAAAGAAAGACAAAAAACTCCAGCGAGGCCTCAAATATGGTTTCGTGACACTGCCCCGCGATATCGGAAAGGCAATGTTGATCGGTATCGCCATCGCAGCCGTAATAGGCGCAATAGTACCAGACAACTTCTTCGCCGATAAACTCGGCACCGGCATCGGCGCTATGATCATAATGATGCTCCTCGGCATCCCCGTTTATGTCTGTGCGACTGCCTCGGTCCCCGTAGCCGCCATGATGATACTCAAAGGCTTAACTCCCGGAGCGGCATTAGTATTCCTCATGACCGGTCCGGCAACCAATGCCGCATCGTTTATTACCATCTGGAAAGTTTTAGGCAGGCGAACCGCGATAACATATTTGCTAAGCGTCGCCGGATGCGCGATCCTTGCCGGACTGCTCCTGGACAAGATCGCAGCCGGATATGACTTCCAGATCGTAGTTAAACACGGCTGGATGCTCGGCGACATCATAAAAAATATTGCCGCAGTGGTTCTCCTGTTCATACTCGGAGTAGCGATCGCAACCAAAAAGAAAAACGAACATTGATCTGGCAATTGGTCCGTCTTTCTGTCTATTCCTACAAACTCCAGCCCTGACGGTATTCCGTATGCAAAAACTGGTTCGCCTCTGGCAGATTCGTTATCTTAAACGCCTCCGGATCCCACTGCAATTTATACCTGGACATCTGTTTCCTCAGCTCCATTCGCAGCGCAACATTACCAAGCAGTACAACCTCCGTCAAAGGTCCGGCAATATCAAAATTCGAACCCGCAGCATCGCTACCTTTGCACGCATTGATCCACTCCTGATAATGTCCCGGCGAACGGGCAAGCGTCTTCGCAGGCATCACATATTCATTCTGCTTCGATTGCGGGATGATCCTCCCGTCCAGTATCTTACCCTTACTTCCGACATACAACGCACCATTGGTCCCCATCTGCCTGCCGTCTTCAAGCTCCTCGGGCCGCTGCGGTTTCATCCCGCCATCATACCACGTCAATTTCAAAGCCGGCATATCCCCTCTCGCCGGAAACTCATACTTAACGATCGACGACAGCGGATAAGTCTCCTTGTTAACCAGCGTAGACATCGCCTGCACAGTCAGCGGATGCCCCAACTTCAGCACCCGAAAAACCGGATCAAGAGCATGGCATCCGATATCGCCAAGCGCACCGGTCCCAAAGTCCCACCAGCCACGCCACTTGAACGGATGATAAGTCGGATGATACGGCCTCACCGGCGCAGGCCCGCAGAACAGATCCCAATCGATATGCTTCGGAGCACGCGGCCTATCCTTCGGCCTGCCCACCCCCTGCGGCCAGTAAACATCCGAAAAACCTCTGTTGGGCCGATCCGTCCATATATGCGCTTCGGTAACATCTCCGATCGCACCGGCCCAGATCATCTCGCGAAGCCGCCGCGTCCCTTCGCCCGCCTGGCCCTGGTTGCCCATCTGCGTAGCAACACCAGCCTCCTTAGCTGCCTTCGCCACTTGGCGAGCCTCATAAACCGAATGCGTCAAAGGTTTCTCGCAGTACACATGCTTTTTCAGCTTCAGCGCAGCCATCGTTATTATCGCATGAAGATGATCCGGCGTTGCGATCATAACCGCGTCAATATCGCTCTGTTCTTCCAGCATCTTGCGATAATCCGTCCATCGTTTCGCTTTGGGAAATTTTTTATAAACGTTCGCCGCATACTTATCGTCAACATCGCATATCGCAACAATATTCTCACTCGCTACACTGGCCAGATCATGCTGGCCCTTCCCACCGACCCCAATACCGGCAATATTAAGCTTCTCACTCGGAGCAACAAACCCGGCTCCGCCCAACACATGTCGCGGCACAATAGTAAACGCAGCTACAGCCGCACCAGCACCAAGAAATTTCCGTCGCGAAAGATCGCCCTTACCTTTACCCATCCTAATACTCCTAACTGAAATATCCAATATAAGTTTTTATATTCCTGCCTCCTGAAAACACTTCAAGTCCCCATACTATACCATATTACTTGAGCAATTGAAACTCGTAAATAGTCGGCCCCTCGGTCGCCTCAAGAATTGCAAATCTGACTTTTTGTGCGGTCACAGCCTCAAATTCGATAACTGTGTTCGCTCCCAGCCTTGCGCCTGCATGGAAAACCTGCCAATTGTCGCCGACAAGTTTTTGCAGCTCGAATTTCTGCACACGCCCGGCATAAGCTTCCTTGATAACAGCTTTCGTAAATGTTTGAGATTTAGCCAGATCGACTTCAAGCCAGGCGGATTTCGTCCCACTGTCTGTCGCCCATCGGGTTGCGTCATCGTCATCACAGGCTTTTTGCGGCCCGTATGTTTTCACTTGCTTTTCATAAACATTCGATGCGACCGCTTCTTTTCCGGCTGTCAGCGACAGGGACGGCACATCAAGCGGCTCAATATCGCTGGCCTTGCCATTCAGTGTCAATTTAATGATCGTGTCGACTTCATTTTGACATTCTTTCGGCACTGTTATAACCAATCCTTCGCTGCTGCCGGTCACACTCACTGAACCACCTGTCAGCAACTCTGCTTTTTTGACCGTCTTACCGATCGCAGGCAATACAACTTCCTCACCGGCAAAGTTCAGTACATGCAGATAAATATTCTTACCCTTATGCGTCGAGACACCCCACAGGCCCGGTTTAAAGGGCCCGCCCCGGCTGCCGTAAATCGTCTTACCGTACTTTTCGAGCCACTGCCCCATTTCTTTGAGCCTGTCAACCTGCCTGGCCTCGATCCTGCCATCGGGCATCGGCCCGACATTGAACAACAGATTGCCGTCGCCTCCGACCGTCTTAACAAGCGTCTGTATACATTCTTTGAATGACTTCATATTATCGTTAGGCTTCCATGCCCACTGCTGACAGATCGTCATGCATGTCTCCCAAGGCCGATCGTTATTAAATGCCCCGATCCGCTGTTCGGGCGTATCATAATCGCCGGGGTTGTGTTCGGTCTGGGCGGTAGTACCAGCCATACCTTCCCTGCCCTTGCTGACACGGTTATTTATGATAATGCTCGGCTGCAGTGAACGTACATATTCGTACATATCATCACCCAGATCCGCCGTCCACGGCTGTTCCCACTCGCCGTCAAACCATATCAAGCCAAGAGGGCCATATCCTTCGATAAGTTCGCGAAGCTGTGCTTTTATGTAAGCAACAAACCGGCCCATATCCGCCTCCTCACCGTCCGGCAGTTTATACCCGGGCCCGCCATGCGAATAAAGAGGATAGTCCGGATGATACCAGTCAAGGATGCTGTAGTATGTGCAAAATACGATCCCCTGTTTTCTGCACTCAGCCGCAAGTTCCTTAACAACATCTCGCCCGAACGGACTGTTCATTATGTTGTAATCTGTTTGCTTCGTATCCCAAAGACAGAAACCGTCATGATGCTTGGCCGTCAAAACCATATATTTCATACCAGCGGCTTTTGCGACTGCAACCCATTGGGACGCGTCAAACTTAACGGGATTAAACGACTTGTAAAGATTATCGTATTCTTCGATCGGTATACCGCCTCTGGACCAACCGATCTCGGTCCCCTTCAAAGAGACCGGCCCCCAGTGTATAAACATCCCGAAACGCGCATCGGTAAACCACGCCATTCGCTCAGCCTTCTGCCGATCGGTCTCATTTGAAAGATCATCCGTCACCGCCGAAAACCTCATGGCATGCACCGTCGCCGGCGAAACTAAAATAACCGCAACAAATGCAACCATGACCAGACGCCTGCAACTCATTAAGACTTTTGCTCTTTTATCCATCGTAAACTCCCAACAGTAACTATATTGACCGGCACTTCCAATGTAAGGATTTAAAAAACATAACTTCTGCGTCCGAACAGATGAATTTACCAAAATTGCCTTGAACTATCAAAAAAAATTTAAAAAAATCCCCATCGTAATAAATCCGTAACATTTTTAAGGTATTTTGTACTGTTAGTTAGAGAAAATTTACGTTAAACTTATTTTAGAAAGGAAGCAAAAAATGAAAAACACGAAAACTATCACGATCTTATGTCTACTGGCCTCGGCATTCCTTGCCCCGCTTGCGATCGCCGAATCACCCACCGTCCTCTTAAAACAGGGTCTCTACCTCGAAGAAACCGAAGGCGACCTCGACAAAGCCATAGAGATCTACAAGCAGGTCTTGGACCAAGCCGCCGAAATCCAGCGCCTCGCCTCACGAGCGACATACCAGCTTGGCATCTGCCACCTGAAAAAAGGTGAAAAAGAAAAAGCCGCCCAATACTTCCAACAGCTAATCTCAAAATATCCAACCCAAAAGAGACTTGTCAAAAAAGCACGCGAACAACTCAAGAAAATTAAGCCTGAAACTAAAGATTCGGTTTTTGAGCAAATTGATTATCAGGTCACCCGATTTCTGGGCGAAAAATTTGGAGAAACCGCCTTTGAAGCCGGAAAGCAGAGTCTTGCGGTAAACAGCCACGTCTATTTCGTCAACCGTGATGGTTTCCTTTATAGTGGCGGATTGAACAGTTATTACAACTGGACGGGCCGAACCATTACCAAAAAAGTCAGCTTTGGTGGAACTAGCTACCCGAACCAAACTCATTATGGTATTGACGGCAATAAACTCAACACGGAGATCGTACCGGACAAGACAAGGTCAAACCACTGGCAGATTTACTGGCTCCCGGACGAACCGCTGGAACCGGAAGAGTCTCTTTATTACGGATGGAGCAAAAATAACAGGAGAAAATTGCCCCAATTACCGGGCGATACATATTCGTTGAAGATGCAAAATCAATACGGCTCGGCGGTGATTGAAACCTTCTTTCTGGTTCTACCAAAGGATCTGGAAATATCAAAAAGTGATCCTCCCACGGCAAGCAGGGAACTTCCGAATTTCAATGTCTACTGGTGGACCAAAACAGTTCGGCAGAATGAAAATCATATAGAGCATGTTTCTATAAAGAAAGACTATTCGGCTGAATATACCAACAAATTAAATAATAAGATAACAGTAACTGTAGCAAAAAGTCCTGATGGCGATAGATTGACTATTCAATATGCGGCGATTGAAATATGCAAAGCAGCGGAAGTCCCGTATCAATGGAATAAGAGTCAGCAATTGGCAGGAGAAAAAGCAAAACTGTATATTGAACCTATTAACTTTGAGAATATCCCAGCAGATGATGCGCTCCGTTCAATCTTGGAGCCTGTGGGATTGAAGTATGCAATTGATAAAGAAGGCGCCTATCTTACTGATATAAAAGAATGGGCAAAAAGTTTGGTTGAAGATTTTTTTCAGCACAACTATCGCGATATAACCTCTCGTACGACAGTTGAATGGGGCCAGCCGATAACGGATAAAAATGGCAATGTGTCAATCAGCTATAAGTATGAACAGGTCATTTGGGACAAGGATAAATACCTTGCCAACCAGATTTTCACTTTCGATAAGCACGGCAATTACCAAAATGCACGGAAAGTTGAAGGCTTCCCGAAATCACTGGGCTCTGTCCCGATACCAGCAGAGGATGTCAGTAGCAAAGAGGCCGTCCAAAAACTCGTCGAAAAATTCTTTTCTCGCAATTACCGTGACATCACATCTCGCAAAACTATCGAATGGGGTGAACTGAGCAGGGACCCAAACGGTAATGTTTCCATACGATATAAATTTGAAGCCGTAATCAGGGACAAGGACAAGATAGTAGCAAATAGGGTGTTTACCTTTGACAAGAATGGCCAGTTTGTTTCCGCCAAGGATGTCGAAGATTTTCCCATAAAGTCTAACGGAAATCGCAAAGATGAAAATAGTTCTTTTCTTACCCCTGAGAAGACCATACAAACCTTTATGGCCGCCGCTGTCAAGCTGGACATGAATAAGGCTATGCTCTGCGTTGCTCCCGACAGCCACGATTACAAAGATATTAAGAGGATATTTGAAATGTCGGAGCATCCATTCAATGTCATGTTCAGAAAATTAGACACTTCAAAACCTACAAAAATTATCGAAGCAAGTATCATAGATAATATGTGTACCGCGGTCTGGCAAGTGGTATTTAAAGAAGAGTTCACTATCGAAGGACAAACTTTTAAGCCCGGCGACACTTTCGATTTAGACGGTGGCCTGCGTAAATATGGCGACAAATGGCTGATTACCGGAATATAGAATGACAAGATCTCATAACACAAACACTCCTTCCTCGCAGTTGCGGCCGGTGATATTGCTGCTTGCAACAGCAGTGATATTACCCACCGTCTGCCTCCTATGGTTCATGACCCAAGCCGTAAAAAACGAACGACTCGCAGTAAAAGAAAAACTTCTCAGTGTTTATGAAAACCGTATTAAAGTGGCGGCTCTGGAAAATCTTTCTGGCGATTGGTTGAATCTGAATATCTCGTCAATCGCTGCTTCTGATGGATTTCTCGTTTATGATCGCAACAATAAGCTTACCTTTCCTGTAGATGATGCAGAGGAAGATATTGCCCATGAAAATACATTTGTCTATGCTTTCGAACTCGAATTCGCTGACAATAACCCCGCTGGCGCTATTGTTGAATATCGTCGAATTGCTGACGCCGCCAACAAAGATACTTTGCGGATACAAGCCGATATTGGTCAGGCTCGCTGCTTGCGCAAGCTCAAACGCATGGATGAAGCTATTGCAAAATTGCGGGCGATTATCGCAAAATATGGCGATGACAATAAATTACTGCGATCACAGAAATGTCAGGCGCAAATATTCTTGCTGGACCTGTGCCGGGAGATTAATGATAAAGATTTCAAAAAAGAATTGATTGAAACTTTCGACTATGCAGCACGCGGCATGGCCACAGACAATGCCCTTATATTTCTCGGAATGGGATCACATGCAGATAAATATATCCCCTCAACCCTACAGCTATTTGCCCTTGGCCGTTTTATTCATTATGCCGAGGATATGCAGGACGACCCCTCGATCAGCCGGAAATATAAACGTGCGAAATATCTAACCGAAAGAGTAAGCATGTCTATTGTACTTGCGGACAGATTCCCCTCTCCCACTTTCGACAACCCTGTTAAACATGGCAGAGGTATATACCGTTTGAATACGGAAGAACAACTCTACTGTCATTACCTGCGTCGTCACACTTATTTATATATGATGGTCCATACTCCCCGGACGGTCGCCAATTGGTTTGATGATTTTATTAAAGATGTGCAAAGATTACCATCGCAGTGTGCTGTATTTGATGAAAAAGGCGATTTTGTCGCCGGCTCAAAATTCACTAACAGAAAACCGTTTATCAAAATACCATTAAATATTGATCGTCTTCTGAATATTGATCGTCTTCCGGGATGGACAACCGCATTGTACATTGATGATTCCGCGTTTGTAAATGCCGCCCGTAAGCAGGCTGCTATCTACAAATGGACCGGCATTCTTGTGATAGGTCTGATGGCGGTATGCACATGTTTTGCCGGCAGTGCGGTTGGCAAGCAGATCAAACTCAACAGGCTCAAAAATGATTTCGTTGCAACGGTAACACATGAGCTAAAGACGCCGCTGGCATCGATGAGGGTTCTTGTCGATACGCTTCTCGATGGCAGTTACAATGATAAGCAGCAAGCTACCGAATACCTCCAGCTTATTTCAAAGGAGAACCGCCGCCTTACCGGCCTGATCGACAATTTCCTCACCTTCTCACGAATGGAACGCAACAAGCAAGCCTTCGATCTTGACCCCGCCAACCCCGCCGATATCGCAAGCGCAGCCGCAGATGCCGTGCGGACCAAATTCAATGGTGGAAAATGTCAATTTACCGTCAGCATCGACGATAACCTGCCGTCTATAATGACAGACAAAGACGCAATGATAACCGTACTGGTGAACCTGCTGGACAATGCATACAAATATTCCTACGATGACAAGCATATCGAGCTAAAAGTATTCGCAGCCGAAACCGGAGTTTGCTTTTCCGTTAAGGATAGCGGCATAGGTATGACCGGCAGACAGACAAAGAAAATATTCAACCGCTTCTACCAGGCCGACAGTTCCCTCGCCCGAAAAACCGAAGGCACCGGCTTAGGGCTTTCAATAGTAAAATTCATCCTCGACGCCCACAACGCAACAATAACCGTAGAATCCCAACCCGAAAAAGGAAGCGAATTTAAAGTCATTATTCCATTTTGCAAAGGTTAGAAAATGCCGGATTTAGAAATAAAAGACGAATGCTTAACTATCTCTTTAGGTTTTTGGGGAGGAATGTATTGGCCTTCTCGAAAAGTAACGATCTCTAAAGAAAATCTGAAAGATGTATATATTGATAGTAAGATGCCATCCTGCCTTTTGTGTCGCAAACCAGTAGCCAACTTGCCGGGGTTATTATGTCTCGGAGTTTTTTATACCGACGGATATTCACAAAAAAATGAACTGTGGTGGTGTGCAAGAAAACACAAAACTTTTTTAAATCTGGTCCTTGAACACGGCAGCCATAAAAAAATTGTTCTCGGAATGAGTGAAGACCAAGCCGATGAGTGGCTTTGCAAAATAAAAAATTTAATGAAGTAGTAACATGGAAACCGTACTGATAATTGAAGATGATCCAGAATTCGAAGGATGCCATGTCCCTGAAGCTTTTATTAAAAAACTTCGTGAATAGTTAAATTTTATCTGGAGAAAAACATGGAACGTAAAACATTAATGATCTTGGCAGGCTTTTTGGCAATCATGAGTTGCGGTTGTATGAGTATTCAAGAGGCTGCTCTGGAGGGAGACATAGAGCACATTAAAACCTTGCTTGCACTTGGAACTAATATAAACAGCAGAACTTTTCTGGGAGATCAGGGAAGCCCATTACACAGGGCCTCCGGTGCCGGACAAGTAGAAACGGTTAAATTCCTGATTGAAAATGGGCCAGATGTAAATATCAGAAATGAAGCTTCCCAAATCCCATTATCCTATGCCGCGTGGAACGGACATGCTGAAGTTGTGAAAGTCCTGCTCGAAAATGGGGCCCATGTCTTAGGCACAGGGAATGGAACTGGCGACAAAGTTCCACTTGTCACTGCTGCGGGAAACGGACATCTTGAAGTTGTAAAAATACTTCTATCGTATGGTGCCAATATCGATCAACAAGGGATAGATGGATACACCGCCCTGTATGTCGCTTTGGTAGATCAAATAGAAAATGTAGAACTGATTAAGTTTCTGCTTTCAAAAGGGGCTGACCCCAATATCAAAGTCTCTTATGACAGAACTCCATTTTGTTTTGCCATCCTGAGCCGTAATGAAGAAATCGCCCGAATTATGTTGGAGCACGGCGCTGACCCTGCCGTAGAATGTGGGGGCCGTAAGATACCAGAAACTTTTATTAAAAAGCTTCGGAAATAACCATATGGAAACAGTACTGATAATTGAAGATGACCCGACGATGCTGCGAGGGCTTAAGGATAATTTTGCCTATGCAGGGTTCAACGTACTCACCGCCGCTGATGGCGAGACCGGGCTAACCGCCGCCCTCGACGAATCGCCCGATCTGATCATACTCGACATAATGCTGCCGGAGATCAACGGCTATGAGATCTGCCGCATCGTCCGCGATAAGGGGCTAGACATACCCATCATAATGCTCACAGCCAAGGGCGAAGAATCCGACATCATACTCGGCCTAAACCTCGGAGCAGACGACTACGTCACCAAACCCTTCAGCATAAAGGAACTCCTTGCCCGATCGAACGCATTTCTCCGCCGCAAACGAACCGAAGACGATACCGCATATACATTCGGCCCATTCTCGCTCAACATATCGAACAACCAGCTAACCCGCGATGGCCAGGACGTCACACTGACCCCGCGAGAATTCAAACTCCTCGCCTGCCTCTGCCGAAACGCCGGCCGCGTCCTTACAAGGGATCATCTCTTGAACGCCGTATGGGGCTACGGCTGTTTCGTAACCGACCGAACCGTCGACCGCTTCATGTCGACTCTCCGCGGCAAAATACAGCCAAACCCCGAAGATACCCAATTCATAAAAACAATAAGAAACATCGGCTACAGATTCACAACCGAAAACACCACATAGTACGGTTTCTGGAAATTTCACGTGCTTTCGGCGGACTGTTTTGGTATAAGTATATATCATTCGGTTTTCTTAGGAGGTAATCGGATATGACTATACGGAAATTGGTTTTAGTCTGTGTTTCGCTGGCTGTGTGTGTGTCGGTATATGGTCAGGTGCAAGCATCGGCTGACGGCGCCACCAGGGCCGCCGAGACGTTGAATCGGCTTGAGCAGATCGATCTTGAGTCGGTGCGGCTTGCGGTGAAAGATATGGTCAAGACGTTTGACGGAGACTATCCGCAGGGCCGGCGGCACCTTGGACAGATTGACGAATATGAAAAGGATCTGGCTGAGATTATCGAAGAACTCAGGAACGGCAACATTGCGGCGATAAAACGCGCCGAAGAAATACTCGAATTCAAGAGCCGCGTTTTGCTTGATAATCCTCTGCTGGATTTCGGCAAGCTGTTGCTGATCAAGCGAAAACCTGTCGGCGATGCGCGTCGTCCAATGGGTGACGGCAAGGGATTAGGTGAGTTTGTCGGTCTTGCCCGGCAGAGTTCGTGGCAGATCGACAACATGCCAAAGATCCACGGCTGGGAAAACGAGATCGCAGTTCTGTCACCGCTTAGGCCCGACGGGCAGATGACAACATTCTACGAACCCGATGAACCCATGCTGGTAGCTGATATCGAACTTCGCTTCGATGCCCGCAAGCTGACCTTTTCCATGCCCGGAGACAACAAATGCTGGCAGGTATTCGAGATGGATGTTAGCGGCGGCAAACCAGTACAATTGACGCCAAAGGATCAGCCGGATGTGCACAACTTCAATTCGTTCTACATACCCAACGGCAGGATCGGGTTCCTCTCGACCGCCGTATTTCAAGGCGTACCCTGCAACGCGTCGGTGAGTACGGCGATGCTGTTTTCCATGAACACCGACGGCAGCGGCATTCGCCAGTTGTGCTTCGATCAGGATCACAACTACTGTCCGACCATAACCAATGACGGGCGGATTCTCTATCTGCGATGGGAGTACACGGATATCCCGCATGTGTGGGGGCGTTATCTCTTTACGATGAATCCGGACGGTACGTCCCAGCGGGAGTTTTTCGGCAGCGGTTCGTACTGGCCAAACAGTATTTTCTTCGCCAGGCCGATCCCCAACCATCCGACGAAGGTCATTGGTGTTGTAACAGGTCATCATGTCGGGCGTGTGGGCGAGCTGGTTGTTTTTGACCCGGCGATCAGCCGCTACGGCGCAGACGGCGTAGTGCAGCGCATACCCGGCAGAGGCAAGAAGGTCGCCGCTGTCATCGAGGACAAGTTGACCCAGTTCAGTTGGCCCAAGTATCTGCATCCGTATCCTTTGAGCGACAAATACTTCATAGTATCGGCCAAGCCGCAACCGGATGATTTGTGGGGCATTTATCTCGTCGACCTTTTCGACAATATGACGCTGATCAAAGAGGTCGAAGATTATGCATTGCTTGACCCGATTCCGTTTGTCCCGAGAAAAAAACCGCCTGTGATTATCGACCGTGTTGACCTTTCGCGGAAGGACGCGCTGGTTTATCTCGAGGATATTTACGCCGGGCCGGGCCTGAAAGGCGTCCCCAGAGGAGTGGTCAAGCAGTTGCGTTTGTTTACATATCACTTTGCATATCAACGACTTGCCGGTATCAGCCATCGCGTGGGCACAGACGGTCCGTGGGAGCCCAAGCGAATCCTGGGTACGGTTCCGATAGAAGAAGATGGTTCCGCTTTTTTTCGGGTTCCGGCCAATACGCCGATCTCGATCCAGCCGTTAGACGCCGACGGCAAGGCGATTCAGCTTATGCGAAGCTGGACGACCGCCATGCCAGGTGAGATCGTCTCATGCGTGGGATGTCATGAAAAGCAAAACAGCGCACCGTTAGCCAAGCGAACGATTGCCTCCCGAAAGGAGCCGACCGGGATCAAACCTTGGTATGGGCCCGTGCGGGGATTCAGTTTTGTACGTGAGGTCCAACCGGTATTAGATAAGTATTGTGTCAGTTGTCACGACGGCAAAGGCCGGCAGCATGGCGATGTGATCCCGAACTTTCAGGGCGATCGAGATGAGTACATGGTCTTAAAGAGCGGCGATCCGCAACTTACGCTTGTCAAATCCACCAATGTCAATGAATTGCACAGGCAGTACGGTGGCGTGTTCCCTCCGGCCTATATCGAACTTCGCCGCTTCGTGCGTGTCGGCGGATTCGAGAGCGACATTCGGCTGCTTGCGCCTAAAGAATTTCATACCGACACGAGCGAGTTGTTCTGGATATTAAAGAAGGGCCACCACGGCGTCGAACTCGACGATGAGTCGTGGGCCAAGCTTGTTGCTTGGGTGGATCTTAATGCCCCTTGTCACGCGACATGGCAGGAGACAGCCGGCGCTCACAAGATCAAACGCGATCATGATCGCCGCATAAAACTGCGCACGCTCTATGCCGGTCTTAATGAGGATCCCGAGTTGATTGGATATCCGTCCGGACCGGTGGTGCCGGTCAAGCCCAAGCCCGTCGTCAAGCCCGCCGCCAGGAAGATAGACTGTGCAAACTTTCCGATCGATGCCGCCAAAGCGAAGATGCTCCAGAGCGACGCCGGCAACTTCCAAAGGAACTTCGATCTTGGAAACGGCGTCTCGCTTAAAATGGTGCTGGTCCCGGCGGGTGAATTTGTAATGGGCGATTATGACGGTCTCGGCGATGAGTATCCTGTAGTGCGGGTCAAAGTTGCAAAGCCCTTCTGGATGGGCAATTTTGAAGTGACCAATGAACAATACCGACTTTTCGATCCGGACCATGACAGCCGCTATGAACACAAGGGTTCGTGGAGCTTCAGCGAAAACCACTTGGGCTGGGTGCTGAGCCATCCCAAACAGCCAGTGGTGCGAATTTCACAGAACGAGGCAATTGCATTTTGCAAATGGCTCTCCGGCAAACTCAGCCGGAACGTAACATTGCCGACTGAGGCACAATGGGAATACGCCTGTCGGGCGGGAACGGACTCGCCATTGTCCTACGGTGATTTGGATACGGATTTCTCATCGTATGCCAATATGGCCGATGCGACGATCAAACAATATGCCTACGATACCGACGGCCGGCACACAGCGGATATTCTGCTAAGGGACGACCGATTCAACGACCATGTGCTGGTGACCGCCGATGTGGGCCGGTACAAGCCCAATGCCTGGGGGCTCAGCGACATGCACGGCAATGTCTGGGAATGGACGCAGACGGTGTACAAAACCTATCCCTACAGTGAACTCGACGGCAGAAATGACGATCCAAACGGTGACAAAGTCGTTCGCGGCGGCTCCTGGCACGAAAGGCCAAAATTCTGCCGTTCCAGCGTACGTTTGAGCTATCCGCCCTGGCAGAAAGTGTATAACGTGGGTTTCCGCATCGTTATGCCGGTCCCAGAATAAAAGATATCAGCAGCAAAACAAAAGCGTTTGTAAAAGTATCACACACAGTCCGCCGCCTTTGACCTCGTTACTACTACCACGGCTTTTCCATAAGTTCAACCACGCGCACAGCCGCGTTATTAACCGCAACTCTCGCTGCATAGTCGAAGTCCTGCCCCAGTCCCGAAGAATAGCTTGCCGTACCGCTTACAGTTTTACTATCTACCAGCAGCTCACCGGTCTTAAGATTCATCCAGCTTACGATAACATTAGCTGTCGCTTCGCGCTCCAGCGTCCCTCCGGTATTGCGATCAGTCGCCAGGACTCCCGAAGCGATAGAAGAAAGATTGCCGCTAAGAACCGTATCGGCTCTGTTGCGGTCGGATATGATCTTATAAGGCGTTTCAGACTCGATGCGTTTACATATAGCGTCAGTAAGAACTACCTCATGCTGACGACGCAAGCTGGAACTGTCGAACATCTCAACATAGACACTTACAACATCATCAGGATAAAGTCCGCCGTTTGTATACTCACCGATACCGCCCACACAGCCGCTAACAGCCGCGAGCATACCTGCAAGCACAATCGCCGCAACTACCGCAGCAGAAACTTTCATACTCTTTACATTCACGAATTTTAACCTGATCATAGGATCACTTCTCTTTCGATTTAAGTTTTGCCAGACCGAACCAGCTATCCAGAAATCCGCCCACCGCATCAAAGGCGCGTCTGCGTCGATTACGTGTTTCGCCTTCGGCATCAGCAGCCGGACCGAAATCGATCCGGGTCTTTGCCATTTTTCCGGCGGTGGTTTCTGGCCAGTGATCCAATACCGAATTATAATAAAGATTCGCAGCCAGATACCTCTCGGCATTTCCGTAATAGTCGCCGGTTACAAACTGCTTATAGGCAAGCTGCTCTTCGATCATAGTCAGCTTGGCGTCGGCGTCAAGTTCGGCGGCGCGAGTGGGGTAGAGCATTTTGAACTTTTCATAATAACTCTTGGCGCTGATGAGGCTTGCCGAGTCGTATAGCGGGCCCTTGTATGCAGAGTGCAGGCTTCGTGCCATTGCCCAAAGGGCGTCCCTGCCGGTATCGCCGGTGGGCCAGCGGATAGAAATTTCGGCCCAGGTTTCGTATGCGTCGAGGAACAGCGAATTTTTTTCCTGTCCCGTGCCTAATGCGATCATTGAACGCATGGCGATGGGGGCGTCGCCGGTTCGATCTGCAAGGCGTCGTAATATATTTGCGGCATCGTCGAACCCGGAGAGCCTGAAGAATTTCAGGACTCTTCGTTTTTCGCCTGAAAGGTATGCTATTGCGACGGAAAATTGACGTTCAAGAGCCGATTCGAAAAGCCCGCTTTCGGGATAGTTGTCGAGAAAATCGTCGTATTTTTTTACAGCTTTTGGCCATTTGCCCTGCGAGTAAATTGTTTCGGCTTCGATGAAAGCTGTGAGGTCGGGTCCTGCGATCTCTGTAAAGTCCTGCTGGAGCTGCAATAAGGCTGTGGTGGCGGATTCGGTATCGCCGGTTGCGATGAGTTTTTTTACGTTGGCGACAGCTAACATGTATCTGCCCTGGGGGGTGTCCGGGATAGCTTGCCATGATGAGTCGCCAGTCAGGTGCCATGTTTCTGCATTTGCGCTGAGGGACAATGATAGTAGAACGGCTGAGAGAGCGATCAGCGTTAAACTCTTTATAGACATAGGTTAGCCTCGCGATAGCATTACCGGTTTTTGCTTCGCTGGGATTATAACCTATTAATAAGAAAATGCAAATTATCAATTTCATATATTTATTCCGGCGTAAATTGGGTTTGTTTGGGTTTGAATTGGGTTTGTTTTCCTGAGGTATTTCCTTGAGGGGGTCATTTTTTCTGTTTTTTTGAATTGGCTTTAAATTGGCTTTGATTGGCTTTGTTCCATTTTTGGTTTTTGGGGCTAAATTGCTGTAAGTATCTCTTTTGCAAGTATTTGTATCAATGATTGTATTTCCGAAATTGGCTTTGTTTTTCATAAAAAAGTTTTGGAAACAGCGGGGGTTTGGCGGAAAACACGAGGGAATAATAACGTTTTGTGATGTTTCAGTTTTTGTCATTTTTTTACAGTTTTTCATGGTTTTTAACGAAAAATAACGCTTTTCATTCACTTTTGGTTCGACTACGCTCACCACAGGTAAACGGTTTTTAACAGCAACCCAGGCCGAAAACCTGGGCTAAATGATATTGAGGCACGGCCAAGCAAAGCTTGACCATGGCACGCATCTTTAATTTTATCTTGTAATTTTGTCCTCCTCCGCCAAGGCTTCGGAGGATATTCAATATTCATTTTTAACTGTTTTAAAAAACATAGTCCCCCCACCCTTTGCACGAACTTGCGCGTTTGATGCAAAAGTTGATGATTTTTTTGGCCAATAGCAAGATAGTGCAAGCGCATTTGGAAGATTTTAGGGGGTTATAAAATTGGCGTTATCGGACCTGTGAAGGGTACGCAAAAAATATTTGCACTGGGGGGTTTCCCGAGTATTTACCTAGTACTGCTATTATTGTCAAGAAAAGGGCGATTTTGCGGCGATGTGCAACTGGAAAATACTCGCTCCCAAATTTCTAATGATAAAAAAGTTATTAAGCGGTGAAGACCTTACGATATAGGCCTTGATGTAGATTGTAAAATTGTTTTTACGGCTTTGGCTGGTGGTAATCAGAATGGGAATAATAGCGGCGATCATGTAAATTAAAAGTTCCTGTCAGATCTTTACACGTCTTTGAATATGCGCCTTCGAAAGTGTCGTCGCAATTTACCAAATTTTGCTTGCCTGCCGGTAATGGCTGGAAAGTAACGAATGGTGTGTAAATGTTAAATCAGGAGTATTTGTTATGGCTGAATTAGAAGCTCTGCAAAAGCAAGTGGATCTGCCGACAACCGACAAGGAGGGCAAGTATCTTACCTTTGCTCTGGGCCAGGAAGAGTTTGGTCTGGAGATACTGAAGGTTCGTGAGATCATCGGGTATATGGAGATCACCGCGGTTCCGCAGACACCGGGACACGTTAAGGGAGTGGTCAATCTTCGGGGCCAGGTTATTCCTGTTGTCGATCTTCGTCTGAAGTTCGGCATGGAAGAAGCCGAGATCACCGAGCAAAGTTGTATCATCGTTGTCGAGATAGACGTCGGTGACCATCATTTTCAGACGGGTATCGTTGTCGATCATGTTCAGGAAGTTCTTGATATCCCCGGCGAGGAGATCGAGGACTCTCCGGAATTCGGTTCGAGCGTCAATACCGATTTTATCCTTGGAATGGGCAAGATCGGCGATAGCGTCAAGATCCTGCTGGATATCGACAAGGTTCTGGGAGGTGAAGACTTCCGTAAAATAACCGCTAAGGGGGAAATTGAATAAATTAGGGATAGGTAAACAAATAATTTTATTTGGAGAAATTAAAATGAAAACGAAAATATTGATATGTGTACTGCTGGTGGGTGTAGTCTTCGGTGCGTTTCTACTGTACAAAAACTATTGCGGCGACAAAGAAAATGTCCGGATCTCTTTTCTCAAGGATGAACAGGTGGAGTTCGACAGAACAGTGACGCGATTGGAACTTGCTTTTAACCAAATGTATCAGGGCGCACGCACGATCAGCCTGTTGCCAAGCATTCGTGGTCTTGAAGGAGCAAATCTGCCCGAAGGATTCGAAGGCAAGTTTGACCTTACTCGATTCTCTACTGATGCCCATGCAACAGTGCAGCAGATATATAACAACCTGACCTCTAACGTCAGCGTTTCCGAAATTTACTGTATTTTGCGTGGTTTCCGTCCTGACCAGGGAGAAACACCATTTTTCATGTATGATTCACTGATCGTTGACACTGCCTCCGAGTCCGAAGAAGAAAGTGCGGAGGAAGAACACTATAATGCCGATGCCCCTGAAGACTACGAGGAGGATGAGTACAACTACTATGTCAAGCAGATCGCATTATTTGCGCAGATGTATCCAAAATTTAACTTTAGCTCTATCGACCAGATTCCCTGCTTCGGTTCTCCTCCAATGAGGACCTGCGACAACACTCAATACTCCTCGAAAAGGGATGGGGACGTTGAAGATGCATTTGGGGTGCTCCTGTCTGTTCCTGTCTATTCTCAGGCACAGGATTTTATCGGGATTGTCAGCGTGATCGTCCGTTCGAACATATTTGAGGCCCTGTTGATTGGCCGTCCCTTTGTAATCGTAACAAAGCAGGACGAGGAACAGGCGGAACAGGAAGGTTGGACAATGCCGGAAGAACCAAGCAGATTTGTTCTTCATAATGACAAGATGAACGTAACGGTTTCTGATCGACGTAATAGCGATCTGGTCTCACAGGTTAACGCAGCGATCACAGACAAATCGTCTGACCTTCTCCTGACAGGAACGCTTGATATCCAAAGCCGAATACCATGGGAATTGCGGTACTTCACGGACCAAACTACTTTGGCATTAGAACTGGCTGGTGTGAAAAAAATGTTTGTGCTGAAAACAACCTTATTGTTCATCGCCGCGGGAATCCTCATCTGTGGTATGGTTATCGCTGCCAAAAAACAATCGCTGATCATGAAGCTTAAACAGGCGATTGAAATGTTGCAGAACTGTGCTGAGCAGGTTTTTTCGTCATCAGGCCAGATTTCCGCTGCTTCGCAGTCATTGGCAGAAGGCACTGCCGAGCAGGCTGCCGGTCTTGAGGAAACATCTTCGAGTCTTGAAGAGATGTCCTCTATGTCAAAACAAAGTGCTGACAACGCTCAGCAGGCCAATACACTGGCTACCGAGGCGAACAAAGCTGCTGATTCCGGCGCTGATGCCATGACCAGAATGAACACCGCGATCAAAGAGATTCAGAAGTCTTCTGGTGAAACAGCTAAGATCATCAAGGTCATCGACGAGATCGCCTTCCAGACGAATCTGCTTGCACTGAACGCTGCTGTTGAAGCTGCTCGTGCAGGTGAAGCCGGCAAGGGATTCGCCGTTGTTGCTGAAGAGGTTCGTAACCTTGCGATGAGGTCGGCAGACGCTGCCAAAAACACCTCTGAGATGATCGAAGAGTCTGTCAAGAACTCCAAAAATGGCGTCGAAATATCCAATGAAGTTGGCAAGGTTCTCGAAGATATCGTTGCTGGCATCGGAAAGACCAGCGACCTTATAGGTGAGATCGCAACCGCTTCACAGGAGCAGGCTCAGGGTATCGACCAGATCAATACGGCAATGGATCAGATGGACAAGGTAACGCAGCAGAACGCCGCCAATGCCGAGGAAAGCGCAAGTGCTTCTGAAGAGCTAAGCGCTCAAGCCGAGACAATGAATCAAATCGTCGGCGAGTTGGCTATACTTGTGGGCGGTTCTTCGGCTGAAACAAGTTTCCAGTCCGGTTCATCAAAGCCCAGCAACACAGGACGTGGTCTCTCAACAAGCGACCATACTTTCCATCATATTGCCGGTGGGAACACCAAGACTACCAGTGAGCAACCTGCGGTCAAGGCATCCAAGGCAACTACGGAAAAGGCAATACCGCTGGATGACAACGAAGACTTTAAGGATTTCAATGCCTAAACTTGCCAAAGTTTAGTTACTTTATATCCCGGGCGGGCCTAACGGCTTGCCCGGGTTTTTTTATGTGAATGTGTAGTTATCCTTACCTGAGGGGGTTTATACCCAACGGGTATATTTCTCATGCGTTGGTTTTTCTATAAGTTCTTGTCAAAAAGGGCTTTCTCCACGAAAGAAAGCACGCGAAATTTCCAGAATCCGTATAATTTGTATTTTGTGGAAAATGCTTTCGGTAGGGCCGGTAAACGTGTATAATCTCCTTTTTGACGATGAAAATGTTCAAGGAAGGAGCTTTTAAGGTGCGTTTATTTATTATTATTGTTTTGGTTGGTGTTTTTGGGGGTATGTGCGGATGCCGGTCGAAGCTGCATAAAAATACCGGTAAATTCAACGATGAGCAGATCGCGGCTATGCCGTTTGCGCAGAGAGAGGACCTGCCGCAACCTTCGGGGGGGCTGGTGCTGAGCGTTGGCGGTGAGACCATTACGGCCGATGAGATCGCAGCGGCGGCGGCAGGAGAAGTTGAGCATCTGGCAGCAAATAGAGATTTTCAGAGTTTCAGGGAGAAGGCAAAGGCGAAGATAGAGAAGGCGGTTATCAGTAAGGTTACGGATGTTCTTCTCTATAAGCAGGCGAAAAGGATATCGCCATCAAATATGGAAGATGCATTGGATAAGGCTGTTGAGAATGCGGTGGATAAGTTTGTCGCCAGCCATGACAGCAATCGTGCCCGCGCGCAAGATGCTATTGAAAAGATGGGGTTGGATTGGGACGGGTTCAGAGAATATCAGAAGAGGATAATGCTGACGCAGTGGTATATCTCTCAGGAGCTTGAGGATGACAGCCCGATCACTCACAGTGCGATGCTCGATTACTATAATGTTATGAAGGAGAGCATGTTCCAACGTGATGGTAAACTTACGTTCCGTCTGATCGATATTGTTCCGGCTAAATTAAGTTTGGCAGGGGAGGAGGCAGCGAAGCAGGCGGCTTTGGAGTTGGCCCAAGGGCTGCTTAAGAGGATCGATGAGGGGGAAGATCTTGCATCTCTTGCTGAGGAGTTTTCACACGGTCATCGGGCGGCGAGCGGCGGTCTGTGGGAAAATGTTACGATGGGGTCATTAGCGGAGCCTTACAATGTTCTTGAGGTTGAGGCGGGTAAGATCCCTGAAGGGGCTATTGCCGGGCCGATCGAAACGGAGGGTCATGTTTTTATTGTCAAGTTAGTGGATAAGGTCGAAGAGATGCATAAGTCGTTCGAGGATGTTCAGGAAGATATCGAGGCCGATATTCGTTTTAGGCGCAGGGTTAAACAGTATAATGAAATGGTCGTCAAGCTGATGGAAAAGGCGAATATCGCAAACATGGGCAACTTTGTAGAATATTGCGTGCAGACGGCTTACCGACGTTACGTTTTGGGCGGGTAGAAAGAAACTACGGTGATACGAGATGAAGATAATAGCGCATGGCATTGATCTGGTTGATTTTCCGCGGCTGGAGTCTATGATAGAACGGCATGGTGAGCATTTTATGAACCGTATTTTTACGGCTCGTGAGCAGGGCGATGCCGAGGGGGTTAAGAATAAATTTGAAAAACTGGCTGGTCGATTCGCGGCGAAAGAAGCGGTGCTTAAACTTATCGGGACCGGATGGCGCGGTAAGATCGCATGGACGGAGATCGAGATCGTTAATAATTCTATGGGGCAGCCGATAGTGGAGATCAGCGGTGAGGTCAAAAGGATCGCCGATAGCCTGGGCGTTGAGCAGATCACTCTGAGCATTACGCATACATCTGATTTCGCGATCGCCTCGGCGGTGGCACTGGCAACGAATAAAGATGAATAATTTCGATTGTATAGTTGTCGGTGGCGGTCATGCAGGAGCCGAAGCGGGTCATGCGGCGGCGAGGATCGGGGGGCGAACTTTGCTTATTACAATGAGTGCCGATACTATCGCCAAGATGAGCTGCAACCCGGCGATAGGTGGGCTTGCCAAGGGGCAGATCGTCCGTGAGATCGATGCTCTGGGGGGACTTATGGCCCTTGCGATCGATGCGACGGGGATACAGTTCCGTCAGTTGAACCGGTCGAAGGGGCCGGCGGTTCGGTCGCCGCGGGCACAGGCGGATAAGTATCAGTACAAGGCTTATATTCGCAAACAACTCGAAAGAACGGATAATCTGACGATCGCAGAGGGGGTCGCTGCCGAAGTGTTGACGTGCGGGGGGAAAGTTTGCGGGGTTCGATGCGAAGATGGGACGGTTTACAATAGTTCGGTGGTGGTCATTACGGCGGGGACCTTTCTTAGGGGTGTGATGCATATGGGCCGAGAGCAGTGGGGCGGCGGAAGGCTTGGTGAACCTGCCAGTAACGAACTTAGCGATAGTCTGAGGCGGCTCGGTATCAAACTTGGCCGATTGAAAACGGGTACGCCTGCCAGGCTTGACGGGGCTACGATCGACTATGACAAAACCGAATTGCAGGAGGGGGACGCTGAACCGGTTGCATTTTCGTTCATGACGGAAAAACTGGACCGGCCGCAGGTGCCCTGCTGGATAACTTATACGAATGAAAAGATACACCAACTGCTGCGGGATAATCTGCATCTGGCTCCGATGTATAGCGGGCAGATACAGGCAGCGGGGCCGAGATATTGCCCGAGTATTGAAACAAAGGTGGTGCGGTTTGCGGACAAGGGGCGGCATCAGGTTTTTCTTGAGCCGGAGGACGAAAATGCAACCACGATATATTGTAACGGGATCAGTACGTCGGTTCCGAAGGATGTGCAGGACAAGATGCTGAAGCTGCTGGCGGGTACGGAAAACGCGAAGGTTGTACACTATGCGTATGCAATAGAGTATGACTATGCTCCGGCGTATCAGTTGAAGCCAAGCCTTGAGAGCAAAGTCGTTGAGGGGTTGTTTCTTGCCGGTCAGATAAATGGTACGAGCGGTTATGAGGAGGCGGCGGGTCAGGGGCTGATGGCGGGATTGAACGCGATGCGTAAAGTTCAGGGCAAAGAGCCGATAGTGCTCGGGCGCGATCAAGCATATATCGGTGTACTTATTGATGATCTGCTTACAAAGGATATCCAGGAGCCGTACCGGATGTTTACATCGAGGGCGGAGTATCGACTAAGTTTGCGAGCCGATAACGCGGACCGAAGATTGACGGCTGCGGGCAGAGACGCGGGGCTGGTTGACGATGCGAGGTGGGAGAGATTCTGTAAAAAACTGGAAGATGTCGGCAGGCTTTCGGAGCGGCTCAAGGGCGTCCGGTTGGGTGGCAAAAGTTTGTGGCAGCTTTTGAAACAACCGGAAAGCGATATAAGTAAGGATCCTTACGGTCAAACGGATGTAAAGCAGATGGGCCTTACGCATGAGGTGGTCGAGGCGGCGGTTATTGACGCAAGGTATGAAGGTTATCTTGCGCGGCAGGCCAAACAGATCGAAGGCTTGCGGAACATGGAAAAGGTCAAACTGCCGGCGGAGCTTGAGTATGGGGCGATCACTCATTTGAGTAATGAGGGCAAGAGTAAATTGTCGGCTATGCGTCCTGCAACGCTTGGGCAGGCAAGCCGTATCGGCGGGATAACACCAGCGGATATCACAATTATTCGGGTGCACCTAAAGACGGTTAATGCTGAGAAAGATATTTAGCTATGCCGGTTACACAGGGCCGGTTTATCTGCCACCTCCCGGGCCCATCATCATCCTCATCATTTCCGGCGTCATTCCCGGCATCATCCCCGGCATCATCCCCGGCATGCCACGGTTCATGTCGAACTGCGGTTGACGTCGACGTCGTCCTTTTCGCTGCCGTTCAGTGCTGCGTGCTACGATGGTAACTTTCTCCTGGGCAGCGGCATCTATTTCGATGAACTTTTTCAACATGTCAGAAGGCCAGTTTCTGCTCTTTATCGCCATGTGCGAAATATTCTCGCCATCACTGGTGTAGAGTATCTCGGAATAAGGCTTGGACTGTAAGACATTAGTGCCCATCCACATGCTCGTTTTGGCAATGTCGATAAGGATGGCTTCGGTATTAAAATCTACGAGTTCCACATCACTGTCGGACTCATAGGACGAGATAACGCCGTACCCGTCATTAACAGCTTCGATCTCGACGGGCTTGCCTATCCCTTCCCCGGCAGCGACCTTGAATTCCTCATTATGCCACAATCCCTTATGGTATTTGGACACCTGGATATTGACTTTTCCTGCGGCTATGTCCTGCGGGAAGAAATAGGTTCGCTTATCAATTTTTATCAACTCAGTTACATCGGAGTATTCACTCCATAACACCAAGTCGTTCTTATGCTCGGCGTCGGCTTCGCGCAGCCAGTCCTGACCAGCTATGGGATTAAAGGCACCGACACGCATCCTGTATTGATAAGTTTTGCCTGGTTTTGCGGTATCGTCGTGAGCCCAGACCACGAGCCGTTCCCGAAGACCGGAAAGATCCGTGTCATCTTCGATATAAAACCCGTCGAGCTCATCGAAAAGAACGTCAATGGTACGTTCATTTTCTTTCTTTTTTGCCTCCCGGCGTTTTTCCGCTAACAGTTTGGCCATATTCTTTTCGCGATCACCACGTCCGCCTGCCGTCGTACCGCCGGCGCCTTGACGGCTTCTGTTACTTCCCGATCTTCCGGTAGTTGTCCTGCTCCTGCTCCTGCTCCGGTCTCTGTCTCGATTCTTTTTCTTACTGCTTTTCCGTAGTTTCTTTTCCTTTTCAAGATTCTCTCGTTCGAGTTTTTCCCGCTCCTTCTCAGTGAGGTCCGTAAATTCCTTATGTAGTTTTGGAGTGAGCCATTGGGCATTGGACGCAGCCAGGTCATAGGGGTCCGGTTGTATTATCTCTTTTTGAACCTCAAAATCATCAAACTTAAGTCTGAGCAGATCTATGGTATTTTTGTCCTGGGCCTTTTCAGGAATATCAAGCACGGTTCTTAAATGGTCTATTTTCATTCGTGGAACGCGCTGCCATTGGCTCGTCGTTCCATCTTCGCGGACGTTCTGTCTCTCAAGCGATACAGCGGCGAAGATCGGTTTTGCGAAAGACTCGTCCTTCCATTCCCTTTTTACCCTGCTGACAAAACACCTGTGGAACTCCTCGTACAAAGCAGCTACATCAAATTTGCCCTCAACGGTTACCAGATCAATGTCTCCAAGTTCGGTATCAACATTTTTGTACAATTTGTCAACGGGAACCTCATCGATCGGAACATAGGCCACTGTCCTGATCGCCTCTGTTGCCACCTCGGTTATGTCACCGATGACTGGCAGCCTATACTTCCGCGGACCCGTTATCGCCTTTCCTCCTCGCGAGGGCAGCGGAAACCAGACGTTGTCACTAACCTGAGAGATGGTACACTCGATTCTCCTGGCAAAATCATCGGCCTTTTTCCCGCTGTAACTCTTAAGCTTCGGGAGATCAGCCAACTTGTCTTCCAATCTCCTGGCTTGGCCGTCTTTTATGAGTTTGTCTATCTGACCGGGCCCGACTTTACTGCCATTGTATTCGACCGAATAGGGACCTGCTATTACAAAAAACCATAATAGACACAAACACACTATGCCGGCAACACCGAACACAGCCTTATCAATATAACGTTCGAAAAGATTGCCCCTGTTCTTACTCATATAAACTTATCCCATTAAAGATCTATCTGAAGTTCTTTCTTTTTAAATATTCCCTTTTTCTTTTTATCTTGCTTGTCTATCTTCTTCTTCTGCTTCGGTTTCTTTTTCTTATTGTCTTCTTCTTCGGCTTGTCCCAATAATATTTTGACCGACTGCGGTTTGATGGAGTCGTAACCGTTGCGGTTAAATATATATTCACAGATCAGGTGCACCTTTACTATGGCGTCATCACCGTAACGGTAGTTGTCGTGGCCCTCGTCGCTTCTAACGATAGGTTCTGTTTCGCTCTGAAGTATGGTTATCTGGTTATGAATGTATGTATTCTCTTTGCCATCGGCCAAATAACCTTCACGGTGTTTGTGTTCTTTTTGACTGCAAAGCTCTTTCATAAACGGTATGACATACTTTGAATCCGCCACGACGGCTACGCTGAAATGTATTACGTCTATGTCGTCATCGCATTGTCTTCCGGACCATGGATATACCCCCAGTACCTGAACGCTTTCATGCCAGACATAGGCCGCCTCGTCGCCATTTGCATAAGAGGAGCGTCGCTGTTTGGTCTCATAATCGGCCAATTTTGTAAATCCTATGCCGACAAGGCGTTTAACCGGCGCATCATAAACACATTCGGCATTTGCATTCATTGTCCGGATCGTTGCGACCACATCATCATAGACCCAGTAAGAAAGCTGTGAAAACCATGCGTCTTCCAACGCTACCTCAGGACCTGGATAAACGTATCCGTCCCAGAACTCATACCATTTGAAAATAGTAGGGTCGGCATAAACATGCATCGACTCTGCACGTGTCCGACAGATGGTGTCAACAAGTGCATTTTCCGAATTCTTTTTAGATTTAGCAGTGCGTTTGGCCGCACTATTTGACATGTGTCGTGTTGCTTCCGATATTGCCGCTTCGCCGGGCGCGTCAAGAGCATTTATGCTCTTAACAAGGTTTTCTATGGCTTGTCGGTAATCTTTGCCAAAATCAACGTACAACTGCCGCGATGTATCCTCAGGCTTTGGAAATATATTATAATTTATCAGGCTCTGTAGAGAACTTTGCTTTATCAATTGCTTGATACGTTTGGCATCTTTTGAGTATGCATCCTGGTAAAGTTTTTCCTGCTCATATTGCTTTCCCGGAGGCGTTTTCCTGATAAGCGACTTGATCGCACTGCTCTGGGCGAGACTTGAACTTTCTATATCCTCTGCTAACGACTTCTTGGTTGTCGACGACAGCACGATGACCACAATGGCAACAATAAATATCCCTGTCGGTATGATCAGCGAGATGTATTTCTTAATGAAAGCCTTTATCGAACCCATTTATAGTACTCCCAATTGAGTTTACCCGTTTATTGTCGGGCCGGTTACTTTGTGACAATTACGATATCAACGCCGATAAAATGGTATAACCATTCTCTCGAAACATACGTAAGCATTATGTTCTAATTTTTTTTACTCCGGCTGGCGGAACTTCTTTTCGATTTTTTACTTGTTTTGACAGTCGTTGTTTTGTCGTCTTTTATCTGGTTCAAAGGAGCACCTGCCCACTTGATCTTGATGCTGAGCCTGAACCAGCAGTCCCTTTCTATGAACTTTTCGTTGTCATATTCATCTAATTTTTTCAGTCCCAGATCCTTATCGGCCAGGTCCGGGGCGTTGTCAATCTCTTCTTGTGTTATAATGTCGTATGTCATGCTCATTTCCTCTCCCGTCATGGGGTCGAGGAGAACTTTTTCCGTTTCGATGCGGTTTCCCTTGTTTTTATTGTAGTAATTCGATATCGTACTGAATTTTTTGTCATCATTTTGCGGGACACGATCAACGGTTTCTTCGTTACCTATACCTATCGGCATGTCTTTATTGTCCCGAAGGTCAATGGGTATTATCTTTAACTGGAAATGGGCCGTCTTCTCCTTTTCAAATATCTCAAAGCCCTTCTTGCTGAGTTTGCCTAATCGCGTTACAAATCCCCACCTACTCTTGTCATTGGCCACGCCGGCAGGATCCATAAGTGCGGGTATATCCTTGTACGGGCAGTAACCTTCGAGGATCACAACAAAACCAGCGGCATCATTTTTGCCCGGATCTATCAGACGGGCCCTTGGCAGCATGAAATCCCCGCTACCACCCGGTCCAAACCCGCCCATAGGTCCACCCATTCCACCCATAGGTCCACCCATTCCGCCCATAGGTCCACCCATTCTGCCGCCACCCATCATCATCATCATTTCTTCCATGCTGGGACCGACTTTTCTCTTTTCTTTTCTTTTCTTCATTTTCTCGAACTTGGCGTTGAGCAGGCTGTCTGTATATGATACGAGAGTTGAAGTTACAAATACCTGCTTTCGCTCGTTACGCGGCCATGTCTGAACCTTGCCGACATCACCAGCTTCAAAAGCGGCGTAAAGCTCGGCTTGTTCCGGATTGTTGATGGCATTGGGAAGACATGCTGTTACAGATTCCAATAACATCGGGATGACATCACGGTATCTGAACAGCTTTGTTTGTTTATTGATCGCACTATTATATGTGGCCTCTCTTTTCTTTTCTTTGTTCAATTTACTCGAAGCCGACCGTGCCTTGCCGATAACGCTTTCCACAGATTTGCGTGCGGCAACGCTTTCATTGCTGTTGTACTTTCCATAGGCGTATTTTGCGCTGGCGAAACTCAGTATCGCAAACGCGAGCATCGCACATGCGGCGATCGTGAAGTTACGCCCCTTCCTTGCCCACATCATGGCTGTAGCTAACTTTCGCGGAAGGAGGTTGATGTCTATTTTCGCCTCATCGAGCATCTGGATCCCAAGGCCGTATGCCGTCGCAAAATCCGATACATTCTCATGGAACTTGGCAGCCGACAATTCACTGGAAATCTCGGGTTTTTCAAAAGAATCGGGTTTGATCACCGGCACGCCAAGGTTCTTCTGCAAATACTTTGCAAGTCCCTGAAGTTTCATTCCGCCGCCTAACGCGACAACCTTTGAAAATCCGCCATGCCCCTGATGGCTGCTGCTGTAAAAACCAAGGGAGCGTTGTATCTCACTGCCAAGATCGGTAAATACCGGTTTCATCGCGGAAAATAACTGCCGGACATACTTACTCATAGGCGCTGTTCGTTTGAGCCTTTCGGCTTTGCGAAATCTCAACTTGAACGCATCGGCGATCGCTTCGGTAAATGTATTGCCACCGATCCGGATCGTACGCTGCCATACGGCTGTCTTGCTGCATACGACGAGCGTTGTGTTCTCGGCTCCGACGTCGATAACAACGACGGGTTTGTCGTCGGCGTCCATGAAGTCCTTCTGGTCGTATGTGAGATAATTATAAAGAGCCATCGGAGAGACCTGTATGCAGGATACTTTCAGACTCTCCTTTGCAAAAACCGACATCTTGTCGTTTATCAGTTCATTCTTTATGGCGAAGATACCAACTTCGGCTTCGGCACTGTCGCTGGAGGTCATGAGCTGCCAGTCCCACTCGACTTCGTTGATGTCGAACGGTATCTGCTGGACAGCTTCGTACTGAACGATCTTCGGGATTCCTTTCGGTTCAACAGGAGGGAGCTTGATGAACCTGGCAAAGCTGTTCTGGCCGGCCATTGCAATTGCCACTTCGTCCTTTGAAACATCGTTTCGCTCAACGAATTGGTGAAGGGTGTCGGCCATGATCTGGTCGGCTTCTTCTTTACATACTGACTTATCGCCTGCAAGGAGCTTGCTGTGTTCGATGTAATCGAAACCGATGATCTCGATGTTCCCACCGTTGGACCGCAACCGCAGGGCCTTGAGAGAATTATTTCCCACATCGATCGCCCATACTCCATGTAATCCCGAGGCCATATTTATCTCCTGCTAAAAGCAAACTATCGCAATTATTTATTTCGGTTGTTATTATATCATATTATGAAAACTTTTGCCATAAATACCCTCGGCTGCAAGGTCAACCAGTACGAAAGCCAGCAGATACGCCAGCTTCTTGCCGGTTTCGGGCTAAACTTTGCCCGGCCGGGCACCTGCGCCGACCTTGTGGTCATTAATACCTGCTGTGTTACGAGTATCGCCTCGTCAAAGAGCAGGCAATCCATCCGAAAAGCTCAAAAACTCCACCCGTCGGCAATGATCGTTATCGCCGGCTGTCTGCCCGCAGGAGATGCCGACGAGATGTCAAACATCGACGGAAACGTGTATGTCGTGGCCGAAAAGGACGATTTGGCGAAAAGTCTGGAGACATTGATCAGGCCCTCAGACGCTCGGTCTGCTGCCTGCGACACTAAATCGGACACAACTTTGACGGTATCAGAAAACATTAGCAAGGCCCCTAACATTGGGACAAACCCTAATAGAACAATTTCACCACCCGAAATCAAGCATAAAACCGCCCTGCGGCCCCTAAAATCCTATATCGGCCAGTCGCGGGCTTTTCTGAAAGTGCAAGATGGCTGTGACGGTTATTGCTCATACTGTATTATACCGAAAATACGCAAAAATGTTTGTAATAAGAATATAAAAATTATCGTCAAAGAAGCTGCCGACCTCGTAAAAGCGGGGCATAAGGAGATCGTTCTGACCGGAATATTCCTCGGAGCCTACGGCCATGATACTGTAAGACGCAAAAAATGGGCTATGGAGGGTGAAAACGCGTTTCCGGACATGGTTGAGAAGGTTGCCGGGGTGGAGTCTCTGGCCAGGATTCGACTGAGTTCGCTTGAGCCGGGCGACGTTACCGAAAAGCTGCTCGATGTCTTCTGCCGTCACCGTAACATCATGCCGCATCTGCACTTACCGCTGCAGTCGGGATCTCAAAGAATTCTCAAAAAAATGTGCCGCCAGTACAATATTGATGAATATTTCGATACTATTGAGCGAATAAGGGGTTGTCTTGACCGCCCGGCGATAACTACGGATATTATTGTCGGCTTTCCCGGTGAAACCGACGAAGATTTTCAGCAGACTTACGATTTCGCAAAAAAAGTCGGATTCTCAAAGATCCACGTCTTCAGCTTTAGCCCCAGAAAGAACACCCCAGCCGCAAAAATGCACCCAACCGTCGACCCCCAAACCATAAAGCAACGCTCAAAACAACTAAGAAACCTCGACACACGCCTCCAGAAAAAATTCCGAGACCAATTCATCGGCCAGACTGTGCCGATCCTAATCGAAAAAGTAGATGCCAAAACCCAAACCGCAACCGGCAGATGTGAAAGATACTTCCCCCTGACGCTAACTACTGTGGACTCCGCCCCCCCCCTGAAAACCGCCCAGATCATAGAAACAACCGTCACCTGACTTTGCCCCACCTTGCCTGCCTGCTGCGGCATAGCCTCTGGCGACGCCGGGTCGCGTCGAAGCCTTGGCGAAGGCGGGTGCCCACGCGGTTAATTAAAAAACCCGAAACGCCATCGCAGAAATAAAGAACAAAAAACGCTATTCCTCAACGACGCTTGATTGCAACCAGTTTTCGGCAAAGGTAACAAAGTCATTGCCGTTAACTTTGCCGTCTTTGTTGATGTCGGCTTTGTTGAAGGGCTTGTGTCCGCCGCGAATAAGAACATGATCGGCCCCTGCGATAGGAGTTCCATCAAATAATACGCCTGTTAGCGGCAATTCTAATATTTCGCCGTTACTTACTTCGCCAAATGCTTCTACTATTTCCTGCGTTTTGAATTTGAAAGTAAGGTCGATAAAACCGTCGAGGCCGGTTTCAATGCAGTTGCTGTCGGCGATTTGCAAGGAAGGCGCAGCTACATCTTCATAGTTGCTCCTAATCGGCGCAACTTCTCCCAGCCGGATCGAAGTCGGATCGATCATGCCCGCGTCAAACTGCTGAGTACCCAAAATAGCAACAGGCAAAATGCCCTGGCTTTTTACGTTTAGTAGATTCGGACAGCTACCCGGCTTGATGTCAACGGCAACTTCAAGTGCAGGTTCGGCATTAACGGTGATGTTGTCGATCACCAGATGACTGCCGCTGGGATTGCCCATATAATCGCCACCTTCGCCCGGGATAATTCGGAGCATGTCGATTCCCTGAAAATCAAAGTCAAACCAGTAGGCCTGGTCGCCGGATGTCAGATGTGTTTCCGAATAGATCACTGTACCGTCCAGCAAACCCTCCACGGTAACGTCCTGGTCGTATCTCCAAGCCGATGTGATATACGCACCGTTAAAACTGAATAACTCACCGGACATTGATACCGTGTTGGTCCCTGCCGCACCAGAGGTGTATGCGGCAACGCTACCGATCATGCCATTTTTGTAACCGATCCAATGCGGTTTGTCATCGAGCAGTTCGATAGTCATAGCGCGAAACTTGCCAGACCAGCTAAAACCTGCGTAACCGGAAGGCATCACGTTAGTCGCATCCGGATCGAGAACGCCGTGGATATCTTCAAAATCGATAACGAGGGCACCTGCATGGTTGGAAATGCAAAATAAGACGACTGACAGTACTATATTTCTTCTCCACACGATACATTCTCCTGAAAGAGCCTGTTGCATAATGATTTTCGAATCCAACCGCTGAATCCGACGGCTGTGCGTCCATTAGTGGATTATAACCGAAAACAAGAACAAAGCAAGCAAAATCCCAAATCTTTCCTCCCTTCCTTTGTTTTTTTTAGCTTTTGTATTTTAATTAGTGCTTCCAAATCCTGTAGATCAGTAGTTGCTGTTGTTGTTAATAATAATTAAACATACTGTTATCCTGACCTGTCGCGGCGTAGCCTCCGGCGAAGACGGGTCAAAAATAAATAAAAATTCACTTGACTTCTAACACCAACCTTTATATAATGTTCACATAACAATCAGGATAGATTGTAGTAGTTAATTTATCTCTGTGGCCTCTGTGATCCGGCAATGCTTTAATGACGTATGGCAAAGTAGTTCACCTGTGGTGAGCGTAGTCGAACCAAAAGTGAATAAAAAATGAAAAAAACGTTAAAAGTGAAAACAAAAACATGAAAAACAAAGCCAATTTAACTCGCTTAAATTTAACCGCAAACTCTTGCAGCAGAGGGGGTTACAACGTTTTAAGGGCAAAACCCCAAAACGGAACAAAGCCAAACAAAGCCAATTTAACGCCAATTTCAAAATGGAGAACTCCTCGCTTTCCGAGTGAGACCCAAGCAAAAAACTTTTTTATGGAAAGCAAAGCCAATTTTCCGAACCCAAGTCCAATCCTAACTCCTGAAACCAAAAGTGCTTACATCAATTCACACCCCCAAAACCACAAAAAAAGCAAACCCAATCCAAAGCCAGTTCATGCGCACAAGTAACAGGTTAAGCCGGTGTTTCGCATTGACGATAAAACCGATGGAATTGGGCTATGCCGGTTTTGGCATTAGATGTGCGGAAACGATCATGATATCGATGCTTAATAATACAATGAATAACTTTGCGGTGCGGCAGATGAACATACATTATGCCGCCTGGGGCAAAAGCAGCATGAAACTGGCGTCCGGATCGCGTTTGTATAGCGCTTCCGAAGATCCGGCAGGTATGGCGGTTTACAGTTATATGCGAGGTGAGATGACCTCCTTAAGGCAGCGAATTCGCAATGCCGACGACGGGATCAGTCTTTTGCAGGATACCGATAGCAAGCTGGCAAGTATCGGCGAGGTACTCGTACAAATGGAACGACTCGCAGAACAAGCCGCCACCGGAACATATTCTAAAAGCCAGAAAAGAATTATGGCTGCGGAATTCAAACAGCTCAGCGAAGAGCTCAATTTTATAAAAGGGCTAAAAAGTTTCAACGGGATCAATCTGACTGGAAACGATTCACTGCCTGTAACGATAAATACGGATGGCGAATCGGGTTTTGACCTTGGCGAATTCCGGGTGCCAGACGCAGGGCTTGGCGATGCAGATCTCATCAACGATCCAGACGCTGCGCTTGAAATGGTCCGCGGGCAGATAACGTCAAACTCCGAAAGCCGGGGCAACGCAGGCGCAAAAGCCAATCGACTTGAACTTCAAAGCGACAATCTTCAGAATCAGCTTTTTAATGTTCAGGAAGCGGCTTCACGAATAGCCGATGTTGATGTTGCCGAAGAGATAACTGAAAACATAAAGCAGAAAGTTCTCAGTGAGGCAGCTACCGCAATGGCCGCACAAAGCAATGACATTCAAAAGGACATGATCCTTAAACTTCTGGAAACCGACGTAGCATAGAATTTAAGATGCTCCGGTTAACGGGACCGCCATGTTTTGAGTTTTCTACTTATTCTCTTTTACTTTTTTCAGGGCTTTTTCGAGGTTGCCGTATCCTTCGTTCCATTCGTTCAGGCGCGTGATATTCTTTTTTCGGGCGATCTCAACGAAGCTGCTATGTACCTGGTCGATCGAGTCGGGCAATGGCCATTGGGCGGAGGCGGATATTGCTTTTTGCCGCATTGGTTCCCAACACATCATAAACGCGTACATCACGGGCAGTTTTGCACATTGAACGCGGAAAGTTAGTTGGGGGTCGCTCGCTACGGCGGCTTCGGCTGCATTGAGGTGTGACCAAGCCTGGCTTAGGGATTCGAATGTAATAAACTTCGACTTTTTTCCCTGCCAACCGATGTTTATATTAGATGCTTCGATGCCGGCGAAACAGCCTAACCAGTCGCCTGTTTTGTCAACCTCATCGTGCATCAAATTCAGATAAGCTTTTATATGTTCAGCGGCGGGGCCGTAGTAGCCGTCAATGAATTCGTCGATCAACTCCTGGCCGTCAAGCGAGGGGTTCCAGAGCAGCTTTGCGAGTACCCATGCCCTCAGTTCGGCCATTTCCGCACCGTTAGTTGTGTAGGCTCCCTGCTCGAAGATTCCCTTTGCACCGTGATCTGTCAGGAATTTTACGTTCGGGGCTAATACGCGCAGGTTCGGATGAGGGAGGATGTGGTGCTTAAAGTTGGTGACGTAATCCCATATATAAAGGCGGTCGCAAATTTTCGACCAGCCGACGATGTCGTCGCGGAAGGCTTTGTTGCGGTCATGACTTAGCGGGACACTAAACGAGCATTCGATGCTGCAAAGGCGTACGATGACATTGTGTCGGGGTTTGACGAATTTCGGCGGTTTTCGGGTGTACTGATATGCTAAAGTGCTGATGGCGACGTTGGGAAATTCTTCTTCGATCTCTTCGGCTACGTCGTTGACAAAACGGATCACTGTCCCGGCCGGACCTCCCTCTTCCATGTCGATAGCCGCACACTTTGGGCATTTACAAAACCCACGCCAGTCGTTTTGCGAGACTGAGGCGATCGTCGCCTGTGGATTTTTACGCAGGGTTTCTCTGAGATTCTTTATCAGCTCCGCTTTCATCTTTTCGTTAGTCAGGCATAATTGAGAGTGGCCCTTTGTGCGTTTTCCGTCAATTTCACTGAACCATTCCTGGTGTTTGTCAAAGTATTTGTCAGGCGGGATCAATCGGAAAAATGTATGGACGAAGCCTGCGTAACTGTGCTTGCCACCGTGCTTTGCCTGGAGGCGTTCGCTGTTGCCATTGCTTTTATTGCGGGCGGCCCAGTCGCCGTCGAAAGCGTCGAACCAGAAAGACTCTCGATACTCAAGCGGCGGGATATAGCGAGTATTAAGGGGTCCGATCTTCAGGTCGGTTCTTTTGGGGATCGTACTTTCCGTTGAGGACCACCATCGACAGCCGAGGTTATCTTCGAGGAATGTGTAAACCGCGTATAAAGTGCCGCGAGGCTCGGCGCCTGCGAGGATCAGGTTGTTACCAACCGTTCGAATAACGATACCCTCATCGCCGAGGGCTTCGGTGGAAAAACCGGGCACTGCTGACTTTGCCGCCTGGGGGCCGACCAGAATTCGCGGCTTATTTGATGCGGGATCGTTTGTTACCTCGAATTTTTGGCTGGTGATCTGTTCTAAGAAGTTAGCCAACTCATTAGCTGCATGTTTTTGCGGTGATGTGGCACCGGCATCAACGACAATGACCGCGTTAATAAAATCCACGTCAGCCGGGGGTATGCTGACCTCAGGTCCAAAGCAGCCGGTTGTAAAGGCCATTGCGAGTAGAAAAAATGCGAGAGTTATCTTTACAGGGTTCATGGTCATCTCCAAACTTGAATAATATAAATCTTCCGCAAAGCTGCACTTTCCAGGAAAACAGACTTCAATTCAGTTTTGCAGGGTTTTTTATTTTTTCATGCTTTCTTTTGCCGCTACGACCACGTTTTCGAGTGTTATGCCGAACTTCTCGAAGCATGTTGCTCCGGGTGCTGATGCTCCGAAGGATGACATACCAATGAAGATGCCGCTATCGCCGAGGTACTTGCCCCATCCCTGTTCGATGCCGGCTTCGATGCCGACTCGCGGTTTTACGGATGGGGGTATTACGCTGTCCTTGTAAGCCTTGTCCTGCTTTTCAAAGAGTTCAAACGATGGGATGCTGACTACCTGGGCCTTTATACCTTCGGATGCTAATTGCTCATGGGCTCGGACCGCTAACTGCACCTCGGAACCGGTGGCCATGAGAATAACGTCAGGGTTGTCTTCGGCGATCAATGCATAGCCGCCCTTGTAGAGATTTTCGGCACTGGCGAACTTGTCCTGGTCGATGACGGGCAGGCCCTGCCGGGTAAGCGCCATGGCGATGGGGCCGTCATTATGTTCGAGGGTATACTTCCATGCCTGGACGGTTTCGTTGGCGTCGGCTGGTCGAAATACAATGAGATCGGGTATCGCTCGCAAAGCCGCCAGGTGCTCAACCGGCTGATGGGTCGGGCCGTCTTCGCCTAAGCCGATGCTGTCGTGAGTAAGAACGAATATGCTCGGGTAATGCGATAGAGCCGCCATCCTGATCGCGGGACGCATATAATCGGAAAATACCATGAACGTCGCGCCGTACGGACGCAACATGCCGCTTACCGCAATACCGTTCATGATCGCTGTCATGGCATGTTCGCGGACACCGTAGCGGATGTATCTGCCGGAACTATTGTCCTTCTGGAAATCCTCTGCGCCCTTGAAGCGGGTGTTATTGGAGGGTGTAAGGTCGGCTGATCCGCCTAATACGAGTGGCAGTGATGGCATCAGTGCGTTAAGTGTCTCACCGGAAGCCTTTCGGGTAGCTACGGAACTGCCGGCTTCGAAGGTGGGCAGCATGCTGTCAATATCAATGCTTATCTTACCGGCGAGTGCGTCTTTAATCTCTTTTGCAAGGTCGGGATGGGCCTTTTCATATTCGGCAAATTTGGCATCGTAATCAGTTTCCATCGCCTTGCCGCAATCGACCATTGCCTGCATGTGCTTTAATACATTATCGGGTACCACGAAACTCTTTTCGGGATCCCAGCCGAAGTTTTTCTTTATCTGTTTGATCTCATCATCACCCAAGGGTGCGCCGTGAGCAGTACTGGTGTCCTGGAAAGAAGGGCTGGAGAAACCTATGTGAGTGCGGAGTTGTATCATGCTGGGGCGGTTGGTTTCTGCTTTGGCATTTTCGATCGCTTTTTCGAAGGCTTCCATGTCGTTGCCGTCGCCGCCAACGATCTGGACGTGCCAGTTGTACGCTTCGTATCTTTTGGCGGCGTTTTCGGTGAAGGAAAGCGAAGTGTCGCCGTCGATGGTTATCTTGTTGTCGTCATATATTACGATTAGGTTGTCGAGGCCGAGGTGTCCTGCAAGGCTGGATGCTTCGGAGGAGATGCCCTCCTGGAGGCAGCCATCACCTGCTACGGTGTAAATATTATAGTCGAATATATCGAATCCGTCGCGGTTGAATCGGCTTGCGAGATATTTTTCGGCGATGGCCATGCCGACCGCGTTGGCGATGCCCTGTCCGAGCGGGCCGGTGGTGACTTCTACGCCGGGTGTCATGCCATACTCGGGGTGGCCGGGAGTTCTACTGGACCACTGGCGGAAGTTCTTGAGGTCGTCCAAGGATAGATCATAGCCGGTAAGGTGCAGCAGCGAGTATAGGAGCATGCTGCCGTGGCCAGCGGAGAGTACGAAACGGTCGCGGTTTAGCCAGTTGGGGTTAGAGGGGCTGTGCTTTAGATGATTCATCCATAATTTGTATGCGGCTGCGGCCATACCCATCGGCATGCCGGGATGTCCGGATCTGGCGGCTTGGACGCCGTCCATTGCTAAAAAACGTATGGTCCGTACACATAACTCGTCCAACTCGGAGAGGCCGGGGTTCTTTGTATCAACTGCCATTGTAAATCCTTATCATTATTCTGTTTAGGTAAACTATTAGACCCTTGAAGGGTATCTTAATAATACAGGGTAACTTAAAACGGGTTGGGGTTCAAGTAGTTTTGATTTTTAGCTTTTGGGTCGCTTGCAAAAGTATGAGTTTCTGATAGTATGACGTTTCGTGGGAGTTTTTTGGTCTATCCGTATAGAGGGAAAAATGGCTCAAAAAATAATCTTTGTGTTTTTGTGTGTTTTAATGTTTCTTTCCGGGTGCTCTTCGACAACGTTTAGCGAAGGTATCGGGAAGATAGAGAGTGAATTCACTCTGGAGACGCGGTTCGAAAAATGAAATATAAAGTCAAACGGGTATCGGTTCCGGTAGATCTCGACTCAAAGTGGGACGAGGGGCAATGGCAGGGCGTTGAGGCTCTTGAAATTTTGAATTATATGGGGGATAAACCTTCGCATTTTCCCAGGGCCGAAGCTAAGCTTATCTATGACGAGGCGAATATTCATGTGTTTTTCCGTGTGGAGGACCGTTTTGTCCGGTCCGTTGCGACGGAATACCACGGTTCGGTGTGGGAAGATAGCTGCGCAGAGTTTTTCTTTACTCCGGGTACAGATATCAGCGAGGGTTATTTCAATATCGAAATGAACTGCTGCGGGGTTATGCTGATGGCGCATCAGACTGGCTTAGGTCAAAATACGGTTTCCGTAGCAGTGGACGACTGCCAGAAGATAGAGATCGTTTCATCGATAAAGGAAAAGACGGTCGACCCTGAGATCGCAGAACCCTTAACCTGGAGCCTGCAATATCGGGTTCCTGCCCTAATGCTGGAAAAATATGCTTCAGTTGAAAAACCGGCGGCAGGCGTAATATGGCGGGCGAACTTTTATAAGTGCGGTGATGAAACGTCACATCCGCATTGGCTGACTTGGTCGCCGGTTGACAGGCCCAGTCCCAATTTTCATTTGCCGGAGTTTTTCGGTGAAATAGAGTTCGAGTGATACAAGACGTGCATGATCCTGAGTATTGGGGGTAATATAATTTTGGGCTGGTAATTGGGGGCGGTTTCTGCTATAAATTGCTGTTTTGAGGGAATGGCGGAATTGACGTTGCAGGGCAATGGCATTTCCCTAAGCTGTAAAGATCGGTAACTTGCTTTAATATAAGGTGTTACCGGCGAATTGAGACGCATTTGGGAATTATAATTGGTATTATATGTTTGCTATTATAAGTGATATACATTCGAATCTCGAGGCTCTGACGACGGTGCTGGCGGATATTGAGGACAGGGGTATTAAGACTATTTACTGCCTTGGCGACGTTGTCGGGTATGCGGCGAATCCGAAAGAGTGCATGGATATGGTTATCGAGAAGACGGAAAGAAGCGTTCTTGGTAATCATGATTATGCGGTTCTTTATGAGCCGACGAATTTTAATCTCGGTGCCGAGCAGGCAACGTATTGGACGCGTGAAGTTTTGGAGCAGGAAGACAACGGCGACAAGCGGGCTTTGCGTTGGGAATTTCTGGGTGGCCAGGAGATGCGACTAACGCTTGAGCGGAAGCTGGGAGATGTTAAAGCTCATATCGATCTTGTGCATGCTTCGCCGCGAAGGCCGATCAACGAATATGTTTTTCCGGATGACGTTTATACGAGTCCGGCGAAGATCAAGCTGCTCTTCGAGAAGACGAAACATATTTGCTTTATCGGGCATACGCATCTGCCGGGAGTTTTTCTCGAGGACCCTGACTTTTATACGCCAGATGAACTTGGCGGGGTGTATCCTATTCTGAAAGATGAAAAGGCTATTATCAATGTAGGTTCGGTTGGGCAGCCGAGGGACAAGGACAATCGTGCGAGTTATGTTTATGTCGAGGAGAATGAGGTGCATTTCGTGCGGCTGGAGTATGATCATGAGGCGGCTGCGAAGAAGATATATGCGATCAAGCAGCTTGACGATTTCGAAGGTGACAGACTTGCCGACGGCAGGTAAACAACTCAAACTGACCTATTGGTCGGTTTGAGAGTTTTTAGTCTTTGGTTTTTAGTTAAGGATTCGGCCTTTGGCCGAAGCTATTTAATGTGGATTCCCGCGCGGGCGGGAATGACATATCTTATTAGGGATTTTTTGATATGGATATAAAAAGATTTGTCATTGTTTTTCTTGTTTGCTTTGTCGGGCTGTGCGGTTTTCTCATTTATGAATCTGGGCTATTCAATCAGCAAGGAGAGTTCTCAAGGGGTGTAATTGCGCTTGCGGGTCAGAATGCTTTGGAAGCGGGGCCGGAGTCTAAAGAAACGCGAGAGGAAAATGCCGGCGATGGTTTCGACCTGTCAAACTTCAAAGTAGCGAAAACGGAAGATCAAGTTCGCAGGTTGGGGTCGCTCGATCCTGATAGTGGTTATAAATTCGGCTTGGTGATAACCAATAAGGGTGCGGGGATAGAGACGGTTACTTACAGCGAGTTCGACGACAGGGATCCGGATGAACCTGAGAATCTGCAAGTGCTTTCGCCGGTTGAGTCTAAGGGGAAATATCTTTATTCACTTGCGAACGGCAACTTCGATCTTATCGAGCAAAAGAAGCGTATCGCCCTTGGCGGGTTGAACTGGCGATTTATCGAGGGGTACAGTGAAAGAAAGGTTTCTCTTGAGTTGGTGCTGGAAGATAATAGCGGCAAAGACGCGATACGATTTGTTAAGACTTATTCGATCGAGAGGGATAGCTACCAGATCGATTGCCGACTTACCGTTGAGAATCTTTCCGATCAGGCACTGAAGACAAAGTTCGATATGCAGGGGCCGGTGGGTATAGTCAGAGAAGGGACACGGGCGGATATGCGAAAAGCCGTTAGCGCTTATATCTTGCCTGACGGGACGATCGAGTCGGTCAGTAAGGATGCGAATAAACTTCGAAAAACAAAGAAGGCTTATCTTCAGGCGATATCCAGCGCGAAAAAGGATGAGGCGAAAAGCGATCTGCGGTTGAAACATGATAACCTAAATGCGAAATTTATATGGGCGGCGATAAGCAATAAGTATTTTGCCACGATAGTTCATCCTGTAGAAAGTGAGGGTAACGGCAAAGCGAGATTCGGGTTGGGGCAATATTTCGATCCGGAGATCGCGGAAAAGAAGGCGAGCAAAAATGTGAACGTCGGGCTTACGCTACGAATGGATCAGGTGAATCTGACAGAAGCGGGCGCAGGTGGAGCGAAAAAAACTTTTGATCTTAATCTCTATGTCGGGCCGAAGGACAGGAGTATTTTTGACAAGAATGAACTGTACAGTAAGTTGGAATATTTACAGACGATCGATTTCAGGTCGTGCTTCTGTTGTCCTGCCGCAATAATTCATCCGCTGGCGTTCGGGATCATGGGGTTTATGAAGTGGATGTATACGGCGATGGGCCCATTGGGCAATTACGGCGTTGTTATAATGGTGCTGGTCTTTCTTGTGCGGTTGGTGATGCATCCGCTGACAAAGAAGGGGCAGGTTTCAATGATGTCGATGCAGAAGATAAGCAGCCATCCGAGGATGGAAGAGATCAAAAAGAAATATGCCAACAACAAGACCGAACTTCAAAAGCAAACGATGCAGTTTTATAAGGATCAGGGCGTTTCACCTGCTGCCGGTGCGATGGGTATGATGCCGATGATGATACAGATGCCGATCTGGATCGCATTGTGGACCTCGATAAATATCAGTTTTGAACTTCGCGGGGCCAGCTTCCTTCCGTTCTGGATCACGGATCTGTCGGTGCCGGATGCTCTTATCCGGTTTAAGGCGGTCGATCTTCCTATATTTGGCGAGATAAGTTCGTTCAATCTTTTGCCGATACTTATGGGTGTTGTGATGTATCTGCAGCAAAAGCTGATGCCGCATTCATCGGCGGCAACGAATCCTCAGGCTGCCCAGCAGCAGAAGATGATGATGATAATGATGCCACTGATGTTCCCGATCATGCTTTATAAGGGTCCGTCGGGTGTTAATCTTTATATTCTGTCGAGTATAACGGCCGGTGTCTTCGAGCAGATGGTTATCCGCAAGCACATCCGTGAAAAGGAAGAGGCCGAGGGGCACGGGTTGGTAGCGGTAACGAGTAAGACCGGCGGTAAGGTAAAGAAAAAGAAACCGAAACCGTTTTACAAAGGTTAAGCTTTGGGGGCCTGATGTGTCTTATCCGGGTTCGGTCAATGAGACTATAGCGGCTGTGAGTAGTCCTTCTGTTCGCGACGGAGTTGCCTGCGAGTCGATTCTGCGTGTGTCGGGGGATGAGAGTTTCGCTATTGTCGCAGATCTTTTCGGTGCCGATGTTCGCGAAAAGAAGCGTGGGATGATCAGCGGCCGGATCACTATCGAGGACGGCTTTGAAGTTGAGGCTCTCGCATATCTGTTTGCAAGCGGTAATTCTTATACGGGTCAGGACTTAGCTGAGGTGCATGTTTTCGCCGGCAGCGGGGTTATCGAAAGGATCCTCGAATCAATACTTGACAGGGGCAGGCTCGCCGGGCCTGGTGAGTTTACGTTGCGGGCTTATCTTAACGGCAAGATGGACCTTAGTCAGGCTGAGGCGGTGGCCGAGATCGTTGCCAGCAGTAACAGGTTTCAATTGGCGGCGGCGGAAAGACTACTGGCGGGAAAACTTTGCGAAACAACGGGTAAGGTTCGCAAGGAGATACTCGATGTGTTGAGCCTGATCGAAGCGGGGATGGATTTCAGTGAGGAAGGCATCGAATTCGTTACGCGCGGTGAGGCGGCTTCGACGATAAGGGAAATAGCCCGCCATCTTGAGGGGATATTGGCGGGCAGTATTCGTTACGAAGAGGTGATCGATATGCCGTCGGTCGGGTTGGCGGGTCTGGCCAATGCAGGTAAGAGCAGCTTGCTCAATGCGATGCTCGGTCAGAAGCGGAGCATCGTTTCCGAGCGGAAGGCTACTACGAGAGATGTGCTCAGCGGAGAGCTTGAACTTGACAATTGCTGCGCGGCGATCTTTGACTGTGCAGGGATCGGCGGCAAGGATAGTGCTGCGGGCTTGCTGGACGAACTCGGAAGGCAGGCGGCGAGGGAAGCTCTGAAAAATGCGGACATGGTGGTTCTCTGCGTTGATGTTACGATGGACGATATTTCCGTTGCGGGCGAACTCGGGATCGAAGTTGATATCGTGGCGGCGACTAAGTGCGATATGTTGGACGAAGCGAAACTTATCGCAAAGGCTAAGGAGCTTGGGGAGTTATTTGGCAAAGAAATTGTGTTTACCAGCAGTTTGGCGCCGAGTGGGATAGATGCTTTGAAGGAGTTGATCGATAGGAAACTGGCGACTGCTGCGGGCAGATTTGTCGAAGGGGGCGAGAGGGTAGGGATTACGCAGAGGCATCGATCGATAGCGGAAGAGGCGGCTGGGAATCTTGTCGATGCCGCCGGCCAGATGGATGCGGGTAACGATGAAGTTGCTGCGATGATGCTACGGGCGGGTTATGACGTTTTGTCGGGGCTGGCGAGGGAAGACGTTGACGAGCAGGTGCTTGACAGGATTTTTTCCAATTTTTGTATAGGGAAATAAGGGTAGCCGGATGGAAGATAAAAGCAGAGATGAACGGGTATCGCGTGCGGCGGAGAGTACGCTTAATCTTTCGCACGGGATCAAGAATATTTTGCAAGCTGTAAACGGCGGGATGGAGGTCGTTGAAAAGAGCCTCGATATAAATGATATCAAGCGGGCTAAAGGAGCGTGGCCGATACTGCGGCGGAATCTGGACAAGGTCAATAAGCTTGTCCTTGATATGCTAAAGTACAGCGGCGAAAGCGAGCCAGAATTTGACAGTTGCGACCTTAACTGCCTTGTGGCTGAGGCGGTTGAGACTGTGAGGGCTCAAGCGGGCGAGCAGGGTAAGACTATGAAGCTCAGTATCGATGAGAAAATCAAGAATATAGATATTGATGCCGATCAGATCTATGATGTGATATTGAATCTGCTTTTAAATGCGGTCGATGCGGTTGAAGCCGATGCGGGCGTTATTGAAGTTAGCACGAGATTTGATGTCGGGCAAAAGCGGGTAACGCTTACGGTAAGTGATAACGGGGCGGGGATTGCCGATGCCAAAGCGATATTCGAGCCGTTCCAGTCATCCAAGCCGAAGGTGGGCACCGGTCTTGGCTTGCCGATAGCACGTAAGATCGTAAGCCAGCACGGAGGGACTATACACGTCCAGAGCCAGCCGGGCAAGGGAGCGACTTTCATTGTGAATCTGCCGGTTGAGCAGGATTGAGCGGCGAAAGAGTAGCCGAGTTTTTTGGTTTGCGTATTTACGATGTTCAGTTATAATGGGCGTTGTAATTATTTGTATTGCTTTTAGTGGATTTATTTTTGGAGTTTGCGATGGGACATCTTTTTGTAAATGAGATTCAGCCGGGTTTGCAGATTAATGAGGTTTATATGGTTACTCAGCCGGTTTTGCGGAATACGACGCGGGGCGACCTTTATATCGCGATGTTCCTTTCGGACCGGACGGGTAAGGCGAATGGGCGGATGTGGCAGGCGACGCAATCGATATATGACGCGCTGCCGAGCGAGGGATTTGTTCGGATACGGGGTAAGAGCGAACTTTATCAGGGTGCGATGCAGCTTATTATAAACGATGTGGTAGTTGTGGACTCCGCTGAGGTGAACCTTGCGGACTTTATGCCGCGGACCGAGAAGGATATTTCGGCGATGTTCAATGAGGTCAAGTCGATCCTTGCGGGAATCGAAGATGCGGGGCTAAAGGGATTAGTGGAAGCATTCCTTTCGGATGCGGATCTTATGCGGCAATTCTGTACGGCACCGGCGGCGATGCAGATGCATCATGCTTATTTAGGCGGACTTTTGGAGCATACGCATAATATGCTAAAGGTAGCGGTGGGGATGTTGCCATTGTACCCTAAGGTGCAAAAGGATCTTGTTCTGGGTGGGATATTTCTGCACGATATCGCAAAGACGAAAGAGCTTTCGTATAAGATCGGTTTTTCGTATACGGATAGCGGGCAGCTCTTGGGGCATATAATTCAGGGTACGCAGATGATCGTGGCAAAGGCTGAGGAACTGGCGGGTAAGGGGGCCGCTATCGATGAGGCGGTTCTGGACAGCTTGCTGCATATAGTTGTCAGTCATCACGGTCAGTATGAGTTCGGGTCGCCGAAACTGCCGGCAACTGCGGAGGCGTTTATGATAAGCCGGCTTGACGATCTGGACGCAAAAATGAATCAGGTTGCCGGTTTGATAGATAATGATCCGGGCAATACGGACTGGACGGGTTATCACAGACCGCTGGAAACGAGGCTTTATCGCAAGCGGCCATTGGAGGGGTAGTGACCGGGGTCATGGAGTGAAGGCGTTTTCGTAGTGGCGGATTTGAGGGGGGCCTTTTTCGCCTAATATTACCGCGACGACGTCGAACCGCAAGGGCTTGTCGTTTATGCTGTATGCTTTTAGAAAGTGCCTTGCAGTTAGGAGCATCTTTTTTTGCTTGCGGGGATTTACGGCGTCTTGAGCGCGGGCGTAGTCTTCGTTGCGTCTGGTCTTGACCTCTACAAAAACGATGGCACCATTGAGGTTGTTGCTGACGATGAGATCCAATTCGCCGGTTTTGCAACTGAAGTTGCGCGTAACGGTCGTAAAGCCTTTTGCCTTCAAGAACTTTTCACAACACCGCTCACCCCATCGGCCAAGCCGTTTGGGGTTAGCGAGAAGCAATCGTCTGAAACCGGGTAGCCAGAGCAATATATAGCCGCTTACCTGGCAACCGTATGCTTGCTGTGACGGTGGGCCAATCTGACGGCTTTTCCGGTTCTCTGCCTGAGGAAGTAGAGCTTTGCCCGTCGGGTCTTTCCGCTTCTTATTGTCTTTATATCGACAACATTCGGCGAATGGACCGGGAAAATTCTCTCAACACCCTCGTCGCCAAGGACGCGGCGTACGGTGAAGCTCTCGTTCATACCGCGACCGGAGCGGGCGATAACTGTGCCGGTGAATAACTGAATGCGTGTTTTTTCGCCTTCGGTGATCCTACAATGCACGTCAACGGTATCGCCTATCTCGAAATAAGGAACCTTCTTTTTGAGGCTCTTACTTTCAACTGATTCGAGTATTTCTGTTTTCATAAGTTTATCTCCTGTATTTCTTTTTTCGTTATTCTATTCTATTTTAGTTTAGTTTTCATTTAGCAGCTCGGGCCGCTGTTTTTTTGTTCTTTCAAGTGATCGCTGTTTTCGCCACTTTTCGATTTTTGCATGGTCGCCGCTTAAGAGTATCTCGGGGACCTTCATATCTCGAAAGACCTCCGGGCGAGTGTACTGCGGATACTCAAGGAGTCCATCGGTGAAGGAATCGTCCCGGGCGGAATCTTCGTCTCCGAGGGCACCGTCGAGCAATCTGACGACCGCGTCTATCAGGACCATCGCGGCAAGCTCGCCACCGCTTAAGACATAGTCGCCGATGGAAATCTGCTCGGCATCGAGGCCGGTTCGGATTCTCTCATCGAATCCTTCGTATCTTCCGGCTATGAGTATCAGCCGCGGCTGTTTGCTTAGCTGCCGGACTTTTTCCTGGTCGAGCGGTTTACCCTGAGGCGTCAAGATGACCGCGTGTCCGGGTGTATTCGACAGCTTTTGAACATGTTCGAAGCAACCGAAAACCGGCTGGCAGGTCATGACCATTCCGGGCCCGCCGCCATAAGGCTTATCGTCGACCTTGTTATAGCTGCCGACAGCAAAATCTCTAATATTTGAAAGAACGATCTCAACAATTTCACGCTGTTGAGCACGTTTTATTATCGAAAAGTCCAGAGGCGATTCGAACATCTCGGGAAAAAGCGTAAGAACGTCGATTCTCATTTTTTGTTATCCCGATAAGTTCTAA
>SDBV01000480.1_pt1 | contig 57025 bp, 54 predicted proteins | sample 2277081 | NCBI WGS metagenome assembly SDBV01 (sample SAMN10402039, study PRJNA504765) | marine sediment metagenome | isolation source: marine sediment core GS10_PC15, 223 cmbsf | place: Arctic Ocean: Southern Knipovich Ridge | collected 2010
AACGTATCGGCAAAGGATAAGGAGACGGGCAAGAGCCAGTCGGTGAAAATTGAAGCATCTACAAGCCTCTCAAAAGAGGAAGTTGAACGGCTCAAGCAGGAGGCGGCACAGCACGCGGAAGAGGACCTAAAAAAGAAAGATCATATTGAAGCCAAGAACATGGCGGAGACGACAATCTATGCGGCCGAGAAGGCGCTTTCTGATGCTGGCGACAATGTTCCCGTGGAGCTGAAAGATACCGTTCGGCAAAAAATTGATGCCCTCAAGGAGATAAAAGACGGTGATAAAATTGAGGAGATACGGAACGCACAGACGGAACTATCGTCTGAACTCCAAAAAATTGGACAATCAATGTATAATACTAAAGACGCACAGAAGGCAGATACACCCGAACCAAAGAAGGACGAGGGGGAGAATAATGATGATGATGACACCCAACAACAGCCTACTCGGAAATAAAACCGATTTTGAAGAAATCGGTGGTGCGTTCACGATAAGAGTTGCCGTGCTGGGGGCTCTCGGCATTCTCTTTGCGCTCGGATTCAGCTTTTCACTCTTTTCATTTTTCAAGACGGACATCCCGAATTATTTGTGGCTTAGCATTGTATGTCTCGGATTCTTTCTTATCACCTTTCTTTTGGACACCCTCTTCATCAAGGGGAAGACGCTTTTGAGCGGAATTGTTTTTCTGGAGTCAATCGCGCTTATTTCAGCATTCTTCAACCAATTTTCAATTGTTTTTATTGTGGGAATGCTGGCGACCTTCCTTCTGCTCATCTGGGCGAGTGTAAGCGGACAGCACGAAGCGCAGGAGCGGCTTAAAATAAGATTCTTCATTATCGCGGGCGTTGTGTTCGGCAGGCTGATTACGGCGCTTGCAATTATGATTACGACCATATATATCAGCTCAAGCCAATTTCAGGAATCCCTCATATCAAAAGAGCGATTCTCAAAAATCATTCTCACAATGAACCCCGTTGTTGAGCGCGTCGTTCCTGGCGTCTCCCTGACTCATACGCTCGATGAGGCGGCGAAAATATTTGCAATTCGGAAGATTGAAGAGTCAACGGAACTTCGCGCAATTGAGCTTCCGCAAGAGGCGCGCATCATATACGTTGAAGAAACCACAAAATCTCTTGAACGCCAGCTCTCCCGCTCATTAAATGTACGCATAACCCGCGGCGACACCCTTATTGACATCCTCTACGCCGGACTCACTGAAAATGCATCGCGCCCAACAAATGCAATATTCTTCCTTGTCGCCGGCATCCTCATCTTCCTCGCTCTTAAGAGCTTTGGAATCGTATTTGGAATCGTGCTCCAGCCGCTTGCGTTTCTCATATATCAAACTCTCATCGCTCTCGGCTTTGCGCGCATTGCCCTTGAAACAAAAAGCAAGGAGGTTATTATAGTGTAATTCACAATTATGAAAGACTACTACAAGGTACTCGGTGTTGATAAAAACGCATCGGAAGACGAGATAAAAAAGGCATACCGCAAGCTTGCGCATCAATATCATCCCGATAAGTCGGGTGGAGATGAGGCGCGTTTCAAGGAGATAGGCGAGGCGTATCAGATTCTCTCAAGCAAGGAGAAGCGTGTGCAATACGACCGACATGGAGCGACGGGCGACCCGTTCCAGCATGGAGGATTTCATTCCCAGGGATTCGGCAATGGGGGGTTTGGTTTTCATGCTGAAGATTTCGCCGACCTGAATGATATTTTTAGCGCATTTTTTGAGGGAGTTGGAGGGCAAAAGCGAAAAACATATCGGCGAGGAGCTGACCTTGAATTTGTTCAAGAGATAACACTGGAGGAGGCGTTCCGCGGGACAACCAAGACAATATCATTCCCTACATTCATCGCGTGCGAGACATGCGAAGGGAAGGGAGCGGAGCTTTCGGCGGGAACAGAACAGTGCACAAGTTGCGGTGGACATGGCGAAGTGCGCGAAACAAAGCAGACATTTTTTGGAAATTTTGCAAAAGTGCGCACATGTGAAAAATGCCACGGCACTGGAGAAATGGCGAAAAAAGTTTGCGCAACGTGCAAGGGAGGCGGGCGCATTCGCGGAGAACGGAAGGCGTCCGTTGATATTCGTCCCGGCATTGCCGACAATCAAATCATAAAAGCGGGCGGATCCGGAGAGGCGGGAGAACAGGGGGCCGAAACTGGCGATTTATACATTCGCATTCGCGTTGCGCCTCACAAAATTTTCCAGAGGCAGGGAGATGATCTGCTTATAGCAAAAGAAATAACGCCATTTGATATTCTGCTCGGAAGGGAGATGCAAATTCCAATAATTGACGGCACAAAAAAAACAATCATCATCCCGTCCGGCTTCAATCTACGAAAGCCGTTCGCGATAGCAAATGAGGGGATGCCGCGCCTTTCCGGCAGGGGGAGAGGAGGACTGCTTGTCGTCTTCACGATAATAACGCCAAAGAGGCTCAATAAAAAAGCGCAAGAGCTCCTCGCGAAAGCAGAGAAGGAGACTTAATTATGAAACGAAAACTTGTTGCCGCCGAAATTGCCGCTTTGGTGTTCGCCGCATTTGTTATTGGGCAGTCACTACTTCTGCAGGTTGAGCCAGCGACGCCGTATGATGGGCGCGTTATCATCGCGATAGGCGACAGCATCACAACCGGATACGGCATACCGAAAGAAAGTGGCTATATTGCTATCATATCACGGCGCATAAAGGTGCCTATCATTAACAAGGGGGTAACAGGAAGCACGACGGCGGATGCGCTTCTGCGCCTTGAACGGGATGTCCTTTCTAAACATCCTGATATCGTTATAATATTTCTCGGAGGAAATGACTTCTTCCAAAACATCCCGCCGGAAATTACCTTTGCGAATCTCCGTCAGATTATCAATGCAATCCATGGACAAAACGCCCGCGTTCTTCTCATTGGAATAAATAAGGGATTCCTCTCAACATATGAACGGGAATTTGAGAAAATCGTCTATGAAAAGAACGTCGCAGGATACATCCCCGACATCCTTGGCGGAATTTCGCTACGACCAGACCTTCTTTCCGACGATATTCACCCAAACGAGCGAGGACATGAGATTATCGCCCAGCGTATTCTTCCTGAACTGGAGCGCATTCTACAATCATCGCTGTAAGTTGAAAATAGTTGAAAATATATACAAAGCTCTTTACAATAAAGGCGCTTTATGCCCCTGTAGCTCAGTTGGTAGAGCAGTTGCCTTTTAAGCAAATGGTCCCAGGTTCGAGTCCTGGCGGGGGCACATTAGAATTAACACCAAAAATCTCAACATGGCATTCAACGAAAAAATCCCGACACCCGAAAATGAAGAGCTTGCTCGTTTTCGCGAGGAAATTAGCGAGCTCAAAAGGATAGAGGAGCAAGAGAGAAAAACAGCGAACCTTACCAAACTACATCCTGAAAACCTCGGCGAACAGGAGATGAATATTTGGAAAAAATTCCAAGGGAAAACATTAACCAAGGAAGAATATGACGCATATCGCGAAGGCGTAGAAGGAAGAGATGCTATAGATTTTGTGGCATTTATCGGTAATAAGATTATTTCTTGGGAAATATGGCCGCCGGAAAAAGACAGAGGTAAATAAATTACATTACGCTATCTATAGTTTTATAAAGTTTTATGAAGCTCTCAATTGGCATCGTCGGTCTCCCGAACGTCGGCAAGTCAGCGCTATTTCATCTTCTTACAAAAAAAGAGGTGACTGTCGCGAATTATCCATTTGCGACAATAGACCCAAATGTCGGCATTGTCTCCGTGCCGGATGAGCGGCTGGAAAAGCTCGCCCATATTAGCGCCTCCAAAAAAACAATACCTGCGATTGTTGAGTTTTATGACATCGCTGGGTTGGTTCAAAATGCAAATAAAGGAGAGGGGCTCGGCAATCAATTTCTCGCACATATTCGCGAAGTAACGGCAATCGTTCATGTGGTGCGCTGCTTTTCAAAGGAAGATATCATACATGTAGAGCAAACCGTTGACCCGCTTCGCGATATCGGCATCGTAAACACGGAACTCGCCCTGAAAGATATTGAAACAATAGAAAAACACCTTGAGAAGCTGACGCGCGATGCGCGCTCAAATGAAAAAGACAGGGCGAAATCAGCGAGTGCAGCAATCCCCGTACTTGAAAACGCGCGCGCGATGCTTGCTAAGGGAGAATTGCTTATTGAGCAGAAAGATCAGCTCGCGATACAACACCTTCAGCTACTCACTGCAAAACCGCAAATATATCTCCTCAATGGGACACCCGATGAAGTCTCGGAAGAACTGAAAAATGCCATCGTCGGGTATGGAGCAGAATATATCATCACGAATCTTGAAGAAAAGAATAGTATCCCCGAACTTATCAAAAGGGCGTACCACACGCTAAACTGCATCAGCTTCTTCACAACAGGAGAAGACGAAGCACACGCTTGGACAATCGTAGTAGGAGTGAAAGCTCCAGAGGCAGCCGGCGTCATTCATACCGATTTTGAAAAAAACTTCATCAAGGCGGAAGTTGTTTCGTATGACGACTTTATTGCCGCCGACGGATGGAACGGCGCGAAGACAAAAGGAGGTGTGCGATTGGAAGGAAAAGAATATGTGATAAAAGACGGGGATATACTTATTGTAAAACATGGGTAACTTCCGATTGCCAAAATCGTGTTTTTATAGTACTCTCTATCGGGTAATTATAATCAGATGAAACTCACAGCAACAGAACGGACAGTTCTCGGAAAGAAAACAAAACACCTCCGAAAAGAAGGGTCTATTCCTGCGGAATTATATGGGCACAATATTGAGAACAAGCACTTAAGCGTGGACGCAAAAGACTTTGGGCGCGTCTTTGAGGAGGCGGGCGAGAGTTCAGTCATATATCTCTCCGAAGGAGAGGCGACTCATCCGGTGATTATTCAAGCTGTTGATATTCACCCTATCACTGATGAGGTGCGTAATATTGATTTTTATAAGGTAAATATGGACGAGAAGGTAACGATTACCGTTCCGCTTGAATTCACTGAAGAAGCCGGCAGCGTAAAGCTGGGAGGAGTTTTAGTCAAGGCGTTGAGTGAAGTTGAGGTGGAGTGCCTTCCGGGAAAAATCCCCCATACTATTGCCGTTGATCTTTCACAGCTTGATGAGATAGGAAAGGTGATTCACATAAGCGACATCCCGCAGATGGAGGGCGTAAAAATTCTTAACGACGAAGCGACAACTATCGCGCTTATCAGCGAGCCAAAAGAGGAGCCGGAAGAGAAATCGGAGGCAAATATAGAATCTGTAGTTGTTGAATCAGAAGAGAAACGGAAAGAAAAAGAAGAGGGAGGAGAAGATAAAACGGAGGGATAAGATTGTGCTACAATAAACGTATATGCGCAAAAGCCCGCGACCGAGGGTAGTCGTTGATATACAAAAAAACATAAGCCCGTTTTCAGAAAAGCCGGCGATTGTAAATCTGCGCCCGCAGAGAAAAGAGCGAGGTATTTTTATACGTTCGGCAATTAAAAACACTATCATCCTCTCGGCAATTATTGCCTTGTTTTTAGGAACCGCATCCGCACCGGTGCTGTACCCTACACCCCCCGTTGTAAATGCAGTTACCCAAGAACAAGAGGAGGAGCGAAAGCGCCTTGAAGACCAGTTGGCTGAATATGAACAGCAGATTGTTGAATACGAACAGACAATTAATGCATATCAGGTACAGGGGAAGTCGCTCTCGTCCGAGATATGGCGGCTGGAGGCAAACATTTCAAAAATAAACCTTCAGATTAAGGCGATCAAGATTTCTTTGCGCAAGCTTGACCAAGAGATAGAAGACACGAAGGCAGATATATCAGAAACTGAACAGGGGATCGCGAGGAGCAGGGGCGTACTAATGAGCCTTATTCAGAATATTTATGAGCAGGATTCGGAGACAATTATGGAAATCCTGATTAAAAACCCGCGGCTCTCGGACTTCTTTGGAAGCGTAAATGACCTTATCGCGGTTCAAGACAGTGTCCGTGCGTCATTGGAGCAGATTATTGAGCTCCGTAAGCAATTAATTGTTCAGGAAGAGTATCTCGCGGAAGAGCGCCTTGATGTTCTTGCGATGAGCGAATACCAGGTTACCCAACAGAAAAAAATACAGAAGATACAGGAGGAGAGAAAAGACCTATTAGCGACTACAAAAGGCGAAGAGTCGCGATACAAAGAACTCCTTGAGGAGGCAAAGAAGACCGCCGCCGAAATACGGAGCCAGATATTTAAATTGCTTGGCGGCGGAGAGCTGACGTTTGGCGAAGCATACAAAATAGCTTCTTTTGCAGAGGCATCAACAAATATACGCGCCGCCTTCATTCTTGCCGTCCTCTCGCAGGAGTCTGCAATCAACGGTATTATCGGCAAAAATCTCGGCCAATGCTATTACAACGACCCGCGAAATAATAAGAGTGGAACGGTAATGAAAGACAGCCAAAAAGACGCCTTTCTTGAGATTACACGGAGTCTAACTCTTGACCCCGATACAACACCGGTCTCCTGCCCAATCCCGCGCGACGGAGCATATGGCGGAGCGATGGGCCCGGCGCAGTTCATGCCGACAACATGGGATATATTTAAAAAGCGCATTGCGAGCATAACGGGAGGAAATCCGCCATCACCGTTTAATAACGCCGATGCGTTTGTCGGAACAGCCCTCTATTTAAAAGACGCCTATAACTCATCATCGTGCAAGAAATATGCCGCCGACTATGCGAACGTCTCTCCGGAGCAGCTGCTTCGCGAACGCTGCGCCGCCGCACGTTACTATGCGGGAGGTAATTGGTGGAACTACCGATGGATTTACGGCGAGCCAGTCGTAGAGCGCGCAAGTAGATTCCAGAACGATATAGATATTTTAAATGGATAACCCGCGCCCGATTTGAAGGACCTTCTGTTTTATGGGATAGTTAGAGAGGAGCTCGCCTCTACTGCATATATGCAGAATTTTTAATGCTCAGAAACAATATGACACGTCCACAAATATCAAAACTTACCGCAATTATTCTTATCGGCGGCGCCCTGCTTGCCGGCACGTTTTACGCCGGTCTCCGCTATGGCTACGCGCAAAAGAAGGTTGCGTACATAGAAGAGGCGCTGAACACAGAACCGCCGGAAGGTGTTTCAGCGGACTTTTCTATTTTATGGGAGGCGTGGAATCTTATAAAAGACCTCCACATCAGCGGCTCGGAAATAGACAGCCAGCAATTGCTCTATGGAACCATCAGCGGACTCGTCCAGTCTTTGGATGATCCATACTCCGTCTTTCTCTCTCCTGAAGATTCCAAAAAATTTGACGAAGATATTCGGGGAAAGTTCGGCGGCGTCGGGATGGAAATCGGCATTCGCAAAAATCAGCTTGTCGTTATCGCCCCGTTAAAAAATACGCCGGCGGAACGCGCGGGGCTCAAGTCGGGCGATAAAATCTTGAAAGTTGGGGATGAATTCACCGATGGCATCACCATTACCGAGGCGGTTCAGATTATCCGTGGCGATCCGGGGGACGTTGTCGTTCTCACGGTTTTTCGCGACGGATGGGACGAGACGCGGGAAATATCTATTACGCGCGAAATTATTGAAATTCCGACACTTGATTATGAGACAATAGACGACGGCATTATGCATATCAAACTGTATAGCTTCAATGAAAATGCGCCGCGAAAATTCTATGAGGCGGCGGTAAGCGCACTTTCAGAAAATACGAAGGGGATTATCCTTGACCTCCGCAATAATCCGGGCGGATTTTTGGAGGTTGCCGTAAATATCGCCGGTTGGTTTGTTGAGGGAAACACCGTTGTCGTGAGTGAACGATTCACGTCAGGAGAGGAGAGGGATTTTAAAACACAGCATAACGGCGCCCTTAAAGATATTCCCGTTATCGTTTTGGTAAACGGCGGTTCCGCATCAGCATCGGAAATTCTCGCAGGCGCATTGCAGGATATTCGAAACGCAAAGCTTGTTGGAGAAAAAACATACGGAAAGGGGAGCGTTCAGGAACTGAAAACGCTTGACGACGGCTCAACGCTCAAACTCACCATTGCGCGATGGCTCCTTCCGAACGGAACCATAATAGAAGAAAACGGAATTGAACCGGATATCTCCATAGTCATAACGGAGGAGGATACTGAAAACGAGCGCGACCCACAACTGGAAAGAGCGCTTGCCACCCTAAGAGGAGAGCTCGCGCAAAAGTAATAACCATGAAAGTAATTCTTTTGCACACAATCAAAAAACTCGGAGAGAAGTTTGATATAAAAACCGTTACAGATGGATACGCATGCAACTATCTTATCCCGAATAAACTTGCAGAGCAGGCGACTCCTCGGCGCGTCTACGAAATAGGGGAGCGCAAACAACAAGACAAAGAGAACGAAGAAAAACGACTTCAACGAGTGCGGGAGACGGCAAAATCTCTTGCGGGAACAACAATTGCAATTTCAGCACAAACTGACGGCGGCAAGCTATTTTCCGCAATAACAGAAGCTCAAATTAAAAACTCCCTTCAGAGTGAGGGGAGAATTGAGAAAAATGAGGAGTATACCGTTGTGTGTCAGAAACCAATAAAGGAGGTTGGCGAACACGCCATAGCGCTTGATTTTGGAGATGGAGTCACCGCGCCCATTACGATTGCCGTACTTCCACAACAGTAACTCTCCGTCGTGAGCCGTCAAAGCGCATCTTGTTCTTTGAAGAAAACGCGACAACGCCCTCCCGCGCCGCATAGAGAGTATCATCTCTGCCTTTGCGAACATTCTCGCCTCCCATATATTTCGTTCCGCGCTGGCGGATAAGGATCTCGCCAGGAAAAACCCGCTGGCCGTTTTGCCGCTTTATGCCAAGACGTCTTCCTTTTGAGTCGCGGCCGTTTGATGTGGAGCCACCCGATTTAGTATGTGCCATAAATCGCTAATTTGAGATAAAATAATACTATGAAAGCGCGCCTCATGTCAATAAAATTCACGTTTCTTCAATATAAGAAGATTATTATGCTCTTTTTTCTCCTTTTTTTGATGAGTATACTAAGCTTCAGTATCGGCTACCGCCTCCGCGGATTCGCAACAGTAACCCCGATTATTATTCAGAAGTGCTCGGAGCCAATATCCGCAAATCAAGCATCGCGATAAGGTGAATGCGCCGTTCTTGCCGATTACCGATCAAAATGTTTAATTTTTATAAATACCCAATCTGCCGCAACCAATAGCTATTATCCCACTCCCAAAGTTTTTTTGCCGCTAAGAACGCCTCAAAGTCATTCCGCCAGTAGGGGAATTCTTTTAGCTCCACAATGCCCTCGGTCTCCATCCAGTCATGTTCTTCTTCCGCGCAATGGGGAGTGCCGTTTGACGGCCACGCGCGCTTTATCTTTTCACGGCCGCCTTTTGCGCGATGTGACGCGGCGCATGCACGACATCGCTTCTGCTGGTCAATACGTAAAATCCACTGTGTTGCAAGATGAGGAAACTCACCGATAAGCGCATCCATATACGCCGCCGTCTGCAGATTGTAGTCGCGGAAAATAGCTTGAGACGTCTTGATATCCAACACGCCAAACTTACCGTCTATCTCGGCGAGAACATCAACGGTGCCAGCATATCTATGGTTGGCATGAATAGCGCGCCGCTCAACAAATTCTGGACGCGTAACAATTTTCTTCTCGTTTAAGAAATTTCTGAATGCCACAATCGCCGGCGCGATAGAAGAGGGGACTTCCGGCTCCTCACCAAGAAGAATCGCCTGCGAAACTTCATGGATAAGCGTTCCCTCCGCCGCAGAGAGCTCTTTTACCTTCTCGCCGTGCGCATAGCTCTCCATTGAGCCGTAAAAGTGATACAGGGCGGGTTTTGCCTTAATGCCGATAATCGCAGTAACGCGAGGATACCACTGGCGGGAACCATTTATCTCTAACTCATACCCATTATCTTTTAAAAATCCCTCAACTGTTTTGTAAAACATAGTGAAATCCCATTATAGCACAGACTCCTTGCGAAGAGGGAATAAAGAGGCAAGAAAAGCCGCGCAGAGATGGATGATGATCCATCTCTGCGCGGCAGCCAATCGTGTCGCCCAAAGTACTCGCGTGCACACTTTCCTAAGGAAAGAGGCGGTTTGGCCAGTACCGTCCACCGATTGATAACAGCGTAACGGAGAAAATGTTTTATTACAAGAGGCTTGGTGTCGCAATCTTCGATAAAGATGGGGGAGGGATTAAAATAGATATAGTGACGCACAATATACCTTTTGCGTCACCATTACTGCCTTCCCCTCCTTAACACAAAAAACGGCAACTCAAAAAAGCTACCGCATTATCCCTTTACTTAAAAATCTCGCGTACAACGCGCCGGTCATCCCACGGAACCTTTTTATGTTTAAGATAAAGAATCTGCTCCGCGCCTTTTCCGGCAACAAGTACGACATCATCCGCATGCGCCATCTCAATCGCTTTTTTAATTGCTGATCGCCGGTCTTCAATAAGAAACATATGTTCGCCCTCTGTTTTTCCTCCGTCGCGCACGCCGCCTGCAACAGCATTGATGATATCCATAGGCGGCTCATTGAACGGGTCATCGTTCGTAATAATAAGAACATCGGCATATTCCGCAGCGAAGCGCCCCATAATGGGCCGCTTCCGCTTATCTCGTCCCCCACCAGTTGCGCCAAACACAAGAATAAGTCGCCCGTTATTTTTTAACGCACGCACTGACGTAAGCGCGGCGCGTAGACTCTCCGGCTCATGAGCATAATCAACAATAACAAAAGGGTTTTTGTGAACAAGCTCCATCCGTCCCGGAATCGCTTTAAGATCTTCTAACCCGCGGCTAATCAAATTTTCATTGAGTTTTAAAATGCGCCCGATGGCAAATGCCGGCAAAGCATTTATCGCGTTAAATCTACCAAGGACCGGCAATGAAATGCTTCTGTCGCCGAATGAAAAACGAGTTTCCGTTATTGTCTCTATAATATTCTCCGCACGAATATCCGCCGATGGAGATTCGCCGTATGTTTGCTTGATGTCTGCGCTAAACTTCAAAAAATTCTCCGCCTCCGGTGAATCGGCATTCGCGATAATCATCTTCGGAATACTCTGCCCGCGAATCTTTTTGCGCCGCTGGCTCATGAGCTCGCTAAAAATCACCTGCTTTGCCGCTCGATAACGCTCAAATGTCTTGTGGTGTTCAATGTGTTCTGGTGTCAGCGAGGTAAACACAACAATATCGTACGAAATGCCTTTGTGGCGCGACTGGAGAATTCCCTCTGATGTCGTCTCTACCACAACCGCCTTGCATCCCTTACGCACCATTTTTCGCAAAAAACGCTGAAGGACAAACGGATTCAGCATCGTCATATGATAGGGGTTGAGATACTCTACGCCGCCGATACGTATATTTGCAGTACTCAATAACCCCGTCTGTATTCCAGCTCCCGATAGTCCCGCCCATACAAAATTTCCAACCGACGACTTCCCTTTCGTCCCCGTCACGCCAATAACAATCATGTTATTTGCGGGGTATCCAAAAAAAGCAGCCGCCGCAGAGGCTTTCCAACCATGATAGAAGGTCAGAATCTGCTCTGGCACCAAGCCGCGAATAAACTGTTTTATGCTGTTCATATACGCAATAGTTGTACTATGATACCCATTTTCGCGCAACACGATACACCGTATAAGGCAGAGGGCGCAATATAATATCCCATGTTCCTGCGTATTGTATTTCCCGGCCGGCGAATCCCCTCTTAAACGCCGTTACGCCACTCCATTTTGGATTACGATCGCTGATACCCCAGAAATCAAACTGTTTCATTCCGCGCCGCTTTGTATCTTTCATCGCATTCCAGATCAGAAAAGACGGCGCATTATATCTCCCGTATCCATCCCGAGAACCGGCATAGAGATACGTAGCAGTATCATGCCAAAAGAGCATAAGCGCCACAGCAATATATTCTTTTCCAACGCGCGCAAAGAATAGTTCTGGTTGCATATCGCTACGCACTTCAAGAAGATGGCTGAAGTATTCCTTTGCATGCGTACGAAGTCCATGTCGCTGATTCGCATAGGAAAACAACTCCCAAAAAACATCAAACGCGCCCGCACCCATTTCCGTACCGCGTACAATTTCCACGCCATATTCCTCTGCTTTGCGGATCGCGTACCGCACTTTTTTCTGGAGCATATCAAAGAGTGTATCTTCCGATTGTGTAAGATCCGAAACGATTGTCATTGTCGGCTGGCGCTCTGGTGCAGGACGATGATTTTTTCCCACCATCTTCTCATGCGCAATAAATTGCGGTTCCATCTTTAAAAATACAAGGCGGCGATCTTCTGCGCGCAGATCGGCAAGTGTATCAAAAAACGCAGGGAGAGCATTCTCATGCTCAAGAACGGGGCCGTAGGGCGTATACCAATATCGCAAGCCAAGTAACAGACGTTGCCTAATAAGCAAGGCGACAAATCCTTCTCCGGTCAGACGCTGGATATGATGACCAAGCTGCTTTTGAAATTCGCCCCACTCCCATGATTGTAGAAATGAGCCGTCGTGCGCTCTCACATACGCATTCCATTGCTCCCTATTCATATACGCTCAAGATACTTCATCGGATCAATATCACCACCAATCGGCATCGGACCACAAACTCTGCTTGGTCGTGTCGTATACGTCGCAGAATCATATACCGTAAAGTGAAGGTGCGGACCGGTTGCCCATCCACTTCTTCCCATATAGCCAATAAGCTGACCCCGCTCAACGCGCTCCCCTATCGAAACAACTTGCCGCGACATATGGCCATACAGCGTCGTCAGATTATTATCATGGCGAATAACAATGTACTTTCCGTATGCGCCACCCCAACAATAATTATCTTGATTATCGAGACCGACAACAATACCGCTTTCAGCCGCAACGATCTCTGCGCCAAGAAAACGACCAAAATCTATGCCGTTATGATGCTTGCCACGGTAATTCGCGAGTGCGAAACCCGTAGAACCATACCCTTGTGTGATGCGGCCACTCGGCACAGGAAACGCGAGCACACCAGGACGTGGAACGGGCAAGCTTGCCGGATCAATTCGGAGGCGAAGATCCGCTTCCATCACTTCAATCTCTGCGGCGATCTCCTCTCGCTTTTTCTCTAAATCACTCAATTGCTGCTGGTATATTTTCTCTTTGTTTTGTGTGGTGGAAAGCAGATCCTTACGGTTTTCTTGCTGATCTTCAATGATATATTTTCTGTTCGTGAGCGTAACGCGCTGCGTCTCCATACCTCCCTTTTTCACCGATATATCCTCAAGCTTCGCACTGAGATCTTCCGAAAGCTGCTTGAATTCATGCATCTCAACAGCAAGCCCATCATTCAAGTCGCGAAGACTTTGAATAGCGAACACGCCCACCGCGAGGCTCCGGTACTTTAGAAACGTGACGAGAAATGACTCATCGCCCTCCTCATAGATCGACTTGAGCGTATCACTAATCCCCTCTTCCCGTTCGGTAATCTTCACCCGCGTATCGGCGATATCATAATGGAGCGCCTCAATCTCAAGGCCAAGCTTCTCAATGGTGATCTCGTTCGAGCGAATATTGAGAGTCAGTTGATTGATTGTATAACCGATGCGCTGTAATTCACCCTGCAGGCTTGTTTTCTGCTCTCCTGTTTCGCCAATCTCATCCTGAACTATATTAATCTCATCCTGAATTTGTATGAGCTCTTTCGCTCGATCATCAATAGATTGGCGTAATTTTTCTGGCGATGGGGCAGCCCATACCGATAGGACAGCCACACCGATACATATGGTACTAAACAAAAGAATTCGTAATAGAAAATGTAAACGCGTGCTCTGCATATGCATGGTTATGGTTGGTATTCCAATGCCCCATTATCTGTGTCCGCTGAAAGTTTGCCAATTGCAATTTTTATGCGTCGAATTGCCTCCTCCTTCCCAAGAACAATAAGTATTTCAATGGGACTCGGCGATGCCGTTTTCCCGCTTAATGCTGCGCGGAGCGGCCAGAAAACCGGCCCGCGATTTTCATTTTCAACCAGTGAGTCCACGGCGGCATTCAACTGCTTCTCCTGAAACTCCTCTGGCGCGATGTCATCCAAGGCATTCAAAATCCGCTCAAGATTTTCACGAACATCCGTAATGCTCATATCTTTCCAGCATAGAAGCTCCACATCATATACGGGAAGCTCAAAAAAGAATCCTCCCATGCTGACAATATCAGAAAGCTTTTTCATGCGCACACGCTCCACGGAAAGAATCCGACGCAAAAGTTCTGCGTCATATGCAGTATCGGGATACATCTCTGTGAGCAATCTCCGCACGGCAGAAGTTAACTCATCAAGCGGCATCTCGCGAATATAGTGGGAATTGACCCACGCCAGCTTCTCCGTATTAAAAACAGCTCCCGCCTTCTGAACACGTTCAATATCAAACTCCCGCACTAATTCGTCGCGAGAAAGAATCTCGCGGTCCTTTTCCGGATGCCACCCAAGAAGCGCGATAAAATTTACAATTGCGTCCGGCAGAAATCCGTCGCGCCGATAATCCATAAGTGAGGTTCCCGTGGTGCGCTTTGACAGCTTGCTCTTGTTCGGAGCAAGAATGAGCGGAAGGTGCGCATATGCAACCTCCCGAAATCCGAGCGCGCGCTGAAGAAGAATCTGTGTCGGCGTATTTGAAATATGATCTTCTCCGCGAATAACATGCGTAATGTCCATCCCTTCATCATCAACAACAACGGCAAAATTATACAGCGGCGTACGCACATCTTTTGCAATTGCAACATCCCCGATAAGACAGGCTTCAAAAGAAGCCACCCCCCGATTACTATCTGCATGTTTCACCTATCCATTTGCCGCCTGGAACCGAATAACCTGTGGCGAGAGACCTGATTTTGCGGCCGGGCCATTTTCGCCCTCACGCCGACATCGTCCGCCATATACTGGCGGCAGGCCCTGCGCGATAAACGCCTCGCGCTCCGCGGAGAGCTCCTCTTTCGTACAATAACAGTAATACGCCAGCCCCTCGTCAATAAGCTTTTTCAAATAAACTTCATACCTATCGGCGCGTTCGCTCTGGCGATACGGCCCCTCGTCCCATAAAATGCCAAGCCATGACAGCCCCTCAATAATCTCCTTCTCATACCGCGCCTCTGAACGCTCGGCATCAGTATCTTCAATACGAAGAATAAATACGCCACCGTGATGCCGCGCGAATAAAAAATTGAAGAGCGCCGTCCGTACGGTTCCAATGTGGAGCGGGCCGGTCGGGCTCGGCGCAATTCGCACGCGTACTTTTTTTTGCTCCCTTACTGCAGATTTCATGTTTTTTTGCCGCCTTCTACAATCTGAAAAATATCACGCGCAACCGTATTAGCGGCTTCGGGACGCGCAAACCGCTTCGCCGCAGAGGCCATCTTGTGATACACGTCAGGAGAAGAAAGTATCTTCCCAATCTCATTAAGAAAAATCCCCTCAAACAAGTTGTCCTCCTCAATCACAACTCCCCCGCCCTGCCGGGCATATTCATAGGCATTATCCCGCTGATGGTTCCGCGCAGATTCTTTGAGTGGAATAAGAATAGCTGGTTTCCCAAAAAGCGCCATCTCAAACAGCGATGCACCCGAACGCGCTACGATAATATCCGCAGCCGCATACGCCTCTCTTAGATTGTCCGTAAAATACGGAACGAGCTTGTATCGCGTCCTCTGTTCTTCTTCAAGATAGCCGATTGCGGACCTCAACTGCTCTTTGCTGGTATCATAATTTGCCGCTCCCGTCTGATGAAGAACCTGATATGATTTTACAAGCGGAGCGGCGAGAGAGAGCACAAATGTATTAATGCGAACAGAACCCTGCGAGCCGTTAATGACAAGAATTGTCGGAACATCAGGGTGAAGGCCAAGTGATGTCTTTGCCCGTGCGGCAGTGGGCACGCCGCGCAGTAGCGCGGCTCGGACAGGGTTTCCGGTTACAACAACCCTCTTATCATCATCAGAGAAATATTCTTTTGTCTTCTCATACGAAACGGCGATATGCGCCGCAAATTTTCCGGCAATACTATTTGAGCGCCCCGGACTTATGTCTGACTCGTGTACTATGACCGGAATGCGATACAGTACCGCAGCAAGTACTACGGCAAGCGAACCGGGACCGCCCTTGGAAAATACTGCATGCGGCATAAACCAGTACAACTTCATAAGCGCCTGCAGAACGCTATACGCAAATAAAAACGGCATGAAAGCATTTGAAAGAGACGCATATGCGCGTAGCTTGCTTGATACAATGGTGGAAATGCCGACGCCGTGCTGATGGAATGATTCGCGATACACGCGAGCGGGCGCGCCAAAGTAACGGACGCGCATATCCCCTCCCAAAGAACTTGAGACATGTTGAAGCTCCTCAATGACCGCAATAAGAGGATACATATGCCCCCCGGTCCCTCCTCCCGTTACCGCAATATATACCGGCTTCATATCTAACTCATTATAACCGAAGCGGAAGCTTTTCTATACATTTTATATATACTTTGAAACATTTATCATTATCCCCGAAATCGCAAGGAACATCGCCAGCGCCGTCCCGCCAAAGCTGATAAACGGAAGCGGGATCCCCGTCAGCGGGATAAAGCCGATATTTGCCCCGATATGAATAAACGCCTGAATGCCGATAAGCGAGCCGAACCCGACCAAAAGGAGACGGCCGAACTCATCACGGCATTTCCGCGCCAAAAGAAAAGCGCGAAGCACAAGAGAGAGAAACAGCGTTCCGAGCACTACGACACCGACAAACCCGAACTCCTCCGCGAATACCGCGAAAATAGAGTCGCCTATCGGCTCGGGGAGATATGTATTCTTTCCCGTTGAGTTTCCATATCCTACACCCCACAGCCCTCCGGAGCCGACGGTAATTTGAAGCTGATTAAAATGAAACGCGGAGCCCTGCGTGTCCACCGTCGGGTTAATAAAACTTCGCATCCGCTCCATCCGATACGGAGTAGCCGCGACAATCGCCATCAGCGAAAGAGCGCCAAGAAGGACGACGAAGAGAATATACCGGATTTTTGCGCCACTGATGAAATAAACAATAAGCGCCGCGGCAAGGAGAACGGCAACCGTACTCGTCGCCGGCTGAAGAAGGAGGAGGAGACCAACAACACCGGATATTCCTATGAATGGCAGGAATCCCTCCGCGAGCTTATTCTGGCGATTCATTTTTACGTTGCTTAACCATGCGGCGACATAGATAATGAATGTCAGCTTCATAATCTCCGCCGGCTGAATTGTAATGGGACCAAATGCAATCCATCGCGCCGCCCCGCCGAATGAAGCGCCGAACGGCGTAAAGACGAGAATAAGTCCGATGATGCTCACCATAAGAAAGAACAGAGCAACCTTCTTAAAATTCTTATAATACAGCTTTGAGGCAATAAGGAAGAAAATTAACCCGGGGAGAAATCCGTGGAGAAGCTGATTTTTGAGAAAATAATACGGATCGCCGAAGCGCGACACGCCAATATACGACGATGTGCTTGCAAGCATGGCGAGTCCGAACGTTGTAAGAATGAATACAATAGAAACCAGTATATAGTCGGGCGCATGGCCCGGCTTGCTCATAATAATTCTCGGAATAATTCTTCGCATAAAATAAAAACCTGCTCTAATCCCCTTTTCGTCGGATAAGGACGCGGCCTGCGCGCGGTGCGTCAGAAATACGCTCTCCCGCGCGCACAACATGCTGTCCGTTAAGAATGACGTGTCGGACATTAATTGCCGAACTTGATTTTTCCCCTAAAGAGAACAGCACGATATCCGCAAACGCCCCCTGTTCAATCCGGCCGCGATGTGCAATGCCGAATACCGTTGCGGGGAGCGATGTCAATCGTGCAACAATTTTCTCAAGCGGAAAAGCGTCCAACTCACGGAATGCGGCAGACACCGTATGCTCGCCCGTCGTATCATCTTCATTGCGCATGCTCGCGCTGTTCGTCGCAATAATCGCATGAGGATGAGAAAATGAACGGACAATCTGCTTCATATTAAGATGCGGTACTAATAAAACTGCTTGAAGATTTGTGAGCATCATAAGCTCAATCATCCCGTCTGACACCGAAAGCTCTCTGGAGTCGGAAAACTCCTTTACTGTTTTTCCTGTTATATGCTCATTGCGAGGCGCATGAACAATGAGCGTCGCTCCAATTGCGCGGGAATGGCGGGAGAGCTCTTTTTTAATAGTAGTACGCATGCTACTCAACGCGGACATCATGCCCGGAATCGTCTCGCCCCGAAAAGATTCAGGAAAAAATGAGGCGATTGGTATGCGGCTTGAACGAAGCGGGAACGCATCAAAATAAATTGGCGTGCCGCGCTTCTGCGCATCAACGAGAAGATGATACGCCTCCTCATATTCTCGTATAAAGCCGACGACTGGCCGAAAGTGAGAGATGCACATACGGCATCCGGACTCCTCCGCAAGCCGTATCGCCTCCGTGACGGATGAAACAAGGTTGTGCGTCTCATCGCGCAGATGGATGGTACACATGCCCTCCTCTGCCGCGGCCATGGTTGCGAGGAGACGAAGTTCAGCATAGGGCGTCCGCGCGCCGAAATAATATCCGAGGCCGAATGAAATTCCGAACGAGCCGTCGCGGAGAGAGGTTTTTGCCATATACTGCATAATCGCCAGCTCTCGTCCGCTCGCGTCGCGCGAGCCATCTCCGACAACATCTTGACGGATTGTCGCATAGCCAGTAAGCGTGCCGAAATTCACGCCCATCTTCTTTTTCTCAAGAATACGAAGGAGCTCCCGCGTACTGTTCCATCCCACATTAATTTGATACGGGTCCGTCCACATTCGCAAAAGATTCAGGTCGCCATACAGAAGCGGCGCAAGCGACACGCCGCACTGGCCGCCGATAATTGTGGTAATACCCTGCTCTATAAAACTCTCCTGCTCGGGATGGGAAAATAATGAAAGGAGGTGGTCGGAGTCTGTATTTATATTGACAAAGCCGGGTGCGGCATAGAGGCCAAGGCCGTCAATCACCCTCCCCGCCTGCCGGCCTGCAAGATTGCCGACCGCCGATATCTTATCACCGGAAATAAAAATATCGGCCTTGTACGGCTTTTCTCCGGTACCATCAATAACGTTTACCCCCTTAATAAGCATAAAGGCATTATAGCATCTCTGCTAATATGCCGCCTCTGCAACTACGATATAATATTGACATAAAGTTTATAATATGTTGCTATCCCACCGTAGTACTTCAACATTTCAGCTAAATGGAGGTGTCTGTGGAAAATGCGCATACGCACGATGAAAGTGTATGGATTCTGCCTGGCCCTCGTTCAACTTCTCCGACTCTCTGGGAACAACGCCGAGATGCCGAGATGCCGAGATGTCTGCGCCGGCACGCCTTCTATGATCGCGATCGAGAAGACTGACAGTAGCAATTTGAGGTTATAATGCCGCCGGTAGCGCAAGCGAACGGCGGATTTTTTTATAACCGCGCGAGGAAAAATAAGACGAGCCCAAGCGCGGCGAATACTGCGGAGATGATCCAGAAGCGCATCGTCACCTCCGACTCCGGCCAGCCAATTGCCTCAAAATGGTGATGGATCGGCGTTGAACGAAAAATTTTTCTGCCGAATCCTTTTTTGCTTATCATCTGGACAATAACGGAAAGTGATTCAATAACAAGAATAATCGCAAAAAATGGAAGAAAGAGGGCTGTGTTGGTAAGCATCGCAACAACGCCAATCGTCACCCCAAGCGCCATGGAGCCGGTATCCCCCATAAAAAATTTCGCGGGGTAAATATTGAACCACAAAAATGCAAGGAGACTCCCGATGATAACGCCGCCGAAGGTAGCAAGGTCATACCGCTGGAGCGTAAACGCAACAACGGTAAGCGCGGCAAACGCGAAAAGCGCCACTCCGCCGAGCAGCCCGTCCAGACCGTCGGTTTCATTCGCAGAGAAAGCGCTCGCCGTCATGATGAATATAAAAATGGGAATATACCACCACCCGATCTCCAAGTTACCGAGAAATGGAATATACAGCACGTCCCAGTCAAGGCGGAAATAAAACCACCACGCACCGACAACTCCGATAAGCGAATAGAGAATAATCTTATAGCGCACCTTCAGTCCCCCGCCAGCCGGGCCGATTTTGAGAATATTAAACCAGTCGTCCACAAGGCCGATAAGCGCCGCTACTCCTATTGCGAACAACGGCAGATATGTCTGCGCGCGGTCAACAAAGTTTAGGTATGCCCAGAACCCGTCAAAGAAAAAGTCCATCACGAAGAGCACGAACGCGAGAAATAATACCGCGCCCCAAATGATAACCCCACCCATTGTTGGCGTTCCTGCCTTTCGTTGGTGCAATTGAGAGAATATTGGCGTCTTCTCATCCACCCTAATCTGTTTTCGGAGATTAAGACGAATGAGAAGGCGCAACACAAATGGCGTAGCGCCCAATGCGATGATGAACGATATCATTGAAAGGCCGAGAATGCGAATAAGTTGAATCTGCTCCATTAATTTATTCCACTGATTAACTCGCCCTCCGCACTGACATAATAATACGCGTCAAGCCACCTCAATATGTTGTTTCCAACTGCATAGCGATTGGTCGCCCCAAGAATAATAACAAGAATGCTGTTATTGTTGCGCGAAAAGAATGAAATAAGATTTTGCCGCGACTCGTCAATATAGCCGGTCTTCCCGCCTAAAAATGTTGGCGAATTTGCGTATCTGTTTACGTTGCGAACCGCGTGGTAGGAGTTGGTGCTATAATCATACAGCAACGCCGTTTTCTTCTGCGAAATGAGGAATATCTCTGGATAATTTTTATACACATAGAGCGCGAGGCGCTTTAAGTCATCCGCGCTTGACTGATTCAGCACTGAAAGGCCTGATGGTTCAAAGAAGTTCGTTTGCACCATTTGTAGCTCCCGCGCCCGCTTATTCATTAAGTCAATAAAGTTCTGGTACCCATAAAACTCCGCAAGCGACACCGCGGCGTCATTGCTTGACACAATCATTATCGCATTCGCTAAATCACGTACGGAAAATATTTCTCCTGAAGAAAATCCTCCGGAAAATCCCTCTGTCGCAACGGCATGCTTCGTAATAGCAACCCTTCCGGTCATATCAAACTCCTCAAACGCAAGGAGGGCGACCATAAGCTTTGAGAGTGATGCAGCCGGCCATCGCTGAATTTCATTGAACACAAAGATGTCTTCATCTGCCGTCACATCATATATAAGCACGGCTTGGGCATCGCGCGTGTCGGGGAGCTGGATAGACTCCTCCTGATACTCCTCCTCCGCCTCCTCGGGAAATACGATAATATCACCCGCCTCCTGCTCCACGAACCGCGTAATGACGCTCGCGTACGGAACGCGATATTTCAGTGAAAGCGGCTGGGGGCTCCTCGTCTCACGCACCGAATAGGAGTCTTGATATGTAAGCGATTTCTGCAGAGGTGCCGTATCCCGTCCTGATTGAGCGATAAAAACAATCCCAACGATAAATATAACAAATAAAAAGCTCCTGATATTATTTTTTGTTGCCTCCATAAATTAGATTACTTCCCGCATACACAATATAAAAACAGTAGTGCGAAGCTACGCCTCCTCTTTGGAGCTTTGGGAGCGATACTCTTCCAAAAGCTTACGATACTCCTGATACGCAGGTAATTCTTTAATATGCTGAATGCCAAGAAATTGTAACAAAGAATTGCTCGCGCGGTAAAGGTTTTGCCCGTGAGTCCCCTTTTCTCCTGCGATACGTTCAATGAGGCCGCGCATCAGAAGATTGCGGATAGTAAAAGAAGAATTAACGCCCCGCACATACTCAATTTCAGCGCGCGAGACGGGAGCAAAATACGCGACAAGAGAAAGAGTTTCCAGCGCCGCCGGCGGCAAAGAAGCAACAGCATCTTTTTTTACAAACGACTCAATGGCGGATGCGAGCTCGCTTCTCGTTGCCAACTGAGCGGCATCCCCGTTGATAATCAGCGCAAGGCCTGCCTTCTGCGTGTCAAGGCGGCTCTGAAGCGCCTCGCACGCCTGTGCCGCCTCTTTTGCCGAGCAACCGGCGCCCTTCCCAAGCCTCTGGAATGAAACCGGATCTCCGTTGATAAATAGAATCGCCTCTATGGCCTGTGTGATAACTTCTTTTTCCATAAAAATACTACGACTCTTCAAGTATTATCTTATTTTTGAAGCCGCCTCTCTCCCCTGCCTTACTCTTTTGAACAGCCGCCACCTCGGCCTTGGAAAATCCCTTATGTTCACAAATGGCATCAACAACCTCCAATATGTCTGCAATCTCTTCAATAATTTCATTATCAAGAAATTCGCGAACCCCCTCCTCCAGCTTTTCTCTTAATTTCTTTCCGTATTCTACATTATCAGCAATATGCGTAATTGGTACACCGCCCTTTCGTTTTATAATCTCCGGAATTTTATCTCGTACTAATTTGTTATATTTCATATGTTTCAATTTTTATTTATAGCGATATCGGCAAACACGCCGTCTTGCTTTATTGAAATGCGTTGCTCGTGGAAAAGATGCAGGAGCGCAAGAAAAAGAACAATAACATCCTGGCGCGACTGATTTTTTGCGAGCGATAGAAATGATATCGTACGCTGAATAAGCACACCGATAATCTCCTCCATCTTTTCTTCAATAGTCGCCGCCTTCTCTTGTTCAAGCGTCTCCTCCTCCTGAAACTGTCGCGCCCCTTTCACCGCCATGCGCAGTGCGCTGTGAAGTATGTCTACGGTAACGCCATCCGGCGGAGAAAAGGAGATGGGCTGTTTAAATAAAAATGGACGAACAAACAGGCGGCGAGGAGAGCTGAAAAGCTCGTTAATATGCGCCTCGGCAGACTTGAACTTCTTATACAACTCAAGGCGCACCTTCAGCTCATTAATCTCAACTTGGTCGTCTTCGGCGAGCCCAATGTTCGGCAGAAGCGATTTTGACTTCAGAAGAAGCAACCGCGACGCGACAACGAGAAAGTCCGCGACATGGCCGACAAATTCGCTTGTTGTTGATTTTTCTTGGAGCATACGCGTGTAATCAAGAAAATCTGCGGTAACCTCCGCCAAACTCACATCCGTAATATCCATCTTCCGCGCCTCAATCATTTCAAGAAGTAGGGCAAGCGGTCCGGAAAATTGTTTTGTTGTTAATTCATACATACTCCCATCGCTATTGCTGACCGCCGATTATTAGCTCCTCATTAGACTTAAGCGCCCCTTTTGTATAGATGTTTGACGGATTCCACAGCATAAATCCAGGGAGGTATTCGGAGAAATCATTTTCCACCTCATTCTCGCAGACGACATTTTTTATGTTCGGGTTTGTGTCAAAATACGCGTTTGCGATCGTACTACTTCCACACCGGCGACCCGCATCAATTGACGCCTGAATTTGCTGCCGAACCATATCTGCCGTGTAGTCGGCGCCGAGATCAAAATCCTGTAGCCATGGACGAAGCTTTCCATACGAACGCGACTCCTCCTCTGCCTCCCAAACCTCGTTTAGCGTCGTAGTGGCGCTCGCCTGCGTTGAACTCGCGCTCTGCATTGGAGGATTGAGAAGCGCACCCAAGCGCGCAACGGCAATCTCCATTGAATACCGAACAACCGCGTATGGATTCGCCGCCGGACGGGTATAGCCGATAAACCCCGTCGCGTAGTGCGATGGATATACCATCGGCGCCACAAAATCAAAATAAGTAAGCGCATCTTCAAGCACCTGCCCAATGCCCAAATCATCGCGATTTATCGTCGCAAGCCCGAATAAGTCAGCAGAAATTCGTATTCCCTCAAGCTCCTCACGGAGATATGCGAAAAACTTACGCATCATGGACGAACGCAATGTGTTTTCATCCCAGTGCGTAAAAGACATCGCCTTCAGATTTCCATCCGATGGAAATCTGATATAGTCAAAATTCAGCTCATCAAATCCCCTCTCAGCCGCATCGCGAGATATCTCAACAATGTACTCCCACGCCTCTTTTGCCCCTGGGTCAATCCATGCCAACCCTTTGTTGTCGCGCCATATGTCTCCCGTAACTGAATCCTGTACCGCGAGGTCAGGTCGCGCACCCGCAAGCAACGGATCCTGAAACATCGTGATTCTGGCGATAACATATATATTGTTATCGTGAAGCCGTTTTATGAGTGCGTTGAGTTTGGAAATTCGTACCTCCTTTGAGCCATACTTTTCAACAAGCTCACTTTCAATATCGTACGCAATAATACCGGAGTAATCCTTGATATCAATGATAATAGCGTTCAGCTCCGTTTCATTTATTAGCGAAATAAGATAATCCATCTTTGACTGGCTACTCGCCGACCAACTTGTCGCATAGACCGCCTTGATAACCTCTGGCGGGTTTTCCAATGGCCTCTGATTAGCTATGTCGCCATTTTTCTTCTTCTCCTGCTCCGCGGCTAACGCCATAAGCTCCTGCTCGGAGATGAGCGCCTCCGGAACATCCGGAAGATCATATTTTGCGATATCATCTTCGCTTACATCAACAACCACCCCAGGCACGCGCATAAGAAAAAAACCGCCCGTAAGGAGCGCGGCAATACCAAGAGTGCTAAAAATCCACCATGTCATACCGAATATCATACGGAGAATATCTCCTGTTGGCAACCGAATATTCCATATGACATTCCAACATTCTCAAGAATGTTGGAATGTCATATGGTTTCTTTTTTGCCACAAAAGCTATAAGCTAACAATGTTCTATGCCCGCCTTTTATCAAACATACCGACCAAAAACGTTCGCTGACATTATTGGCCAAGAGCTTACAATCAGTATCCTGCAGAATATGGCGAAGCGGGGGCGTCTCTCCCACGCCTATCTCTTCCACGGCGTACGGGGAACCGGCAAGACGACCGTTGCGCGGATTGTGGCAAAAGTCGCGAATTGCGAAAAGAGAAAGGAAGATGACGCTTTCCGTGCAAGCGGCGAGCCATGCAATAAATGTGGAGCGTGCGTGGCAATTGAAGGAAGCCGAGCGCTTGATGTAATTGAAATTGACGCCGCCTCAAATCGCGGCATTGATGAAATTCGCAATCTGAAAGAGGGCGTGAAAACCTCTCCTTCAATCCTTACGCACAAGGTATACATTATAGACGAGGTCCATATGCTTACGCGCGAGGCATTTAACGCGCTTCTCAAAACGCTGGAAGAGCCGCCCGCACATGCAATATTTATTCTTGCGACAACAGAATATGAAAAACTTCCTGCAACCATTCTCTCGCGCGTACAGAAGTTTCCGTTTCGCAAACTCCCGAAAAAAGAAATCATCACAAAGCTCGCCTATATCCTTAAAAAAGAAAAGTCCCCCGTTGACGCCGGAGCGCTTGAGTTGATCGCCGCATCAAGCGACGGCAGTATCCGCGACGCCGAATCGCTCTTGGACCAAGTCGTTGGAATGGAAGAAAACGTTACGCTGGAAAGCGTAGAGCAAATTATCGGAAAAATTGGATTCTTCAAAATAAATGCACTCGCAGAACATATCGTTGCACGAGATGTTAATTCTGCGCTCGCCTTCATATCCGACATTGAGGGGGCGGGGCAAAATATACCTCAACTCAATAAGGATATGATTCACTACCTTCGCCGCATCCTCTCGCTTCGCGTCGCCCCAAAAACGGAAGAACTCTTTAGGAACGAGCTGATGGAGACGGAGCTCGCGGCAATGAAAGAGCTCGCTGGCAAAATTGACGTGGACCGTCACGTTATTTTGATTAAAAATCTTATTGCGGCATACGGACAGATGCGCTACAGCCCATTCCCCCACATTCCGTTTGAGGTTGCAATTATTGAGTCGCTGAAATAACGGCAGCCGTATCATTGCCCCGATAGCCGAAATCGGTATAATATTGAGCTATAACCTTACTTTATGTTAGATCCACGGTTCGTCCGTACTCACGCAGAAGAGGTAAAGAAAAATACAACAGAGCGGAACATGGACGCCTCTGCTGTAGACAAGTGGCTGGAGGCCGACAAAGAGCGGCGCGAGCTTCTCTCTCAAATTGAACCCCTACGGCAAGAACGGAAGGGCGGCTCAAAAGATATGAGCGTCGAAGATCGGGAACATGCAAAAAAAGCGAAAGTTATGCTATCCGAGCTTGAGGAGAAACTGAAGTCCATTGAAGAAAAATGGCTGGAGTTTCTCAACCAAATACCAAATATGCACTCCCCCGATGTTCCTATCGGGAAAGAAGAGGCGGACAATACGGTGGCATTCCAGACGGATGTTCCAAAGATGTCGTTCGCTCCGAAAGACCATGTTGACTTAATGACGGCAAAAGACCTTATTGATTTTGAACGCGGCGCGAAAGTTACCGGCTCTCAATTCTACTTCCTGAAAGGAAATGCGGTACTGCTTGAAATGGCTATCATGCAGTTCATCTTTGATATGACAATCAAGCGCGGATATGTGCCACTACACACGCCTGACTTAGCACGCTCCCGCTATTACTTAGGCACCGGCTACAATCCGCGCGGTGAAGAGGCGCAGACGTATGAAATTGATGGCGAGGACCTTGGCCTTATCGCAACCTCTGAAGTTACGGCGGCGGGATACTATGCTGATGAGATTTTCTCCGCCGACGAATTGCCGAAAAAATTTATCGCACTATCTCACTGCTTCAGAAAAGAGGCGGGCGCATATGGAAAATATTCCCGCGGACTGTATCGCACACATCAGTTCACGAAGTTGGAACTGTTTGTATACTGTCATCCCGATGACTCCCCGAAGTTTCATGAGGAGATATTGGATATAGAAAAACAAGTTATGGAAGAACTCAAGATTCCATATAGAGTTCTGAATATCTGCTCCGGCGACCTCGGCTCAATGGCGGAGAAGAAATATGACGTTGAGGCGTGGATGCCCGGACGGAATGACTTCGGCGAGGTAACCTCCGCATCAAATGTTACCGACTATCAGGCGCGAAATCTAAACATCAGATACAAAGAGAAAGACGGAACTATTAACTCCGTCCATATGCTCAACGGAACCGCCGCCGCCCTATCGCGCACAATCATCGCAATCGTTGAAAACTATCAGCAGGAAGACGGCTCTATCCGCATTCCTGATGTACTTCAGAAATACTTCCCGAACGGCGAAAAAACACTGTAAATTAGTTGCAGTTTCCTACTCTCTTGGGTACGATTACGGCAGAATTGAATGAATATTGCCGGGTCGTCTAATGGTAGGACACATGCCTCTGAAGCATGTTATCGGGGTTCGAGTCCCTGCCCGGCAGCTGATTAGAAATTCGTCCCGAGAATTTGAGGGACAGAATTTCAATCATCCCGAGCACATCAGTGCGAGGGGCTACACTAACAAACGCATCGCTCAGCAATAGAAATTGCTGAGTACATTAATTACAAAACCATCATCTCAAAGATCTCGCAGATCCCGAATGTAATGAGGGGCCGAACGTATGTGAGGGGCCGAGGAACATCCCAACAAATATGAAAATAACTTGTACGATATGTAGCCGCAGTAAACTGGAGAATGAGAAGCCGCTAGCCGCCGAAGAGCGGTATACGGGGGCGCATATTCAAGAAGCCAAAAAAATCGCTGAGAATTTAAAAACTCCATTTTATATCCTCTCTGGTAAGTATGGGATTATTCCAGGAAGAGTAAAAATCCCTTACTACGATTATTATTTGGAGGAAGACAACATAGATAAACTTGCCGAAAAGGTCGGCAATCAAATTCGAGAGCAAAAGATAAGCGAAATTGATTTCTATCTAGAGAACAAACCATCATGGGTTCCATATGCTAAAGTTTTGAGAAAGGCAGCCACACAAACGCAAATCATTTTGCATATTCGTTATTTTTCTAAATAACTCATGTGGGGGTTATTTTTATAGAAAGTCCATCTTCTATGTCTTTGAAACACCAGTGCGAGGGGCAACACCGAGGTAGGCTCAGAGTACGAGATGCATTTAACTACTTACTTATGTAGAATTATAGTCATGGCTACAAAACTTCCCAAATATACAAAGAACAAAATGAAGGGGAATATTGGCGAGTCAGTTGTCCAGTACATCCTTTCTAATTTTGCACTTGTTCACAAGATTGATGGTAGCAATGACATAGGCAACGATTTTATCTGCGAGCTTATTCGAGATCAGTATCCAACAAACTTACTTTTTTATGTTCAAGTGAAATATACGCAAGATCCTCCGCGCATAAAGCAAGAGACTCTAGCATATTGGAAAGGATCTCCTATTCCTGTGTATTTATTTTGGGTAAGAGATCGTGCCCAAGCACATCCAGATGCAAAGATAGATATAGAACACCTCTCTCGTAACACTGAATATAAGCGCTGCACCCCGTTTCTTCATAAAGGAAATGGTCAAGAAAATGAGCGATTTCGTGTATTTAACAAAAGAGAATTTTTGCAAGACCTTTTGATAGATTATTCGCGCACGCAGTATGTAAAAGGATTTACGCCAATACTCAAGCCGAGAGATTTCCTTCCCTTGGATGAGAAACTTGAGATGGGTCTTCCATTACATCAATTACATATACAAGACATAATTCCAGAATATTCTGATCGTATTCTCGCAAACGGTTGGTCAAATCTATTTTCGCTCGCTGTGGTTTTGAGACGGAAAGAAGACTCAGATAGCAAGAGAAAGGCCCGGAAAGTGCTTGGAGTCGCCAGGGGCTTAATCACGAGACAAGATCGTAAGAATTACAGAGCCATAATTCAAGAGTTGGAGAATATGTATACTCAGTGGACGAGCCAAGGCGAACGATAGGTTTGTCTTAAACTTATATCAATTTAATCTTTTTATTTTGAAGTGTAATTCGGCTCGTAAGGCAATCTAATAATTCACGCTTCTCAAAACCAGCAGCCTCTTTCAATACGTATTTGGCATAGTTGCGCATATCTATGTTATCAACAATAATTTTCTCTTTTGTACCGAGTAGAGATTGTTGAAACTTTTTAAATCGAGTAACTTCTTTCTTAATCTTTTTCTTGATGCTAATTTCGTCTAGGTTTGTTTCGTTCATTAACAATATAAGTTGTTTTTGGTAAAATTAACTTTATGGAGCTATATGACAGAGGTTCAGAGTGGAGAAAATGGGATTTTCACATTCACACACCTGAAACAAAGAAAAATGACCAATATAGTCTGCCTGAAGGTGACGTGTGGGATGAATACTGCAAAAAGATTGAAGAATCTGATGTAGCGGCTTTTGGTATCACCGATTACTTTTCTGCTGATGGTTATTCTACTTTTGTTGAAAAATTTAAAGATAAATATCCAGAATCTCAGAAACTATTTTTCCCAAATGTAGAGCTATGTACCAATGACGTGGTTAACACAGCGGGCGAAGAGGTAAATCTACATATTATTTTTAATCCAAAATTTGCTGAAATTGACACAAAAATCGAAGAGTTTCTTAAAAGTTTAAAGACCAATAAAACCAATACAGGAGGTAGAAACATCAAAGCGAGTGAACTTTCAACACCCAATGACTATCAAGAAGCTACTACAACCCGTGAATTCATAGAGGAAGCTCTAGAAGGTACATTTGGCGATAAGGTTGATCTAACCGAAATCCTCCTTATATTTACGCCCGTTAATAATGATGGATTAAGAACAGCAACTGAAGTGGTTGGCGGAAAAGTAAGAGGTAAGAAACGAAAAGTGATCATTACTGATGAACTTGATAAATTTAGCCATGGTTTTTTTGGTAACTCAAATAATACCGCGTACTTTTTGAATAAATACAGGCTTGAGTCTGATGAAGAGACAGATCAAAAACCAGTAATTACTGGTAGTGACGCACATTCTTTTTCTGATATCGGTGAGTGGCTTGGCAAAGTTGTTTTAAGAGAAGGTGAAATACTCAAGCAATCTACTTGGATCAAGGCAGATTTAACTTTTGAAGGTCTTCGTCAGGTTATTTTTGAACCTGAATATAGGGTCTATATTGGTGAAGAGCCGGAAATTGAGACTCAAGTAAGGACTGATCCTCGAAGATATTTAGAGTCCGTCTATATTGATCAGCTTAAAGGATATGATGGGCATTGTGGCGTTTGGTTTAAGGATGAAAAAATACCTTTAAACAAAGAATTGATAGCTATAATTGGAAATAAAGGAAGTGGAAAAAGTGCCCTAACAGATATCGTTGGGTTGATTGGGAATAGCCACAATCAAAAGTACAAACATTCAAACGGAAAATCACAAGAACTTTTTTCTTTTCTAAACAAAGATAAGTTTCTTAAAAGTTCTTGTGCAAGTAATTTTTCAGCTACACTTAACTGGCATGCAGGTAATCCTGACTCAAAGCTGTTGGATTCTGAAACAGATATAAGCATAGAGGAAAAGGTAGAATATTTGCCACAAAAATATTTGGAGAAAATATGCTCCAATATTGAAGATGATGAATTTAGACAAAAACTCAATGAGGTTATATTTGAATACGTTGAAAAAAAGGATAGGTATGGAATGGACAATCTGGAGGCACTGATTGAATACTTGGCTAATCAAACAGAGGAAGACATACAAACAGCAAAGGAGACTTTGCATGCCGAGAATGAATCAGTAGTTACGATAGAGAAAAAACTTTCTCAAGATCACAGAAGAGAAATTGCTGAGAAAATCCGCCTAAAAAATGAAGAAATTGAGGCACATAAGAAAAACAGACCAGCAATAATTAACAAGCCGCCTGAAGGCGGGCAAACTGCAACTAATACGGCGGCGGAAATTACTAAACTAGAGACTGATGCAAGTTCTTTAAGTGATCAGATAAAGAACTTGCGAACAGAACAGACTAAAATTTCAACCCAAGTTGAGAATCTTAAACAGTTAAGACAGGCGGTAGAACGTCAAAGGGATTCCTTAACTGTGTTATATACCAAATACAAAGTAACACTGGATACTGTTGGGATGAAGCTAGGTGATGTAATTAGCATATCCGTTGATTACATAAAGCTTGATGAGATAGCTGCTCAGAAGAAGACGCGACTTGTTGCAATAGCAGTTTCTCTCAGAACAGAATCAGAGATTGGCGTTATGGCACTAGAGCCAAACGAAATAGAAGACGCCTTGAAACAGAGTCTTGTGTGTCAACACGCTCAGCTAGAGGTTCAGAAAAAGAAGATTGTGAATCAATTAGATAAACCAGCTCGAGAGTATCAAAAATATCTTAAAACAAAGTATGCGTGGGATTTGCGTGAAAAAACTCTGGTGGGTGATGAAGAAAATCCTGTAGAGAATACCCTCAACTGGATCAAAGAAGAAGAAAAGAAAATTATGGATACTTACCCTGGAGAATTACATCTAGCCAGAGAGAGTCGTGCTGCGGCCAGTATGATAATTTTTGAAAAGAAGCAGGGCCTGGTTACATTCTACGAGACTGTAAAAACTTCAATTGACGAGGAGATCAAGAAATATGGTGAAGAACTTGGTGAATACGACATCTCGATTGAATCAAGTTTAAGGTTCAACTCTACATTCTGCGAAGACTTTTTCAGGTTTATTAACCAGGCAGTAAAGGGTAGTTTTTATGGCATTAATGAAGGGAAAGCGATGTTATTAAATGTAATTAATGCGGTAGATAATTGGGAAGATGAAGATCAGGTATCCTCTGCGATACAAATCATTATCGATCATATCGACGCTGATAAACGTGACGACCTTTCTGGAAATGAAGAAAAAGCAAAGGATATCTTCAGACAACTAAAACAAAGTAAAAACCCTGTCGACTTCTACGATTTTCTCTTTGGTTTTGAATATCTTGAAACTAAATATGACCTAGAGGTGGACGAAAAAGATTTAAGTGAGCTATCTCCAGGTGAGAGGGGTGGTGTACTCCTTATTTTCTACTTAATGTTGGATAGGAGAACTATTCCATTGGTTATTGACCAGCCTGAAGATAATCTCGACAACAAAAGTGTTTATGAGATTTTGGTTACTTTCTTAAAAAAAGCCAAAAAACGTAGACAAATTATTATTGCCACACATAATCCAAACCTTGCTGTTGTTGCTGACGCGGAACAGATTATTCATGTTTCTATTGATAAGAAAATGAAAAATGATTTTGATTTTTATTCTGGATCAATAGAAAATCCAAAAATAAATAAGGAAGTAGTAAATATTCTTGAGGGAACACTTCCTGCATTTGACAACAGAAGATTGAAATATAGAAAACAGAAAAAAAGCTAACTCCGCCTATCTGAAGTACAAAGTGTTATCCAATAGTTGAAAATCTTTTACTTTTTCGTGCTTATTCAGCATTTTTATTAATGTTTCTATCATAACAATAGTCATGGTTAGTGAGGGTGTATACCATGCTGCATCTTTAAGGATTTTTTCTCTTAATTCAACGGGAGTCCATCCTATCCACGCACCAAGTCCAATATCAAAACCTCCTATTACATCATGCGCATCGTAATTTGGATGCGAAGCGTTACAGATAGTTTCATAAAAATCACTCATCACTGTATCTATATGTATTGCATCTTTATGTTCTGTGCTTTTTATTCTCATTTCTTTTATGTACCCATCTAGCTTTTTAAACATAGTAAGAACATTTGGTATTTCTCGAGTACCGACTCTCAATTGACTTTCTCCCCTGCCACCAAACACTAAGTCCGAAAACTTTTCCAATAATTTATCTTGTGACATTTTTCTGTCAATCAAAGAATAAAGGTAGGCAAGCATGGCAGGGACCTCCATAAACGATTTTAAATTAGCAAAAAGTGCAACCATATTTCGCGAATTGATCGCATCCACCATGCCATTTCTTATATAAAGGGAGCGGAGTAAGGCGCTGCTCATTACTTGCTGTATTCGGGAAAGAATAAATTTTCCATCAGATTTATCGTACACGATTTTAATATCTGTAAAGATATATCCTTTTATTGCATCTTTGTACTGTTCTAATAAATCAAAAGTTTCCGAAGTCTTTTTATGACTCTCGTTTTGTAAGTCCATTTTTGGCCTATTTATCTTTGGATATGGAAAATCAATTTCTTGCATAGATACATTATTTCATTTTTCTCTAAAATATATATTAATGATACTACTATCTTGCAAACCAAACTAAGCAGCGCCCAACCACTCCCACATCCCATCCCAAACCAAAAAAACAAAAACGCCGCCTAATACATAAGATAGATTCGCACTCCGAGCCATGCTATTGTTTAAAACAATATACATTAATAACATAAAAATTTAGCGCGCAAGATATATAGACAGAGGATTAGTAAATAATGAACGCAACACAAGAAACAACATGCCCATCGTGCGGTGCGACAATATCAAGCACTGCGTACTTCTGCCCTGACTGCGGAAAGAAACTGAAAGGAGGAGGACCGTTAGCGACATCGCTGTCCACGCAGATAAAAATCTACGCCGTAAGCTTGCTCATTCCCCCATTCGGGCTTTGGTATGCGTGGAAGTACATAAGGCAACCAGACGCAAAATCAAAGAAAATCGGCACAGTGGCCGTTGTGTTAACAATCATATCCATAATCGTAACCGTTCAGATGACGAGAGGATTTGTAGATTCTATAAATCAATCAATAAACGAGCTAAATAATTTGGACTTGAACAATCTAAATTTTTAAGTCAGATTCCCCATCAATATTCCCCTACCCGCCCAAAAGCGATACCATACCGGAATGGACTATGACGTTATTGTAATAGGTGGCGGGGCCTCCGGAATGATGGCCGCCGGACGAGCTGGTGAGCGCGGCAAGCGCGTACTGCTACTGGAAAAAAACGCCGAGCAACCTCCGAAAACCCCTACTATGTACTTCCACAGCATAGGGCGAAGGAGTATACTGCTTTATGAAGCCAGCCAACTCGTGATAGGTGTCTTCTCTCGAGGGGCGTTGTAGTTTGAACCCCAGACCGATAACCATGCTATATTTTACAATAAGTGATAAATTAAATATTATGCAAGAATTTATATTTACCGCCGTTAAACAGAACGCAACAGATATTATTGGAATTATCGCGCTATTCTTTTTGGGTAGGATATTATTGAAGGTTGCGATTAGTCGCCTTGTCCAAATAGTGGATGATGGTGACGATGCACACGTTTCTCAAAAAGAAAAGCGAGCGGAAACTCTAGGAAAAATAATTATAACAACAGGGAATATCGTCATTTATGCTGTGATTTTACTCATGATTCTAAGTCTGTTTGGTATCGATATACGACCGGTTTTAGCGGGTGCAGGCGTTATTGGACTAGCAATTGGTTTCGGGGCGCAGTCGTTGGTAAAAGATTTTGTTTCAGGACTTTTTATTTTAGTTGAGAATCAATATGGAATTGGTGACAAGGTGAAGATAGGTAGTTTTGAGGGTAGGGTAGCAAGGATTACTATGCGCTCAACCGTATTAAAGAATGACGAAGGAAAAACATACTACATCTCTAATGGGTTAATTAAAGATGTAACCAATATGTCTCAAAATAAAAAAGCTAAATAATGGGTCATAATATGACGGGTCTCTGGCGCACGAGGAGCGTTCGATTCCTAAGAACCCAGCCAATTCCCCCATCAACCCCACACGCAACCCAACATTCCCCTACCCGCTCAAAAGCGATACCATATCGGAATGGACTACGACGTTATTGTAATAGGCGGCGGGGCCTCTGGAATGATGGCCGCCGGACGAGCTGGTGAGCGCGGCAAACGCGTACTATTGCTGGAAAAAAACGCCGAGCTCGGCGCGAAGCTCAAGATTACTGGCGGCGGACGATGCAACATCACCAACGCCGAAGAAGACGAGCAAGCGTTATTAGCTCACTACGGCGAGGCGAAGCCATTCCTCCATTCGCCATTCTCGCAATTCGGTGTCAAAGATACCTTCTCCTTTTTTGAGTCCCGCGGTCTATCGCTCGTCATACAAGCTCACAAGCGTGCGTTTCCAAAAACGGAGCGCGCGCTTGATGTATTCCACGTACTTGAGAAATACCTTTTACAAGGCAACGTGGAAGTGCGCGCCAAAGCGAATGTTGAACAAATCAAAATGACCGACGGGCTACCTACGCAGACAGGCGGCATCAGCTCCGTAGTCGTAAACGGTAAAGACCTTACTGCATCCTCGTTCATTTTAGCCACCGGCGGCACATCACATTCGGAGACTGGCTCTACGGGCAACGGCTTCTCATGGCTCACGACACTTGGCCATAAGATAAAAGAACCAACACCAACCGTCGTCCCGCTCGCCACGCAAGATGAGTGGGTGAAAAAACTCGCAGGCACATCGCTCAAAGCCATACGCATTAGCTTCTTTCTTGATGGAGAGCGAAAAATAGTTTTAAAAGGCGACGTACTGTGCACGCACTTCGGATTGTCCGGCCCACTCATTCTCAATATTGCCGGCGTTATTGCTGACCTACTCCACGAAGGCGCGGTTACGGCGCAGATAGATGTACGCCCACAGGAGGATATCGGTTCGCTCGACAAGCGAATTACCGCCGTATTTGATATGTACAAGAATAAAGCACTTAAAAATGTATGGAACGAAATTGCCCCAGCTGGCACTGGAGATGCAATATTGCCACTTTTAGCGGACATCGGCCCCGACACCAAAGTGCACAGCATTACCAAAGAGCAACGGCGACAAATCGTAGACCTATTGAAAGCATTGCCCATAACAATCACCAGCCTCATGGGCTATGACCGCGCGGTGGTTACTGACGGCGGACTCTCTCTTGAAGAAGTTGATACCCGCACAATGTGCTCAAAGCGATATTCCAATTTGTATATCACAGGTGACCTGCTGGACATCAGCCGTCCATCCGGAGGATTTTCGTTGCAGCTATGCTGGACGACTGGATATGTGGCAGGAAGCAATGCGTAGCGCCTTGCTTCCCTAATAGGCTGTTTCCATAAAAGAGAACCACAAGACAATGTTAAATTGTTGACCCATAGAATGTTAAATGATAATATATTGATACTGCATAAAAATGGCTTAGATACAGGCGTTTTTATGCATAGATGTTAAATAATGATATATGTTCCCATAAAATATGGAACCGAAATTTATACATAAAGAATTAGAGATTGTTCGGCCAGATTTTAATTCCCCTTTAACGGGCATAATTCTTGAGCTTGAAAAACTACGTGGACCTATTCTTGGGGGACCAGTACATCCACATATTTTCTTTGAGATGAAAGAAGTGTTCCAGATGCTTGAAAGCTTTGGTTCTGCTCGTATTGAGGGTAATCGAACCACTCTTTCAGATCTGATTGAGAAGACAATCAGCAAGCGACGTGATGGCAATGAGCAGATAAGAGAAATTGCAAATGGAGAAGATGCAATGGACTACATTGAAGACGCGCTTGGAAAAGGAGAATCAATAAACCGTTCATTTATTTTAGAGATTCATAAAATCGCAACAAATGCGCTAACCCCTCCTCCCATTGGAGAAGGCTCTCGCACTCCAGGTCAATTTAGAGATCACGATGTGGTAATTCAAAAATCTGTACATAAACCACCGGCTTTTTCGATGACTCTGAAATACATTGATGATTTATTGCAATTTATCAACAAACCCGTCGCATCACAGAATGAATTACTCGTAACTGCGATTACTCACCATCGTTTTGCATGGATCCATCCGTTTGACAATGGGAACGGTCGTTTAGTGCGACTGCTTACATACGCAATGCTTATAAAACAGGGATTCAATGTACATAATGGAAGAATATTGAATCCAACAGCGATATTTTGTGTTGACAGAGATAGATATTACCACATGCTTGCACAAGCCGACCATGGCGGAGAAAAAGAAATGCTAGCATGGTGCGAATATGTCCTAGGCGGACTACTAAACGAAATTCATAAAATTGACCGACTGCTAGATCGTCGCTATCTAACGGATAATATTTTGCTACCTGCAATTTCTTTTGGCTTAGAAAATAAACTAGTAACAAAGCTGGAATATGAAGTACTGAAAAAGTCAGCATTGTCACGAGACATGGAAATTGTATCCGCTGATATAGAGTCACTTATGCCAGGCAAGCTTCCTGCCGAAAGGTCACGTACTCTTGCAAGATTAAAACGCAAAAAGATGCTTGTGCCTGTGAAGAAAAATGGTCGCAAGTACGTAATCTCCTTTTTTCGCAATTACCTTTTAAGGGGGGTAATTGATGCACTGGAAAAGGAAGGTTTTGTGGCTACAAATGATTAAGATAGAGGAAAGCTATGTTATTAAGTTTCTTTTTTAGAGATTAAGGCACAAATCACTCCCCTGTTCTGGCTACCAAAAAACACTTATACTGCTTGCCATGCATCACCATTTCAAGCATAGTAGATTTTGAACGACACTAGGTCTTTAACAACGGGAGGGTTCGCTATGCGACCACAAATATTAGATGTACTGGCGGACCGATACGCGAGCACAGCAATGCTCAACATTTGGTCCACTGAAGCTAAGGTAATCATGGAGCGTGAACTCTGGATCGCAGTGCTAAAGGCTCAAATCGAGCTTGGTCTAGATCGTCTCGTGCATGAAGATGCTATCTCGGCTTATGAAAGTGTCATATTGGATGTGGACCTTGAAAGTATGAGGCGCAGAGAACTGAAGACACGTCACGATGTGAAGGCTCGAATTGAGGAGTTTTGCGCACTTGCTGGACACGAATATATCCATATGGGTATGACTTCACGCGATCTTACGGAAAACGTGGAGCAGATGCAAACTCGACGAGCGTTAGAACTTACACACCAAAAGATCATTACAGTCATGGGGCGACTGGCTCGGCGCGCAACCGAATATTCAGTGCTTCCTATGGCTGGACGTTCACACAATGTCGCCGCACAGATGACAACGCTTGGCAAGCGCTTCGCTACCGCCGCGGAAGAGCTTTATCAAGCATTTCTGCGAACCAATCACTGCATGGCCAATTATCCTTTGCGCGGAATGAAGGGGCCAGTTGGTACTCAACAGGATATGCTGGATCTCTTCGATGGCGACCAGGGAACGGTAATAGAACTTGAGCGCCGAGTAGCAGAGCATCTCGGATTCGAGTTCACGTTGACTAGCGTTGGGCAGGTCTATCCGCGGTCACTCGACTTCGATGTGCTTTCAACACTTGTACAAGTGGCGGCGACTGCATCGAGTTTTGCGACAACTATTCGATTAATGGCAGGACAAGAGCTAGTCACTGAGGGTTTCAAGGAAGGTCAAGTTGGATCCTCGGCGATGCCGCACAAGATGAACGCTCGTTCGAGCGAACGCATTTGTGGCTTCTATCATGTTTTGCGTGGATATCTCGCTATGATCGAAGGTCCTGCAGGAAGCCAATGGAACGAAGGTGATGTTAGCTGTTCCGTGGTTCGCCGGGTAGCCATTCAAGGAGCATTCTTTGCTATTGACGGACTACTTGAGGTTTACCTAACGGTTATCGATGAGTTCGGTGCTTACCCCGCAATGATCGAACGCGAGATTGAGCGGTACCTGCCGTTCTTGGCTACTACAAAAATGCTCATGGCTGCTGCAAAAACTGGCATGGGTCGCGAAGAGGCTCATGCGTGCATTAAAAAACATGCAATCGCTTCAGCACTTCAAATGCGTACTGATGGAGTGGATGAAAATCCACTTTTACAAAACTTGGGCGAAGACTCTGACTTTCCATTGGATGCAGAGGAGCTCAGAAAAGCAATCGGTGCGCCGATGATGTTTGTTGGAACGGCACAGCAACAGGTTTCTAATGTTGTGGGTCGCATTCAAGCGATTTGTGACGAGAACTCAGATGCGACCAATTATCAACCCGAGCCCATTCTTTAATGTGCATCGTGCTTGATCCTCACCCCCGGGTGAGGATCATTTTTTTATTAAATCAGTTTGCTTTTTAGGTGTTTTTGCACGAAGAGCGTCGACACCTACGAGACCTACTCCAAAATAGCATACCTGCTAAGAGCAGTATTCAAAACAAAAAAGACCCCTTACGCATTGATACGCAAGGGGTCAGATTGACTTTAAGAGCATTTCCTAAGCCCGATGTTCCAAGCACCATGTTCTGGCGTTCTGAAACATTCGAAGCCACGGGGATGCCTGAAGGTTTTCCCATGAGGCTGGCTTCCAAGGCCATTGCCACAAACGGAAACAACGTTCTGGATGAGGCATCATCGCAAGATGACGTCCGTCCGGAGAGCACAGAGCCGTAATCCCGAGTGGAGAACCATTCGGATTGTACGGATACACTTCCGTCCGATCGCCGTGCGGATCAAGATATGCGAGAGGCGCAAGCTTGCGCTCGGAAACCTCCTGCGCGACCGACTGGTCTGGATAGACTAACAAGCCCTCACCATGAGCAACCCATATACCAAGCTTCGCTCCTTCCATACCGGCAAGAAGTACTGACGGGCTTTGCAGAACTTCTACTTGCACCCATCGAGACTCAAAGCGGCCAGAAGTATTGTGAACAAATCTCGGCTGCTTTTCGCTGGCGATTCCTTTCCACGGAACCCATCCGAGTAGCGCCATCAACTGACAGCCATTGCACACGCCGAGCGAGAATGTATCCTCACGAGCGTAGAAATGGTTGAACATTTCTCTCAACTTATCGCTGAAAAGAATTGTTCCTGCCCAGCCTTTTGCGCTATCGAACACATCCATGTAGGAGAAGCCACCGGCGAAGATGATGCCCTGGAACTGATCCAGATCGATCCTGCCCTCAAGGAGATCACTCATCGTAACATCCCATGGAGCAAAGCCGGCGGCTGCACAGGCAGCCTGCATTTCCCGGTCGCCGTTCGTGCCTTCCTCACGCAATACTGCCACGCGAGGCTTATTGCCAGCCACTAGAACTTCCGGAAGCGTTGCCATTGGAGTAAATGAGAGCTGATACGATGAAGTCGTACCGATGCCTGGAAGCTTATCCTCATTACCAGAATATTCTTCTTCGGCACAAGCAGGGCTCATCTGCAGCTCTTCAATCTTGGCGCTTGTCGCCTCCCACCAACACCGGAGTTCCATCGTCGTACTTCTAAACAGTTCTCCGGTATCTTTTGCGTTGACGCTGCACATCGTGCCCTTGAGGGTGGTTCCGATTATCGAGATCGGCACCTCAAACGAGGAGCAAATTTCACAAACCCGCTTCTCATTCTCGGTCCCGAGTTCAATAACAAACCCGAGTTCCTCGTTAAATAGACTTGCCAAAGCTTCGGCAGCATAAGGGATGCTCACGCTGAATCCGCACCGACTTGCCATACACATCTCGGCAACTGCGGTTATGAGGCCGCCGTCGCTTCGATCATGCAAGGCCAGAATCAACCCTTCGTCGATCATCTGCTGCACCGCAAGAAATGTATTCTTTAGGAGCTTAGGATTTTCAACATCGGGCGACTCATCGCCGAGCTGATTGAATGTTTGAGCTAGAGCTGAACCGCCAAGGCGATTTCTGCCCTGCCCAAGATCAATGAGTGCCAAAGCACTCTCGCCAGGCCTCTTAATGTCTGGCGTGACCTTCTTTGTAATATCGGGCATGGGTGCATATCCGAGTACAACTAAACTTCCAGGAGCCTTTACGATCTCTCCCGAAATCGTCGCAGCCATCGAAAGGCTGTCCTTTCCGCCATCAACCGCGATGCCGAGCCCGACCATGAGGTCAGACATAGCAACCGCAGCATCATAGAGGAGGGCACCTTCGTGAGGTAGCTTCGCAGGCCACATCCAGTTAGCACGGCACCGGATTTCTCCCATACCGCTGATCCGCGCCGAGGCCATGTTTGTCAGCATTTCTGCCACCGCCATTCGGGCTCCAGCTTTCGGATCAATAAGCATCTTCACTGGCTGTTCGCCGAGCGCAGAGGCGCTTCCAGTCAGACTAAAATGGCTCTGAGCGTTGACGCTTACGTTGGCAATCGGAATCTGAGCGATCCCGCAACATTGTTGCTGTGCTACGAGCCCGGTAACGCTTCGGTCTACCTTGTGAACCAGAAACCCCTTTGAACCCACGCTGGGAAGTTTGAACACCGCCTGAATTGCTTCGCCGACAGCTACATCCGGCAGGTCCAGAGGATTGAGGCCTTCGGTTCGCCGGTTTGTCTCGAACGTCTTCTGAGGCATATTCGTAAGAATTTGCTCAAGATTCAGCTCTACAGGCGTCGTCCCATTCTGAGTGTCTTCAACGACAACGTTGCCGCTACCGTCGATTTCTCCAAGAACTTCGCAGTTGAGGCGCTCGCGCTTACAGATCGACTGAAAGAATTTGATCTGTTCCGGCTTAATCAGAAGTCCGTATCCTTCTTGGAATTCTGCACTCCAGATTTTGAGTACAGACATCGTCTTGTCGCCAAGCACGATGCCACGAATGTCGATCTTACCGCCAAGGGGTTCGAGGAGCTCAGTGAGAACATTAGATGGTCCGCCAGCACCTTGGTCGTGAATACTCGAGATGGGACAATTGTCTCCCATCTCAACACAGGCTCGAATGACCCGGTTTGCTCGATTCTCCATCTCCGCGTTGCCGCGTTGAACAGAGTTGAAATCGAGCGACTCGGTGTTCTCGCCCTGCATCATGCTTGAGGCTGAGCCACCACCGACCCCAATGGGATAGGCAGGACCACCGATGCGCACAATGAGCATTCCAACTTCGGGTGCCTCTTTGGCGATGTGCTCGCCAAACAAATGACCGACACCACCACTGTAAAGGATTGGCTTGCGGGGCTCGCGCCACTCGCCTCTGACTATTTGACCGAAGGTTCTGGTAAAGCCCAACGTGAGGGGTTCGCCAAACTGATTGCCATAGCTTGATACGCCGTTGCTACCTTCGATGAGAATAGAAAGCGGCGAAGCGTACTTCGACGGCCTGTCTTTGCCGACAACCTCGCACGGAATTGAGTATTCAGGAATGAAAAGGTTTCCGACAAAATAACCGGCAACACCAATGCCGACAATACCTCCACGTCCGACTGCACTGTTGTCGCGTATCCGTCCACCTGCACCTGTCTGGGCACCTGGGAAAGGCGCTATGAATGTAGGATGGTTATGCGTCTCTGCGGTGCAGGTGATGTGAACCACCTTTTCTAAGATGCACATTTCCGAAGGCTTGCCCGAAGTGACGGAGAGAATTAGGCGTGTCCTAAATCCCTTAATCACGCCGGCGTTGTCTCTGAAGGCAACAAGGCTACAGTTTTCGCTGCCGAGATTTTTCAGCGGTCGCTGAACGATATCAAACAATGTCTCCTGCATTGGCATTCCATCGATGACGATCTGGCCTTTGAAGTACCGGTGCCGACTATGCTCGCTGTTTGCGTTGCCCAACTGGAACAATTCAACATCGGTCGGATTCCTGCAAAGGATTCCTGCAAAGAGTTGATGGTAGTACTCAATGTCCTTAGCATCCATACCAAGACCAAGCGCACTATTAATCTCTTCAAGGGCAACCTTTCCGCAACCCATAAGGTCAATTACTCGGGCATCTTCCGGCGTGGTGCCAGTGTCAAAGCTCTCGATTCCATTCGGATAGTGCTGCTCGGTCATCCGGTCAAGATGAATTCTGAGGATGTCGGCTAGTTTGTTGTTTCCTACAGCGTAACGGCGAGTGCTCTCTATGCGCGTAACCTGCCGAAGCCCCATAGCCTGGCAGATTGCGACGGCATTAGACGAGAATGGTGTCTCAATCGAAAGCCTGGGTCCGATTTCCACAACTTCCAAAGCTGCGAGGTGAGGTTCGGTTCCGGTTTCGCCGGGTTCGAACGTTTCTGCGATGAGCCATTGGAGCCGCTTGAACTCCGGCTCGGACAACTGGCTTGTGGTCTCGATGTAGAAACCAAGATCCAAGACAGTGCCCATCCGTCGGTATATACGATAGATCATGGCTTCTCCTTATTCTGTTAAATGTTTGTTATGTCAAAGGACATACACACACGATAGGTGTCTACGAGTAGATTACTGAAAAATAGCCTAATAGCAAATAAAAAAATGAGCGACCCCTGCAGAATCGCTCATACTGAATTTCCATCTTATATTTCTACTCAAAATGTTCAATTGAATAGCCCGAAGGAAATTGGAGAGAGTTCGGATTTGTACCGTTCCATCGAATCAGACCGTTCACTACCATACTGGTAATCTGTGGTTGATAGCGATGCTCCAACCGATTGACGCGAGTTCCGATTGAGTCAGGCGTGTCGTCTTTATTGATCCTTGTATTGCATCGGAAGAAAACCGGTCCACGGTCATACTCTTCAGTAACGAAGTGCATGGAAACTGCGGAGTGGGTGATCTCGCCTCGTTCATATGCAGCTATAACAGCTTCGTGAACATAATGACCATAGAGCCCTGATCCGCCAAAGGCTGGCAAGGGGCCTGGATGAATGTTAAAGACTGTCCGCGAATTGAAGCTGGTCGCTAAATCGAGTCCAGTCACTAGCTTTAGCCAGCCGGAGAGCGCGAAGAAATCGGCTCCCGATTCAGACGCAAAGCACTGATACGCTTCACTCGTCCACGGCTTCGGAAAATGCAGGAACGGAACGTTGAGTTTATTAGAGTGCTTACACACTCCTCCGTTTGCGTGATTTGAAACAACTGCGATGATGTCCGCATCAAGAGATCCATTTCGGGAAGCAAGAACAAGCTTTTCAAAGCCCGACCCACCTCCTTCGACCGACCCTGACGCAAAGACAAGAACTTTTGGTCTGCTCATTTCCTCTCCTTCTCTGTTTTTAAACTAATCTGGAAGTAAGTCTGGAAATAAGTATTGATTAAAAAATGATTTTTTACAACTTCTTAAATTTTATTGCCTTTTGTCAAACTATGGGTAATATCATAAACAGAACCTAAAAAACCAACCTATAAAAGGAGCAACGAATGAACATGACCTATACGGGAACCGGCGTCAACTATGGCGCTATGGACCCATTCAAGCGGATGGCACAACTTACTGCCCGAGAAACAGCCGGCAACATTACGCGCCTTAACAACGGCGAGTTCCAGGAATTTGAACAAAGCAGAGGCGAAAGTGCCTACCTTATCGAAGCGGCCGAAAGTTACTTCGCTCACGTTGAGGAGGGTCTCGGAACTAAGAACTTAGTCGCTGATGCGATGTACGCACTTACTGGCAAGTCGTATTACGACCAAATTGCTCAGTGCACCGTCGCAATGATCGTTAATGATCTCATCACACTCGGCGCACTGCCGCTTTCTGTAGCAATGCATCTCGCGGTCGGAACTTCGGATTGGTTCAATGATAAGAAGCGTGCGCGCGACCTTGTGAACGGATGGAAGAGCGCATGCGATTTGGCTCGATGCACCTGGGGTGGAGGCGAAACGCCTACACTCAAGGGTGTCGTAATTCCAGAAGCGGTCGTGCTTTCCGGTTCGGCGATCGGTATTGTGAAGCCGAAGGAACGTCTGGTCATCGGCAAGATCCAGCATGGCGATGTGATTATCATTATCGAGAGTTCAGGCATTCATGCCAATGGACTTACGATGGCACGCAAGATTGCCGACAAGCTACCGGAAGGATATCTCGCAAAACTTTCCGATGGACAAACCTATGGTGAAACACTGCTCGATCCGACGCATATATACGTCGGACTCGTTGAGGACTGCCTCAATCGTGGCGTAGACATCCATTACGCAGTGAATGTCACCGGCCACGGTTGGCGTAAGTTTATGCGGACAACGCAGCCATTTACCTACGTAATCGAGCAGCTTCCAAAGCAGCTTCCGATCTTCGACTTCCTGCAGAAACACGGTCCGGTTGACGACACGGAGGCGTACGGCAACTTCAACATGGGCGCGGGTTTTGTGCTCTACGTTGCAAAAGTCGACGTTGAGAAAGTTCTTGATGTTGCTCGCAGCCTCAATCTGGGGACCTTGGTAGCTGGGCACATCGAGAAGGGCGACAAGAAGGTCGTTATAGAACCCAAAGGTCTGGAGTATGCCGGCGAAACGCTGGCAGTTCGTTGAATAAAATAAATCCTCTGATTCAATTCCGTACTCATCTAAAAGTGGGTACGGAATTTTTATTTAATCTAATAAGGGACCAAAAATGTGTGCATAAATATATTGGACAAATTCAAAATAAATAATCCTGACCGACCCACGCCGATCATTACGCATTGCGTTCATCATAGTCCGAAGAAATAAAAGACTTGATGTGTATCTTCCTCGCAATTTCAAATGTATCATGCAGAAAATTTGAGATTGGATGTCCCCTAAGATTAAGCGACGTATTAATTAACATCCCAACACCCGTAAGCTTCTTGAACTCAACCAAAACCTGATACAAGAAAGCATCTTGCTCCTTTTGAATTGTTTGGACACGGCTTGTTCCATCAAAATGTACTACTGCCGGGGCTTCTTTCTTCGTGCGCTCCGTAGCCGTATAGCTGAACATCATATATGGAGACTGGCTTGGTCCGCCTACAAAATACTCGGACAAATCCTTTTCAAGAACAACTGGAGCGACAGGACGATACCACTCTCTCTGTTTGACCTCTGTGCTAATAATTTCTCTATTGCGCACGTTAACTGGACTCATAAGAAATGACCTATGTCCAAGAGCTCGCGGACCAATCTCCGGCCGCCCAGAGTGACGCAGGCATAGTTCGCCATTTGCGAGCCTTTGAGCCACAGATTTTGGATTATTCTCAATGTTGTAGTAGGTACGCATTCTTCGCGCAGTCCGAGAATAATTTTCGTGACTTTCACTTACGCCAAGATAAGGCAACACACATCGCGGTTTTTTACGTAGAATCTTCGCAATCAAGACCGCGCATTGGCCGAGCGCAATCCCCGTATCGTCACAGCTTGGAGGCACATAAATATTTTTCGTGACATCTTGAAACACAAGGGAGTTACATTCAAGATTTAGCGCGCTTCCACCAGTAAGAACAATATTCTGATATGCCGGAGCAAAAATGCTTTTGACATCGGCAACCCTTCTTTTCGTAAATTCAAACTGTATGCACGCCGCTAAAGATGCGCATGCGTTAGGGTCACGCATCGCAAGCCCTCGCTCCCCCTTAAAGAACCGCCCAAGCAAGGCCTGTCCGGATACGAAGTCTACGTCTCTAAGATCTCCGAAAATAGCTGATACGCGTTTCTGTAAATCATCCCGCAAAGTACCTAGGCCGGACAATCCCATGAGCTTCCCCTCGCTGAATGGCTGTCCATACAAATAGGCCGAAAACTGCCCATAAGGCTTGGTTGAGGTATGAGCGCTCGTATCTATCAGCAATCGCTCAATGTCTACACCGTTCCCTAAAAAATACGCCACACGCTCTCTATTATCTCCCCCGCCATCACAACTCGCGATCAATGCATTAGAGAACGGCGAGAAGTAGTAGAATCCAGCATGCGCCACATGATGACGCACGACAAATGCGGGAAAACTTCGTCCGAGAAATGTATATGATCGCTCCTGCACATCGGCAGTGTATTCGCCTTCTTCAAATTGATTATTCAGGGCGTTGACAACCAAGTAAGACACATCCGAGACATCCAGCCCGCAACGCTCGAGAAGATAACGTGCAGCAACCTCCATATGTGGTATGGATGCGCCAATTTTCTTTGCCCTGAATAACCGCTCTAGCTCCAAAGACGCAAGAATCTCATCATCAACGGACAATGCTATATTTGAGTCGTGGTAGTTAAACGCAAGACTCAATATCACGAGCTTGTCGCGCTTGCGTTGGCTACTCATGATTAGTTAGTCGCTCGTTAATAAGCGCCCTATATCGTTCATTTGTTGAATAATCAATTGAAAACCTAGATTTGTTTAACAAAAAACGAAGTATCGCATTATCTGCTATCGGTGACTTGGCGATCAGTCTATTTGTGTAGTAGTGACCAGGATCACCACTGCAACGCCCTGCAATCTCCATAAGCAAAGACGCAGAAAGACGCTGGTCAAATAATATACAGGCCATAACAGGAAACATTGCACTTTGATTATCGGCAAGAAGCGACTTAATAGATTCGGGCTCGCCGCCCTTTGATAAACGCAGCGCGAGCGTGATGTAATCGTAAACAAGGGAACCATGTGTGCGTAATGCGTAATCAAATAGTTGATTTAAAAAGTTTCCGATTTGCTCCTTACTTCTCAAGTATTCTCTCCAAAATATCTTTTCATTATTGTCTATCGCATTCGCAAAAAATCTGTCGGCCCGCATCGTGACCTTTAATGTTTCTGCGTTTAGTGATGTCCTCCCGCGCGTAGACGTAAGAGAATGGGCTGACAAAACTGCCGATTTCGTTAGCATGATAAACGCGATGCTTTCCAATAGGCTGCATTTATCATCACTCGAAATTTTCATTACGCTTGCTATTTTATCTATGGATTCTAGAATCTCAGGCTTTTCATGGGAGAGCGAATTGTCTATGGTCCGCGCAAACCAGTTAAAAAGTAAAATATCTCTGTATGCACCAACAGAGTATTTCAGATTATAACCAGCATCAGAGGACCGTTCATTGAAAGAGCGCGAGTAAGTGTATTCCCATAGAAATCTATTTAGTATTGCCTGTCTTCCATTATGAAGCTCATAATATTTGTGGGGCTCTCCATCCAGTGGACGTGAGTCCAAAAACCCCGCCTCGGGAGACATGCAGGCAAAGAGCCGTTCGGCAACTGGATCCGTAAGTGCGAAGTTATCAATGCGATCAATTTCATCAACCTCCATTGAGCCTATCACTCTGCGTGGACCGAAATATACAACATCAAAATCAGACATCGGTAGCGCCTCAAGCCGAGAAACGGAGCCGCAGATATATGCATGCAGAAGAATGGGATCTGCTTTCATCTTGTTTATTATTCCCATAGAGAATCCCCTGCTTCTCTCTAGTACTTGTTCATGTATATGCTTCATGTTGCGCAAGCACCTCTTGTTTAATGTGATATGCGAACATCAGAACCTCTTTTATGGTGACGCTCTTGGATTCTTCTTCTAATCGGCGCAAATATTCCAGTAGGACGCTCGGAAATTCCGCCTCTTTCGCAAAGTACGAAATCCATCTTTCGTAAGGCGCATCTACGAACTCCCTATAGCTCACTCTCTGACGCAATAAAAAATAGAAGTTCTGAGAGATCCGAAAGGAGTATTTGCGAATATTCCGAATACTCTTCTCTGGGCTAGACTCCATGGCAATCGTAGCCAGTTTCGCACAATGTAATAAAATTTGTTCTCTCAGACTGCGTAAAACATTTTCCATCGGTAGTTCTTTGGCCAATTTTTTGAATGGGTTCACTCCATGCAGTGCAACCGCACCAGAAAGTACAATAATGTAGAACTCGCCATGATTATACAAACGAAAATATTCAGCTCCGCACAGCTTTATGTCTGGCCAGAACAACACGGTAACATCCACATTCTTCGGAAGGCGTGGCAAATTCCTGTCTGGGTAATTTCTGAAAACAATTGTGATGTCGTAGTCGGAGCGGCGATCGGTTAACGCAGCATTCGACATTCGGGTGCCATATGCAAGAATGGCCAGAATCTGCCGAGGGCCAAAATGCTGGACTAGCTTCTCTTTCAAGCCGACGAATGTCCCCATTCGGATGTCCTTTGAAACAAGGCTTTGTTCTGCTTTATACATAATCGCCTTTAAAAAAAATCTCACTGGCATACTATCACTGAAATTAGTGACGGTAAACCTTAGTGCACTAACAGAACACTCCCCATCAATCACTCACGAGAACTATAATGCCAGACATCAAGAAAGTTGCTTGGCGCCCTCCTTGCGAATCATACCGGTGAGTGGAAGGGAGGCATAAAAAACGGTGTCTTCCCCCGCCCCTGAGGTAAACCAGACGCGCCCACCTGCATTTTCCATAATCTGTTTTACCATATATAGTCCTAACCCGTTGCCATCTGAATCCTGCTCCCTTGCATTGCTCGCACGGAACATTTTTTGAAAAATTTTAGCTTGATCTGCCTCAGGAATTGGTTCGCCATTGTTGGCAACGCTAAACACTACATCCTCTCCATCCACCTTTAGTGACACATTAATTTTGCCTTTGTTTTGCGTGTACTTAATTGCATTTGAAATAAAGTTTTGAAAAACAATTCGGAGGAGCTTTGGATCAGCTGGTATGTTCGGTAACTTTTCATCAAAGGTTTTGATAATCTTATGTCCTTTTTCAACACGACGTGATTCCATCTCCGTGAGCACCCCCTCGCAGAGCTGCACAAAGTCAGTTGGCACAGGCTCAATAATAAACACACCCATTTCAATACGCGAAATATTAAGGAGACTATTAATGAGCTCGTTGATACGTACACCCATAGTATACGTGCTCCGCAACACATCTTCTTGCTCAGAAGAAACTTTTCCATAATCTCCGGCAAGAAGCATTTCAAGATTCCATTGTATCGCTCCAACCGGAGTTTTGAGCTGATGCGAGGCGAGAGAAACAAATTCTGTTTTTTCTTTATCTATCATCGCCTCCTTCGTAACATCCCATTGAATCCCAACCAATTTTATTGGCTTGCCATCTGAACTTCTTTCAATGTTAGCAACGATTCTTAGAGCATGAACGCTCCCATCATCCCAAACTACCCGAGAGGAAATATCAAGCTGTTTTTTGTTCTCAAGAGCATCTTGTAATGCAGCCTCACTGGAATCTCTATCCTCTGGATGAAGGCGCTTTAGCCACCAATCACGCGCATTTTTAGAATCTTCTTCCGTAGCATTATAAAGCATGTAAAATTCCCTGTTGACGATAAGCGAGTCGCGCGCCACATCCCACTCCCAAACACCGATATTTGCAGATTCTGTCGCCAACTTAAATCTCTCGTTAAGATTTCGAATTTTCTCTTTCTCCTCTTGCAGGTCGGTAATATCTTCTTCGTTACCAATAAAGCCAATCACTCTTTTCCCATCACCAAAAATAGGCGAGATATGGGCAATGCTGTGATAAATTTCTCCATTTTTCCGGCGATTGATTATCTCGCCCACGAAAGATTCTCCGGATACCGCTTTGGTCCATAAATCTTTATAAAAATCAGAACTCATCATACCACCCCATAGACGCGGAGTATTGCCCAATATCTCCTCCTGGGTATAGCCGGTTATTTTTTCGGCTGCTTTGTTGGCGAACAATATAATTCCATTAGCGTCTGCAATTATCGTATGGTTCGTGGAGTTTTGTATCGCCTGCATAAGCAAGCTGTCTTTTTGAAACTGTTCTTTTATTTTTTCTAAATTCAGATTTTGCACATAATCTGGATAGAAGTTTTCAAGCACCATATCAATCCTTGGAACTCCACCATCTTCCAGAATTTGATACACATGATTAACCATTGCCTGGCAACCAACTATCCACCACCTTGTCTCCCCTTTTGAAGTCGCATAAACATCTTTAATATCAGACCAGATAAACCGTTCGTACTTCACGGTGTAATCAAAAAAAGAACAGGAATTTTTAATCAACTCCAGCTCCGATAAAAATGGCGTGCCCGCTTCGTTGTTATTGAGATACACAAGAAAGCATGTGATTGGCAAAGATTGCTTTTTTATGGCTTCCAAAGTTGGCAAAATTACCGCGATGCTAACTCCTCCAGCAAGCATCATGATGTTCTTGGGTGAATGTTCATCTAAAACAAAACTGCTTCCGAATGGCCCATGGATAACCACGCCGTCATTCACGGCGAGCGCGAATAGGCTTTGCTTGTAACCGCTTTCGCTAATCCGTCCGACAATTGAGATCGTGTTTTCTTTATTTGGAATACTGCAAATTGAAAAAGCTCTTCTACTCCCTTTCAAATCGTTTATTTCCAATTTAGGTATCTCTACCCACACATACTGACCAATGGAAAATACGAACGGCCCATCTATCGTAAACGTAAATTTCTTTACCCCTTGAGCGACAGTCTCAACCGAAGAGACTTTTGCTGCAAAAAGCTTTTTTGTTGTCGTTTGTTCCATAAGTTGGTAGCAGAAAAAACCGCCACACAGCGAGCATACTCTATGATGAAAATAGAACCAATCTATTAACGCGTAATACTAATCGTTGCGCCCTGCTCAGCATCGGGAGCGGCAATTGTCACGCGACCATTTATTGATTTACTAATTTCATACCCTGCACCATTCGTACTTGCACCCGTTGGGTCAAATGGAATTAATACAACATATTTTTCATCAGTCGTTAGAACAGAAAGGTCAATAAGTCCCGTACATACACCGCCAGTTTTGCAAATTTCGGTTTGAGTTGTCGTAATTGAAGCGGGCAATATATTGTTGTCAATGGAATATTGGTAAACCACATTTAAAATTGTACTGACGTCTGCCTTTCGTTGAGCGTTCCGTGCTTCACCCAACTGGTTGTTGGGGTTAATCGCCAAAATCACAATGCTCGCTAAAATACCGATTACCGCAATAACCAACAAAATTTCCAGCAATGTGAATCCTTTTTGACTGTGAAATATTTTGTTCATAGAAAAATATTCAGGTAATCCATAATGTTACCCCTGGGGCACTTCCTGCCACGACACGGCAGTGATTGTTGGATTTATGCTATTTATTATAACAGAAATTTTACGAGTCACGGTACTCACGGTGCCCGAAGCAGTAATGGTACGGTTTTGTCCGCCTTGGCTCGTTACCGTATAGGTACATAGACCAGTACTAAATGAGAGATTCCCGCTTCCCGTAAACGGCGTTGAGTTTCTGATTTGCTCCAAACCCTCTTCGGCACAGGCATTGGCAAGCGCCTTTGCCTGATTTGACTGTTGATATGCATGACTTGTCCGTGACGAACCAAGTCCTAAAAGCAAAAGAGAGGTTGAGATGGCAACGCCAATTGCCCCAACAACTAATACGCTAATGAGAAGTATGTAACCATCGTTATTGTTGTGTTTTTTTGATCTCATACTATTATGGCTGTCGCAACGAAGCGCTCCCGACAAATGTCTTTGAATAATTGTATTCATTTCTGCCAAGATTATTGACGTACGACAGGGTAAATTGGATACGAATGATACTAGGCGTACTTGCTCGTGAGAGGTTTCGGAATGTAAGCGCCGATGCGCTGACACGTGAGTTGGCAAGCACAATTGCGCTCCCGATACCTTCGGTAATGCGAATGGTACCACCCAATAAATCAAAGACAGTTGGATTTAGCACTCCTGAATATGTATCAACGGAAAGAAACGTTCCTGACGCACCTTGCGATGGTGTGTTGATAGATGTGGCATTACGAACCGTTTGTGTAATTATTTGCATTACCTGCAACCCCTGTTGTTCTACTTCAGCAATGGTTTGATTTTTGATGCGAGATTCTAATAATGTCGCCACAAAAACGGACGTGGATATAAGAAGTATGGAAAAGATTCCGACATAGAGAAGAACCTCAATCAACGTAAACCCTGTCTGTGATACGTATTTTTTCTTCATGATTATGGGAGGGCGCAACACGTGTCTACTTGCGGGCCACCAGTACAAAAGACATCCCCACCCGGAATGTATATTTCGCTATTTACTGGACATTGATTTGCATTCGCGCGGCATACGCCACTGACATATCCCTGCCCAATGGCATAATCATTACATGACGCAGGAGGGGCTGCCGCTTCTTGCCAATTCGTCAGTTGCGACACGAGTGTTACCAACCCTCCACGCTGGGGATTTTGCTGCCATGATACTGAACTCGATATTTGCTTTCTCTCCGCGTCTATTGAACTTATGGATATTTGTCGCGTGAATATTCCACTTGCATCAGAAGAACCGGACAGTATCCATTGATTTCCGGAGATAGTAAGACCATGAGTTCCGTCGGTCAGATTAAAAAAGTTTTCGTCTCGAATATTACGTACGGCCTCAAGACCTTCTTCGGCAAGCATGGTCGCACGAGCATGATTGCCGGAGAATACAGTTGACTCCTGGCCATACAGGTATGCGCCGACGAGAGCGGTTACTAAGAGCGCAAAAATAGCCACGGCAAGTAGTGCCTCAACACTAAAGAACCCGCCACGCTTAAAAGCTGATTGTTCCCTTCGCATTAATAGAGATTGTTCTTGTTTCATTTGCATTGGAAGTTAGTGTTACTGTCCCGACTGCCTGTGGCATACCGGTAAATTTTATATAGACGATTTCTGACATACCTGATGGCGTAATACTCACAGGAAGGTCAAACACTTCATCATATACATTGTCGCGGGTCGCATAACTCACCCCTTTGAACAAAGTGATGAACCCGCTTTGTATATAAACCCCCCAGCCGATATCTCCGTCAGACGCTTGGGCAAGTATTTGAGCGCGTCGCGCACTTTGAGTAACGGCTGTTGCTCCGATATCAAGATCGTTCCGCACTTGAAGCGACTGGTATACCGGAACACTAATGCCGGCCATAATGCCAATAATGGCGACAGACAATAAGACCTCAAGCAAGGTAAAACCAGAACATTGTACGGAAATTGCCTTCATAATATTAGCCAGTACTGATGCCTCTCATCAGACCATAAACCGGCAGAATAACAGCAAGGGCAATAGCCAGCACGCCAAGCCCGACAATCACAAGGAGAACGGGCTCAATCATTACGGCAAAATCTTTAGTAGTGGTATCAACCTTTGTTTCATATGTTTCGCCAATTTTAAGAAGTGTGTCTGAAAGATGGCCCGATTGTTCGCTCGCAATAATAAGCTGTTGAATAAACACGGGGACGAGCGTATTCGCGCCCCGATACAAAGCAAAACTCTTTTTGAATGAATTTCCTTCGGTGATGCTCTCGGAAAGATAAAGATAGAAGCGACGATATCTTGAAAATGAAGTCGCCTCGGAGAGTGAGCGCACAGATTCTACCGGAGAGAGTCCTGCAGAAAGAAGTGTGCCAAGAAGATAGCCAAAGCGCGCAATCTCGTTCTGCTTCAGGAGAGTCTTTGATCCCGGAAGAAAGAATAAGACATGCTCCCCAATTACTTTTGTTTTGGAAAAGAAAAATACTACATATACAACAAGTCCAAGCATAAGGAAAAACGCGGGTACGGCATACGTCCCGTAGCTACCTAAAAACCTGCCGAAACTAATGAGTATTTTTGTTACAAGAGGAAGAGAGATATCAAATTGCGAAAAAACGGTGGCGAGTTTTGGAAGAATAAACCACGCAATGCCAACGCCCATCACGAGCATTAAGGACATGATAAAAACAGGATACATGACCGCGGAGCGAATTTTTGATGTAAGTGCGCGCCGTTTTTGTTCCTCGGCCGCTATAATTTTTAGATTTTCAACAAGTTTACCGGATCGCTCTCCCATCCGAAGCAAGACGGAGACGTGAGAAGAGAAAAGCCCCGACTCCTCAAGTGTGTATGAAAGCGACTCTCCATTCTCTACATTCTCGCTCATTTCTTCAATAATCTTTCCCAATTTTCGAGAACGCACCTCGGCACGCATTGAGGCAAGAGCATCTAATATCGGAATACCCGCAGCCAAAAGTGATGCGAGATTTTCTAAGAAATAATCAATCTCCTTACCGATGCCAAAGCGTAAAAGGAATGGATGAGTCTTTTTTTTTACTTTTTTCTCGGCTTGGAACATAAAAAACTATTTTACTTTGGGGGTTCTGCGATACGAAGCAATTCTGAAAGCGTTGTTATTCCATTTTTTATCTTCTCCACGCCATCTTCAAACATTGATTGTACACCCTGTATTCGCGCCAAATCCCAAATGACCTTACTTGAAGGATTTTTGAGAATAAGCTCCTGCATCTCCGGTGTCATTTGTATGATCTCAAATATTGCAGTCCTGCCTTTATAGCCTGACAGACCGCACATATTACATCCCTTACTCTCATAGAGCGTGTATTCTTTCTCGCTAAAATATTCTGCAAAGGAACTATGTAATTTTTCAATCTCGCTTGCTCCAACAACTACGCTTTGCTTGCAGTGTTCACAAATTTTTCGTGCAAGACGCTGTGCGACAATAAGTTCAAGCGTAGACGCAAGTAAAAATGGTTCAACACCCATATCAAGCATACGCGGGATGGCTGTAGCCGCATCGTTCGCATGAAATGTTGAAAGCAGTAGGTGTCCGGTAAGTGCGGCGTTTATCGCAATTTCCGCAGTCTCCTCGTCGCGAATTTCGCCAACTAAAATAATATCTGGATCTTGGCGAACAATGGAGCGAAGTCCTTTCGCAAACGTAAGATTTGTTGCAGGGTTAACCTGTATTTGATTGACCCCGCGCATCTTATATTCAACCGGGTCTTCTATAGTCGTAATATTTACATCTGACTGATTGAGGATTTTGAGCAGCGCATACAGCGTTGTTGTTTTTCCTGAACCGGTTGGACCAGTGGCCATAATCATACCAAATGGTTTTTGAGCTGCTTTCTCAAGTGTTTTGCGACCCGCCTCGGAGAGACCAAGCTCGCTCAAAACTAATCCTTGAATATATGAGCTTAAAACACGCAGGACCGTTTTTTCTCCCCCTACAGTGGGAATAATTGAAACACGCAAATCAATGGCCGTATCACTGTATGTAAACTGCATAGCTCCGTCTTGCGCCGAAAAATGCTCATCAATACGAATTCCGCTTTGTACCTTAATGCGATTGAGAACATTCTCGTATTGTCCTTTTGGCATCCGAACTACATCACGCAACACCCCATCAACACGGAAACGTATTAACACATCCGAACCAGTTGGCTCAAAATGAATATCGGACGCATGTAGCGTGATAGCGTCCTCGAAAACAGCAGAGAGCATCTCCGGCGCAATTTGCGTTTGTCCTTCAATAATTTTTGAAAACTTTGTTTCGAGATTTTTTTGGTAGTATGTCAAAATTGCATCAATGTCTTCCGGCAAAGAAAACATAATCTCAACAGGTCTGTTTGGAAATGTTTTTTCGAGTTCTACTTTTAAATTTTCTTGAGACGGATTGTCGGTTGTAATTGTTATTTTTTCTTCTGTATCCTGAAAAAACACTATGCGATATTTTTTAGCAGTCTCTTCGGCAATCTTGAATACTTGGTCGCGTGTTGGTGCGTTTGAATTGAGATCGGCATACGGCACATGAAGTGATTCAGCAATTGCCTGGCCAACGATATCTTTGTTAATTGCCTCCTCGCTTAGAAGGGAATCCAAAATTGAGATACGATTCGTGCGAGAAGATTTTTCTGCTTTTTGAATATCTTCCTCACTCACATAGCTTCCTGCGAGCAATGATTGGATGACTTTCTTTTCATCAAATTTCATATAGATTATTTTTATTTAGAAACACCGAGAAATTGATTGACCTTGTCAACGACATCAGCGATTGAAATATTTGATTTTACTACAAAACCAATTGCTCCAAGCGCCCGTGCCTTTTTTTCGTCATCTGTCTGGCTAAGGTTTGAAAGAACCACAACTGGAGGACCAAGTCCACGTTCTTTTACCTTTTCAAGTACTGCAAAACCATCCATCTTTGGCATAATCAAGTCGCAGAGTAACAAATCAAAGTTGCCTTGCTCAATTGCGACGAGTGCCTCTTCGCCGTTTTGAACACTTTCAACTTCAAAACCAGCGTTTTGTAATTTTAAAACGAGGGGCCGTGAATATGCTTTCTCTTCTTCGGCAATCAATATTCGCTTTCTTTTTCTATCAGCAGGCATATCTATGTTGTAATTTTAACACATACTAATACATCCGCCTCCATACAAAGTCGCGCTAATTCACTCCCCTATCTTCGCCCCCGAAAACAAATTCGTTATATTTTCAACACGTCCCGTAAGATTATCTACAACTGCGGAGATGCTCGTTTGATAAGCCCTCAGATATGAGCCAGCCACCTCTGATGGCAGTCCCTTTGACTGAATAACTCCAACAACATATCCCCTGTAGAAAATCGGAGATCCCGAACGGCCGCCGAACGCATCCGGCTGCGACTCCGTCTCTAATATGAGCGCCTTATTCAAGAATGCCTTATCTCCTCCATATACATTCAAAATCGTGGCATCAATTGTAAAAAGACGGTACTCCTGAAATGCGCCCGGCCCGGTTGCCTGATACGCATATCCGGGAATTTGTACGCGCTGTCCCTTTATCATATCTA
>SDBV01000481.1_pt1 | contig 57024 bp, 96 predicted proteins | sample 2277081 | NCBI WGS metagenome assembly SDBV01 (sample SAMN10402039, study PRJNA504765) | marine sediment metagenome | isolation source: marine sediment core GS10_PC15, 223 cmbsf | place: Arctic Ocean: Southern Knipovich Ridge | collected 2010
CGTGTTGCTGGAGTTCGACCATCAGTATAGTAGAAGCAATCCGCACGACGATCGAGTTATTGCCAAGATTCAATGCGACATTACCGACATAACGCCGGTGGTCTTACGCATGAGGGTTTCCAGAGAAATAGATCTGCGACCCTGGACGGCCGGAGACGAGCTGTTGAAACTATTTCATGAAGAGGGTCATAATTGGCCTGAGGAGAGCAACTATGAACACGGTAAAAGTTAAGAAGCCAGAGCTGCTGGAGATATTGAGGACAAATCGAGCTGAGCACAAGAAGATCTTTGAAGAGGCTGTGGAGGGCTATAGGCAGACACTGTTGAGTTTGCTAGAGGCACGGGTTAGCGAACTGAAAGATGGTAAGCAGGTCAGGCATTACATCGACATGGACGAGCCGATGTGTCAGATAGTTGAGTACGACACGGCTATCAAGATGGTTGAGATGTCTGTCGATGAGGAGTTAGAGTTAACCGAGAAGCAGTTCCGCGAGCTGGTTATGGATCAGTGGTCTTGGACGGGGCTGACCATGGCGTCTAACGTTAAGTATTCTTCCAGCGCTAGGAGTAAGCTGAAGTCGCTAGGGAGCTAGGTATGTCTATCCACGGTATATCAGCTGCTGTCGATGATTTGTTGGATTACATCTTCGGGCAGCGCTTCGAGGAAGGCGAGTACATTGTTTGGGCCGATCGTATCGCGATAGTTACTGAAGTAAATCATTTCACTGGTAGAACCCACAGGCTGAAACTTCTCTTCTTGGACGGTAAGTCGTTTGAACCGAAGAATATCAAGATAGAGTTAGATGCCGTCCAAAAGCTGTCTACCTCGGAGGCGATTGTCTGGATGTATAAGCACGGCATGATTGAGGAAGGGGGTAGCGATGATGTCTATGCAGGCGAAGGTTAACGCGTCCTCCAAGACTATGGGGGCGATGCTTATGCCTCTTTATACGAAAGGGGATATGGTCATATACGAAGGTCGTTTAGCCACTGTTGAGAAGTACGACTATTACGTTCTTAACTCAGGCGAGCTGCTTCTCGTATTCGACGATAATCCTGGAACTACGGTAGCTATACCGTTGCCCGAACATGCTGAGATTCTTAAGGTATCGACTTCTGAAGCTCTCGCTTGGATGTTCCATGAAAACAAACTCTAAAGGAGACTATGATGGCGTTAACCGCTGATCGAGAAGTAGATCACTATATTGATCCCGAGGTGCGCGCTTTTCGCGCAATTGGTGGCTGCGTTTTTCACAAGGGTGCGTTGCTGGCGCTAACTTCCAGTGGCTTTGCTTGTCCCATAGATGCCTTACCGCCGGATGGAGGTAGTAGGCATGCTAACTGGATTCCTATGGAGCCCGAAGCGAGCTCTTTTTGCGGCATAGCGTTTGAAGAGCGGGACACGCGTACTGGCGGTGATGGTAGCTATTGCATTAGAGCTCACACCCAAGGCGATTTTGCGTTGCCAGTGCTCGGAGTTAAACAAAAGCATGTGTTGCGATCGGTGTATGCTGTTGATGATGAAGTGTGTAGTCTAGAGATCGTTGGTCCTCGTGTAGGCGTTGTTATAGATATGCTGGATAAGGATCTTGCTTTAGTTAGGCTACAAGTGGGGCATAGCTGAGGTGTAGTGGGCATCTACCGGAGGTAATGCCTTCGATCTGTTAAAATGATACCATCTGACGACAAGGAGGTTCGTGATGCGTGTAACTGGCGCTAATGCGCTATTGTTGCAGTACCGGCGTGATAACGATTTGTCTCAAACTGAGGCTGGAGCATGTTGTGGTGTTTGTCAGACAGCATGGAGCGAGATTGAACGTTTAGATGGTGATCGCATACAGCCTACTGCTATTAGAGCAATTGCCACTCTGATTGGCGTGTCTATACGAGACATGATTCCTCTGAAACTTCATCATAAGCTTTTAGGTTCGGCCACGCGTGTAGAGTTTAGCGATGTGTCTATGGCTAGGCTGTTAGCTAATACGCAGTTTGATCATTGCATTGTTCCAGATCCGAGTGTGGATGCGGAGCGAGTTGAGGTGCAGGAGACGGTTCGTGCCATGCTTGCTCCCGGCGCTTGTGTATTACGACCTAGAGAGCGTATAGCTGTGCTGATGCGGTTTGGTATTGGCTGCAGTAAACGGTTTAAGCTTGTCGAGATAGGTGATAAGCTTAGTGTCTCGCGAGCCCGGGTTGAGCAGATACTTCAGACAGCTTTCGATACGCTGCGTCGTCCAGTCAACAACCAGAGGCTTAGAGGGTTGTTCGATGCGATTACTTCGGAGGATGAGTTTGCGTTGCTGCAGATTTCCAGGTATGAACGTGATAAGCGACGAATAGCCGAGGAGAAGAGACGTGCGATCGTTACGACTAACGGACGGCCGAAAGGGTCCGATCGAGCTGGATGCGTTAAAGCTTGTCAATACCCGCCTGTTAGTACAGGCGTCCTCAGGTGGAGGCAAAAGCTGGTTGCTGCGTCGCGTGTGCGAGCGCGCAGCAAAATACATTCAGGTGATCGTGCTAGATCCCGAAGGCGAGTTCGCCTCGCTAAGAGAAAAGCACGACTTTCTGCTTGTAGGGGAAGAGGGAGAGTTGCAGCCTTCCATTAAGCAGGCGGCATTACTAGCGCGTAAGCTGGTGGCGCTTGGACGGACGGGTGATGCAGTTATCTAACGGAGACGAGATCTTAGTGTTTTGCTGGGTGTGGTACAACAAGTAGAATCAGTTGGAAGGCGGAATGATCATGACTCATTCTAACGAAGCGGTAACAGCTCAGCAGGCAGTAGAGTTTTTGAATGAGGCTCTTTTGTTGGACAAGGAAGCTGTCCACACTCTTTTTCAATATCGAGTGCCTTGCAATGAAAATTTAGCGAATCATCCTACTATCCAATGTCGCCAGTTTACTGAGCAAGACCCAGTTATTGTTGGTATGTTGGGCCTTATGAACGGATTGTTTGGTAAATCATCCGACACTGGCCGTGGCTTCATCTTCGCTACTTATGCTGATAATGGAAAGATTATCAGTTTTGGGATGTCAAAGGAGACTGAACATGCCGACACTACGTTTGACGGACGGGCGGAAGGAGCCAAGACACCTTGATGCGTTGAAACTCATCAACACCAGGCTGCTAGTTCAAGCCTCTTCAGGAGGAGGCAAGAGCTGGTTGCTGAGACGTATCTGTGAGCAAGCTGCTAAGCACATCCAAGTTATCGTTCTGGATCCAGAAGGCGAGTTTTCTACCCTCCGGGAAAAGCATGACTTCTTGCTGGTGGGAGACGAGGGTGAGCTGAAGGCTGATCCCAAGATGGCTGCTTTGCTAGCTCGCAAGCTGGTCTCCCTCCATATCTCTGCAGTGGTGGATCTCTACGATCTAAAGTATCCTCAGCGCCGCGAATTCGTAGCCAACTTCCTTGAGAGCCTGATGAATGTGCCTAAGACGCAATGGCACGACATCTTGGTGGTGTTGGATGAAGCTCACATCTTTGCTCCTGAGGGTGGCAAGCAGGCTGTTGAATCAGCTAATGCTGTGATCGATTTGATGACTCAGGGGCGTAAGCGCGGGTTTGCCGGACTAATGGCTACCCAGCGGCTCAGTTCGCTGAGTAAGGATGTGGCGGCTCAAGCTAAAAACGTATTGGTGGGATCTACTACGTTAGACGTTGATCTTCAGCGGGCGGGCACCATCCTGGGTATGGATAAAAAGACCAGGAATAACCTTATTCATCTGGAGGCTGGTGAGTTTTACGCCTTTGGACCGGCGTTTAACTTCAAGGGAGTTAAGAAGTTACAGGTGGGCGGGGTGACTACTACACATCCCGAACCTGGCAAGCAGAGGAAGTTAGCAACTCCGGCGGCATCTAAGGCTATTCGTAACGTGTTACACGAGTTTGCCGATTTACCCCAGGAGGCCGAGGCGGAGATTACGGACATGAATCAGGCCAAGAAGAAGATTAAGGATTTGGAGAAGGTGCTGTCTGGCCTAAAGAAGCAGGCTGAGGGTACGACTACCTCTGAGGAGGTTGAACAGATCCAGGCTCTGCTGGCTACTGCTCAGAATAGGGCCGTGTCTGTCGAGGGTACTTTGGGCGAGCTGCTGGCCTACGCTACCGATTTGACCGATCGTATAGCTTTAGCTGTGGGATGCCTGACTGAGTTGCCTGCTCTGCCTATCACTGAGACGGCTCTTAAGCCGCAGGAGAAGGCCCTAGCGCCTAAGACTATGTCTAAACACTTCTTTGGGCCTATAGGTGCTCAGAGCGCAGGGAACGGCGCACAGCGAGCTTCTGGGCTGGCTCAGCGAGTGTTAGATTCTATTTTGTGGTGGAATCAGCTGAAGGTAGAACATCCCGATCGAGCTCAGGTGGCATACCGAGCTCGGTCCAAGCCTAGCAGTGGTCATTTTCAGAGCACGGTCAGTAAGCTTAAGACTGGAGGTCGGGTGGATTATCCCTCTGCGGGGCAATTGAAGCTGACTAAGACTGGGCTGCTTGAGGCGGTTGCTCCCGCTGAGATGGCTACTAAAGAGCAGCTTTACTCTGAGATTAGGGCCTTGTTGAAAGGCGGCTTAGCTTTGCGTATCTACGACGCGTTGGCTGTTGCTGAGTGTATGATGACGCGGCAAGATTTAGCTAAGGCTGTTGGCTCAGAAATGAATAGTGGTCACTTCCAGAGTACGGTTAGCAAAATGAGGACTGGTGGGTTGTTGGACTATCCGAGCAACGGGGTGGTCGATATCAATCCAGTGCTTCGCTAAAGACAAATTCCAATTTATTGAAAGGAGGTGCGTTATGTCACGCATGGGGTTCTACACAATGGATGTAGGCGCTAGGGTTATAGCCGTGGCGTCGGATCTTCCTGATGGTTGTTTGTTGGGCACAGTAATTCGTAAGGATCCTCAGGGCCCGATTTACACCCATCTGACGACCGTGTTTAGGGTTCAGTTTGACGAAGGGCCATGTATTGCATGCCTAATCGGGCACGAGATCAGGCCTATTAGCTTAGTGGGTGAGCTTCTTGAATCCTTTAATAGAACTGGTACTAGTTGGCCTGCGGGCTAGGAAGGAGACGTTATGGCTTTTTGGTATGTTAACGACGTCGTTGTTACCGCAATCGAAGGGATTACTATAGACGAGTTTGGTAAAAGCGTTACCAATTTTCGAGTTGATATGCAGCCTAAGCCATTGCCCGGGGCGAGAGTCTTGGTGCGGAGAGATCCGTTTCCTAACAAGCTAGCTACGATTACAAATCGTAGCGGTGGGTATGCAGGCTACCATGCTAAGTACGATGATGGCTCGGTAGATTTCGTGGCTATACACGACTTGAAGACCATATCTTTTACTAAAGAGTTAGTACATCGCTCCAAGGAGGCAGGATGTGAGTGGCCAAGCGGCTAGGATATCGACTCAATTTCCAACGCTACAATCTGTGCATGACGAGAGGATGGCTGCGCATCGCGCTAAGAATACTAGGTTTGTGAAAGGTCAGCGCGTACTGGTGGTGCGGAAGTATGGAGACAAACCTGCTTTTGTCGTATCAGCTAGCATGGTTAATCCAGGTTATATCGTGGAATACGATAGCGGATCTGTGCAGTATATCTGCGCTGAGGATCTGATGGACTTCCCGCTTACGCTAGAATTGGTTCGCAAGTTCAAACTAGAGGGCCAGCGCTGGAGGTGATGCTATGGTAAGTGATCCTTTCGTACAGCGAATTGTTTGCCCATCGTTACGGCGTAACTGCTTGGTGGTAGTGACGCTGCGCAAGGGTCGAAGGTGATACGGTCGTTATGTTTTCTCGCGTTTTGGTACCGAAAGTAAGTTAGATGAGAGATGGCGGCATCGACCTAAACGAACGGATGATGGCGTAGTTGCCCTTGTGAAACACGAGGATGGATCCAAAGCGTGGTATCCGCGGTGTTTAATCCGGAGATTAACCGTAGTCGATAAGTTGATTAGATCTTACGATCGGGAAGGACACAAATGGCCCGAGTAAATGAGGGAACTATGTTTTCTCCGTTTAAGAAGGGGGATCGAGTACATGTTAACTATCGTACCTTTACTTGCGGAGGGGTTATTTGTGGTAAGCGTAAGCGTTATGGTGGGTTACCTATCATGCTAGATGGTTCGGATGCTATGCGAATAATCCACCCATCTCATATGCACAAAACAGCAGCAGACGAACTGCTTAACGAGTTCAAATCTGAGGGCTGCAGATGGCCTGAGAACTGACCCACAGCCGAGTCCCATCGCCAATGGAGAGACTCGGATGAATCATGCACAGGAAGCACTTCTGGCTTTTGTCAAACTACTAAGAACTGTACCGCCTAGCGAACGGCTCGAATTAGCCCAAGGCTTAGTTAGCGCTCTTCGTGAGTGCTTAAGCGATGCGAGTATGTACTATGGTCTACAGGAGTCTTGCTATGATGATCCAGAATCCTCCGACGACTCCTGATGAATTTAGAAAGGGCGATCTTGTTGTAAGCCGTGGGTTTGTAGCGTACGACGACCGCACTAATGGTACGCTTCGAGTGCCTAGAGGTACGCAGGGCAGTATAGCTGGTGTAGCTTCTAATCAGGTGGAGGCTTGGTTCGTTTGTACTACCAAAGAGAACGAGAAGAAGCGCTTTCGTATCTCGTTGCCGCGAGAGGGTCTTGAGTTCATTTCGCTAACCACTACGCAGCGTCTGGTGAAAGAGGTGTTACATGAGTGAGGAGTTTAAGCTAGGTGATCGCGTCGTGTTGTTGTGTCAGATTTACGCTTCTCGCAGCTGGCATGATCTCATGAGTTTACATATCGATTTCGATACGTTTGAAGTTTTATCGGGGCGTGTAGGCACGGTTATTGGGTGTCCACCGGAAAATGCTGTCGTTGTTTCTTTCGATGGTGGCGAAGCCTTTAGTCTAATCAATCACGTACACTTGGAGTTGACTGTTACGCAGCGTCTAGTAAATGAGGTGTTACATGCCAGCTACTGATGATGCTACTGTGCACGGCGAGTTTGAATTGAATCAGCGCGTTGTGTTAGTGCGTCCGACGTGTGCGAATCGTACTTATGAAGATTGCATACAATGGGTCAACGCTGTTGATGTGTGGAAAGTTTTGCCGGGTCGGATAGGCACTGTTGTTGCTATGCTGCCAGCAGGTATTGTTATCGCTTTCGACGGCGGTGAATGTTTTGGCCTAGTTAGCGATAACTTTTTGGAGGTGACTGTTACGCAGCGTCTAGTAAACGAGGTGCTGCATGACTGATAACTTCAAGCTGGGCGATCGTGTGCGTTGTCTTTGTCGTGTGACAACGTGGCGAAAAGTTGACTATTATAGTACTGGGGCACTAAAGCTGCACCCCACTAACGGGTTACCGGCTGGCTCTAAGGGAGTAGTAGATCAGATAGGGTCAGTATTTGTTGAGGTGCACTTCGACAGAGAAGATCTTTGTAGCATTATCGAGAAAGATAACTTGGAGCTAACCACTACGCAGCGCTTAGTGAACGAGGTGCTGTATGTTGATTAGCGATCCGATTGAACATCTGCGGTACAGTTATAGCCCTTTTGATCGTATTCGTGTGAAACGATATAGATGGTTTGGCGTGAGTGGTTTAGTGGAAGAAGGCGATACAGGCATGGTTAATGCTGTAGACAGCGCTGGTGTTCACGTGCGGATGGATAAGGACGGTCTTTGTTGCAATCTTAGTTCTGATGATATCGAATGGACCACAACGCAACGATTGATCAAGGAGGTGTTGCATGGCGCTAATGACTAGAAAACAAGCCTCGGTAGTAGCAGGACTGATTCGTCAAATGGCGCTAGCATCGTCGACGGCTGCTATGCATAACTCACACCAGCTTACTAACGCTAGTTTTACTAGCTTGCTGGAAGCGGAGTGCGCGCTGGTTGATGCGTTAGGTGGACCTGCGCTGCCCGATCCTCCCGAGGAGGAAGAGGAGGACACTGATCCAGATGACTCGGAATACCTCGGCAACATGTAGTGCGCACAAGTTTGAGGTTGGTCATTGTGTACAGTTCATCGATGATCTGTTCCTATACAGTTTAACTCACAAGCTACATGATCATTATATCGCGGCGGGCAGTCAAGCTGTTGTTATCGATGCTAGCGGCAGATTTAGTTGCCTACTTCGGATATTTTGCGGTAGCCACGAGCGGTGGGTCGACGTAGAGCGTTTTCGGCATACGCTTACCCAGCAGTTGGTATTGGAGTCTTTAGGCAATGATAACACTGACTGAAGGGCAGAGAGTTTACACCACTGAACCGATTTCAAGCGCTAGCGGTCTTGTCGAGTGCGATCCTGGCCATTGTGGCACTGTTATTACGGTATTCAGTTTGCATACTGCTCGGGTTATGTTTGACCGGACAGAGCATGATGTCACCATATGGCAGAGTAGCTTAAGATTTACGATTGTCCAGCAGCTGGTGGAGGGCTTGGGATGACTGCTGAGCCGATGTTTACTATTGGGCAGCGGGTTTGTGCCCTTCGTGATCTTATGGATGTAACTGGCAAGATTGCATGCCGGGAGGGGCAATGCGGTATTGTTGTGGGTTTAGAAGGCCTCAAGGATGTCGTTATGCGCTTCGGCCACCTGAGGTACGACGTCGTTTGTTTTCGGGATGATTTTGAGATCACTTTAACGCAGCAGCTAGTTAACGAGGTGCTTCATGGATCGGGCTAGCGACGAATCGACTATTAACGAGATGGTAGCAGACGTAACTGGTAGCGGCCGATCGATACCGGCTGTAGAGATAAAACCTGGAGACTACGTTGCTTACACGCTGCGTAGCTTGATGACTAAGACTAATCACGAGTTTCTTCTACCTATCAAGGTCGTGCGTTTAGTAGACGATCTTGAGTTTGATGGGTTGACGTGCACCGGTAATGTCTATCGACTTGCGCGTCGATTTTTTGAGTCATCCCTTACTTTGCAGTTGGTTAACGAAGTGCTAAATAACGAAAGGCGGGTGTCGGATGCGGATGCGGGAGGTGAAACGACGGCTACGGAACTCTAACTTCAGCGTTGATGACAAGGTTGCGATATACAAAGCTATGTTGGGTACTCCTGAGCGACTGGTGAAGAGACGCCTACACACCAAGTTGTTTACTACTTGGGATCGTTGGATGGGCGTTTTACGATCTCATTGCTTTCGTGAAGGCGACCAGGTGGTTGTGAGTCCTTTTGCTGCTAGACGCTTGTTTAAGCGTGAGCATGGTGGGATTATTCCCGATAGCGTGACAGGAGATCATCCCGAGCCCTTGATAGGAGAGATTTACCACGTTTACGAAGACGTTGTTTGCGTGAAGTTTAACGTTGGGTGGTGCCAGGCCACATACGCTATAGCTTCTTTTCGGAGGTCGTCTAGGCGCAAGTTGGGGGGTAGTTGCCTGACTTTACGCGACATAAAGCCCACCCTTCAACAGAGAATCATTAACGTATCTTTACGTGGTCCCGATGAATAGAAAGGAGGTGTCGTTGATGACCAAGAAGACGCTGTTTAACGTGCTAGCGTATGTCGATATGGCGTGGGCGGACCAGGTAGCTCTGTTGAAAGTTATGAACGGCACCCGCGACGATGACTTCTTCAAATTTTCAGGACATCGTGATCTGCTGTATCGCGCGATTAAGGTGTATCGCTACAGAGTAGGTGATAACGTCGCAGTAATTGAGGACGGCGTTAGTCACTTACCTTATTTGCATATAGGTGACGTGGGGGTGGTAACAGACAGACACCACAGCGATCTTGAAATTCAGTTTAGGGTGTCTTTGGCTAATCGCTATAAGTATACTGCTGTTGCTAGGGGTGATGATTCGTACCCCAGCATCCCGATCAATTACATAGCGCCTACGATAACGCAAGCGGTAGTCAACGAATCTTTAAGGAGGCCCTGGCATGGTTCCACTGCACGACAGGCTAATGAGCGCGGTGAAGAAGTTACACAGCGACTTCGAGCCGTATGGAAAGAGATCGAGGACCGAGAATTGGGGGCCGGACTGCTCTTGCGGATGTAAGCGTTTCGTACCCCTAGAAGGCGCAGTCGGAGCTGACTGGGGAGTTTGTACAAATCCTGATAGTCCACGCTTTGGGTTTTTAACGTTTGAGCATCAGGGCTGTAAGGCTTTTGAACCTGGAGGTGATGACGATGAACGATGCCCAGCTCTCAGCGTACAACGAGATGATCGGCAAGATTAACGAGATGAATCAAGCTGATCTAGACATACTAGTAGCGGCCGACCAGTGTCCTTTTGAACCACAACATCTTCTTGGCGTGCCTATGGGCATGTTTCACTGCGAGGTGTGTGGTGAGATGATAGTTGCTGGCTTGAAGCACCCTAGGTCTGAGGAGGTGACTGATGATCTCGGTATGTGACTACAAGCGCGGCGATCGTGTTTGGGTGCAAGGCGGAGAATATTTTGAGGACAGGTGGGCTACGTTTATTCAGATGTACGCTCCGGATTGCGCTTTGGTAGTGTTCAAAAGGTTTGAAGGAGAGCTTCCACCGTATGTTGATGGGATAGAGGCTGTGGATCCAAGTCGGATAACACTATCTCTAGCACAGGAGATCATTTATGCTGCCAGTCGATGAGTATAAGCCTGGCATGCGTGTGCTAGTGTTAGGAGTGGTGTCTGGTTTTAGCGAGTGTAGCTTTAACGATAGATGGGCTACGTTTATTAACTTACACAGTAGACGTTATGCCTTGGTGAAGTTTGATGACTGGAATGGCCCAAAGAGGGAGGATTGGGTTGCTGCTGTTGGGCGCGACCGTTTGAGACTGTCTTTAGCCCAGGAGATTATTCATGCTGCCAGTTGCGAAGTATAAGTCCGGTATGCGCGTTTTGGTTCTAGGACATATACCTGGACTTGGTATTATTGACTGGGGTGATGAGTGGGCTACGTTCATTCGCTTGTATAGCACAGAGCATGCTTTAGTGTGTTACGAGAAACGATGTATTGACAGCTTCGATCCCAATAGTGTTAGCAATAGCCTCTCAGCTGTTCATCGTAGTCGGCTAGTGTTGTCGCTAAGTCAGGAGATTATTCATGCTGCTGGTTGAGGAAGTGTCATGCGTGCGATTGCACCAGGCCCGACAAGTTCATCTCTGTAGTAAGTAAAGACGCTAGTGCTGCTAGCGGGCTCCCTGCTGGAAGCTTGAAGCTTAATTTTCGGTATTGTAACGACAAGATAGCTTGTCGAGCTATAGTTCGTCGTGCTACCAGTTTTGAGCATCTAGCTAGGCTTAAGGGAGTATCTTAAAGCCTTTAAGCAGAAACCCCTGGTGGACGCCAGGGGTAGACCACTCAATAATGGCGACCTTCTTGTCGCTAAAGACGGTACGCGAATCAAGATAGTTGACGCGCATTTCTGCTTGGTTATTGTTCGACGCATCGACTATCCAGAAAAGTATGCTTTAACGTCGTTTGACCATGGTAACTTCCGCGCAGGAGGTTGGGTGAAGATTAACTAGGTTTAGACTCAGTTTGGAGGAGTATAATGGCTACTACTAACAGGACTCAGAAGTTGCACACCATCGTTGCTTTGGTACAGGGGAGGAAAGCTAGGTGGACCCAGTTCATCACTAATCTGCATCGTAGCTGGGGTAAGAGCGGGCAAGCGGTTACTGGCTTGAGCAAGACTTATCAGCCGCGAGCGGCCGATGGAGATGTTATGCCTCCTGAAAATCGTCAAGTGCAGCGTGTTGTGGTTGACGGTATTGCCGAGCTAGTAAAGGAGGCCATCGCTTACTATGATTTGGTGCATTGCCAGGAACATAGTAATTGCCATGCGTTTGCAGACTTGGTAGTAGGCGACGAGACTCTTATGACAAACGTACCCGTCGGCTTTCTCATGTTTTTGGAGAAGCAAATCACCGACATGCGTACGTTCATCATCGAGCTGCCTACGTTGTCGCTGGATAAGGAGTGGAAGTGGGATCCCAATAAGGGGTGTCACGTCGCAAAGCCCGAAGAGACTACGCGTACAGCGAAAGTGGAAACGGCTATGGTTCTGTATCACGCGACCGAAAAACATCCTGCTCAGACTAAGACGATCACTAGCGACATACCGGTTGGTGATTGGACTACGACTATTATGTCTGGGGCGCTTCCGGCTGACGATAAGAAAGCTATGGTAGAACGGGTTACGCAGCTGCGTGAGGGTATCATTGTAGCGCGCGAGCAGGCTAACGAGAAGGAGGTTCAACAGAAGAAGGCTGTTAAGGCTATAATCGATTTCATCTTTGGCAAACAGGACATTAGCGCGGGCTAGGAAGGAGGTAGCTGGTGATTGACTGGCTACTAGCGATTAGCTATCCGTTTCGACTCGTGTTTTTGTTCTTCTGGAGCGGTGCTCCAGCGTGCGATCGTCGCTGGTGCGCCCGGTCTGTGGTTGGGGTGTCCATCTGGTGTAGAAAGCATGTAGACGAAGTTAGAGCTACTTGTCTGCGAGCTAGCCAACAGATGAAGCAGTTAAGATGAGAAAGGAGGAAAGGTTAGTTATGAATAGAGTAGAGCCCGATTACTCGTATTGGACGGATAGTTTAATGTGTCTGCGGCGGGGGTTGGACTACGTTATGACGGCGCATGCGTGGGAAGAGGGTAAGCGTCGGAGTGATTGGTGCGTTAGCGAGGTAGTTGTTTCTAGATCGTATGGCACTGCTCTTAGTTGGCTTAGGAAAAAGTATAGTTACCGAGATAGCTGGGGCAGATCGCCGTGGATTTGGCAAATTAGCAAGATGAGTTTCAGGGATGCCGTTTCGCGTGCTGGACTTGATCTTCGGCAAGAGCTATCTTGTTTGAGTCAAGCTTCGCCGGAAGGTGGTGGCCAGCGTGTCGAACTGGAGAGACAAACATCGAAAGTCAAAGGCTAAAAGCTGCGTCTTTAAGAAGGGGCATATAGTAGTTATGGGCCCGCGGGTAGTGCGCGGCGTAGCTCGCGTTTCTTTTCCTGAGCATCGTAACGTAGGTAAGCGAGGCGTAGTGCTTAAGGTTAACAAACCAGATCGAGAGGTGAAGGTGCATTTTTTGCACGAACGAGATAAGGCTGATCGATGGTGGCCCATAAACAGATTTGCTCTAACGACTACGTCTTTGTTGTTGGATGCATTTGTTGAAGAAGGGCATGACTGGTAATAAAACAGCGACAGAGCATCCTAAGGTCACCCCTTTCTCTCAGCCAGTTGCTAAACTCTATCCCCGGGGTAGCTTTTAGAACGGATTCTGAGGCTTGTAGGTGGCTAGCCATTAAGTTGGGTCATGGCTTGATTTGGTTTGATGGTATACGGAAGCCCATGCTCTTGTCGCTCATTCTAACGCGACAGGATGAGGTGTACTGCTATAGAGTTTCTAAAACTCTTCGACGCGCCTAGGTTTAGCGTCAACGGTGGCCAGTTGGGGCGTATGGTGCGCTGTCTTCTGGTGTTCCTCCTGCTATGAGGACCGTAACACGTGCCAACTCATTCTCGTCGCACAGCCTAACAGACGCCAGCTGCTACCTTAGAAACAGTCTGCTAGATTTCACGGGTTCCGGAACTGCGTGAAGGGGTGGTGTAACGACACTTCAGCTGTAGTACAGGGCGTTATGAGCAGCTGCGCGTCTCAATTTTCTAAGACGACGGGGCGTACCGTAAACGATTGTCTAGTCAACTACCGCTAAGGTCTGCATGTAGTATGACCAGGAGGTAAGTCCTAGCTGGGACGTTCTAGAAAAAGCCCAAAATCGCCAGGTAGCTCCTAGTGACGTGTGGGGGCTATTTGGACTCGCTGAGCTCAAGAGCTGCACAAAGCGAGATAAGCGGACGTCATACGTCCTTGTCGTCCAGCATTACAGCAGCAGGCGTTACCAGATGGTTATTGCGACATTTCAACCCCATGAAGCTAGGTAGAGGAGCAGTGAATTGGGGCTCTCAGATGTCGACTAGCCGATCTTCCTCGAACGTCTCGCTGCTCAGTATTTAAGGCAGCAGGTGTTGAATCTGCTACACATGCAAGAATTTTAGGCTGTGCTGACATCTTGCGGCAGGGCCTCAGCCTTAACGCTTGTATCTCTGTGAGTAGACGCCGCAGCATCTCGCTGCCCATTTTTCACTGGTAGCAGGCAGGTACGCTGTATGGGCTGTATCAGGATCACGTGGTATATGCAGTCGCTAGGACCGACTGACCACCTCTCAACCTGATAAGCGTAGAACAGTGGTCCTGACTTGTCTCGCTACCCAGTACTAACGACAGCAGGTGCGCTGTGCAGTCCCTCCGCGACAGGCTTTTTGCAAGCAGGTTAGAGCTCTGTATTGCATGTCTAGTCGCGTCTTCGGTCTGCATAGGTAGCTCTCGCATCTTGCTGTCCATTATTACCGATAGCGGGCGGCGGGTTCTTTTACGGGCGGGGAGTAGGTTGGACAGTCCCCCCTACGACGGGTAGCGATCCAACAGCCCTTGCGTGCCCTGGGGAAGAACGTCGTCGTCGCCCCGCTATCCAGCTTTCCGGCGGCAGAAGTTGGTCCGAATGGTATATGTGCTACCTCTGGGTAAGTACAGGCGCTCGAATATCGCGATGATCTCGGGCAGCCTCTGTGTTGGGTTGTTGTAAATCGATACCAATGCAGGTTAGGACATTTACACAGCTTCTTGCCGCCCATTGACAAAAATCTACGGTCTGGTACCGTGGTACAAATACGAGCGCAGTCTTAGGTTTAGGTTTAGGTTCATCTTTTGGCATCGACATAGTGCAGGTTCGAGTCCTGCTCTCCCCATGCAGAGTTTTAGCGGGGAGGTAGCCCAAATGGCAGAGGCGGATGTCATATTCAGTTTCAGGTTCTCGCTCTAGTCTTACGTCGTGCTGCTGGTTGGGTCGAGTTTCATCAGCAAGGTCGTTGCGCGCGGGTTCGAGCCCCGCTTCCCCCTTAGTAGTCTCGATCATCCGAATAGTTGTATTCGGGGGAATAGCTCAGTGGTAGAGCAAGACGACATAAAGATTGACTGATGAATTAAATGTAGAAAATCAACCAGACGGATCAGTCCGAGCACATGTTCACGCGAACACTTGTTATGTTCATACGCGAATATACAGACCCCCGTGGACGGGTAGTTCACGGGGGTCGCTTTTTTCTTTGGAGATCTCCCGTGCCTTTGAGCAACGAAGAGCGCATAATGATGATTTCGGGGCTGCATGGCATGTTACTACGGTATAGAGACGAGATGGCCGATCGGCTAGCTATAGTCGATTTGGCTTCTGTGTGTATGGATAGCGACGCTGATTTGGGGAATGCTGAGTATCATGGCAGAGGCTTGCAAAACACTGGAAATAAGTTGCGCGCCCAGCTTCGTCAAATCGAGAGTGTGCTAGCCAACTCTATACCTCTTTTGCGTGAAGTTGGCATCAACATAGCTGATGATGCATTTACCCATAACGCGTTACAACGTCAGATGGGGGCTTTTTCTAGTACGAAGGAGGTGCTGCGTGTCTTGTTCGCCGAAGGATCCGAAAATAGCAGCTGAGGTATCATTTGCAATGAGGAGCAATAAAGAGCTTAGAGCTTTAGCTATGGACTTTGTTGATGGTAAAGCGTTTCCTAGCTGGGCGTGTCGTAGTCCAGACGATGTAGGCTCCTCGTTCATGATTTTGTCGTTTATGAAGTTGGAGGATCGGCTGGATCTTAGGCGCAGGGATGTCATTCATCTGTTCGAGTATCTCGACAAGGCTTCGCCTATGGGATGCAATGGCATGCCGATATTCTTTAGCGCCAGAATTCTTAATCGTGCTGAGTGTCAGAAGCTATTTCCAATGATGGATGCTTTGGTAGCTCAGCGTAAGCAGTGGGTGGAAGATAGTGACTCGTCAAGTTAAGTTGGGCTTGTTGACTCCGATCCTGGCTATTTCTAAAGGAGATTTGCTATGAAGTGTTTGAATGGAGCGACGTTGGTGTTTTGTATTTTTGCTACGACGTTTACTCCGCTGTTGGCGGAGGAGAGGGCGCAGCAGGTTGTTGGGGCTAGTCTTATTCCGCTGGTAGATCAGATACGTGCTGGCGGACTGGAGGCGCTAGGTCGTGTCGAGCTTAAGCGGGATATGGTTATCGTGACGCTTCCGGACGGGAGTATTCTTTCGGTTTTAGACTGGAACACTAGCGACGATGTCGTTGCGACGGGCATTTGGACTACGTCGGGCAAATCGACAGTGTTGAGGATGACAGACTTCAACGTTGTTAACAGGAATCGTATAGATTTCGCTGGAAAGCTGGTGGCAGTAGAGGTTGGGGCTTCTGACCAATACTTAACAGCTTCCATGATTGGACGCAGAAACGGCGACGGTGTTTTGAGCCTGCAAATTGGAGATTCTCCTGGGCATGGAGTGAGCCAGCTGTTCGATTTTGATATTAAGACTGGCGCTGTGCTCACAGGTTCAGATGATTCAGAGGCCAGGATGCCGCAGATAGGGTTAGCGCTATTTGCTATTGCAGTTGCTATGGTCGTGATGGTGCTTGGCTGCTTCTTAAGCTGGTGGTGCTACGCTCCCGTTAGGAGACAACCGGCGTTTGCCTAAGGAGGTGGATTATGCAGCGTACTATTTTCATTAAGCTTGGCATTTTAGGATTCTTCTTAATGTGGGCGGTAACTTACGCCTCAGCTCGTGGGTTTGCGTCGATTGGTGCTTGCGCTGTGCTTGCAGCAATGATTCCACTTATGATGTTTCCTTGGGCTTATGATCCCCCTTGGAAGCTTTTGCCAGCTTGGTCGTTTGCGGCTGTTATGGTACCTGGCCTGATATCTAGCATGATGGTTGGAAAATCAGAAGACTGCGCTGGTATCGTATTTGTGTGTGCGATCGTTGCTAGCTGCGTAGGTGTAATCGGGTTGTTCTTACCATCGCGAGCCTGCAGGAAGTTTTAGACGATTTCTTTTCACTATGGGGCCGCAGCGTGCTTGCTACTTGCGCTGCGGCCCCGCTTTTCATGTCGTGTGAACGTAAAGGAGGCGTGGTGGATGGAAACCTTGTGGCAGCAGGGCGTGGAATTTTTGAAGCATAATGAGTTTGCTTCTGGTGGATTGCTAGTCGTTGTGTTGTCTAGCGTGATGTACGTGGCGAGGCAAACGCCTAGCAGGCTGTACGAGCTGGTGAGGTCTAGAACCTTGTTGTCTGTTGAGGTGATGGATTCCGACGAATCGTTCATGTGCTTGGCGGGTTGGCTGATGCGGCATCATTCTGCAGGTAGACGACGGCTACTGGCTGTTATGTCTTTTGGGGAAAATAGTAATCATCGTGGTACACCTGTAGGGGCTTCAAGAGCCGGTCGCGCAGTAGCACAGGGGAGCGAGTATGCGCGTAAACGACTTATTGGCTTGATACCTGGCATAGGCATGCACGTGCTTCGCTATTACGGGTGTTGGCTTATGATAAGTAGGAGTAGGACCGAGACTAATAACGCCAATTTGCTAGCGGGCAGGATGGAAGCGTTTACGATCTTTACAGCTATTTGGAATCGTGAGATGGTACAGAAGCTGTTGGAGGAAGCTAGAGATGAGCACTATCCTCCCGAGGAGCGTACGCTATCTATCTACGTCGCTAGGCATGACTACTGGACGCATATGGGTGATGTGGCGGCGCGCGAGCCAGAATCAGTTATTTTGCCCGCTGACGACACTGCACGTATCGTTGCTGATCTTAGAGCCTTTTTGGCTAAGCGGGCTTGGTACCAACAATATGGTATTCCGTATCGTCGTGGCTATTTGCTAACGGGACCGCCGGGATGTGGTAAGTCTAGCTTAGCACGAGTTTTGGCTTCGGAGGCTGGATTAGGCATTGGTTACATTCCGCTAGGCGGGCCATCGATTGGAGACAATGAGCTTCTAATTTTGCTGGGAGCTATGTCGTCTAATCGGATTCTTGCTGTGATAGAGGATATCGATGTTGTCTATACGCAACAGCCTACTCCTAGTTCGGATGTTTTGCGGCTTACAGCTAGTGGGTTCATTAACTCTATTGATGGTGTAGCAGCTCCAGATGGGCAAATTGTGGTGATGACGTCTAATTACCCGGATAAACTGGGTGAGGCATTGCTGCGCGAGGGGCGTGTCGACTACAGGTTGGACATGAAATCTGCTACCCATGATCAGATCGATCGTATGGCTCGTCGGTTTGTTACCAACGGTGATCCAGGTATAGGTGCGATTATCAGCGATTTGAAGGCTGAAGAGTGCTCAATGGCTAAGGTTCAAGCTGCTCTTGTGCGTTATGCGCATAGCAACTCGATAGCGTGGATAACGGAGGTAGAGTCATGATCATGATATGGAGGGTTTACTTTGTTACTGGCGCACTTTTGTTGCTTGCTAGCATTGTTTTGTGGCTAATGCGCCACCCCCCTGTTCCATCTCCTGCGCAGGTGGAAGCGTTGCAAAGCTCTCTGGATGCGTACTATGCTAGCGAGGGGCAAGACTAGCTGGCTTCTTTTTCATCCGGGATGCGCTAGCTCCCGGCCCAGGCGCTCACTTGTGGGCGTCTGGGTTTTTTGTTATTCTGTTTTCGACCTCTTGAGCAGCGGGCACTTCGGTCGAAATTAAGGAGGTTTAGATTTAGATGAAGTTGAAATTACACCTTCTCGCAGAAGTCTTTCGAGACGTGTTTTCCGAGGGGTTCGAGTCTCTCAAAGCTGACATTGCATGCCACGGTGTGAAAGTGTCGGTGTTAACGCTTGATGGTAAGGTTGTTGACGGAGAGAGGAGGCTGTTAGCTTGCGAGCAGCTAGGCATTGCTTGCCCTTCTAAGGAGTGGAACAAGAGGGAGTCTTTACTGACTACTCTTTTGAAGCTGCATGACTTTTTATCGCTAAGTCCTATGCAGCGAGCTTTGATATCTGCTAGGCTGTTCGCGTTGCGCGGTCATTTACCTAGCGACGACCACAAGACTAGAGCCGGTTATGTGATGCTTTTGCACTCTAGTGATACGTCTGTAAGACGTGCTGTTACTATCTTACGTGATGGTACGCCAGAACTGGTAACGGCGGTAGCTAAAGGCTTTATGAGTCTTGGGGTCGCAATTCGTATTTCATCGTTCAACACCAACAAGCAGATTGATGAGGTCTCTAAAATTAGCAAGGTTGCGTCTGGTCGGCCCAAAAAACTCCCTCAGCTGAAGCCGAACGGGCCTAAGCGTCCTACTAGGAGACATCGGATTGAGGCTGTTTTGGCTGATGTTCAAGTGCTCAAGGAAATGGTTTCTGCAAGTCCATCTCTTCTCAAGATCTTTGCTTTGCGTACATCGGTAGCGGAGATAGAAAGAAAGCTTGTGAAGTTAATTTCAGCTATAAGGATTGACAAATGACTAACAAATCTCAGAGTGTTGTACCGAAGCCCAAGCATATCAAGCAATCTTTAGTGCCTCTCACTCCTGCTTTTGTTCGGAAGTTTCATAACTTGTCTATGGGGCCTTTCGATCGTAAGTGGAAGGAAGATCGCGCACGTAAGTTGCGTACCAAGTTAGAGAACGGGCTGTTTCACGGTCCGGAGTGGGCCATTGTTCTGATACTTTCTCTCAAAACCAAGTGTAGAATAAATGGTATGCATACTTCTACCATTTTGGTGGAATACATAGGAAAGCCCGCGTTTCCTAGCCATCTGAAGGCGCACTACACCGAGTATGTATGTAAGGATGTTGCCGAGGCTAATGAGCTGTTTATGCAGTACGACCCTATGTTCTCAGCCCGAGGCCCCCAAGACGTGCATGGTGTTTACTTGCGGTCATCGGACGACACCAAAGATCTTCCCGAAGGTCGTTCTTCCACCTCGACGCAAGGTATCGCGCGTTATAAGCGTCTAGTGGATGGCGCTGGTAAATTCGATCTGGAAGACAGAGCGCGGTTGATTCTTGAATACCCTGAATTTATCGCTTGGTCTTGCGGAATGTTCGGTAGGAGATACCTGGCTAAGTCGGGGGTCTGCGCAGCCATGTTCGCTACGTTCCTCGTGGCGCCTGAGCTAGTTGGATCGTTTTGGGTTCATGTGCGCGACGAGACTGCTCCGCAGGGAGACGCTACGCGCACGCTCGCTGATTTCTTGCGCAACAATTCTGCTAGCGAACGCGCTTCCCGCGTTTGGACCGTACGTGCATTTTACGTAAAAAGCATTAACGCTTGGAATGCTTGGATACGTAACAAGTCTACTAGTCTCAACTATTACGCCAAGTCTAAGCTACCTACTCCACTAGGTAAATCTTCGTGGGTATCTCGGTAGTCAGCTCTTCTCATAGCGCTGTCGCGCATTTACAGGAGCCTTGAGTTTTGATATATTGTTGGTATTGCGGGATAGCGCAGTTGGCAGCGCATCGGGTTCATAACCCGGGGGTCGCAGGTTCGAGTCCTGCTCCCGCTATTGCATCGGGGCGTAGCTCAGCTTGGTCAGAGTGCCTGCTTTGGGAGCAGGAAGTCGAAGGTTCAAATCCTTTTGCCCCGATTGTTGGTCGTAGTTGCGTTGAGGTAGTCCCTGTGACCGTACCGGCGCGATCGGCCAGGCCCCTCTAGTGTTCCGGTAGCTAGAATCGGGCGTGGCCTTAGGGGGCTGCCTCTAACGTAACTACACAGGAAGTTCCAGATTCATCAACTCCAATGTCTTCCATATAGGATTACCAATAGTTACATCTGTTGATCCAGCGAACAGGTGCGCCGCAGCTACTCCGTTGGCGAAGTCTTCGCTGGCTTGCGTCAGGATAAGGCTGCCGCTGTCACCAGGCTCGCTCATGGGAGTGAAGAGAACTTGGTTGATGAAGCGGGCTGTGTTGCCTCCTCCGTAATTGACTGTCACAGTGCCGTTGACGACGCGTGCAGTACCGGTGGTGTAGCCAGTCGTCCTGCCATGCTTGTGAACTGGATGGTCTACTAGCATGCTAGCAGAAGCAGCGTCTACGAAGCCCGTAGGTTTGCCGATTTCAGGTATTACCTCGTTCGTCGATACTCCTGCTATGAGTTTGGCGATGGATACGTCTACTTCGTTGCTGTCCAGGGTGCCCATGATTGCTGGGATGCGTGTGGTAAACCACTTACCTAAGGTAAGCTTTTGTCCTGCGGCGTATAGGCCGTTGTGGGCGGCGGCTAAAGCGCGTGTGCCTGGGCAGCCTAATCCAGGGTTAGGCCTAGGTGGGCCTCCGCCTCCTCCGCTGAGCATTTTGATAGGTACCCAACGTAGTAGCGTGGCTACAGTAGTATTAGACAGGTCATCGTCGTCTGCCCAGTCAGTTGGGCCCGGCTGCACCCATTGATCGCCGATAGTGGCTTCAGGGGGAGCAACGCCATCATCACTCATAGCGCCAACGTGGTTGTTGCTGACTATGACCTGTTCTCCGGTGGTCGTGTCTATTGCAACGAAGCCGAGTGTTCCCGCTGTTATCGAATTTCCGCACCAACAGGTCTTTCCGTTGCGCTCAACAAACAGAACATGATTGGGTACTTCTAGACAATGGACTTTTCCTTTGTAAGTTATGCGTTTAGGAGGTTTAGTTAGTCGAGGTGTTAACTTGGAATGGCTAAATCCCACTCGGTAGCTTCGATGTCGGCCGATTATTGTTCTTCCTTCTACTGTACCACCTTCTTTTGGATCATAATCTTGGATAGTTACCCCTAGTCCGCATTTGAGCCCTATCTCTAGAACGTCGAATGCTAGCTGTTCAGACACAGTCTTGTAGCTTCGATAGTGTTCATTTTCAAAATGTCCATCTCCTTTCATAATAGCGTCCAGCAATATCTTCAGTTTCTTTGGCGGAAGATCCTTAACGGTTTTGGGTATATACTTGCTGCTAGCTGTGCCAAATCGCTTGACGTATTCGGCTAGGCTTCGGTGAGTAAATACAATGTTGTTTTCGCTAGTAACATGCGACCGTATTTTCATCCGAGATAGCAATGAAGTGATCTCTTCGTGGTACCGCTTGCTCTTTTCAGATATTACTACAGAGTTTTTTGATGTGGATCCTTCTGCTAGGTACCACCCCAAGAATTCCAGCCAATCTTCTATTTTGAACTCTAGCGGGTTCTTAAAAGCTCGTGGTTTAGTTTTACCGTGTTTCCACCTCCATAACGTTTTGTAGGGGACCGCTTGCTCTTTTGACTGTTTTGCTATCGTACCTTTCCAGTCTTTTGAATTTAGGTACTGAGCTACGTTGTGTCCTACTGCTGGAATTGTCTGTGTAGCCGTGTCAGAACAATGCCACGTGCAATTTCTCTTAAATTGGATGGCATCAAATGGATAGCGTGCGAATGCTTCAGCTGCTGGTATTAGTTCAAAATCCATTTCTACGTTTCTGTTTTTACAAAACAAGTTGTGTTCTGGAGTAACAAGAAGGTCGATGGTCCTCTGAGAGATGGCTAACATGTCCCCTTCGTAGTCATACTCCATTATCGTTACAGGGTTTTGCCACTCTAAAGCTCCATCTGGATTTAACGTCGCAATTTCGTCCTTTGTTGTAACGTTGCTTATAAGCTTTAATCCTTCAGATGTCATGACTCTAGTTTTTGGGTCGTAACACCTATGCCCTATGCTAATCCCGGGCATCATCGGGCGATGTTTGGTTGTAGTGTCGATAGCTTGAGCTTTAACGTTCTGTGGAGGTGCAGGCTCTAGGCCTCCGCGGCGTTTCTTATCTCCAAAAGCTATGATGCGCCCTGTTTGGATGATATCAGTAAGCTCGCCGTCCAGCTCACCGGGGATCATGTTGTGGCTACCTATTTCGTCGGGTGTCATCTTTTTAGTAACACCGACTATGAGGCAGGGCACTTTGGTAGATTTGCCTTTTATGTGCTTGTGGCCAATGCCTAAGATGCCATCCATGCCTACGTTAGCGTGCTGCCGCACCCAACTTTCGTATTTGGCTTGTATACCTTGCAAGCGCTTGAAATGCCTAGTCTGAATCATGATGGGCCTCCATTACTGTGTGGATACGGTATTTGGGGAATGACGCTGGCTTTTCTTAAAGCTCTACCAGTCGTTCCTTGTGTTCCATGGTCTTCTGAAGCGGCTTCCCAAACGGCATTTTCTATCTGGGCTATATCTAACCTCGCGTCGTCGTTCAGCGTTACGGCTCCCTCGGCATTATCAGTAATTGTGAAGTGACCTCGGATAGCTATAGAGCCTCCGGAACAGTTAGCGTTGATGATTAACTGGCCGTGGCCTTCTAAGGACATCGTATCTGTACCTGTGACGCCCATGTTTTCGATTTCGATACCGCCGCTGTAGTGGCGAAAGTTGAGGTTTGTGCTACCTACTGCTGCGCCGAAGTCTAGATTAGGAGTCGCTGTTCCTGCGATACCGCTACGACAGTTGTCGAAGAAATACGAATTTGCGGCGGTTAGAACTATGTTTCCTGCGATAGCGCAGTTCTTTGATTCGCTACCCGCGATGGTTAAAGTTCCTCCTCCCGTGGCTAGATCGCAGTCTATAAAGACTACTTCAACGCCCGTACAAGCTCCTGTAACGTGCGCGCCTTCAAATGATGCATCTTCACACGATTGGCCATTTAGATCTAATGTCCACTCTGTTCCTAAGAATGTGTGGTGGTCGGTATTGGCGCTAAGCACGATGGAGCTACCATTGATAATATGGAAGCGCTTGATGCGTAACGTTGTCGAGATCGCGAGGGCGTCTGTCCAGCTATTCACTGGAAGATCTGCTGTACCGTTAATAAATGCTGTAGTACCGGCGGTACCGTTAATTGTGTCTACCCAGATAGCTCCTTCTGCGTATCCTACGGAGCGGTTGACTACCGCGAAGCAAACTATAATGCGATCTATGTGCAAGGTGGCAGTTGTTAGTCCAGTGTTTTGAAATCGTATGCGAACAGTGCCAGAGTCGACGCCTGTGCCTACGTGGGTAATAACTGTGTTGAATTGGCGTTCTACGATGGTAGCTAGTGCAGCACCTGCTATACTTCCGATCTGCTCCCACACTGAGCTATTCCAGTTCCAAGCAAAGACGTTTATGTCGTCGTTTTTACCTGTAGATGCTACATGTACTGTACAGTCGACAGGTACACCGTCTAATCCGACATCGAACTCGTAATAGATGTCGGTTGTGCCACCATCGTCTGAGATTTCATGGCTTATACCATTGAGCGTTGTAGTGTCTGTGTAGGAATTAACTTCGGATCCTGTAGTTAAAGTTCTACTGGAAGCAACGACGCTGATAGCTGCACTGCCTATCGCTAGGTTGTCCATTTGCTCCTGTCTAGCGGGCGCTACCGGGTCGACATAGCCAGTACCGTCGTAAGTGGACTCCATGTTGTCGGCAGCTGCTGAATCTCCGCTGATTTGCGTGATGTTAGCAGTGATCGGAGACCGGATGAGGACTTGTATGTTAGTAACCGCCATGTTAGCTGCGCCACGAAGTTGGATGTGGCAGGTGTGTGATCCGGTGGCTACACAAGCATCTGGGATTTGCAGCTCATATAGACCAGGCATCAAGTCAGCATCGATCTCTAAGAAGCCGCCATCTACATGATCGCCGGTGCAGCTTTCTGCTAGGGCGATTTGGTCGGGTCCGGTGTCTCCCCCCGCTGAAGAAGATTCTGCTACGCAATAGGGTATCTCTTGTCCTGCGCGCATGCTGTAGGCTGTTAGTCCGCTAGTGCTGGGGGTTAGTCCAGTAAGACCTCCGCCATCTCCTAGCCTTGTGTCTTCTACAAACACAAGTAGGACGACGCTTGTACTGTTTTCCTCGATTTCAACTTGATGCATCGTTTACGTCCTTCGTGGATGCGTAGGGTATTGCACAGGTCCAAGGCTTGCCCAGTTATGCCTATCTCCGCTTAGGTTACTAAAGGGGAAGACACTAGCCGAATCTCCATGTAAGATATCTTCTCCATTGCTGCCCAGGATATTGCCTTTTAGGCGGAAGTCGTCATTTGCTCCATCTACAAACGGATTTTCCAGCAGCATAATGTTGTTATCAGCTTCGTTTCCCATCCAGTGAAATTCAAAGTTACCTCCGGTATCTATGGGTCCGCTGGTGTTGTTATAGAAGGCTACTTTTCTCAGAAATACGTTTCCGGCTGCAGAGCTTGCGTCCTCTATTCCGTATCCTCCGTTGTCGATTAGCATGCAGTTGTTAATAAGTGTGGTGCAATCTCCATCTATTACTAGGTATATTCCTGACCCTGAGCAGCCATATGCTATGCATCTATCCATTTTAATCATGTACAAAGGATGTGCGGTCCATAATCGGAAGCCTCGGAAGCACCTAGCTGCTATACAGTCGAAGGCGTGAGAACCGCCCTCTAGATGGAATCCGTAGGTGCTTAGCGCCGAAGTTCCTGGTGATATGCGTGCTACGCAACGATTTAGTACCGTGGTAGCTGTTTGTGCAAAAAATCCAGCTACTGCGCCACCGGCACGTCCAAAATCTACTGCTTCACATTCTGTGAAGTAATTGGCCTGGCCGTCAATTTGCCATCCATGCTGGCTTACGTTGTTGATTTTGCATCTAAAGAATGAGTTTTGACGCGAGTTGGTTTCTACTCCTGATGCGGCACCAGTGTTGTTTTGCCAAGTTAGGAATTCAAAATAGCAGTAGGAGTAGTCAAAGATACTTGTTCCTAAGATTAGTGGAGCGACTGCGGCGGCGTCCGCGTCTATTACACCCGCCGACGAGTCTATGCCGTCTCCGCGTGTAGAAGTGTATCCTCTGAACTTCATAGGAAAGCCTTTGACTCCTGCACTTTCCAGTATAGTCCACCCTGCAGACATGGTATGAAAACCTGAAATCCAAAATGTGTTACCAGCGAACATGGCGTTGGTGACTTGTTGAATACCTTCGTCGACGGTAGCTCCGCCGCACCTTCCAGATCCATTAGAACCAGCTCCGGCTGCTGAAGGCGATCTGTCCAACGTGACAGTCATGGTGTTGGTGTAACCGACTATGAAGTAGTAACCGATATCGAAGTTGGCGCCTCCGTTAATGTAAATAGCGTTGCCTACGAGGGCGGCATTAAATCTTACAACACCGTTGTTAGTCAAGGTAGTCGATCCCGCACCGGGCGTTCCTAGTGTAGAGGCGATGCCGTCCCAGGCTTTCTCTGCCGCATTTTGCTGACTGTAGTCGATACCTGCGCCTGCGATGCCGGGGTCCCAGCCTGCGCCGTTACTCGACAATCCTAAGGCTCTTGCTTCCCACACAGCTGTAGACTGTATCGCCATAGTTATAGGCCCGAATGTGGCGTGTTGGGAACTCGGTTAGTTACGTTGAGAAGCCAGTTTAGCTTTTCGTCATCGTTGGCCTCCAGCATGGTTAAAATCTCGGTCATTATTTGACCGATGCGAGTAACGTCTTGGCCGTTGATGACTGGCCTGGCTTCTGTGTTGGCTCCGTCTTCAATTACTTCATTTGCGTCGTTGGCTATGAACGCAGTACCTCCTCGGGCGTTGTACTCGTCGATGATAGCTTGGCCGTAGTAGTACAGCTGGCCTAGCAGGTTAGCTAGGGGACGTACCTTACTGTCTGAGAAGGCGATTGCGGTCGGATCAGTCACTGCCATGGGTTTCTCCTATCAAAGGGACGCTACCAGTTTACGTAGGGGTTGTTGAAATTGCTAGAAAGGATGGGGATGAGCTGCTTCTGACTTACAGATTAGGCAGGGAGCCTTGGTAGCATATGGCTCGTATTTGGCGATTTGGAGGGGTTTGCTTACCATTTTGTGCAGTGGATTGGCTAGTTCGAGCGGAGCGAAACGATGGCTAACGGTTATACCGGCTCGGCGTGGATGAAAATTAGGATGTTCATCGACGGCGAATGGGGCTGGTTTATGTTTTGTGGTGTGCTGGTTTATATCTTGTGCCGCTAGCCACAGGCGTTGTTTTGTACGTCTGCTGGGGCAGGAGCGTCCATCTATATGTTGATGCAAGTACCGATTGACTTGGTGAATTCCAAGGCACTTGAATATCTCGTCTATGCGTTTATTGGGTTTTTTCTGCTGGTTAAGGGTATTGGCCAAGTCTCGCCTTTGTTGAATGGTAAGAATGGCAAGCGCGGTAAGGCTTGCAGTGTGTCCGAGTTGTCATTTCAGCTACAAGGTGTGTCTGACGCGCTGAAAGAACTGCAGCAGGATGTTGCTGTTCTTAGGGCAGAGAATCATGATCTTCACGTTTGGCACGACATCGATAAGCCTGACCACCCCGGGCAGAAGGTTTGGTACGAGAATAGCACCGAGATTAGCAAGACTATTCAGGAAGTTATGATCGTGCAAAGAGATCTTCTTACCGAGACCAAAATTTTAGCTGAGACTATGCGCCTGTGGTTAGCGCAAGGCTGCCCAAACTCGTCTAAGGCCAATGATTTGTTGGTGCAGGTCCAACGCAAAGTAGATCAAATTAACACATCTAAAGGCTAGTTACCATTTAGCTACGCCAAGGAGGGTAACGTGCGATACCAGATATCTGTAGGGCAACTTCTACGTTATTTGCGCCGATTGCATAACGGCTATGTCGACGTTAACGGCATTCCTTTGCTGCCAGGTGACCTTGTGCACTGTTCGACACATAGGCTTGGTCGCACCGTATCGTATAAACTCAGGCTAGTGACTAGGAGCCAGCGAGGGCATCTCAAGGGCTTTGTTGTCGCGTATCTAGCTGGTGAAGATAAACGCGAGTGGCAGCATTTTTCATATCCGACGCCGCTGTGGTGGTGGTGTCCTAACCTTGAGCTGACGCTAAGCGCAGCTATCGTGCGATTAAGAGAACTGGATGTGGAGGTAACGTATGCTTGATAGAGCTGGTAACACGTTACACGTTGGAGATCGGGTGTTGTTCGTTGGACATTCGGGGGCGCCGTTTCAGTATCCAGCTGGTAAGTTTGGCTATGTTATGAGATTGGATCTTTCTGCAAATGCTGCAGCGATTCGTACTGAGAAGGCGTTTTTTTCTCGTAATTCGTCGCTTGAGCATTCTTGGACAGACGATTGGTGGACGGGATCTAAGGCAATACTGATTACCCCGCAGACCCTATTAGTCCGCGAGTTTGGCATTACCTCTTAGTAAGGCGGTTATGAGACGGATGAAGTTTTTCCAATGCGTTGCCTGTAAGCAACGTTTCGAGAGTTTTGGTGAGCATGGCTTTGGTAGGTATACCGATTGTCGGGAGGATGGACGACGCAAAGGGGCATGGGGGCGCAGGGGTAAATACTGCCGCGAGTGCTCTGGTAAGCAATGGATCAAGTGGCTACGCACCCATGATAAGGCGATTCTTTACTTGGTTAATCGGCTGGTGCTTACGCCAACTCAGCACGTCATAGCTGCTAATTTGGGCCGCTATAAGGCAGAGGAGATAGCTAAAGCTGCGCTTAACGCTCGCGGCACTTTTGCTTTGTATGAGTGGGTTGCTAGCGATTGGCTGGGTGGCTTTTTCACTCACTGCTACGTTCAGACCAGCTTTCATAACATGGCAGGCTGCGATGGACGACGTGATGCTTGGTTTTGGGGTCCAGACGGACACCAGTGGTGGGGTGTGAGTATAGGCTGGGGGGATATTTGTCGGTTTAAGAAGACGAAAGAGACGAATGGTGTCGGCTGGGATAAAGAACGGAGGCAGTCTGCTTTGTTCCGCTGTTGAGAGCTGATACTGTTGGTTGAAGTATGTGTCGTGTGAGCCATTCGAGCACGTATGGGAAGTGGGCCTTTGCTCAGTTTGCACCTGCCCCGCGTTGATGATGTCAGCGTTCCTTTCATCCCATTTGCGATCCGATGGGTGCCCTATCGATGGCCGAGATCGCTGAGAAAGTTAGGTGTTCCCTGTAGCCAACGTTTGAGGTAACCGGATGCCGAGTGTCCAGCTACGACGGCTTGGGCAGCACTTTTAGGTTGGGGCGAGCTGAAAGTCCGCGCCACCCCCACGAACGTAGCTGGTTCTTTACAATTTACAGGTGGATGGTTGCCAATCACGGATGGGTCATACCCGAATGGTTAGGGATGTGCTTGCGATAACACTGCTGCAGCGGTGCGCATATCCGGTCCCTACGACCATCCACCTGTTTTTCTTGTTATGGTACAGGAGACATTATGGCTTATGAAGATCCATTTGAAGAGCTAGAAGCATCGCAGTTGAAAGAGCGTGAGGAGGACATGCATAGGTGGTTTGAACGCGGGCAGGAGCTGCGGCGCGAGGCTATAGCTATGATGGATGACGCTGTAGTTAAACACGACGAGGCAGCTAACTTTTGCAAGAAAGCGCAACGTCGCTATGGCCGGATGAAGAAGCATATCTGGCTGTATAGCGGGATACTCACGCTGGCTGGCGTAGCTTTGATTATCGATTTAGTAGTGATGTCAATTGCAGCCTGGCGCTGGGGGTTGTAGAAGGAGTGATTATGGACTTGAAAACATATCAACCGTCGGCTGCTCGTACGATGAACGAGGAGCTGAGTAAGGAACAGCGTATTAGCAATTGCGCGCTAGGGCTTGCTGATGAAATCTTGGAGGTTCAGGAGGTTGTCTTTCCGGCTCCGGACTATACGGCGACTTTGCTAATCTGTAAGGGAGCGGATCGAGATAGGCTACTCGACGAGATCGGCGATGTTACGTGGTATAGCGCTGTGTTCGCCGATACTGTGGGTATCACGCTGGATGACGTCTATAAGATGAACTCTAGCTTACCCAAAACAAAGGGCTGCAGCGTTAAGGACAAAACGATTCTTATCGGTATCTGGGTTATGCGTTTAGGGCAGCAGATTCGCATCATTACTAACCATTCAAAGAAGCGCGTATTTCACAAGCACGAATGGTCCGCAGATCAGATGAACGAGTTGCGCATGGCGCTGGCCAGTATTACTCGAATGGTGCGCTATGTTGCTGTCACTTTGGGCAGCTCGCTAGAAGAGGTGTGCCAGCAGAATATTGATAAGCTGGCTAAGAGGTACCCGGATGCGAAGTTCAAAACCGAACACTCCGTCAACCGCGTGGGCTAAGCATCCGCCCTGGCTGCGCGACATGATGGTTGAGAAGGGCTTGGCCCTACCAGCTGATGCGCGCCCGCGTGTTACGTCTTCTCAGGCTAGGGTTGTTGCGCAGCTAATCGATGGCTGGCATATCGAGGTAGACATCTACTACCGCAAATCTACTAATCGCGCTAAGAACGGCTCGAGATACGCTGTGTGCCGCGGCAATCAGCGTCAGCGCTTACCGTCGGACGCGTTTAGAGCCTTGCGCGAGAAGCAGCTTATAGCTCTGGTGGAATCCAAATCTTTACTTGAAATATGGGGGGTGCAGCCTGGCGGTGGCCGATAGGAGGTGGTTACGTGGCAGCTGGGCCAATGGCTAACTCATGGTTCAAAGACGGAGATCGGGTTAGAATAAGAAAGGAGGCCAAAACCAAAGAGAATAGAGATCTGGTGAGAGAGGGTACTTACGGCAGCGTTAATAGCGTGTTCGAGATAGTTTCTTTCAATCCAGCGATGAACGTTCAGGGAGAAGATTGCCCGGCTGGTTACTGGATTACTGCGGTAAAAAAGGAGCACAGTTCCGTGTTCATGTACGAGTCCGAACTTGAAGAGGCGTAAGCCCAAGGAGGTAGTAATGAAGTACAACAACATTATTGTGTTTGCAGTTTTCGTGATCAGCGGGCTTGTTTGCTGGGTTGCTGACCCGCTGGCGCGCGCGCAGCCTATGGATGTCAACTCGGCTGGTCTATATGACGTAGCTCAGTCGCATCTGGTTGTTGTCGAGTACAGCGGTAAGAAGTCTACGTACGTAATGAATGATTCAGAGTGGGAGGAGGTACGTAGCAGCTTGCAGGGCGGGGCCAAGTACGCGGCGTGGAACAACTATGTCGTTACGTTCGGTCCTGAAGTCCAGTACGCCGAATGGATACCTCTTAGGTAGATAGGTAACTTGCAATCTTGAGAGGTGGTTAACATGAGACGAGGTGAGTGGTTGATATCATTAGTCCTGCTCGGGTTTCTTGTCGGTTTGTTCGCAGGTGTCGCAATCGGCGAGAAGCGTTGTCGAAAGCTGCAGTTAGCTAAAGAGGTGTGGGATAGAGAATTATCAACGGCACCTACGGCGAACAACATGGTGTCGTTGGAGAACGTAGCAATCCTTCCGGTTCCTAAATGGGATTACAGGACAATGTGGGTCAGTGCTTATTGCCCGTGTAGGTCGTGCTGCGGAGTAGCAGATGGTATAACGGCGTCGGGCCATCTGGTAACGGACCATGACGGTGTGTTCGTTGCAGCGCCCGTAGAAATCCCTTTCGGAACCGCGCTTAACATACCCGGGTATAGCGAGGTAGCTCCCGTCTACGATCGAGGTGGGAGTATTAGCGGTGATCGTCTTGATGTTTTCTTTGCCGATGATCCAGGAAAACCTGGATCTGGGCACGAGAAAGCTTTGAACTGGGGCGTTCAGGTGCTCGACGTGGGGTTCCCCGTCGAGGGCGATCCAAATCACTAACAAGTTTGGGTCTTAATTGCCGCTGCGAAAAATTTAGCGGCTAGAGGAGCTGTTATGGCTAAAATCAGAGGGAAAACTCGTCCCAAAGCGACTGCTGCCCAGATTGCAGAAATTGGTAGGTTGGTCAACAGTGGTCTTGCGGTGCGAGCTATTGCTAAGCGCATGAAGTTGGGCGTTTCTCAAGTATATGGGTACGTGAAAAAGCAACGTGACGGCTCGCTCGAATATACTGGATTGCGACGTAAGCGCGAGCCATTACGTCATCAGAGGCGAACGGATCGTAAGCCTATGGCTACGGATCATCAGATTCGTACGATCTGCGATTTGAAGAAGCAAGGCATGAGCGCGCCGAATATTGCGGCGCGTATGAGCTTGGGCAGATCCGTTGTTTATAGGTATTTGAAAAAGCAGCGTGATGGCGAGCTCGATCTTAGTAAGCTCGCTAAGAAACGTAAGTACACCAGACGGGCGGCGGTTGAAGCGGCAACTGCTGCTACAAACGACGTCTGCTTTTGCCCATTTTGCGGCAAAGATATCGCTGGTGTAGCCCGCGCTGTGCAGGAGGCACGTGAGGGGTCACAGTAGATTGGGAGTATGGTGGACTATAAGTCTAGGAGACGCGTAATGGGACATAGTAGATTAGAGGCATGGCAGATCAAGGCTATCCGCGAAGGAGTTAACGCTGGCTTCTCGTGGAGGGAAATCGCCAAGAAGGCCGGTTGTTCAACCGGCTTGGTTGGCAAATACAAGCATCGCTCGGTTCGCGACTACCGCAACGGCAAGACGCCGTATGCTAGGAAGGTGTGGAACTTGTGGGTGCTACCTAAACTTGTGCCTCTTAGGGAGAAGGTCAAACAACGTAAAAGGCGCGCGGGTTGATTCGACGCATGTGGGTATATTTGCAAGAATGTTGGTGTATAACATGTAACAGCGTAGGAGATTCCGGCGGTGACACCAGCATCAACTCAACTTTCCAGCGTCAACAGCACTACAGTAGCAGGGCTAGCTCAGATACCCGAGAAGCTGCAGTTTATGGTAGTCGGCGACATAATGGTCGATCACTATATCTCCGGCTCGGTGGAGAGGATTTCGCCAGAGGCCCCAGTTCCCATCCTAGACGCCGGTGGGAGTTGGAACTGTCCCGGCGGCGCGGCCAACGTGGCCGAAAATCTTATCACTCTCGGGGCCGCTGTTACACTCGCAGGCCGAATTGGAGACGATTCCGCAGGAAAGTTCCTAGTTGAGCATTTTGGAGACAGGGCTCGCTTGGAGTTGGTCACGTTCCGAAATTACCGCACCGAGCGGAAAGTTCGGTTCGTGACCGACTCTGGCCAGCTTCTTCGTGTTGATTACCGGTCGCCAGAAAAGCACCTGGATATGGCGGATCGTATGGCGTTGGTCCATGCTTTTAGGGCAGGTATGCGTTTTGGCATACCTAAGAACGCCATTGTTGTTCCGGACTACGGCAAGGGGGCGGTCAACGAGATGGTGATAAATGAGGTTCGCATGCAAGGTGTTACTTGCTACGTGGACTGCAAGCCTAGCGGGCTTACGAATTATCGTCATAGCGCTGATTCTCCTATGGTGTTGAAGCCCAATATTAAAGAATTCATCGAGATGGGAGGTCATGTTAACGAAGATCATTCCTTGGGAGGATTAGCGGGCTTACGCGACGTGTATAGCGTAGACGAGATGCTAGTAACCCGCGGCGCTAATGGGATGACTGTGATTTACGACGGATTGGCACGGCAGCAGCATCTGCCTAGCTTGGCGCAGGAGGTTTACAATGTTATCGGCGCTGGGGATACAGCGCTCGCAGTTTACGCTTGGTGCCGTACCGGAGGGCTAGACGAGATCGATGCTGCTATTATTGGCAATGTGGCAGCATCTTTAGTGGTTCGTAAGCGGGAAACTGGCAGTGTCTCTCGGGAAGAGCTAATGGCGGCAGTTGAGCAATACGCGGCGGTGAACTCATGAAGTTTGACGACCTAGTAAAGCTGGTCGATGTGGCTAAAAATCAGTTTCTTGGCGTATGCCGCTTCGATAGCGGAGCTCCACCGAAGATTGATAATAATCTCAAGCGGGAGATCGTGGGCGCGGCATTGTACGAGTATGCAGTTGCTCACGGCCAAATAGTAATGCCTGAGTTCGTTATTGGTATTAGCCCGATGAGTAATGTTGGTTCTGGGCTCAGATCTACCGATAGCGTGAAATTTAGGCGATTGCTAGCCAAACTCATGGAGACGTCTTTAGGAGATTTGGAGAGCATTGTTGACGAAAAATGGGTCGCTGCTAAAGGGGCGGCGGGCTTTATACAGCAGGATAACGCTACGGATGTTGAAAAATTCTCGACCACTAAGTTTGGAGGATTCACCTGATGGCGACAGAATCTACTGCGACTTGTAACGCGTTACGTATTCCTAAATCAACGGGGGGTAAGGTGTCGATAGAAGACAATCCCGCGCCTGAAGTAATAGCGGCTGGTGCAAAGTACCTAACTTTGCAGCTTAAAGCGGTGCCTGGCGCTACGCTGCGCATGTGCTACCTATTTTCTAGGTCGTCTGTGCTTCGTTATAGAGCAAACTGGTGGAATGAAAGCGGGGTCTGTAAGAGTGAATTCTTGCGGATTGAGGCCCTTCCGGGAGGCGAGTTTAGGCGGGTAGGTAATGTCGACGGCAAACAGAGAAGTAGTGCGCGAGTGGGCAAGTCAGCGGAGTGCCACGGGCAGTAATCTCCATAGCGATGGGATAAGCCTTTGGTCATATGGGTGGTACGAGATCGGCCGTCACGTGGGTGACGGCCTTACCTATATTCGCCATCCGGACGAGAATTACAGTGCTAGCACGGCGAGGCATATTAGCTTGGCTAGCTCTAATGGGGTGGGCCTTGGGTTGTTCTCGTCATTTCATGTTCACGGCGCTTCTGCTGTGGGTCGTTATAGTAGTAGCAAGAATTACCTAGGTCAGCCTGATTGGGATTGGATCTCTTGGGCGTGGTGGTTTCATGGGGCTGCGACGTCCAAGCTTACGTTTAAGATACTTCCTACCGCTAAGTTTCGTGGCAATGCGCTGAAAGCTGGATTTCGCGATATGGAACAGAAGTTGCGAATTGATCGGTTACTTCCGGGGTGGCCTGGGCGTGTTTCTACGTTTGCGACGGTGATGAAAAACGTTTCTACCGTTACATTTTCAGGAGGTTATCAACACGCTACGACGCATCAAAGTGTGTATAGTGCTTCCGGCACGGAAGTTGATTTTCACGTCGATGAGCTAGTTAGCTGCAATTTACCATTATCGATTCAGGTAGCACTACCTGCGTTAGAGGAGCCGCGTTGGCCTACTTTGTTGTTTCCTGACGTTGATCCGCCTGATGCGCGCGACGCGTTTGCGTTAGGAGATAATGCATTTTGGAAATCTTAGAATGGGAGCATCTTCTGTTTGTGGCCGAGGAGCGGGGTTGTGTGGTAGACAGGTTTGGAGTTCGGACGTCGCTGTTTATTCACCTTCCCCGCCCTCGCCATTTGCCATGCTACGAGGTATCCAGCGTTGCAGAGGCGCTGTTTGTAATAGAGGAGGCAGTAGAGAAATGAGAATTGTCTTTAACTTCTCACATACTGGCATGGCCAATAACGGTGGTACCAGGACGCTGGTTCGCTGCGCTGAGGAGCTAGAGACTCTTGGCCATGATGTTATTATGTTTTGCGGGAACAACCGCTATACCTGGCACAAGACTCAGCTGAAGACGTCTTGGCCGCATCATCCACAATGCGACGTTTCCATAGCTACCGGTTATGGCAGCTGGAAATCTGTTGAGCGACAGCATCCCTGCGTTAGGGCTTACTACGTACGCGGCTTGGAGCTATGGAGCGCTCGTGAGCATGAGCTGCTAGCTTCGTTTCGCGCTGTCGATAGGGTGTTTGTGAACTCGCAGTGGTTACTGGACTACATGAAGTCCAAAAAGATAAAAGCTACCTTACAGTACCCGGGACTGGACTGGGAGTGGTTCAAAGAGCTGGGCGCTAAACGCGACGGCGTTGGCGCGCTGCGTAATAACAGACATAAGACTAAGAGGGAAGAGGATATTGATGGGTTGGAGAAGCGGCTGGGTATACCGATCTGGCAGCTCAACCGGCATATCAAGCGTCCCGATTCTACCGAGCTAAACAAGTGGTACAACAACCTGAAGGTATGGTTTGCACCTACCGAGCTCGAAGGGTTGCATAACCCCCCGATGGAAGCTGCACTTGCTGGCTGCGCTCTGGTTTGCACTGATCACCCAAAATCTGGTATGCAAGACTACGCGATACACGGAAAGACGGCACTTGTGTATCCTGCTAGACAGCTAGATAAGGCTGCGGCGGCGGTACGCTTTCTTTTGGACAATGAGGACATGCGAACTAGGTTGAACGTGGAGCTGGTGGAGCTGTTGAGAGACAAAATGGGTACCCGCCATGACCGGATGACAGAGTTTGCGAGTAGATTGGCTAGTGAATGAGCAAGATGTCTAAGTTGATTCATCAGGAGGCTATGAAGCGTCTGCATGCGGCGCCTGGGCCTGGCGTTATTATTGATGTTGGCGCGTATCAAGGCGGGTGCTCTATAGAGTACGCTAAGCTGCTGGACAGGCAGGTTTATGCTATTGAAGCTTGTCCACGCAATGCTGCTGATTTAGCCAAAAATGCAGCTGGTTATCTCAATATCACAGTGGAGCCTATTGCTATTGCTGGCATCAGCGGGCCTATTGAGTTTTTTGTCGCTAACCACCGCAAGTCTAAGGGTACCTCGCAGTCGAATAGTTTGTATCGAGCCTATTTGGCCGATAGGCAGCGACCTTGGGCGAAGCCTAACGCTATCACTGTTCCTGGTTTGACCCTTTCAGAGTTTATGGATACGCGGAGTATCAATAAAGCTGAATTTGTTAAGTTCAATTGCGAAGGCGGAGAGTATGCCATTTTTTCTGGTGACGATCTTAGCTTTTTGGATCGTATCGGTATGTTGAGTTTGTCTATGCATGGCAAGAGCGACGTATTCACTTCGGATGAATTTCTTGCTTTGCGAAGACAGATTGTAACTGCACTTGCTGTTGCCGGGTTTGAGATGGTCGTGGGTATGAATGAACTAGATCATCGTGGACACGTGGATCAGTTGTGGGTTAGGAGCTCCAAGTGAAGAATCCCTTAGTTAGTGTTGTTATTACCTCGCATAACTACAGGCGACATATAGCTTCTTGTTTGAAGTCTGTGTTGCAGCAGGACTATCCTAATTTTGAGGTGGTGGTTATAGACGACGGGTCGACGGATGATTCACTAGAAATCATAAATGGGTTTAAGAGCGATTCTAAGCTGCATATATTAGCGTTGGATAAGAACGTTGGGTTTCCTGCATCTAAGAATGAAGGAATCATTGCGTCTAAGGGGGAGTACATCATTACCTTGGATGCCGACGACGTTATGATGCCCACGTCTATTAGTAAGCGCGTTGCTGCTGTGCTTGAGCACAAGGTTGATTTTGTGCATGCGTTAGCCCATAAGTTCTCTGGCCAGGCTCAGCTAGAGGATCTTAGTAAGCTCACTAGCTTTCGTTCTGGTCGAGTGGCGGTTCATGCTCAGACGACGATTATTGCTCGTTGGGTGCATCAGAAGTGGGGGTTATATGACGAGACTACTGGATCACCGTCGGATAAGGAGATGTGGTACCGGTTGCTAGGTAGAGAGTATGGCGGCGATACGGTTAAGCGTGTGAAGTTACCCGCATCTAGAGTAAAGCACTACAAGCTGCAGGAATACGTGGTGTTTTACCGGCGGCATGTGAAGTCTATGACTGCCGCTATGCAGCGGGGAGGTAGTGGTAGGCCCAATATTCGGAGGTACATGTACTCGCAAGTCGTTAAAAGGATTCATGAAGGTGTGACCACCGAGAATACTAAATTCTTGGTTGAATAGGGGAGTTGCTATGGAGCCTGCCCGAGTTCTTGCTTTAGAAGCTGTGGAGTATGGACGTAAATTAGCTGGCAAAAAGCTAGATGTTTGGGTTGATGTGTCTAGTAGTTCGTTGAAGAACAGCCCGTATTTGGCGAACAATTCTGTGTTCAAGACGACATTCAACAATACGGCTGAGTCGCTTGATATAACTAATCTCGCGCATTTGGGGATGCCTCCTACGTTTTTGAACATAGGGGTGTCGCATCTGCCAGATAGTTGTGTTGATTACCTGGTTTGTAATCAAGTTGTTGAGCATATGCCTATGCCGCATAAAGCGTTTGAGGAGGCATTCCGTATTGTTAAGCCTGGCGGCGTAGCTACTTTTGCTACTGTTTTCATGTATCAGATTCATGGTGATGAAGACTATTGTCGTTTGACTCCTCTTGGGCTGAAGTGTCTCATGGACGGTGTCGGGTTTAAGAAGCTAAAGTCGTTTGCTCAAGGACCTATGCGTAAGCCACAAGGCATCGCGATCGTAGGCGTTAAGCCAGGTTAACGATGAAGCTATTTGTATCGGGCTACTACCCTATCCGAGTTACGTTTAACGGCAAGTACCTGTTCTTTCAGCGGCTTGTACCGGCGTTGAAGCGTTTAGGTGTGACTATTCTAAAGAGCCCCGAGAAGTCGGATATTCAGCTGCATTGCAACAAGGTTTTAACGGCTGTTGGTGGAAAGCATGTTGTTCGGTTTGCTGGTGTCTACTCTGATACTACTAATCGGACGGCGGTTAGAAACGCAGCGCTTCGTAAGGCGCATCATAAAGCCGATGGCGTTGTGTACCAATCTAAGCACGCCAAGCTGATGTGTATTGAGCATCTTGGAGCCACAAAGAGACCAACAGCTGTTGTGTTGAACGGCGCTGATCCGGCTTTTTACGATGCGATTGAGCCAGCGAGTAGCAAATTCGAGCATACGTTTGTGGCTGTGTCTCGCTGGAGGCCGTTTAAGCGTTTGGAAGACATCATTGAGTCTTTTCTGCTAGCGGACATTCCGTCTTCTGAGCTAGTGATCATTGGAGACAAGCGAAAGTCGCAGCTTAGCCGCGCAGTGAAAGCTAAATGTAAGTCTGCTAGCGTTCGTTTCGTTGGGCAGGCCACGCAGGAGAGTATTGCGTCGTATTTGAAGATCGCTACTGCGATGATACACATCTGTCCGTATGAGGGGTGCCCTAATGTCGCGGTAGAGGCTATTGTAGCTGGGGCCACGGTGATTTGCACCAACGTTGCTGGTACACCTGAAGTGGTTGGCCCTAGCGGTGGTATCGTGTGCCAGTTAGATAAGCCCGCGGTTAGGGTTCGTAATATGAACAAGCCGCCACCTATTGATCGCTCGATAGTTGCACAAGCGTTCATTACCTCGCTGCAGAAGAGAACAATCTGTAACGAGCATGTTCATATCGATCGAGCGGCAGAGGGCTATTTAAGCTTGTTTAGAAAGGTCTTGGGGGAGTGATATGGACAGAAAGTTTTTCAGCAAGGTGCTTAAGCCTGATTGGCAGAAATCGTATCGCTTGCTGGCTAAGCTTATCAATACCGAGTTCAAGCCTACTTGTGTTGTTGATTACGGATGCGCTTCTGGTTGGTTGTTGGAGTATTTGCGGCGCACGGGGGTGGAAGTTCTTGGAGTTGAGCCCAACGAGGCGGCTTTCGAGTATTCTCCAGATGGCGCTCTTACCTTCATCAAGGTGGCTTCTATAGCTGAAAGGTTAGAGCTTGGTCGCGATTTTGATTTGGCGGTGTGTTTAGAGGTTGGCGAGCATATTGACGCTAGGTATGCGGATATGGTGGTTGCAAACGTTTGCAGGCGTTCGGACTACGTGTTGTGGTCAGCAGCTACGCCGGGACAAGGCGGCTGTGGGCATGTTAATGAACAGCCACACGCATATTGGGATGAAAAATTTGAACGCTTGGGGTTTCACAGGAACGCTAAGCGTACAACTGCTATTCGGCGTTGGTTAAAGCTCAAGCGCGCTAAGAAGTGGTACTTCCGCAATTCTACTCTTTATGTTAACGAGCTTGCGTAGCATGAGGCTGTTTAAGCATCGCGACGAGGAGCATTATACCGAAGCTCAAATAGAGCTAACGCTTCATAAGCTGAAGCATAAAGGTGATAAGTTATCTTGGGCAAGTTGTGGCGAGTTAGCACGTATATCTACATGGTTGCAAGGCAATGTTACTAATTTAACTAAGGGGGTGTGCCACGGTTGTCGTGCAGGCTACGAAGTTCGTGAGTTTCGTCGGTTGTTGGATATTGATGTTTTTGGTACCGAGATAGCGCCAGTAGATGTCGAGCATGTAATCCAGTGGGATTTTCACTATGTTAAGCCGGAGTGGTTGGGGACGTTTGACTTTATTTACTCCAATAGTTTAGATCATAGCCGTGATCCAGAAGCTTGTGTTTCGGCTTGGATGCGTTGTTTGTCTCCCAGTGGAGTCTGCATAATTCACTGGACCAGGTCTCATAATAAGGGGCTGAATAGCGCGGATTGTTTCAGAGCCGCCGATGGTGAGTACGTGGAGTTGTTTACAACTTGTAATGCGCTGGTTGAAGAAATTGGGTGGGAGGGGCTCCACAGAAGTAAGCCCAAACTATTTGTGCTTAGGAACGCAATATGAAATATCCGGATTTCATCATCATTGGCTGCATGAAGTGCGGAACCACGGCTCTGTATCACAACTTGAAACAGCATCCGGGTATTTGGATGGCGCGCAATCCGCGGGATCCTAAAGCAGCTGGTGTCGAGATTAGGTTCTGGAACAATAAGCCACCAACGCGATGCTATCGCTTTGGGCATGACTGGTACCGAGGTTTGTTTGCTAGCGACTACGTTGGCGGAGAGAAGTGCGCTAACTATATCGAGAGCCCTAAGGCTATGAAGTTGATGTACGACTTTATTCCAGACGTGAAGCTAATTATCTGCGTGCGCAATCCTACTGATCGTCTTTACTCTGAGTTCAGGATGAGGAAGCCTGAGGAGAAACAGACGCCGCGGCTCTATAAGTTTGCTCGTCGGACTGGAGCTAGGATGCGCGGTAGTTACATGGCACAGATAGAGCGATCGGTGCTATCGGCTGGGTTTAAGAAAGAGCAGATCAAGATTGTAGCGCAGGAGATTATGAAAGACGAGCTGCAGGAGGGGTTGGATGACATTTACACTTGGTTGGGGCTAGAGTCCCATTGCGCAGATATTAGAACGCTGCCATTTCAGGAGAGGGACACTAAGACGATTCGAGCCTATAGGACGTGGGAGAGCAGCTACCCTCCTATACCTGCGGACATTCAAGCCGAATTGATCAAATACTACAAGCAGCGTAACGAGCAGCTTTTCGAGTTTATGGGGTATCGGATTCCAGAATGGCAATACCCTTAGAGTGAGGCAGGTATGTTTGAAGAAGCGATTAAACATAATCGTAAGGCTGGTACTCGTTTATTGTATGTCATGGGCATGCGACGATCGGGCCATCACGCTATTGTGAATTGGGCAAGGGGTCATGTTGATACGCAACATAAGCCTCCTAAGTATTCGGTACATCTTAACGATTCTAGGGTGGCTATTAGGGCTAGCGTTAGTAAGCGGGAGATGATTAGGTTCCGCCCGTTTACGGTGGTTAATTTTGAGGATAAGCCGATGCGTCGTTTAACGACGTTGTTGGATACGTCTTCTAAGAACTACGAACAAAATCGAGAGCTGCTAGGGGAGTTTGATGGTAGCGGATCGATTTTGGTGATTCGCAATCCATTCAACTGCTTGGCCAGCCGGATAAAACACCCTTGGTTACGGCCTGGCAACTATACCCATTGGAAGGAGCAAGCTAAGGAGCATCTGGGTTACGCTAAGTTTTTGCCGGATTGCCTACAGTTGAAGTTTGAAGAATGGTTTGAATCAGCTGCTTGTCGACAAAAGCTGTCTAGCTGGCTTGGGTGGGAGTTTTCAGATCTAGGCCTGGAGTGGATGAGCGGTCGAGGCGGGGGTAGCAGTTTTGATAAGATGAAGTTCAAGGGGGCAGCGCAGAAAATGACAGTATCCGAGCGTTGGCGGTCGATGCTTGGCAACGATAAGTTTGTGGCAGCAGCTGCGAAGCTGCTGGCTGACGAGGAACTGGTGGGGTTATATCAGGAGATATACGGACCGGTTCCCGCAGAGCTATTCGCTGTTCGTTCAAAAGGATGTGAACAAAATGCTAGTGTTATCGCGAACACGTGATGAAGTAATCATGATCGGCGACGACATTTCTATCACCGTTGTTGATATACGCGGTGATAAAGTTCGGCTGGGCATAGATGCCCCTACTGAAATTCCTGTGCATCGTAGAGAAGTGTATGACGCGATCAAGCAGGAGAACGAAAGAGGTGCAAAATTATAAATTTAACGCAGCTTCAGCAGGATGTTGGCTTGTTCCCGCTAATAATGTTGCAGTGGGTTGCCTACATGAATCTTACCGTAGTAATGGTCGTGTCGTTTATGTGGTGGCTGCAAATACCTAGGCATCCGCGCACTGGCACGATTATACATGGCGGACTAGTAGTTTTGTTTGCTTACACGGCTTATTTCTTAGGAGCTATAGAAAACGGGGTTATGTGGTTTCTAAGTATTTGTGGGGTTTTTGTGACTACGCATCGGATGCTTTGCCACGCGAACGCTTGGGCGTCTAGGAACGCTAAGGAGGTCGCTAATGGTTTGATTAGTGAAATCAAATCTGATGGCGAGCCAGAATGAAGCTTTTATTTCTTAGAGGGCAAGTGCCGTCGGATCGGCCGAAAGAACAGATCATGTTCGATCGGCTTGCGGATTGCGACGACATGTGGTCCCAGCTGGCCAGCGAGATATGCCGTGGTGGGTATGGAGAGATTTGGTATGAGAAGGGCAGCCGCGTAACACGTTACACCAACGACTTCGTAGAGCGCTGGGTTCCTAGATACCGCACCTCGAAGATCTCATTCTCTCCGAACGTTGTATTTGCTCGTGGCGGCTTTCCCTACATGCTAGCGGAGGCTGTTAAGTATGCTGATGCCTTCAAGATTCACTACGGCGCTGGCCAGCGTATCGTTCCTAAGAAGGGGCAGCCTTGGGATCTAGTGCTTGTAGACACCGTTGAGCAGCTAGATAGGGCGCAGCGTAACGGTTACCACGCGGAGCTGTTTATTAAGCCAGCTGCAGACAACATCTTCAAACCTAAGAAGATGCAGCGTAAGTACGACATTATTCACGTCGCCAACTTTAACCCTAACGCTAACAAGGGGCATCGGTTTCTGTTTAGGAGGCTGAAGTCCTATAAGGTGTTGCAGGTAGGTACGCCGCGGCCCAGGTGGGAGCATAAGTGGCCCAACGTCAATTTTAGAGGTTGGATGCCGCGTAAGTCTTTACCCGCCTTATATGGTATGGCCAAGATTGCTGTTGTGGTCACTATGGGCAAAGACTCGTGTCCGCGCGTTATATCAGAAGCGTTAGCTTGCGATTGTCCTGTTTTGGTAAATGTTACGACGCAGCTGTGGTACGACAAGTATATCACTCCTGAGACAGGCAGGATTACGTGCAAAGCTACGTTCGAGGACGACGTTGCGCAGATGCTTAAGGATTGGGAGTCGTTTAACGCAGGTGCTTACTATAGGCGAGAGTTGTCTATGAGTGTGGCAGCTGCTCGTGTAAGAGGTTTGATAAGATTTTAGGAGAGCAGTGATGCCTGATTCACAAACAGATGGTCGAGAGGTTTTAGAGAAGCTGGGCGATGTTTCTTCTCTCGTTACTACTCCTGATCAGGAGCGACGTATTTTGCAGACGCTTACTGATAGGCTAGTAGCTATTGTATCGATGGAGTGTCATGCTTCTAACTTCAAATTTGTTGGTCCTAACTGCGAGATTACGGTAACTGTACCTAGGCCGAAGTTGTTGTCGTTGATGGGATGGGATGAGCCTAAAGGAGAAGAATGAGGATGACGTTGCGCAGATGCTTGGCTCTTGGGAGTCATTTGATCCGAGGGGCTATTATGAGAGACACTTGTCGCTAATGGTGGTGGCAGATTACATAAGGAGTTTGATCAATGGTATACCGATGGTTGCACAATAGCCTACGACCCGAGGAGCGAGCGTCTATCGAGGACGTCTGTCCGTACGATTGTTTCGCATTTAAGCGGGACGACGACGCGGTTGTCGTTATTGTTGTCAGCTCAGTAGTAGCGGGGATGTCTCGTTCCGGGCGCGTCGAGTTGATGAAAGAGATGGACTGCGCTATGCGGGCACGTAATCCAGCTGCGCATCGGGGTTTGGACTCTAGATTCCCTACCTCCGGTCGCGACGACGACATCGTGGACGGGGACGATTTCAGTAAGGCGTTAGATCAGTTCTGGCGAGAATTTATCGATAGACGGCGTCGACCAACGGTTGTCTGCGACCAATCGGTGGCGGCAGCGAAAGAAGTTGTGGTTGTTGCTGGGTTGGGACAAGCCTAAGAGGTAGTGCAGAGTTATGCCTGGCGCGGGCACGTTCCCGCTTCCGGAGTCCAAATCTGGAAGGTCTCGTACAGAGGTCAACTGGCTATGGTAAAAAGTAGCTGGCCAGACCCGGGAGAAGGTATCTGATATGGGGCGTCTGTGTTATCTCTATTAAGGAGGTTCATCAATGTTCTATTGGATTCGTAACCATCGGAGCGAGTTGTTTTTGGGTATTGTGCTAGGCATCTCGATCAATTTATTGTTGGTTCCTCGTTGTAGCGTCGCGGAAAGACAGGCTGGTAGGCAGTTAGAGAATATTGACGGTTGGGATTTATCGTCATGTGTGGAATCCAGCTGTGGTCGGGAGACCTGCTTGCAGATGTTCCTGGATAACGATACGAAGATTTTGGGTGGTAAGACGGCTATCGAAGCTGTCTTTGAGTTTTTATTTCCTCTTACACAGGAGAACGACAATGCCGAATAGAGACATAGTACATCATATTATCGAAGGCACTGACAAGCCGCCGCACGTGACTGTGCAAGCTGTCGACGATCCTGGACCCGGAGGGGCTTTTCATAAGTACGAACTCGGGTTTAGCGAACATCCTACTGGCGCGTTTATGAGCTTCCAGTTTCAGAAGGGTCCGATTCAGGAGTTTGGGCAGAACGGCGTGACGAATGAGGCGTTGCTAGCGATCGTTGTGCATCGGCTGGAATGCTTCCAAGCGGGAGCTTTCTCTTGTGCAGAGAATGCGGAGGCGTTGGGTCTTGTGCAGGATGGTCTCACTGCCCTTAAGCGCAGAACTAAGAGTCGTTTGTTGCGCGGCGTCGAGGGGCAGAATAAGCCATAATTGGGCGTGGGATCGTAGCGCAATTGGATAGAGCATGGTGTTTCTACCACCAAGGTTGCAGGTTCGAGTCCTGCCGGTCCTAATGAGGTTTGTGTGTAGTAAGAGGTGAATAATGGCTAAATTTCATATGACTGTACCCGTAATGCCGCAGGTGATGGCCGGGGATCATTGGCTAGCGGCTAATAATCCGGATGGTCGTAGTACGGAAAACGTGCTAGATAGATGCCTTAGCTCGCTGCTGAATCAAACAGCTATAGCTGACTGTTTGATACACGTTGTCTATCACGAGCTACCCCCGCTTCATGTTCAAAGCGATCGAGTGGTTTTTCATAAGGTAGCTTTTTCTCGACCACCTGACATCAAGTTGGAGGAGTACAACACTTTAGCTGGTAAGGTGTTGGATAAGTTGCCTCCTGTTCGGCGTCGCCGGATTGGGGATAAATATAGCAAATTAAAGCAAGGACTTCGAGCTACGTTGGATGATCCAGAGGCTAGGTGGAACATGTTTGTCGACGCCGACGACATGGTGCATAGGGATGTAGCTGCTTATGCGTTAGAGCATGATGGCGAGTTCTCTGGTGGCCATACGATTACTCAGGGCTACTCTTGGCAAGCAGGATCTAGCGCTTTCAAACAGGTTAATGGATTCTTTGGTATGTGCGGTACGTGTAATGTTGTCCGACTATCTGATGAGGATATAAACGCTTGGGCTACTACTCGCGACTTGCATGCTACTGATCGTAAGAAGCATTGGCTGTTTGCTGGTCATGCTAGTGTTTACAAGAGACTTCGCGCTCGCGGTAACGATACAGCCAAGATACCTTTTCGCGCTGCAGTTTACACGGTTGCTACAGGTATGAATTTCAGCGGTATTAACCGTATTGGCAAGAACGAGTTAGCTTTGACTTCTGATTTGCGGCAGCAGTTTGGGATGCCTGAATAACAGCGCTTAGGGTGTTATTATACTATGAAACTGGCCTATATCTATCCGTGCCCAGGTGAGCTGGGTTGGGTAGCCTTTAATTTCACTCCGCACGTTCGATACGTGCTGTTGAAAGAAGGACCTTTCGATTCTGTGGTAGCTTGTGTTCGAGATGGTTGGGGAGCGCTGTACCGCTTTGCTACCACGATTACTTCGTTTGATTACTATCCTGACGTAGGAGAAGGTAATGCTTTTGTGTTGCATAAGCCCGAGGCGTACAACACCTACAAGGCTCATTGCGCTAAGTGCGACAAGCATGTTAAGAAGCTAAGGAAAGAGGGGCACGAGGTCGTAATCATTCGTCTTCCTACTTCGCAGTACAGGTATCATCGCTACAAGCTCCGGCATCGTAAGTTTGAGGTTTTAACACCTAACAACGGTCATTTGGAGCAGTGGCAGGATAAGATTGAACCTGATGCTGTCATCTTTCATCTGCGGCATATCAGCCGCAGCACCAAAAAGAATACGCCGCATGGGATGTATCAAGCAGTAGCCAAGTGGGCTAAGCACGAACATCGACAGTTCGTTACTATAGGCAAGACGTTGGGCTGTAAGCCTAGCTTTTCGATCTCTGGTATCAACTTGCTAAATAAGACTACGCTAGAGGATGTAGTGACGATTTTTAATCTTGGGGGCCTAGTGGTTGGCTCTTCGTCAGGCCCTATGCACATGGCGTCTTTAACTAGAACTCCGCATGTTGTCTGGGGTGGGCATCGCGGAGCTATTCGTGAGCGCTATGTGAAGCACTGGAACATGTTCAAAACTCCGGTTGATCATTTGACTTTGAACTTCAGAGTAGATAAATCGACGTTAGTAAAGGCGGTTGCCAAGATGGCCAAAAATCCCATGTCTAACGCGAAGCGGAGGAAAGCAAATGCAGTTTGTTGATATTAGAGAGGATCGCATTCCTAAGCGGTTGTATTTGTCTGGTCCGATGACTGGTATACCGCAGCACAATCATCCCGAGTTAACTCGTGTTGCTGGCATACTGCGGAAGGCAGGTTTTGATGTAGATAATCCGGCAGAGCACTTCGACGGCGATATGAATCGCCCTAGGTCGGAGTACATGAATCATGACCTGCGCGTGGTTATCGATCGCGACGCTGTGGTGCTATTGAAAGGTTGGTCCGAATCAGCGGGATGTAATGCTGAGATGTTTACAGCTTGGCAGTGTGGCAAGCTGGTTTACAGGTATGAAGATGCTCAATCTGCTCCGGTAGTTAATCCCCCCTTCTTTCTTCATGATATGGATCCAGCTCCTAGCAAGCTACCTTACTCGGTTGATCCTAGTCCGATCCACGAATCGATTCTTCAGGAGGCAGACAGCCTGATTCATGGTGCTAGGCGGAGCACGTACGGGCATCCTCGCGAAGATTATTCAAAGGTAGCTGGGATGTTTAACGCTTTGTTTTCTGGCAGGTTAAAGCCGGGAGGCTTGTTCAAACCAGAGGATATACCCAAGATAGTGATTCTCATGAAGTTGAGCCGGGAGGAGCACTACCACAAGCGCGATAACCTCGTAGACGGCGCTGGCTACTTTGGGCTGATTCAGATGATTATAGATGAGGAAAAACGCTGTGAGGAGGCTAAGAATAGCTCACAGGAGCCCCAGGAACCGAGTATCGCCGAATGGAAGACGATGCTAGCTGGATCTACAGAAGAGCTGGCGGCTACCGAGGATCACCGTGCTTTTGCTAAGGAGCACGCTAGTCCGGCAGCTGTGGGTTCCACGTCCTGACGGATACCTCGTCGCGATACGGGCGTATCGCCAAAAAGGAGATTTGGACTATGGCCAAGGACATAGATGGTACCCCAGGCGGCGCATTCGCTGTACTACAGGATGGGGCTTGGCATTCCAGCGCTGAGCTCAGGGATAAATGCGGGCAGGATGGTCCGAAGCGGGCTCGGGAGCTGCGGGAGGATAAGTGTGGCAATTTTTGTGTTGAGCGGATGATACGAGATTCGATTAAGCTTCACTATCCAGACGACGTTGTTCCGGAGGCAGACGCTAGTAGCCATTTTTATCGAATTGCGTTGTCGGACATCTCGTTGAAGCCTATAGCGGCGGCGCATATGCGCGCGCACAAGCTGTTAAAGGTATCGATTCCAGACGCTGTGGATGATGTTCCCCCTAGCGAGTTGACTGTGGCTGACTTGGTGTTTTTGCTAGCCTGTATGCGCAACGACGTGCAACTGGAAAATCCAGAGGTTAGAAAGATATGGTCCCCATACAGGCCGTCTTTGGAGGGCAAGATTCTCAGAGCATTACCCAGTAATATTCAGCATCCCTACGACTTGCTGGTCGGTGGTGACGAAGTGACGTTAGATGACGATGAGGATGACGAAGGTTAATGATTATCTCGATTGATGGCATCAACGGTAGTGGTAAGACGACCCAGGCCGCGCTGATTGTGAATAAGTTCCGGGAGGAGTTTCCCGATCGGGCTGTTTATGCGTTGTGTGACCCTGGCGTGGCTAGAGGCAATCCAGCGTATGACAAGATTCGCCCCTTAGCGCGCTTCAGCGATTGGGGTAATCCTATGACGCGCATGATGCTATATCAAGCTGCGCGATGCGAGCTGATTCATACGGTACGTGAGCTGCAAAAGGATGATCCCGAGGTTATCATCATTCTAGATCGTTATGCGGCAGCTTATTACGCTTATGCGATAGAGGCGTTCTCTAATGCTTACGTTGGAGGTGCAGCGCGTGGACGCGCTAACATTACCGAGCTGCTAAAGATTTGTGGAGCTTTCATTCCCGATCTGACTATGCTCATCTTCATTGATGTTAAAACAGCTATGGAGCGCTGGAAGAAGATTTCTGGCAATAATCCTGACGTGTTCGAGCAAGGCGGTAAGGCGGAGCTGACTAGGCTTAACGGGTGGTATACAGACATTACTAAACATCGGGGGGATTACCCGTTTGTGGGTAAGCGGGTTTTGGAGTTTAACGTGGTGGACATGGATATCGACAAGGTGCATGATATCTTGTGGCCAGTTGCGCGCGGATTTGTTAACGATACTGAGAATGCGTGGTCGCAGAATTTTGGATAACTTACTATGTATCTACCTGACTGGGAAGATTTTCTGCTGGAGATAGGGGAGCTGGATGAGGCTATCGAGCGAGTTGAAGAAGAAGTGGATAATCCTCCTATCACGTTCATAGAAAGTGTAAGAGAAAAGTCGATTGGAATATCCGAGACTGTCCAGCGCAATGAGGAGGTTACGGATAAGCAGGTAAATGCCATCCGCAATATGCTTGAAGGGGTGTGCAAATGGCTGCCATCGAACACGTAGTAAACAAGTGGTCTATCCTTTTTGCTGTTCAAACTCGTCTAGACGAGAAGCGCGTTAATCGCTACGAAGCTTTGCTAGCCAGATATGCGCTACATAGTCTTTTCCCTCGTATCCACGATGCAACTTCTCCTATGATCCTATCTTCCGAGGATTTATGGGTTCAGGCCGTAGGATATCGGCTATGGAGTATTATCTACAGCGGCGTAACACTGAAGTTGCCTGCTGATGACGAGGTGTATGAGGTTAGCGATGACGAGGGCTGGATGGCGATGTGGATGACGTTAAAGAGCACGTCTCAGCAGGTTATTAGTGAAGTTGGCGCTGCCGAGCTGCTAGCTTGGGCGCACGCTTCCCCGGAGGGTAGCTCTATGGCTCACACAAGGTTTAAGATACGGGGCCGGTTGAAGCATGTTGTGGGTACTTTGCCAGATACTGTGACTCCCGATAATTTTCGCGTTGTGCTTCGCGCAACCAAAGATGTCGAAGAATTACACAGGGAGATGAGTTTATCTCCGTTTGAGGGCTTACGAGGAGCTGACCCGCAGAGCCGAGAAGAGTATACGCAGCTTGTTGCTGTTATCATGCAAGCGCTGATTGGTTTGAAGCTGATGCTAGATATGTCCATGAACTCCTTTCGTCAGGGCAAGTCTTGCTTTAAGCTAACCGGCTCGCTAACTAGCTTACGGCAAAGTTTGTCGGAAGCTGCTGATGGAGACAGCGCTCAGTCCATGCTTTTATCCTGGTTGGAAGCGGATAAGATACGCGAAAGCCGGGAAGTAGAGGAATTTAATGCCGCCCAAGCAACCAACATCGCCTAGATTGGCGAAATCATTAGCTAAAAACCTCAGCGTACGAGAAGAGATACGCTCGGTTATTTCGTCATGTGAGACGGCTAACAGCCAGCTTAGTGACGATACTCTTATGCTAGAGGCAGAGCTAGCGCTAGAAGCTTTGTCGCGTACGGTGGAAGCTAACGGGCGTATTTGGTTGTGTGGCAATGGTTTCGGGTTAGCGCTAGCGATAGACGCTGCCGCCAAGTTAGTAACGACTACATCGAAGTTTGAGTGCCCGACTCGCGCTAGTGTGCTAGGCCTAAACGGCGTGATCGCTTCAACAGCGTATGGTCGCGGTGGGCAGGATGATGCTTTAGGCGCAGAGTTGATTAACAACGCTCGCCGCGGCGATTCCATGTGGTGCTTTGCTGCTGATTCATCGTCAAAGACGTTGTTAAACGCTGTATCTAAGGCGTCGAAGGATATGCACATGCCAGTAGTGCTTTTTAGCGATTATCCTGGCACACCCTTAATCAGGTTTGCATATTCAAAAATTCGCATTCAACCAGGTGAGGACGACCGAGACAGGTCGGGCTATTGCATACAGTGGGCTCATGCGTTTATGGCTAACATTCTATGTAATCAGCTAAAGCGACTTTCAAGGAGGACTAGACAATGAGTGTTGATAATTTAGACATTTCAGTGCCTGATCCAGAGACGGATACCGACGAGGGCTATGGCGACGAGGAAGCGCTTGCGGATGTTAGGCACGATCCGCTAAACGTCTCTCGCGTGACTACTTTGGTAGCGGAGCTAAAGAAGCCGCCTCCGGGATGTCCAAGGCAAGCAAAGGGACCACCTGGTGAAGAGTTAGGTGAGGTGGAGGAGCCCGACGATGACGATCCCGACTATCATGGCCCCGACGAATATCTCGAAGGGTTCGACAACGACGACGGCGATGGGCAGCCAGTATAGTAGCATTCGTGCGTCGGTTATTATTCCATTTCTGAGCCGCGAAAAACATCTGCTTCAGGCTATCGACAGCTGGCAATCTAACGACTTTAAGCGCAAAGAGATTTTGGTGGTCGACTTTTCTGGTAAGTCGACGAATCTTGATCTTGGCAAGGTAAAGCTTGTTAGATCGCAAAGCACGCGGTGGAACATCTCTAGAGCTCGTAACCTAGGCGCTAGGAAATCTATTGGTGATTTGCTAATATTTGCTACAGCAGATCACCTGGTTCCCGTTGACTTTATTAGCGCGATAGCTAGCACTTGGGCGCAGGCTGAGCTATGGGTTAACGACAGCCTAGTACGAGATCTACCGCACGATCCGTCGATGGATGGTCTTATTGCTGTAAAGAGATGGGCTAACACTCGGTTACGCGGGTTTAATGAACCGATGATGGAGACCCCGCATGCTTGGGGGCATGATGTTGCTGATTACATCTTACGTTGTCGGAGCATGATAACCAGCTGCGGTGGGACCTATCTAGGGTATCAGCCGGAAGCTGTCTCTGTGCTAACGCATAGTGATGACGCGCGTGTGGCTCCTTACGAGGTAAAAGATTTGGAAGCTGGCATGGTAGCGCATGAACAGTTTGCTGAGCGCTATCGTGCCGCGTGTGGCTTTGTCGCCAACGTAGGCGCGACTTGGGGAGACGATTACTGATAGGAGAGGTAACATGGCTTTTGGCTCCAAACAGCGGAGGACCAAGCAGTTAACGTGCCCCGAGTGTGATAAAAAAGGACCCGCTACGCATAAAGTTTGTAAGGTGTGCGGCGGGTTTTTGCAGGGTATTACCACCTTTCTGCGCGAGACGTGTCATATTGGTGTAGCTAAAAATGTCTGGCGTGATAAGGAGGGTAACTATTATCACATTTCCGACATGGATACTGAGTATCTTTTCAACTGCGTGAAGTATCTTCTGCGGCGCTCGTGGATTCTTAGAGCTGGTGCTATTCAGGAACTTCTTGGCACGCGAGGTGCACCTGGTCTTACTAAGAAGCAGGCTAATCTCTATGCCCAGTTGTTGAGATCTGGTTGGCAAGATTATATGCCACCTATTTTTTACGCCCAGCTTTGCGAGCTGCAGTTGCGCGGCACGACATTCGGTATTCACGAATGCAATGTGTGGTTTGAGGCTTGGCTAGAGGACTCGGGCAGTAAGGAGCTCGTAAGTGATGTCGCATCATAAGCCTTTCTCTTTGATTACAGTGTGTCACGATCGTTGGGAAGATCTTTGTAGAGTGTGGCCTACTTGGGTGGGGATGGATTACCCAGCCGTCGAACATATCATTGTAGCGTCTGGCCCCAGTGACGCGCCTATGGCCATTGCTGACGAGGAGGGCTTCTCTGGTCGGGTAATCAGGGTTCGTAACGCTCCGTATTACCGGCCTAGCTTTCTGCGTAACTTGGGAGCTAGGCTGGCATCCGGCGAATATCTAGGCTTCGTTGATGCTGATATAGCGCTGCATTACAACTGGGTAACAACCTGCGTTGGTAGATTACAAACATCTTGTGATCTGGTTATGCATCAACTGTTGATTGATGGCATGGACACTGGAGGTCATAGCGGTACCCACGCTATTTCTCGTTGGCTGTTCGAGAAGGTTCGTGGCTATAGCGAGAACTTGGATGATGCTTGGGGGTACGAGGATACTGACTTGTATGAGAGGTGTCAGCGTGCTGGTGGTCGGGTGGGCGGCTATCCTGCTGGGATGGTCGTTCACACCGACCACGATGACCGCCGACGCTCTAAACATTTGTTAGATCCCCAATTCACGCCTCGTACTCCCAAGGTCTTTTTGAAGCACATGCGTACCTGTGACGAGGACGCTGCTATTCATCCGTACGAGGCTAACCACTCTCGACGTGTTGGATTTCCTCCGGAGGTGGTTACTACGGTGAACAAAGATGATTGAAAGGATGCATTTGGACTGCGTGTGCGATTCGGGACAGCACATCATGCGTGTGATGTATGATTCCGATACCGATGATCCCGCGGCATTGTGGTTTGAATTTAGGCTGAATACTTACCAGCCTTGGTACAAGCGGGTGTGGGGTGCTTTGGTTTATCTGTTTGGTGGGGTGAACGGGAGATGCGAATACGACGCTTTTGGTTTACAAGTAAAAGATGTTATTCAGCTGATTGCTATGTTGCGGGATTACCAAGCTAAGGCAGCGCTACAGCGTACGAGGAGCCAAGGATGAGAAAAACGGTTTGTATCGATTTAGATGGTGTGTTGGCCGACTACCGGGATGGGTTTCAGGGAATCAGCCGAATTGGTGACCCCATACCTGGGGCGAAAGAGTTTGTTGACGAGATAGCAAAGTTTGCGGACGTGCTAATTTTCACGTGTCGCTGCTCACCCGAGGTGGCTGGTGCGCGGGTGTCTATAGCTAGTTGCGCGGTTGAAACTTGGCTTAATGATCACAATATCTACTTCGATGACATTTATATCGGCGCTGGCAAACCCGTAGCTGCTGCTTACGTGGACGACAGAGCTGTGTCGTGTGATCCGCAGGCCTTTTTTAGCGATAAAACTACCAGTTCAGCTTTCGATATGGCTGTGTTGCGCTGTCAGGTGCTAGCTGGCGTTAGCCGCACAGCGGATATGGAAAAGCGGCTAGCTGATCAGCAGGCGGATATTGCTCAACAACACAAGGAGCTAATCGATGCGCGCGGGGATAGTAAAGTCGACAACGCTTAGTAAGTACAATCGTTGGGATCCAGAATTTTACCTGCATAACAGTAACGCGTTACGCGCTAGGATTAAATGGACGCGAATCCGCCTTAGGCGGGTTATAGCTGCTCATAGGGAGTCTCTGGCAGCTTGTAGGGAAAGCCTGGAGAGATCTAAAAAGCGCGTTGGTAATGGGGAGGTGATTTCACTTGAGTAGAAAGAGAAAGAAAGGCTTATTTTCTGATTGTCAAATTTCTCGACTAGTGGGCGAGTCTGATGTTTTTGACTCAGCCTTACTGTTGGCAACATTGGGCGTATTTTGTTCGGCACAAGCGATGGCGTAGTTATCGTGGTTCAGGCTGGAAGAAATATTCCTGAAGAAGGAAAGTAACGATGCCAGTTTCATTAAAGGGTGCTGATGTTAAGCTTCTTGCTACCGTTGGCGTGTTGGATAAGGGCTTTGTTCGTCTAGTGGATTATATGGGAGACGATCAGAGAGTGCTGCAGGCAGCTAGGGTTAGCACAGGTAAGGATATGCAGAAAGCTGATCCTGAGAAGGATAGGAAGCTATTGCGGTTCATGTTTAGGAAGGGGCATACTAGCCCTTTTGAGAAGGTGCGGTTCGAGTTTCACGCCAAAATGCCTATTTTCGTGGCCAGGCAGTGGGTGCGGCATCGTATGGCTTCGATCAACGAAGCTAGCGGCAGGTATAAGGAGATGCCTGAAGAGTTCTACATTCCCAAGGTATGGCGTAGTCAGTCTAAGACCAATAAGCAAGGGGCAGATGCTGATTTTAAGCATGTGGACAACGTAGCGTTTTCTGGCTTGATCACTGCTCAGTGTCACAAGGCTTTTGAATGCTATCAGGAGCTTATGGACGCTGGAGTTGCCAAAGAAATGGCACGTCTAGTGTTACCACTTAATCTGTATACCGAGTGGTATTGGACAACCGATCTTCACAATTTGCTCAACAACTTCTTGTACAAGCGTCTTGACGAAGCTGCGCAGTGGGAAATGCGCCAGTACGCTGATGCGATCTACGAGCTCATTACGCCTATTGTTCCTTGGTCTGTCGAGGCGTTTGAGGATTATAAGCTGCACGCTGTTACTCTTTCACATCCCGAGGTTTTAGGGTTGCAGGAGATCAACGATGGCGCGGGTTACACGGGTCCACTGGGCCCTGAAGATGATCCTAGCCAGGATCCGTTAAGCGTGCGCGAGCATGTTGAATTCGTGGCTAAGTTGAAAGCGTTGGGTATTTCATATTTGGAAGGTTGAGCAGTCAAGTCTCTCTTTCTCCGGTCGATTAACATTTAGTGAATACTTTTCAAAGAGGAGGTGTACTATGTCTCTAGTTCAATACGTTGGCGATCACACTAGGCGCGTAGAGTGTAGCTGCGGGCGGTGTGCTGATGTTGGCGATAAGCCGGATCCTACTGGCCACACGGTGGACATGTTCTTTTTCAAGGCGGTGGCTAAAGGTGAGCCTGACGCTAAAGCTTTTGAGAAGTTGGCGCGTACGCACTCTGGTGAATTTGCTGCTATGGACCCGTTTGACGGCAAAGAGCACAGCTATATCGAGCTCGGCGCCTGGATAGGCGATCAGGGCGTTGCTTTGCTGTTTATGGCGCTTGGTAGCTTGCTCGGCTTGTTTAAGGTGATAACGCCTAACGCGTTACCGGTACCCGACCACTTGAAGCAGCAGATGGCCGGTCAAGGGATGGTAACGTGTAAATACATGGAGGCTAGCGATGGGACCGAAGCAATGGAGGATGGCGAAGTCGCTGTATCTGTCGCGCCTTGATCATTGTCCCTGGTGTGGTACATATGGTGGTCGGCGTGATATTCGTGACGTTCAAAGCCACTATGGTAGCAAGACTAAGTCGGAAAATACTGGTTATCAGCATAGTGTGACTGACTATCACGAGATTTACGTTCGACACACGTGTAATGTTTGTGGCGCTATGTGGGATGATAAGTTTCGGATAGTGGACGCGGAGTTAATAAAAGAGGGTAGTACCGTCGCTGAGATAGCACGGGAGGCTAGGAATCCCGAGCATGCGCGTCGTATTCCGCGCTCTAAAGCTAAGTTTCGTAGAAAGATCAGATCATCAGACCCCGTTACGTCGCGAATGGTTCGTATGACTAAGCGCCGATTTGGCCATAAACCCAGGTAAGAAAACACCCGAAGCGGTTTGAATCGTCAACTTTAGCAACTGCGAGGGCCAGGTTTGGAGGCCCATTAGGCCCTCGCTATAATGCACCGTGTTAGTCATCAAAGCTGAGGTCGGACCAGCGGTCATTTTGGCCGCTGCTCATTTTTGGGGAGTTCGCTGGTGCCAGAAGTTCTGCAGTTTCCACGCGTCAGGTTGAAGGAGTTTTCTGAGCATCGGTTCAGGCAGCCGATACGAGGCTCGATGGTTGGGTCGCATGCAGATCGCATGTTGACGGAGCCTATTGCGCCTCAAATCCAACGTTGGTTATCAACGTCCGATCATTTCGCTTTGGCCCCCATTGTTGCGCATAGCACTACGTCGATGCCGGGCTTTGGTCAGCTTATTTCTGTTGGCTATTTTTTGATGACTGTAGCTAGAGGTGATGCCGTGCAGTTGCACTACGGCACGTAACGAAACTTAGTTGTTTTCATAGTTTAGGAGCGATAGGCGTGGCTGAGACCCTATCTTGCGGGGAGCGTATTGTCGATTCGGAAGTTCCGATGCTTACGGCTAATGCTATTCGAGTGTTGGAGAGTAGGTATCTTGATCGGCACAATGGGGAGTTAACCGAGACTCCCGCTGAGATGTTTAGGCGCGTTGCTAAGCATGTGGCTCAAGTAGAGCCGGAAGACACGCAGCAAGAATGGGAGGATCGATTTTATCAGCTGATGTTTGAAGGCAAGTTTATGCCTAATAGCCCTACGCTAATGAACGCAGGGCGCAGGCTTGGCATGTTGAGCGCGTGCCAGCCGTATGACGCGCCGGTATTGACTAGCATGGGGTATTGCTCCATAGGTCGACTTGTTGAACGGCAATTAGCTGGCGAATCTATTTTTGTGGCTAATGGTTTAGGAGAGTGGGTTCCTATACTAGCTGCTAAGCATAACGGCAAGAAGGAGGTTTTTAGAGCTTATCTTAGCCACGGCCGGGCGCTGGACGCTACTGCTGATCATTTCGTTATGGCAGCTCGCTCTGATGGTAACAGTAAGTTGAAGTTTGCTTGGGCTCTTCTAGGTGACCTTTTACCCGGCGACTACTTACGGTTTGGAGAACAAAGTAGTAGCTATCCCGCAGTGGGCAGCGATCGGATGAATATTGATTATTCTGCGGTTTTAGCTGCTTGGTTGCTAACTGATGGTGGCGTTGGTTGGTATCCACAAAGCTCGGGACGAGGAAAATTTTTCGTAGGTGAAGTTCAGGTAGTAGATAAGAAGTCGCTGCAGTATGTTCGGAACCTTTTTGATGTTTTGCAGTTTCGTTATTCTGAGCGGGTGGAACCTGATGTCAACGTTGAATGTTTTACTAGGCTTAGATCCAATGATCGAAATTTAGCAGCATTGGCCGATAAGTTTGAATTGTTCGATCGTCGCGAGCGTAAGCATGTTGGTAGCTGGATATTAA